>Ga0193729_1000036_pt1 | contig 61579 bp, 67 predicted proteins | sample U1c2metaG_FD_143036 | JGI IMG/M metagenome (GOLD analysis project Ga0193729, IMG submission 143036) | Soil microbial communities from a riparian zone of the East river system, Colorado, United States - U1c2 | ecosystem: Environmental > Terrestrial > Soil > Riparian zone | place: USA: East River...
CGACGCCTCCAAGAAGGCAAAACACGACGCGAAGCAAACCGCTGCCTCAAGCGCTACCTCGCCCGCAGCCTCTACCGCCTACTCGAACACGGAGCGCCCTCGGCCACTTGACAAACATAGAAGCATCACTGGCGCAGGAGGTGCGCCTGTCCATCGTTAGGTGCTACGGCGTCGCGCGAGTCCGTATGCGGCCGACCACCGTACTGCGGCGTCCTCGTCGGTCCGGGCGTGCGCGAGGGCGTCCGCAACTCGGTCCTCCTCGACGTGCCCGCAGAGCGCCATGGCCGCAGCATCACGAACGAAGGCGCTCGAATCGTTGGCTAGAGCGTCCAGGAGAGCAGGAACGGTTCGCGCATCGTCGCGACCGCGCGCTTCCAGGCGCGCCACGACCTCGCACCGCGTCCACTCATCGGGATCGGAACGCAGGGCATCGAGATGCTCGTCAACGGTCGTGAGCTTCTGCGCGCGAACAGTTCCAGCCTCCGCCACCAGCTGTAGCGGCGTCTGCTCGTCTGAGACTGGAATCGGCCCAACTGGACCAATCCAGATCCCACGTTGGTCATCGGCCATGACTGGCTCATCGGCACCCGCAAGTTCAGACACAAACCCCAGGACCGTTGCTCCCGGGAACATTCCGGCACGCTGGCCAAGACATTGCTCCTTCCCCATGCCACAGAATTCAACGGTCGGCATGATCCCGTGATGGCAATCGGCCGGACTGAACGGTTCGAGGAGCGGAGGCCCCGGGTGATCGCCATCTTTGGAGACGACGACAAGACGCTCCGGGTGGTCGCTCACGTATTCGAACTCATGGAGATGGCCTGGCACGACTGCTACGCGGAAATCACGCCCTCGGAGGACGTTGTCGACGACGTCCTGCTCTGTTCAGGGGGAACACTCGGCGGCCTGATCGATGCCGCTCACCTGGCCGTCATCGACAGGCGCGATCTCTCAGTCTGGGCGGCCGACATGCGCAGTAACGCCGGTACCAGCCAGGAATAACCAGAACGCGCGCCAGGCGTTGGCTCAGAACGGTCAACTACCGTCGGGGGCACTTCCGAACGCTGGCCCACGCGAGGCGATGACCTCCGACGCTGGCTCATCGCCGCGGCGCCTCTTGCGGCCGCAAAACGGAGTGTGGAAGGTCGTGCATCGGCACCCGGATCCGATTACTGCCCCTCGTGCGGCGGACTCGGTCATCCAGCGCTAGCTCGCGCCAGGTTCGGGACATTCCCGAACACTCGCCCAGGCGATTGCGCTCTCGCGTCAGCAAGCGACGCCGTCGTGACGTTGGGCACCGCAGGCCGGGCACCTCTCAACATCGCAGTTCAGATGATGGAAGCCGCCAGGAAGAACACCGCAGTCACTACAACGGTCGCCACGATCGGCTCCCCAGTCGTCCTCTTCCGATCCGTATGCAACGGGTGGCAGACGGGCATCGTTTGGAAACACCACGGCCGACTCGACACAGGTTGCGCCGATCGACATGTCAAGGCCACAAGCGCTGCACACGGCAGGCATCGCACGCGAGCCTACCGAGCTAGTTGGTTTGCGACCTCGGGGGACATTGCCGAACACTGGCGGCAGGTCAGGAAGCTGGCGTCTTCCAGCCGCGACGAGGCTGGCATAGTTTCGTTCTGCTGATGACGAAGTTGGCGTTGCTGGTTCCACTATTCGTCGCCATCTGGGCTACAGGCGCGATTCGGGCGCCGACGGCGCGGACGGACGTCAGCAGGGCGATTGCAGCGCCCGCCAAGCACATCGTCTGCAGGGGAGGGGCGAGGCGCGCCTTGATCGGCGGGCACGTCCGTTGTCTCAGCGTTGGCCAGCGCTGCGATGTCAGCTTCAACACGACTAAGCCCTCGTATCGCCGGTATGGCTTCCTCTGCTCGTCCTGGTATACGAGCGCTCCTACGAGACTCTTTCGGATTGCACAGCCCGCGGCGGCTCCTACGACGTGCAGTGGCATCCGTGCCACCCCTTCTTCCGCCCATCCGGGGTCCGAGAGCCCGTGGGTCGGCGAGTCCCCGCTCTGGCTCGGCCCCTACCTCGACTGGAGGAGTTCGACCGCGAGTGGCATCTGGCGTTACCGCGTCGTGACCGGCCTCCGCGACCGCAGCGGCTGGGGCGTGAAGTTCGTCTGGCAACTGCTGGATAGCGCCGGGCCGACCCGCGTCTCGTTCACGGCTATCGCCACGGGTAAGCCATTGCCGGTGATCCTGGCGGGTGTCTACGTGGAGAGGAGCACGTCGCCATTGCTCGATCCCGCGCGGCCGGGACACCAGGATCTGTTCGGGCAGCATCCCGGCGCCAGCGAGTGGGGCTCGACGGTTCTCTTCCCTGCCGCCGGCTGCTACCGGCTGGACGCGCGGTGGACGGACGGCTCAAGCACGATTGTCTTCTCCTTCGGTCGCTAAAGCCGCTGAGCCTCCGTCCGCAGTCGCGTCCGCCCACACCGTTGGCCCGCAACCTCCGGCGTCAGGGTGAGAGCAGCACCTTGTACAGGACTGGCCCATCGGTCCACACCAACATAAGCTTGTAGAAGACGACCTCCGGCGCCCGAACGAGCAGAGCGCCGAAGTCGACAAGCGTCTCAGGGGCGGGTACGTCGGAGTGCAACAACCGTCAGAGCCGTTTGCGATCGGGGTGAAGACGATGCCTTTCCCGAGTGTGAGCACGTTGAGTACTTCTGTACAGAAGCATCTAGGAAATACCTTCGTCTGATCTCAGGCCGGAGTCGCTGGCAAGCCTGCCGCAGCCAACTCGGCACGCTCGGCAGGTGTGACCTCGTACGGAGCACCAGGCTCGGCGCCGATCACGAGCACGATGGTGTTGTCCGACAGCGCGACGGCAGACCGGATCGTTTTCACGTCGAGGGCGCTCACAAAGGTACCTGCCGGTGCGTCAACGTCCTGACCGTCCACCTGAAAACGCGCGTGTCCTGTGTGGACGAAGTACAACTCCTGGTGCTGCTCGTCCGTGGGATCCGCGTGGTCGTGCTCGCCGATGAGGCGATCGCCGGTATTCCGAGCGGTGTAGGCGTTGACACCGAACGCGGTGATCCCAAAGTGATTGCGGACCGGCGTCCACTTCGCATCGGTGTGAGCGACGTCGGCGGCTGGGATGTCAGTCAGCGAGGCGTGAGAAGGGGACATGGAGGCGATTCTAGTGGCCACACTAGTTCGGTTCGCGTCTATGGATGAGCCCCGACGACGAATTGCCACCCACGGTATCCGGTGAAGCATGCACGCTCAGACAAACTGATCCGTCAGGGGGCATTCCCGCACACTCGCGCATGGCGACCATGCGTTGAGTGGACTCCTACTCCTCGAACGGCGGAAGTTCGAGCGCACGTTCGAACGCCCTCCGATCGTGAACCGGTTCACCGTGCGACACGATCACGTGTTCGAATGGAAGTTCGAACATCCTCCGCAACGCCGGAAGGACGCGCTCCTCGTGCGCAGGCGAACCCCACACCAGCAGTCGCCCGTCGCGTCCGGTTAGGGCATCCGCGAACACGAGCGCACGCTGCTCAGGAAGCCAGAGAGGTGTCTCCATGCGAAAACGGCCGTCGTAGAGCGCGAGGAGTCCACCCGGAAGCTCGACGCCCGGCTCGACGTATTCCAGTTCCGTCTCGGGGACGTCGCCGCGATGGAACAGCCACGGGCCGAACGCACGACACGCGTAGCGCCAAACGAAGAGATCAACGCTACGGACATGGTCGGGCTTCAGGACGACCGCAACCGAAGGCGGAGTTGCGTCAAGCCGTTCCCATACCTCGTCCGAGTCGTCAACCGGTGCAAGCGCGTCCAGCACTAGCACTTCACCCTGCGATTCCACGCAGGTGGAGGTCACGAGCGGATCCCATGACGAAGACGCGGACCAAGCTGGATGCTTAGTTCGCCAAATCCAAAGACCTGGCGCAACACTGCGGACTTCGGATGCCACGCGAAGGGATCATCGCACCTCCTCGTCGCGCACGGCGCGCTCACCTCGTCGGAACGACCGGCGACGTCATCCTGATGAGTCCGGCTCGATAAGTAGACGGGCGGCGACCCGTCACGCGTCATTGCCGAACACTGGCGCAGGAAAGCGTGCTGTTACCGGAGACACACTCGACGAGCAGGCCGGCTGGGAATAGTCGGTTTAGTGCAGCTGCACGCCCACGTTCGCGGCGAAAATGTCCGACTTCTTTCCGTTCGCTCCGGTCGCGCTACCCCAGCTCAGCACGACGTTTCCCGGCGACAGCGTCGAGATGCCAAAGGTGTCTCCCGGCCAACGCGACGTGTCACCGAAGTCCGACGAAACCATGACCGGGTCGGAGAGCCAGCCGCGCGTGATGGAGAACGTACGCAGGTAATCGGCATATCCGCGCGGATCGGCGCTCGAGAAGAAGCTCACGTACGCGACGCCGGAGCCACCGCCTGCGACTTCCATTACGTGCGGAACTTGCAGCTGGTCGGGCGGGACCTGCGTCGGCGTCGACCAGTGCGCCCCGTGATCCGTCGAGTACGAGAGCCAGCCGATATCGTTGTTCGAGCCCTGCGTGTCCCAGACCGCGTAGAGATTTCCGGCGGAATCCATCCCGATGTCACCGTCGATCCACCACTCTGCGAGTGACATCGTGCCGTTGTTCGGACTAAGCTGGACGGGACTCGACCAATCCTTGCCGCCATCGCTCGAAGCCGTAAAGTACTCGTACCCGGGATCCATCGCATACGTCGTCGTGTTCGTGATGCGGTAGCCCTGGTACAGCACGTCGATCCGGCCATTCGGCTCGATTACCATCGGGCCGCTGTCGCCGCCGCTGTGAGGGAAACCCGGGCTCACCGGGGTCATATCGCTGAACGTCTTGCCGTGATCGGTGGACTTCTGGATCACAACGTTGAGTTGACCCGTGGCAAATCCGCAACTGCCGGTGGGATCGCAGAGGTACGTGACCGTTGAGCGGTCGGGTCCGTAATCCCATGTGACGTAGACCGCGCCGTCGGGACCGACAGCGATGAAGGGACGATCACCCCAGTTCTTCGGATCGGGCGGAACGAGCTCGGCTGTCTGCGTGAACGTCTTTCCGTGGTCGAACGACGCATCAACGACGGGAAACCACTGCGCGCCCTTCGTCAGCATGAAGACCGCGTAGACGGTGCCGTCGGGACCGACGGCGATGGCCGGATCCCAGGTGTTGTAGTTCGAGCCGGTCACGTCGGGCAGCGAGATCGGCGTTTCGAATGTCCGGCCACCGTCGGTTGAGCGCGCGAAGCCGATGCCTTGGCAACCCATCCAATCCTCGTAGACATATCCGAGCTTCGTGTCGACCGCTTGCTCGACCTCGGCATTGTCGCCCGTGCACGACGATGGAGCACTGACGTCGTTGATCGAGCCGATGCTGTACGCCGCCCCGGCTCCCAGCACCGGTGTTGCGGCGAAGGCAAAAGCCAAAGCCACCAATGCTCCGGCGAGTGCAATCCGCGCGCGCATTCGATCCCCTCCCCGGTCCGTGGGATATCCGGCAGTCGCCAACGATTGTCCAATGCTCGAGGGTGCGGCGTCAAGACTTCATCGGCCTACCGTCGGCCACCGTCGAACAGGTCATGCTGACGTGCTAGGCCGAGGGTTCCGGCGCAGTCCGTCTTCCACCCACGGTCAATCGGAGCGCCGGGGTTGTGACTCGAGCCCCGCGCCGGACGAAGGCGGTTAAACCATATCGCCGCCGCCTGCCGCGCCGTGTTGTCGCCGCGCGATCTCTCATCTACAGTCGCCTCCGTGGAGGTCGGCATTCACTTCATGAACCTCACGCTTCCAGGCGGCCCAGGCGCGATCCCCGCTCACATCCTGGACACGGCGGAGGCCGCCGAGGCGGCCGGCTGCACGATGTTCACCTTCATGGATCACTACTTCCAGATGGAGCGGTTCGCGAGCGCCGAAGATCCCATGCTCGAGGGCTACACATCCCTCGGGTTCGTCGCCGCCCGCACCGAACGAATGAAACTCGGCTTGCTCGTGACCGGCGTCAGCTATCGCTATCCCGGCCTTCTGGCAAAGATAGTGACGACGCTCGATGTCCTCTCGGGCGGCCGCGCAGTACTCGGCATCGGAGCTGCTTGGTACGAACGCGAGCATGTTGGGCTGGGCGTCCCTTACTACCCGATCGCCGAGCGTCTCGAGCGGCTCGAGGAAACCCTGCAGATCTGCCTGCAGATGTGGAGCGACGACAACGGCCCTACCAGGGCAAGCACTACACGCTCGCCGAGACGATCTGCGTGCCTCCGCCCATTCAACGACCGCGACCCAAGATCCTGGTCGGCGGTGGCGGCGAGCGGAAGCTGCTGCGCCTGGTCGCACGCTACGCCGACGCGAACAACCTTTTCTCGAGCTCGCCCGAGGAAGTACGCCACAAGCTCGACGTTCTCGCCCGCCACTGTGAAGACGTCGGCCGCGATCGGTCCGAGATCATGAACACAACGATCGCGACTATCGGGCCTGACACCGACAGCGGTGCGTTTGTCGAGAGCATGGCTGCCTACGCCAATCTCGGCATGCAGCACGTCCAGGTCTCGCTGCTTGGTCCTGAGCCGGCGAAGCTGGTCGAGCGGATCGGGCGTGAGATCGTGCCGCGCCTCGCTGAGCTGTAACGGCCTCGAATCGCCGGCAGCCAGATTGACCAAGGCGGCTAGGGCTGCCACAGTCCTCTCATGTCCGCCACGGTCGATGCGTTCTTCGACGAGTACGCCCGCTGCTACACAGAAGGCGACGTGGAAGGTGTGACGAGCCTCTGTCTCTTGCCGTTCCTGGCGGTCCGGAGGGGGGAGGCGATCCACATGCCGGACCGCGACGCCGTGTGGGATCACTTCGCTTCGGCCATCGCCGCCTATCGCCTTACCGCGGAAGCTGGGAAGTGGACGCCGCTCGAGATCGACACGCGCCAACTCGGCGACCACTCCGTCTTCGCGACCGTGCACTGGAATGCGCTTGACGCAGACGGGCAGGTGGTCCGAGACACCTGGACGAGCTACCAGTTGCTCGCCACTCCGGACGGGTGGCGCTTCCTCTCGTACACGAATCACTTCTGAACTCCCAGAGAGACACACTGCTCGACCTCTACGACACGCAGCTGCGCGCACATGTGCCTGCTCGCCTTCCAGCGGGCGCGAGCGTGGAGCGCGAGGGGCCGCTCGTTCGCACGGTCGGATACGGCCGCTACGGATGGGTCGAATACCGCGATCTCGGTGACGTCAGCGAGGCGGAGCTCGACCGGCTGATCCACGCGCAGGTCGCACGCTTTACCGAGCGTAATGAGCCGTTCGAGTGGAAGTTTCACAGCCATGATCGCCCGTCGTTCCTCGAGGAGCGGTTGACGGCTGCCGGCTTCGTCGCCGAGGAGCTCGAGACGGTCATGATCGCCGAGACAGCTGCCTTGGTTGACGGCGGCCGTACTCCCGGTGTTGTGCTCCGTGAGGTCCGCGAAAGGAAAGACTTCGCACGGATCGGCGAGATGGAGGCTGCGGTTTGGGGGAGTGACGAGAGCTGGTACGCCGACACGTTCGGGCAAGAGCTCGCTGCGGACCCCGCGGGGCTCGCGGTCTTCGTTGCCGAGGCTGGCGTCGTCGTCGTCGCTGCCGGGTGGGTGCGGTTCCCGAGCGGGACCGACTTCGCGACGTTGTGGGGCGGCGCGACCCTCCCCGCATGGCGCGGCCGCGGCATCTATCGCGCGCTCGTCTTCCGCCGCGCGCAACTCGCAGCCGAGCGGCAGCGGCGCTATCTGGAGGTTGATGCGTCCACGGATAGCCGTCCGATCCTCGAGCGGCTCGGCTTTCTGCCAATCACGCAGACCAGGCCATACGTCTGGTCGCCCTCGAGATGACTAGACAGAGCTGCGGCTGAGCGCGAGCACGTTCGCGACGAAGACTTTCGTCTCGTGGATCGCGCCTCGCTTCCGGACCGACGTCGGACCCTGGTACCAGGCTGCGAGAGCCTGCCGCTTGTTGCCACCGAACTCCTGCAGCAGCTGCCGCAGGTAGGCGACACCCACGCGGATATTCCCCGAAGCCGTTCGCGGGACCTTCCGCCCGATCAGGCTCGTCTCGACGTAGCCCCAGGTCCCGGGCAAGATCTGCATCACGCCCCAGGCGCCGACCGAGGACGTGAGGTCGGTCTGGTAGCCAGACTCCATCCAGGCGACGGCATGGACGAGCCGGCGGTCGACGCCGTAGTGGGCGGCCCACGAATCCAGTAGCGCCCGCACCTGCTGCGCCGAGATGGTCGTGCGGACGAGTACCGGCTTCACCGCCTGTGGTGCGCGGCTATGCAGGGCGGCCAGCGTCCGTGTCCCGGCGACGCCGTCGACCGCGATCTGTCGCGCACGCTGAAAGTGACGGAGCGCGCGTGCAGTCCGGGCATCGAAGTACCCGCTGATCGGGACGAGCTCACCGCGCCGGGCAAGCAGGAACTGCAAAACAGAGACATCCCAACCGACCACGCCACGATGCATCGTCCGCTTTCCGAAGAGCGGCGATCCGAGGGGGCCGAAGGCACTTCGCGTCGCCCGCCCGGCTTGGCCGTCGACGTGGAGGCCGGCACGCTGCTGGAAGCGTCTGACGCCGCGGCGAGTCGCCGGGCCGGAAATGCCGTCGATCGGACCGGCGTAAAAGTTGTAGGCGCGCAACGCCACTTGCAGCCCGGCCACCTGAGGATTGACGCGCGCCGCGGCAACAGGTGCCAGGCACGCGGAGGCTGCGACAAATGCGAGCAGGCAAAGAAGACGCCGCGAGGTCGTCATCACGAACCTGAGCCTGGACCGTTCCGAGACATCGATACCTCATCGGCAATCGCACAGCGAAACCCAAGACTGAAGTGCGTTGATCGCCACTCGCGGCCAGGCCCTGCGATTTTTGTCTGCTTCGCAGCCGGATGTGGCCTTGCGAAACACGAGTGGGGGTGCGTCGTGATGAAGGTAGCAAGCAGTTCGCGGTCGCTGGGTCGTCGCTCATGGACTCGCCAAGCTCGATTCTGTCTCGATTGGATCAGATGTCCGAAGAGCTCGTCTCTGCGGTCGGACGACGCCGCCTACGCGTTCGCCGGCGCCGTCTAGCGGCGATCGCTCGCGTGGTGAGTCGCGTCTGAAGACCGTCGAGATCGTCACTCAGAGCGGTCGACTTCTGTCTTTTCGACGATCTTCTCGACCACACGCTCTTCGACCGGCTCTGCTTCCTGATGCTCGTGCTCCTCTTTTTGGGCGACCTCGACGCGTGCCGCCTGCCATGCAGACCAGTGCCCGGAGACGAGCGCCCACAGGGACAGCGCCGACACGTACACGACGCTTTTCACCCACCCGGTCACCAGGGAGACGGGAATCATCGCGAGCCAAAAGATCGTCAGCCAACCGTTGACCCTGCGCATGAAGACCGGGTCTCCCTGGACTGATGCCCACAGAGATCGAACCACATTCAAATTGACCGCTCCAATCTCGCCTACCGCCAAGGGCCCCCTGTCCGGCGAGCTTTTCCGTCTCTGCGCCGAACGAAAACATGCCCACTGACCCGCGCCGACGGAGCCCCGGCGCTAGTCGGAGCCGCGGCGAGCGCGTTCCGCAACGGCCTGGCGGTCGTACTCCAGCCGCTTCAGGTGTAGCCGGATCGCGCTGATCTCCTGGGCCATTGCCTTTGCCTCGGTCGCAGGGAGACCATCCACCGTCATCCCGACCAGGGCGAGCTTCAAGGCCTCGAGATCCCGAGTGATCTCGCCGAACCCGTGATCGAATTCCTTCACGGCCCGCAGGTACCCGGTCGATCCTTTTACGAACCAGCCCCAAAGCCGGTTCCTCCCTGGGTCAGGCTACGGTTTGCGGTACGGGTTCGTTGCGCGCTGGCTGCCCGTCGCGCTGCACGGCCTGCTTTGGCAGCGAGATCGTGAAGGTCGTGCCTTGCCCTTCGGTGCTGGCGAAACTGATCGAGCCTCCGTGCCGGTCGATGATCGTTTTTGCGATCGTCAGTCCCAGGCCCGTGCCAGGAACGTTGTGGGTGCTTGCGGTAGTGCTGCGGAAGAAGCGTTCGAACATGCGCTGCTGCTCTGAGTCGGGGATGCCATAGCCGGTGTCTGTCACGTGCAGCGCGTAGGCGTTGTCGCGGTTCTCGATCAGTAGCTGGACCTTGCCTCCGTCCGGCGTGAACTTGATTGCATTCGAGATCAGGTTGTCGAGTGCCTGGCCGATCCGGTTGGCGTCGGCGTTGACGATCGCCGGGTGATCGTGTTCGAGCGTGAGGGTGAGCTTCTTTGCTTCGGCGGCCGGCCGTGCGGCTTCGATCGCTTCCCCGGCGAGCTCGACAAGGTTGGCGTCGCCGAGGTCGAGTGAAAAGCTGCCGGCGTCGAGTTGGGCGAGGAAGAGCAGGTCTTCAACCATGCGCTGTAGGCGGATCGCGTTGCGGGCGACGACCTCGAGGTAGCCCGCATCCTCCGCGCTCAGCTCGGCGGGGCCGGTCCCGAGCAGTTCGAGATAACCGATGATCGATGTGAGTGGGGTGCGCAGTTCGTGCGAAACCGTGGCGATGAGTGCGTCCCGAAGGCGATCGAGGTGGCGCTGCTCGGTCACGTCGCGCAACGTCCAGACTCGTCCGAGGTATTCCCTGTCCTTGCCGATCACCGGAGCCGTGAATCCCTGCAGGTCGCGCCCGTCGCGGGCAAGCTCGAACTCGTCGAAGCTCGGAGTGAAAGGATCGGCAGCAAGCTCGCGCATCCTCTGCGCGTAGCGTTCCGGTTCGGTCGTCCGGTCGGCGATCGAGAGCAGACGCTCTTGGATGGGCCCCTCATCCGCGATTTCCAGTCCGCCGACCAGTCGGCGCAACGGCCGGTTCGCGATCAGGATCTCGCCCTCTCGGTCGGTAAGACACATGCCGTCGACGGTCGCGTCGATCAGCCCGCGCAGCAGCATGGCGTTTCGTTCGAGTTGCTTCTCCGCCCGCTTCAGCTGCGTGATGTCGACGATGAAACCCTGGCGCTGGGAACCCTCGCCATGGTCGACCAAGGTCGATGAGTCGCGAACCCAGGTCGCGTCGCCGTCGGGGCCGACGAGTCTGTACTCGGACGAGAAGGGCGCTCGAGCGGCAACCGCCTCCGAATAGGCGGCAATCACCCGCTCGCGATCGTCATCGTGCAGGATCCGCTGCCAGAGACTTTCCGGGCCGAGCCATGCCTCGGGCGGATAGCCGATGATCGACTCGATCTGTGGCCCGACGTAGGTCAACCCCTGCTGTTCCGACTCGATATAGACGGCGAGCGGAAGCCCCTCGACGAGCCGTCGGTTCTTGACTTCGCTTGCCCGTAGCCGCGTCCCCAGCACGCCCACTCCCGCGCCGATGAGAAGGAACGATGCGAGTCGACCGACGACATACGCGGCCGTCAACATCGAACCTTGCTCGGCCGCGGGCACCAGGAAGAGACCAAACGCGACCAGCGCAGCAACAGACCCAGTCGTGACCCCGAACTCGAACGCGAGCAGGGCAACCCACGGCAGGAACATGGCCGACCCCACCGCTTGCAGATCTTTCGCGAAGACGGCCAGTGCGAAGGTCGCTGCCAACCCAAGAGCGGAAACGACCAAAATCGCCCGTCGGTCCGCGAAGAACCGATTCCCAAAACCGCGCAGGCGCGCAATCAGCATCCAACAGGTATCGGCGCCCGGGGCGCCGGGCTGGAGGCCTATATCCCGGTCAAAATGGAGGGGCCGGCACCATTGCGCGGTCGATATCGACGCGCGCGAGAACAGGTATTGGATGTTTGGGCCCACTCGGGGCAGAGTTGCTCGTGGCTAAAGGGGTCCTGACGGCTTTCTGAAGCTAAAAGGCGCTGGCTCTCCCGACGCCTTTTCTTTTGGATGAAGCGTCGCCTACGCGCGGAGACCGTGGCCGTCTGGGTGGTGCTTCCTACAGACTGGGTGGCCGTGGTCAGGGTGGGGGTGCCACTCCAAGCGCCAGCAACGGTGGACGTGGCAGTTGTGTCTTCGCAGGAAGAGGTAGAGCGTCCCGACGAAGGCCGTGATCAGCGTGATGTCGGCGAGCGGTCCGCTGACGAAGTTGTAGCCGCCATGCGTGGGCCAGTGGAGTAGGTGGTTCAGGTTGGCCACATACATGCGATCAGGCTACCTCCGAGTTATGTGTCTGACGCGGCCGACCAGACGGTCGAGGCGCCCCCAGAAGACCGATCGGGTAACTGGATCGGTCCTCTGCGGAGAGTCGTGGTTCGCGACGAACCCAGGGCGTGAATGGATGACCAGGTAGAGCTTCCGGTCGCTCGGATGAGGTCCGAGCCAGCGCCAGAACGCGTTCGCTCCTGCGCTTCCCGCAGTCGTGTCTCGATCCCCGACGAGAATCTGGACGTACGTTCTCGACGGCAGCGGTCCTGCGGGAAGGCCTCCGATCGGAAGCGCCGGGAAGATGCTGAGCACTGCCGCCGGCGCCCGGACGCCCCAACGCGTTGCTTCGGCGGCGTAATAGAAGACGGCGCTGCCCCCGAAGGACTTCCCGACCGCGACGATCGGAACGGTGGTCGGGCCGACGGATCGAAGGGCCCCGGAGACACCGCGGCGGAAGGCGGTCAACGCAGAGCTCGTCGTCTCGTACGCGTTGGTCCGGTAGCGCGGGTAGATGACGAGGTTTCCGCGTTCGCGTAGGTGTCGAACCCAGGCACCGAAGCCGGATGGAAACGGCGTGCTCCAGCCGTGACCGAAGACGATGATGCTTGCGACCTTGCCGGCTGGGCGCAAAATCCAGACCTCGTCGGAACCCGATCCGAGATGACTAACCGGCGGAGAGGCCGGGGTCGCCGCTGGACAGAGTGCGACCGCCACGGCGAAGCTACTTGCGAGAACGGTTGCCCGCTTGGTCATGCCGCGATTGTGCGCTGCGGCAGGCTCTCCCGCACCATTGTCGGCTTTTAGATTTGGTTAAGCGACGGGATTCTCCTCATTTTCTCATCTTCCCATTGTTAGTTTCGGCTCGTTCTTCCGGCCATGAGCTCGAACCTTTCACAGGCGCCACAGGTCGGCGTGCAGATCCAGCTCGAGGAGCGCCGCCGCCTGCGCAAGCGCGATTGGCGTCGACGTCGCTGGCGGCGGCGACGCCGATTCGCAGCGCTCGCAACCGCCCCTCTGTTGGCGCTCGTTCTCTCTTCGTATGTTTCAACGATGGTGCAGCCGTCGAGCTTGCCGCTCGGGATCCGGTCGATCGAGTGGCTCCGTGCCAACGGAGCCGCGTGGATCGTGAACGACGTGGAGCGCGTGTACTACCAGCTCACCGCGCCCGCCAAGGGTGGACCCGGGTTGCACGCGTTGCCCCGAGTTGGAAGCGCGGGTCTGAGCTCGCGCGGGTCGTACGAGCCGCGGCCTATACGACCGGTGCTGCGTCCCCGGCTCACCGGCGAGGGAGCGTGGCGCTCGACCGGCCCTCGGGTCGCAGGTGCGCCGCCCGTGTTGGTGACGACGTACCGACCCGATCCTTCGTATCCGCGGGTGGTCGCGTACGTCGCGTGGGTCGACCATTCGCGAACGTCGCTCGCTCTCTACCCAGGTCGATACGAGCCGCCCGTCGGATCGCCGCGCGGGCCGATGAGTGTTCCACTTGGAGAACGTCGGCTTCTGCTTGCAGCGTTCAACAGCGGTTTCACAGCTCGCGACGGGCACGGCGGCTTCGCCGTGAACGGCAACGTCTACACGCCGCTTCGTGACGGGCAGGCGACTGTCGTTGCCTACCGCGGCGGCAAAGTGGACATCGTCTCCTGGAAGGCTGCGGACCGTCTCGACAGCCGGATCCTGCTTGCGCGGCAGAACCTGCCGCTGATCGTCGACAACGGCGTTCGTGGGCCCGACCTCGCCGACGGCTCGCAGTGGGGTGCGACGCTCGGCAATGCGATCCGCGTTTGGCGGTCGGGAATCGGGATCGACCGCCACGGCAATCTGATCTACGCAGCCGCCGACTATCAGACGGTGGGATCGCTGGCCGACATCTTCATCCACGCCGGCGCGGTGCGCGCGATGGAGTTGGACATCAACGCCGAATGGCCGAGCTTCATGACCTACCGCCACGCCGGCGCGCTCGTCCCGATCAAGCTCGTGCCGAACGGGCAACAGTCGGCGAATCGGTATCTCAGGCCCGACGACCGAGACTTCTTCGCGGTCTATCGGCGCACGCGGCGAGCATCGCTGCACGTTCCGTTCCGCTGAGCTGACCACGACGTGCTCGTCGTAGTCACCTGGAAGCCGGCGCCGGCGTACAGCCGGCGGGCCGCCGCTGTGGCGTAGCCGACCTTCAGGCGGCGCGCGCCTCGCCTAGCCAACCGGTCGAGACCCGCGGTGAGCATCGCCCGCGCCAGCCCGCGACGCTGGTGCGCGTCCTCGACTCTCATCGGCTCCACGAGACCAACCTCGGTCACGGGATCGAACCAGAAGAGCGCGTAACCGGCGGCCTGGCCGTCGGGAGTCACGACCGCGAGGTCGAGCTCTGGGTCGTACAGCGAGCACTGCCTGAGGCGCGCCTCGACCCCTTCGCCGTTTCGTCGCCGCATGGGGTGTGGGCTGTCTCTTTCGTGCGCGCGGTCCACGAGCGCAAATCCTTCGGGCAGTGCAGATACGTCGGGCCGGTTTTCGGCATTCATCCAGGTGATACCGGATCGCTCTGCGTCGGCCGCGAAGCCCGCGCCGGCGAGCATGCCCTGCAGTTCGAGGTCGTCGTCACGCACGAGCACCTCGATCGAGTCGAGCCCCAAGGCGTCCGTGGCGTCGAGGGCGCGCGCCAAGACCTTGGAAGGCCGGACAGTGCCCGGAACGACGACGAGATCGCATCCCCAGGTACGACCCCAGTCCGTCAGGACGGCGCTCGCAACGGGCCCCGCGTCATCCATCCAGAAGATCTGGTCGATCGAATCGGAGTGCCGCGGCGTTCGCCACCACCACTGCAGATCGGCGGCTTCCCATAGGCCTCCCTCGGGATCCGCCAGTCGCGCGCGCTGCAGGAGCTCCGTCGCGCGCGCCAGATACTCGAGGCCAGAGGCCCGTACTTCATGGATCGGCATGCCGCATCATGCCGCCTGTGAAGTCGGATCTTCCTTCCGGAACCGTCACCTTTCTGTTCAGCGACGTCGAGGGCTCGACCCACCTGCTCGACGAGCTCGGAGCAGACGGATACTCGAGGGTCCTCGCTGAACATCGCCGTCTCATGCGCGCGGCGTGTGCGCGTTTCGACGGGATCGAAGTCGACACCCAGGGCGACGCCTTTTTCTTTGCCTTCCCGACGGCGCCGGGAGCAGTCGAGGCGGCTCAGGCGATCGGCGAAAGGCTCGTGTCCGGTCCGATCCGGGTGCGGATGGGCCTGCACACGGGTACGCCGCTCGTCACGGACGAGGGATACGTCGGTTCCGATGTCCATCGCGCCGCGCGGATCGCCGCGGCCGGTCATGGGGGACAGGTGCTCGCCTCGGCCTCGACCGCCGCACTCGTCGATCTGGAGTTGCGGGATCTTGGCGAACACCGCTTCAAGGACTTGGTTGCGCCCGAGCGCGTGTTCCAGGTCGATCGTGGTGATCACCCCGCGCTGCGGAGTCTCCGCAACGTTTGGCTCCCTGTGCCGGCGACTCCGTTCCTCGGCCGCGAGCCCGAGCTCGAAAAGGTATCCGAGTACCTCGCGCGCGACGAAATCCGCATGCTGACGCTCACCGGTCCCGGCGGGACGGGAAAGACACGGCTTGCGCTTCAGGCCGCGGCGAAGGCGTCAGATCACTACCCGGACGGAATCTGGTGGGTCCCGCTTGCACCCTTGCGCGATTCCTCGCTTCTCCACTCGGCCGTCGCGCAAGCACTCGAGGTACAGGAGCAACCCGGCCGGGAGCTCGAAGAGACACTGACCACCGAGCTGGCCGGGAAGCGGGCTCTGATCCTGCTCGACAACGCCGAGCATCTGTTGCCCGGGGTTGCCGCAGCGATCGCTCCGCTCGTCGCGGCGAACGGACCGACGCTGCTCGTCACGAGTCGAGAGCGCTTGCAACTACAGGGGGAGCAGCTGTACCCGGTGCCGACGCTCGCGGAGCAGGACGGCATCGACCTGTTCCTCGCGCGTGCGCGTGCGCTCGAACCTGCCTTCGAGACAAACGGCCTCGTCCGTGAGCTTTGTTCGCGTCTGGACAACTTGCCACTTGCGCTCGAGCTTGCGGCGGCGCGCACGCTGCTCTTTTCGCCGGCACAACTACTGGAGCGCCTCTCGCAGCGGCTCGACTTGTTGAAGGGAAGCCGTGACGCCGACCCTCGCCAGCAAACTCTCCGCGCGACGATCGAATGGTCGTACGAGCTGCTTACTCCCGACGAGCAGCGCCTACTGAGGTGTCTGTCGGTCTTCAGTGGCGGCTGTACGTATGACGCAGCCGAGGAGGTTTGCGGTGCGGACCCCGACACGCTCCAATCTCTGCTCGACAAGAGCCTGCTGCGTCGCCGGGACTCCAGCTTCGGCTCGCGTTACTGGATGCTCGAGACGATCTGGGAGTACGCGGCTCAGCGGCTCGAGGACGCCGGGGACGCGAGCGCGCTGCGGCGGCGACAGGCGGAATGGTGCTGCGGGCTCGCGGAACGACTGGTACCCCTGCTGGGTCAGGCGCCCGTGGTTGGGGGCAATATCCAAGTGGGATTCGCCCGGCTGCATGACGAGCGGGACAACGTTCACACCGCCCTTGCGTGGGCCTGGTCGAACGGCCAAGACGAGCTTGGCCTGCGCCTGGGCGTTCTCTACTCGCGGTGCTGGATCGAGCGAGGAAGTTTTTACGATGCCGTTGCCTGGCTCGAGGTCGCTGCACCGAAGATCGCACACGCTTCACCAGACCTTCAGTTGCAAGCGCTCAAGGTCGCCGGGTTTACAGCGTTTCACGTTCTCACCGACACCGAACAGGCCGATCGCCACTGGGCACGAGCTGAGGCGATTGCCGAGCAACTGGGGGACAGTGAAGAGATCGGCTGGATCGAGGGTAGGCGGGCGGCGGTCATCTGGGAACGAGGCGATCTCGATGTCGCTCTCGCGCAGGCCGAGCAAGGTCTGAAGCGGTCGCGTGCCCGTGGCAGCCGCTTCGCAGAAGCTCAGTGGCTCCATGGGCTCGGCGAAGTGTTGCGTGACCTCGGGCGCTTCGAAGAGGGGGAACGAGCACTCGACGAGGCCGACCTGATCTATCGCGATCTCGGAGGACAAGAGTTGTTCATCGCCGCGAACATCCACAGCCTCGGTGATCTGGCTCTCGATCGGGGCGACCTCATTGCCGCCGCCGACTTCTACCGCCGGAGCCTCGCTGAGCTCCCCGGACAGTCGCCGACAACCCTCGCTGTTTGCCTCGCGGGAATCGCAAGCGTCCTGGCCGAACGCGAACAAGACGAGACCGCGGCGACGATCTGGGGAGCGGTCTGCGCAGCGGAGGAGCTGCTGGGGTTTCGGATGATCGCAGCCGAGCGCCGCCGTTACGAGAGTCGCCTTGCACGCCTCGAGGGAACACCGGCGTGGGACGCCGGGAAGGACCTCACGCTCGAGCAGGCCGTCGCGCTCGTTCCGCCAACCCTAGATTGAGCAGCGATGGGAAACCTGGGATTCCGGCTTCTCGGCGGTGTGCACAGACGCATTTACCGGCTGACCGGCGGCAGGGTCGGCGGTCGGCTTGGCAAGTTGCCGGTCCTGCTGCTCACAACGACCGGACGCAAGAGTGGACGACCCCGCACGCAGCCGCTCGTCTACACGCAGACCGGCGACGGCTACGCGGTGATTGCGTCGAAGGGTGGCGCGGCTCAGCATCCGCTCTGGTACCTCAACCTGCGCGAGGACCCGTCTGCGACGGTGACGGTCGGGCGCGAAACGCGGAAGGTCCGTGCCAGGGACGCGGAGGGTGACGAGCGCGAGCGCCTGTGGCGGAGGCTCGCGGATCTGTATCCGGGCTACGAGAGGTATGCGCAGAGGACGAGTCGACGGATTCCCGTTGTCGTGCTCGAGCTCGCAGCGCCGGTGGAGTAATAGGCTCGAGCGGGGACCTCGTCACCCACGACCTCCGTAGTACCAACGTCACCTGCGATGGAGGTCACGGCGATGAGACGCAAGATCCTTTCGACAGCCGTCCTGGTAGCCGCGCTCGCCGCGATTTTTGCGGCAACGGCATCTGCCGACGGGCTGCCTGTCCTCGGCATCGACGTCGGTAGCACCGGCGTCGCGTCGAGCTCTGGTGCATACCGGTACGTCACGATCCCGGCCGCAAGCCGAACGATCGTCGAGCGCGTCGCGGCGCACGGGGGTCAAGTCCTTGCGTGGAGCTCGCTTCGTGGCACCTTCACGATTCCAGCAGTCGCCTACGACGGTTCCGCCGGCGGCCTCTCCGCCGATGGCAAGACACTCGTGCTGATCGAGCCGCGGACCTCGTTTCCGCGCACGACCACGAAGCTGCTCGTCCTCAGCGGCGACCGTTTGAAGGTGCGGCACCTCGTGACGTTGCAGGGTGACTTCAGCTTCGATGCGATCGCGCCGGCTGGGTCGTGGCTGTATGTCATTCACTACCTCTCGCCGACGGATCCGACGAGATATCGCGTCCAGGCTTTCGACCTGCAACACGGACGCCTGTTGACAAAACCGATCGTCGATCCCACAGAGCCCGGTGACAAGATGCGCGGCAATCCGTTGAGCCGGACTCTGAGCGCTGACGGTCGCTGGGCGTACACGCTCTACGACGGTGGGGGTGGCACGCCGTTCGTGCACGCCCTCGACACGGTTGCGCGCTCCGCGCATTGCATCGATCTCGACGAGATCGCCGCCGGGACCAACTTGTGGCAGCTGCGCCTTGGCATCGACAGCGCTGGCAAGCATCTGGTCGTGCGTGACGGTACCACCGCCAAGGTGCTGATCGACCTGCGTACCTTGAGGACCGCCCGGGCGAGAGGCGTTGTAGCAACGCACTCGCCGCCGCCTCTGCTGCTCGGGGCCGCCGGCGCAGCACTCGTTGCACTGGTGGCCGGAGTCATCACGGCGCTCCGGAGACGGGGGCAGAGGTCAGCCTCTGGAAGCGACGTTCCGAACTGCGTCGGTCACCCTGGCGATCAGTGAGGGCGCCGGCGCTCCGCCGGGCAGCTCGACGACGAACGCGGTGGATCCCGGTAGGCGCGCGTTCTCCCAGTTCGTGACGCCGCCGGGGTAGCGCGTCAGGCGCTGCAACGGCAAGCCGGCAACGGCTGCGAAGCGGCGCTCGATTGCAACGTTGCCGCCCGACTCGTCCACGACACCGTAAGGCTGGTGGAACCAGATGCTGACGTTCGGCCGCAGTCGCAAGACGAGTCGAGCGAGCAGGCTGCTCTCCGGCTCCGACAGCGCGTGCGGTCCCGAGTAATGCCTGTTGCCAGGCTGGCCGTACGGTCGCCAGCGCCAGGGGAAGTTTCGGTTCAGGTCGACGCCGTGAGCATTCGTCCGCGTCCCGGCCGTTACTCCGTCGGGATTGGCGTTCTCGACGATCCACAGGCTGGCCTCCGGCGGTAACGGCGTACTCTCGAGCTTCTCTGCCACCGCTATGCCGGCCGGTTCATCACCGTGGATGCAACCGACTACGAGTACCTTGGTCGGGCTGTCGGGATCGCCACGCTCGACGATTCTGATCGGGCGTCGGTTGACGGACAGGCCGGCGATCATCGTGCGCGTCACAATGGGATCCGCGGCTGCTGACGACTCGGTGGGCGCAGGTGCGATTGCGATGCCGCCTGCGAGGAACAGCGCCAGACAGCAGATGCGACTACTCACGCTGCTAGGTCGTCTAGTTGCTCGCGCGGAGCGCGGCCAGGAGTTCCTGGTGTCGGCGTTCCTCGTCGGGCATGCCTTCCTCAATCGGCTCCCCGCGGCTTCGCGCAAGCATCATCTGCACAGGTTTGACGATGAAGAAGAAGACTGCAGCGCCGATGGCAACGAACTGAATCAGATCGGTGAGAAACGCCCCGTAGTGAAAGACGGATCGGTGGATCGTAAACGTGAGACCGCGGAAATCCGGCTTGCCGATGATCGCCGCGATGATGGGCATCACGAGCTTGTTGACCAGTGAGTTGACGACCGCAGCAAACGCGAGGCCCATGACGAACGCGACCGCGAGCTCGACGATGTTGCCCCTGAAAAGAAAGTCCTTGAACTCCTTGATCATGGTGGCTCCTTCCATAGCCGATCCGGCCGGTCGTCACCCTAACCGCTGTCTGCGGCGGGAGGACACTTACGGTTTCAGCGAACGGCGTGGATCACGGTGGCGGCAAGCGGCGGCTTGAATGGGCGCTCGCCTCCGACCGGTATCAGAGCATCGGTGAGTGCGCGGGCGACCGCGTCGGGGTCGGCGCCGCGTTCTGCAAGCTCGTGCGCGAGCGGCGAGCCAAGTGTGAAACCGGCTGCGAAGTCGGCAGCGGAGGGGCCGAGGCCCTGAAGGCGGACGTCTTCCAGCTGAACGTTGGTCCAACCCGCCTCCACCATGTCTGGGCGAATCCGCTCGGCGTCGTGGTAGCCGTATGGGGTTTCCATGAAGCGGGGCGGGTCGACGGGAAAGAGTCTCGCGAGTGACGCATGGATGGCGCCGGCTGCCGGGTTGGCCTCCATCGAGTGCCAGACGTTCGCGAGTAGCACGCCCTCCGACCCGAGCACTCGGCGCGCCTCCCTGAACCCCTGCACCTTGTCGGGGAGGAACATGAAGCCGAACTGACAGACCACGACGTCAAACGAGGCGTCGTCGAAGGCGAGTGCCTGCGCGTCGGCTTGTTGCCAGACGATGCCGGGGGCTGGAACCGCGGCTCGCGCATAGTCGGTCATCGCCTCGTTCAGGTCGGTCGCGACGATCGCAGCGTCTGGCAGCGCTTCTTGCAGTCGTCTGGTCACGATTCCGGTGCCACACGCGATCTCGAGCACTCGCAGCCGATCGCCCGTCGGGAGGCGCGAAACGAGATCCGTGGCGTACGGCTCGAAGAGGACTGGGCCCAGCTGCAGGTCGTAGAACGCCGGAACCGAGCCGGAGAATCCGGCGGCAGAGGTGGTCACGTTCGCTCGTCTGGGGAGCAGTCGAGGATCATTCTTCGTCAATCCTACGAGGCGGGGCCGCGCGCGCGCCCTGCTGTAGCTTGGACGCGTGGCCGAGCGCGTCCTCACGCTGCGCGAGTTGAATCGCGCGACGCTTGCGCGTCAGCTCCTGTTGGAGCGCAAGCGCCTCTCGCCGACGGCCGTGATCGAGCGCTTGGTCGGGATGCAGGCGCAGTGGCCGTCTGCGCCATACGTCGGGATCTGGACTCGCACGACGAGCTTCCGCCGCGAGGCGCTCGAGCGGAAGCTCGCGAGCGCCGGGGTGGTCAAGGCGACGGTGATGCGGCAAACGCTGCACCTCGTCACGCAGCGCGACTACGCGCTCCTCCGTGCGGCACTCAGTGAGACGAACTTCCCGGACCAGACGCAGCTCGCGGAGCGCCTCGCTCCGTCGGTTCGAGCGCTCGCCGCTGCAGGTCCCGTGACCACAGCTGAGGCACTCGCACATCTCGAGGACGAGCACGGTCTCACGGGCATACACGCACGCCGCGCCTGGCGTGCCGCACGCGTACGCGCCACCTCCTCCACCACCACGAGACCGCGCTGTGGCAGGGCCGTCCCGAGGGCCGCTTCGTCGCGCTGGAAGAGCCGGACGCGCACAACCCGACCGAGGCGCGCGCGCAGATCCTCCGTCGCTACCTCGCAGCGTTCGGGCCCGCCTCCCGCCGCGACATCGTCGCCTGGAGCATGATGCACGTCCCGGAACTTGGCCGGGCGCTCGAGCGGCTCGAGCCGCTGCGCCGCTACCGCGACGAGCACGGACGCGAGCTCCTCGACGTCCTGCGCGCGCCACTCCCGGATGCGGAGACCCCCGCGCCCGTTCGCTTCCTGCCGAAGTGGGACAACGTGCTGCTTGCGTTCGCGGACCGGACGCGCGTGCTCCCGGAGCAGTACCGAAAGACGGTCATCCGCATGAACGGCGACGTCGCGCAGACGTTCCTCGTCGACGGATTCGTCGCGGGCATGTGGAGCGTCACGAAAGGCCGCGTCGCACTGGAGCCACTCGCGCCGCTGTCCCGTGCGGCACAGCGCGAGCTCCGGGAGGAAGCAGGACGCCTGGAAGCCTTTCTCGCCGACTGTCGCGCTTAACGTCGCTGTCCGAGATCAACCCAGGGGTTGAGGCGGAATTCAAGCCGCGATTCAACCCGTGGGCCGACGACACGACAACGCCGCCGGACGATCATCGGGGCATGACGACTACCGATTACCTCATCAACGCACTGTTCGTTCTCGTCGTTCTTCGCCAAACCCGCGAGCGGCGGTTGGATGTTCGAAGCTTCGTGGCACCGATGGTGCTGGTTCTCTTCGTGGCCCGGATCTATGTGCATTCGATTCCGTCCGCCGGCAATGACCTCGTGCTGGTCGGTCTGCTGGCGGCCGTCGGGCTGACGCTGGGCGCGGTGAGCGGGTTTGCGACACACGTCCGCCCCGGCGACGGCGTCGCGCTTGTCCGCGTCGGCTGGCTCGCAGGCGGCCTGCTGGTTGCCGGGATCAGCGCGCGGATGGTGTTTGTGTTCGCCGCCGGGCACGGCGCCGAGCCCGCGATTCGCGGCTTCAGCATCGCGCACCAGATCGGCGCGGCGGCCTGGCCGCTCGCACTGGTCTCGATGGCGCTCTGTGAGGTCACCGCTCGCCTGGTGATCGTCCAGCTGCGCGGTCGCCGCGTGCAGACCGGCCAGGCGCCGGCACCGAACGCGATCGGTGCCGGCGCCTGACGCTCCGGCCCTAGCTCAGCGTTCTATCGTCTTGATTCGATGATCGAGGCGCCCGCAACGACGGGGGGTGAGAGCCGGCGGCTCGCCGCCGCTCGTGAGCGCGCCGAGGGTCGGTTGCGCCGTCAACGGGACCTCCTTCGTCCACTCGGGTGGGCGGTGATTCTCGTTGTCGTGGCGGGTGCATTCGGCGCCCCTCATCCGGGACTGCACGGCAAGTCGATCGGTGTGACGCTCGCGCTGTGCGTGTTCGTCTACACGCTCGCGCTGGCAATCAGGGGTCGCTTCACTGCCCGCGACTACGCTTTTCAAGCGGCGGTCATCTCCGCGATGGGTGCGGCCGGCGTGGCGCTCGTCGCGCTGCAGCCGAAGGGCGCGACGGAGCTTGCAGTGGGTGCGGCGGTGTGGATGGCGGTGGCCCGACTTCCGCTGGTGCTCGGGATCGCAGTGGGCGTCGGCATCACGGTCGCGGAGGACGTCGCAGCGATCCTTTCAGGCAGCTCTTCGGCAGCGGTTCTCGCAGCGACGCTGCTTTCCGTGCTGCTCGGACTCGTCGCTTACTTCCTGAAGGAGGCACGGGCAAGCCAGGACCGGACGGAGCTGCTGCTTGCTCAGCTCGAAGACGCGCGCGAGGAGCAGACGCGGGCCGCCGCGATCGCAGAGCGTGCTCGGATCGCAAGCGAGCTACACGACGTGCTTGCCCATTCGCTCTCCGGCGCGGCGATCCAGCTACAGGGTGCACGCAAGCTCGCAGAGCGCGACGCGGCGACCCCGGAGATTCGCTCGGCAATCGACCGCGCCAGCGAGCTCGTGAAGGACGGCCTCATGAACGCTCGCCAGGCGGTCGGCGCGCTGCGTGGCGAGGGGCTGCCGGGCATCGCTCAACTGGAATCGCTGATCGAGAGCTTCCGGGACGACATGAAGGTGGAGGTGACCCTGAGCATCGAGGGCAGCGCCCGGACACTTTCGGCGGATGCGAATCTCGCTCTGTACCGCGGCGCCCAAGAGGCGCTCACCAACGTCGCCCGCTATGCACCGGGCGCAACCGCCACTGTCCTGCTCCGCTACGACGTGGATCGCACGAGACTGATCGTCGAGGACCGGCCGGCCAGACTCGGGTCCGCTTCGGCGCCAAGCGGCGAGCTGAGCTCTGTCGGCGGCGGTCGCGGATTGGCGGGAATGCGGGAGCGCATCGAACGCGCAGGTGGCAGCATGCGGGCAGGACCAGCCGAGCAGGGGTGGCGCGTCGAGTTGGACGTGCCGGCATGACTGAAACACCGATCCGCGTCCTGATTGCAGACGACCAGCGCGTCGTGCGTGACGGGCTGACCATGCTCGTCGGCCTGATCGGCGGGATCGAGGTCGTCGGTACGGCGGGCGATGGGATCGAGGCCGTTGCAGCCGCGGCGCGCGAGCATCCCGACATCGTGCTGATGGACCTGCGCATGCCCGGGATGGACGGCGCCGAGGCAACCCGTCAGATCCGGGCCGCTCTCCCCGAGACTCAGGTGCTCGTACTCACGACCTACGCCGACGACGAATCGGTTTTCCCCGCGCTCGAGGCCGGGGCGCGCGGATATCTCACCAAGGACGCCAGCGGCGAAGAGATCGAGTTGGCGATCAGAGCGCTCGCCGACGGGCGAACACACCTCGACCCGACGATCCAGCAGCGGCTCGTGGCTGCCGTCCTCGACGTGCATCAGGCCCGTCATCCCCAGAGGCAGGCGCTTCCTGACCAGCTGACGCCGCGTGAGGCTGAGGTCCTCAAGTTGATCGCGGCCGGCCTTTCGAACGCTGAGATCGCCGCGGCGCTCGTCGTCAGCAACGCGACCGTCAAGACTCACGTCAACCGCATCTTTTCCAAGACGGGTGCACGTGACCGCGCACAAGCAGTCCGCTACGCCTACCAGCACGGAATCGTTTGAACCAGTTCCTCTCACCCGATCGAGTTAAAGCGAGGGAACAACGGCGCCGAGGAATGGCTTCGTGAGGTGCCGCTATCTAGGTTTCATAGCCGTGCTGATTGTCTGCCTCGGCGCAGGGGCGCTCGGCGTAGCTGATGGCCTCGCATCACCCGGCCAAGCCGCTGCATATCGGAACCACGTCAATAGCCTCTGTCGCAGCTACACGCCGACACTCAAAAAAATCGAGGCAGACGCACTCGCAGCGAAGAAGTCTCGAAATCATCGCCGGATCTCCTACGACCTCGGATTGAGCCTCGCCCTCACACTGCGCGAAGACGCCGCGATCGAACGCGTGCCGGTTCCGCCCGAGCTTCGACGACTGATGGCGCCTCGACTCCGACTTCTCAGAACGATCGACGAATATCTCCGCAGGTTCTTCGCCTCGGTAAAGGCCGGCGACCAGACGCTTGCGATCGTGGAGCTTCAGCACATCAGCACGTTGGCGCGGCCCCTGAACTCGATGTTCGACTCAGCGGGCCTCAGGGATTGCGGTTCGAACCAAACGTAAGTCGGCAAACAGTCCGTCACACTCGCGAACGCGGTCACACTTCCGGCACGGTGTCTGACACCAGGCCGTCGACGCAGTTGGACCCAAGGCGTCGGCGCGCGGTGCGGCTTCCCGTCCGACCTGTGGAAACTCGGTCACACTCACGTCACTGTGTCCGACACCAGGCCGTGTAATTGTCGGCCCCGGCCTGTTTGGTCAGTGCTCGCGATAGTTTGTATGCGGCATCCCCGGTCCAAACTCTCGCCCGTGGGTGCGGGTGAAAGGAGCTTCTCCCATGCAGAAGAGGTTGGTCACGCGTTACGCGATGCAGTCGGCGCAGGCGGCCGACGAGAACCAGCGAAGAGTGGAAGGAGTCTTTGCCGAACTCGCCGCTACGGCGCCCGACAACGTGAGCTATATCGTCCTTCGGCTCGCCGACGATTCGTTCGTGCACGTGTCATTCCACGACCACGGCGACGACGAGGTCAACCCGATCGCTTCAACGCCTGCCTTTGCGCATTTTCAGGAGGACCACGCCGCTCGTCGAGAGGGCGGTGTCGACCAGCAAACCGCAAAGCTCGTAGGTGCCTACATCACGACGATCGACTGACGCTATTCCGGTGCGACGAGTGTCCCGCCCCACGCGTCAGGAGCGACGTCGTCGAGTGTCTCGGAAAACGTCCACTGGTGGCCCGCTGGATCTTCGGCGGCGTACTGTCGCTCGCCGAATTCGAAATCGGTCGGCTCCATGAGGATGCGCGCACCCTGCGTCCTGGCGTTCGCGCAATGGGCGTCGACATCGTCCACGCGCACCAGCACCGAGTGCGTGACCTCGCCCGGCCGCGGCGGCCGCCGCTCGTCGCGCACATCGGCGACGATGACCGCGCCGTCTCCGAAGGTGAGTTGGGAGCGATGGTTCTCGCCGATTCGCACTCGCTCCTCGAACCCGAATGCCGTGCTCAGCCACGCGACCGCCTCGCGCACTTCCGGGTAGATCAGCACGGGAATGACGACGGCGGACGGAATGGATCGGTTGACCCGCACGCCGCTAGGACCCGTCGGATTCGGGAAGCCTCTGTGCGATCTCCCAGATGTGACCGTCGGGATCGGTGAAGCTGGCGGTGCGCACTCCCCATTCCCGGTCCATCGGCCCGTTCAGCAGCTCAACGCCGCTCGTCGCCAGTTCCGCGGAGACCGCATCCGCGTCATCGACCCAGACGGTGAGCTGGACGCGCGATCCGGACTCGCGACCCGCGACCGTTCCGGGATCGATCAGCTCGCGTGCCGCTGAATCCCTGAGCAGGTTCACGATCGTGTTCTCGAAGCCAAACGCAGCCGCGTCCTCGTCTTCATAGATCGGGGATACGTCGAAGACCTCCTCGTAGAACGACTGGGATCGTCGGGGATCTTCGACGAACAGGGTGATGGCACCAACACTCTTCAGCGACATGCTCACTTCGGCTCCCTCTTTCGTTGGCATGACCGGCAGTTCTGTCTACCAAGGTAGGACCCTCTGGAACGGCCAAAATCATCGCTGCCGCACCCGCCGGAAGAAAGGCTGACCTCTCGCGCGCTCGCCGCGTCAGTCGTCAGGCGAAAGCGGCGGCCCGAGGTTGACCTGACCGTGCGCACGAAAGATGGCTTCCAGTTGCTCGGCCGAGGGTCTGGGTGTCTCACTCGGTGGCAGCATCGGCGTCAGCGCCGGTACCGAACCGTCCCTCACCAGTAGCTCGAGCCCCGCCGGGGTGCTCAGCACCAGCACCCGTGCGGTGTCGGTGTCGACGCGGAAGGTGTGCGCGACTCCCATCGGTACCACGGCCGCCGATCCCGGCACGAGCTCGAACCGTTGCTCGCCGGCCTGCACCGTTAACCGGCCCTCCTGCACGATGTAACTCTCGTCCTGGGGATGCGTGTGCAGCGGGGGCGATGCGTGGCGCGGAAAGAGGAATTCGATCAACGCAAAGCGCCCGTCGCTCGCCTCCCCGGGCACCTTGATCGTTGCAAGCGTGCCCAGGAACCAGAGCTGCTCACCCTTCCCCGCGCCTGACCAGGTCGCCGTCGCGCTCGAGTCGCTCACGATCCGGGAGCGTAACCCGGCCGCGCGTACCACTGCCTATGGGAGGGGTAGCTCACCTCCACCATCGGTGCAGTCAGCGAGGTAGAGGGCTGTGCCGAGGTCTCCGGTCCAGAGCGTGTAGCGGCCGCGCCTGTACTCCGACCGGCTCTGCTCCACTTGACGTGCAGCGTGCATCGCGAAACCGCGCGCTCGTGTGAGCCACCGTTCGTCCCGCGTGCGCTCGAGCAACGCTAGGAATGCGTAGCCGTTGCCCGCCGTGCCGTGGCACAGGTTCGCGCCTTTTCGCAGCGGCCCGACACGCCACGTCACGACCCCCGCACCTCCGTCATACACCGTCCGCAATCGCGTCGACGCGTCGTCGTACTCAGCGAAGAAGTCCAGTGCGTGTAGCGGCCAGCCATCGTCGAATGCACGCTCCGCGTCGGCAACGATCGAGGCGATCGCCGTCCGCGCCCTTTCTGCGCGCCATGGTTCGTCGGCGAGCGCCTCGTGCGCTTCCGGCGAAAACAGCATCGGGTGAGTCTAGGACGCCGGCCCGGGGGACTTCCAGCCGGCGTGCTTGAAGATCGGCCCGTGCGGGTACGGCGAGCCTGCCTAGTTCCCGTTTCCTCTACTGCGAAAGGCCAGCCCGATGACAAGACTGCTTGCGGCACTCGTTGCCGCGCTCGCGGTGCTTTCGTTGGCGGGGGCAGCGTCGGCCGCCAAGCCTGCGCGGGCGAACAGCTTCACCGACTTTACGGTGGCAGCCACGCCGCCGAACCCGGCCGGCACTGTGTGTCCTGGCTCGGCGCTCTGTTACAACGGCGCGGCGGAGCCCGCGATCGGCGTCTCGCCGACAGGGCGGTTGTACGGCTCCTCGGAGAACGGCCTCGGTGGCGGCACCTTGGCGTGGACCTCCTCTGACAACGGCTTGCACTACGCATCCACGCCGTCGCCCAACGATGTCTCTACCGGCTCCGACTCGGTCGGGAAGGAATCGGGATTCGAGCCGGGCGGCGGAGATACCGACGTTGGCGTCGCTACTGCGCCGAACCCGCTCGGAAACTACAACGCCTACGTCGTGTCGCTGACGCTGGCGAACATCGACGTCTCGACCTCGGCAGACAATGGCAACAGCTGGTCGCTGAACCCGGCGACTGCGCTGCCGATCGACGATCGTCCATGGGTTGCCGCCACAGGCGCGGCGAAGGTCTGCATCTCGTACCTCACAGCGCCCGGCATCCTGCTGCCTCAGGTCGGCCTGCACGTGCAATGCAGCAATGACGCGGGCCAGAGCTTCACCCAGGTCTCGAACGCCTACGACACGTCAGCCGTCGGCCTCGCCGCGTCGCAGGGCGGCAGCCGCACCGGCAACCTCACCTTCGACCCGTCGAACCCCAAGTACATGTACACCGTGTTCGCCTACGAGAACATCGAGGACGGGCCGAATCCGAACGCGTTCCTCCACAACGTCGGCGCGGCGGTCTCCTCGGATGGGGGCGTGACGTGGCACGACTATCCGGTGCACATCAACCCCGACATCACTGCGAAGTACGACAACCAGTTCGTGAACGTGGCTGTCGACAAGTCCGGCATCGTCTACGTCGCCTATTCCGACAACCACGGGATCTTCTACCAGTACTCGACAAACCACGGCAAGACATTCAGCGTGCCGGTGCAGGTTTCACAGGGCACGGATACCGCGGTCATGCCTTGGCTCGCTGCCGGCGACGGCGGCAAGATCGATCTCGTCTACTACCAGGCCGTCGGCTACTCGGGCAACCCGGAAGTAGCCCCGCTGAGCGTGGCCTGGAAGGTCGACATGGCCCAAAGCCTCGCCGCAGCCTCGACGAGCCCCGGGTTCACCTACACGATCGTCAACCCGGTCGTCCATCACGGCGGTGTCTGCGAGGGCGGCGCGCTCTGCACCGGCAATCGTGACCTCTTTGACGATTTCGGAGTCAAAGCCTCACCCACGACAGGGTTCGCGTCGGTCATCTACTCCGACGATCAGTACCAAAACGACGCGAACCACCAGCCGAACCCGGCGTTCAACTGCACCCCGTCGGGCAGTGACACCTCGAGCTGCGATCACACCAACGTCGCGACCCAAACCGCCGGTACGCGCATCTTCAACATCAAGAAGTAGGGGCGGCACAAGCAACAAACGGCTGGGAGAGGCCCCCCGAGCGGGGCCTCTCCCTTACCCAGAAGAGCCCGGCGACTCGGGCTTCGGCTCGAGCAGGCTTTGCTGCTCGACGATCCGACGCGCCACCTCGGCCAGCCGCAGATTGCGCTCGCGTGCGGTCAGCTGGAGTCTCCGGAAAGCGTCCTGTTCAGAAAGCTTGAGTGCTGACATCAGCAGGCCCTTCGCACGTTCGACGAGCTTGCGGTCCTCGAGCGCCTGTTGGGCTTTGCTCACTTCGGCCTCGAGTGCTTCGAATTCGGAATGGCGCGCAGCCGCCAGCTTGATCGCAGCCTCCAGCTCGCGGGTGTCGATCGGCTTGGTCAGATAGGCGCTGACGCCGCTGGCGATCGAGCGTTCCACGAGGCTCGGATCATCGACGCCGGTGACGATCACGACGGGCCGTCGGAAGCCCTCGCCGGCAAGTTGCACGGCAGCGGCCAGACCGTCGAGATAAGGCATCTCGATGTCGAAGAGGTACAGGTCGGGGAGGGTCGCCTTTGCTTCCGTAACGGCCTGTTCGCCGTCGGCGACTGGGCCGATTGGGTCATGTCCGAGCGAGCGCACTCGTTCCGTGAGGCCGAGTGCGACGACGGGATCGTCCTCGGCGATCAGGACTTTCATCTCGGCGCCGCCGGAAAGACCGCTTCGGCGCGAGTGCCGCCGCCGGGTCGCGTGCTCAGGGCGAAGCTTCCGCGAAGGCCCTGTTCAACCACTCGCTGGACGAGCTCGAGACCCAGACCGGCCGCATCATTCGTGCCGTCGCCACAGTCGTCGACGCGGAGGCGGTGCTCAGCTCCCGAGTACAGGCGCACGGCGATCGGTGGTGAACCGTGCTGGAACGCATTCGTGATCAGCTCGTTGGCGACGATCCCGAGCTTCTGAGCCGTAGCCGCATCCAGGGTTGCGGGTTCGGCCTCGACTACGACCGGGACTGGAGCCCCGTTCGCGATGCCGTTGAGCAGGGCGCTTGCGTCCACGAGGTCGTCGGTCTCTGTCAGCAGCCGGTGAACGGTCGCGATCGATTGGATGCGGGCGGCGGTGTCGTCGAAGGCGCGGCCACCGCCGCCTTGTGGCCGGCCGAGGAGCAGAAGATCGGCAGCGGTCTGCAGGTTGTTCTTGATCCGGTGATTGGCCTCTGTCGTCAACGTGCGCTCGAGCTCGGCCCGAGCAGCGGCGCGCTCGCGCGAAGCCGCTTCGCGGCGGATTGTCCGCGCGAGGACGAGCACTGCTGCGACTGCAGCTGCGACCAACGCCAGACGCATTGCCGTTGCGCCGGCCGGTAGCGGGACGAACGACGCGGCGAGCGCGCACGTTCCGACGCTGACGGCGAGCCAGAACCCGCGGCGCCAGCCGACCTGGACGACCGCGATGAACGGAATCACAAGGAAGAGCAGGAGCGCGAAGTTCGGGCCGCCGGTGAACACGAGCAGCGCCACGAAGCCGATCAATCCGCCGGACCAGAGGTCGAGCAACAGCCGGCCGCGGCGGATTTGCAGCCACTCGCGCCACGGGACGAACATCACGGCCAGGTTGCAGAGGGCGGCCGTCAGCGTCAGCGTGAGCAGTAGCCAACGGTGTTTCGATCCCGCGTCCGCAAGACCACCGAGAACCGCGATGATCGAGAGCCACCCTAGCCAGAACCCGAGTTGCAGAGCCTGGGACCGAAACGCGAGCTCGAAACGTTTTTCACCATCCGGGGCCCCCCAGACACCGGCCGGCTCGGCGTTCGACAGTCCTAGCAAGATGCCCACACGGCACGCACAACGACGGCGAGCACGATTTTAGTCCTGTTCCTTCCTTAGCGGGGAGGTAGAGGCGACTCGTCCTCTGCCCGACGTTACGCGAACCTTGCGTGTTCGGTTTTCCTGTCGCGCAGAGTCAGCCGCTCTTGCTAGCGTGATCTCCGCGGCGTTCATGACGACGCCGCGTTGGGGCCTCGATCGCCTCTTTCCCCGCGTAGCCGTTGGCTCGCGTGATTCGACAGGGAGAGGCGATGACCGAGCGCCCGACGAACGACAGTTGTTTGCGACCGATGGCCTTGCGCCGCGGCTCGTCCTCCTTCGTGCCACTCGCGGGGATCGACCCCACGGGAGTCCTTCGACTCTCGTCACTACGAAGAAGGAGGACAAGCACATGTCTGTAGCCGAGAACACGGGCACGCAGAAGCTCTTGAACGGGCCGTGGCAGGTCGATCCGGTCCACACCGTCGTCGAGTTTCGTGTCAGGCACCTGATGATCGCGACCGTCAAGGGCCGGTTCCGCGACTTCGACGGCGCGATCGTCCCCGACGATGTCCCGAGCGTCGCGGGCACGATCCGGGTCGGCAGTCTGGAAACGCTCGACGCGCGCCGTGACGAGCACCTCCGTTCGCCGGATTTCTTCGACGTCGAGCGCTACCCCGAGATCACATTCGAGTCGAAGGAGATCCGACTCAACGGCGACGACCGGGCCTTCCTCGTTCCCGGTGAGTTGACGATCAAGGGCGTCACGCGTCCGATCGCGCTCGACGGCGAGTTTCGTGGCAGCGTCGTTCAACCGGACGGCGCCGAGCGAGTCGCCTTTGCTCTGCGCGGGGAGCTCGAGCGCACCGATTTCGGTCTCGTCTGGAATCAGGCGCTCGAGACGGGCGGGATGTTCGTCGGGAACACGGTCGAGCTCGCACTCGACGTCTCTGCGGTGCGGGTGGACTGATGGAGCCGCGACCACACGAGACATCTGCGGCGACGATCTGGCCGATCACCTTCGCGACCGGCGTCGCGGTGCTGCTCGTTGGGCTGATCGTGAACCCGGCGGTGATCGCGCCGCTGGGCGCCGCGATCACCGTTCTGGCTACTTCCGCATGGATACGCAGTGGCCGGCGGGTCGAGCAGCCCGTAACGAAAGAGAAAACCGCCCCGCGAGAGGTCGAGCGCTATCCGCGCAATCGCTTCCTCGCGGGTGCGACGCTCGGACTCGGCGGGCTCGTCGCCGGCGGCGTTGCGTTGCCCGCCGTCGGCCTCGCGGTCCTGCCCCCTTTCGTTGGCCAGCGGCGGCGGCCTGTCGACCTCGGACCGGCGAGTGCCTTTCCCGAGGGTCGGTTCGTCGTCGCGACGTTCCTCGCCGACCCGAAAGCGGGCGAGGTATCGCGGCGTGCCGCCTACATCCGCAACAACGGGTTGCTCGATGGCTTGCCGAGCTTCACGGCGATGTCGAGCCGCTGCACTCACGTTGGCTGTCCGACGCAACCGAACGGACCGATCTTCAGCCAGCAGCGGCACGCTGAACACACCGCCAACGGCGAGGTCGGGCTTGTCCCAGCGTTCCCCGCCGGCGGTTTTGGCTGTCCGTGTCATGGCAGCCAGTTCGACATCGAGGGCAATCGCACGGCAGGTCCGGCCGCGCGGGCCCTCGACCGCTACGAGTTCTCGATTCGCAACGGGCACCTCTGGCTCGGCCACTTGTTCAGCGTCAGCCACGTCGAGGGCCGGGGAGCGAACGCCAGGATCCACCGCTTCTCGCTCCGAGGTGCCGGGGAGCCGGCGGACGGACCGGAGTCCTGGCTGTACCCCGTCGATCCGATCCGATGAACATCTACGAGTTCGACATCAGCTGGGCGACGACGGCGGCCGAGCGGCGTTACCTGCACTGGATGCTGGTCGCCTGCGACGAGGTCGACGGTGTCTTCCTGACGGCGCGCGACGACGTGCTCGCCGTCCTCTTCAGCGGCAAGCGCGCGCGCTTCGATGCGCTCGCTCGGATCTGGGCCACCGATCAACTCCCGCCGCGCACTGCAACCACGAACAGAAAAGGAGTACTCGAATGAAACGGCTTCCTCTATCGGTATCCGCACTAGGCGTCGCGCTCGCCGCCCTCGGCGTCGCCGTCGCCCTCGCCGGCAGCGCGCATGCCAAGACAGCGCTCGTCGGCCGGGAGTCTGGACAGCCGGTGGTCGACTGGAACCAGATTCTGCTCTCGATCGTGAATACGCCGGGCGCGCAGCCGGCGAACATTCAGCCGACGCGCAACTTCGCAATCGTCCACGCCGCCATCTACGACGCAGTCAATTCGATCGACCGCTCGCACGAGCCGTACCTGATCTCCGTGCGTGCGCCGCGCGACGCATCGGAGACGGCTGCAGCCGACGCGGCTGCGCACACGTCTCTGGTCGGGCTCTACCCGGCGCAGCAGAGCAGCCTCGACTCGGACTACGCGGCTGAGCTCGCTCTGGTGCCGAACGGCCCGGCAAAGGCAATGGGCATCCGGCTCGGCGAGCAGGTCGCGACCGATCTGCTCGCGGCGCGGGCGAACGACGGGTCGGCTGTCATTCCGTCCCCCTTCGTCGCGGGCACGAATCCCGGGGACTACCGGTCGACGCCCCCGAACTTCCCGACACCCGTGTTCGCGAGCTGGGGACAGGTCACCCCGTTTGTGCTCCAGCGCGGCGACCAGTTCCGCCCGGTACCGCCTCCCGCGCTGACGAGCGACGCGTATGCCTCGGCGATCAACGAGGTGCAGAGTCTCGGCTCGGCGAAGAGCACGACTCGGACGGCCGAGCAGACCGTGATCGGCAAGTTCTGGAACCCGCCGATCCAGAACTTCTGGAACCAGATCGCCCAGACCGTTGCGCTCGCGCATCACAGCGACCTGCCGACGACGGCGCGGCTGTTCGCGACCCTGAACCTGAGCTTTGCCGACTCGGCGATCGCGTTCTACGACGCCAAGTACACGTACCGGCTTTGGCGGCCAGTGACTGCGATCCGCCTCGCCGACACCGACGGCAACCCCCTGACTGTTGCCGACCCGAACTGGCTCCCGCTCTCCGTCAACACGGCGGCCGATCCGTCGTACCCCGGTGCGCACAGCACGATCAGCGCAGCCGGTGCCGACGTGCTCGCCAGCTTCTACGGTGACGGCCAGTCCTTCTCGGTCACCTCGCCGGCGCTGCCGGGCGTGACGCGCTCGTTCACCAGCTTCGGTGCTGCGGCGGACGAGGCGGGTCTGAGCCGGATCTTCTCTGGCCAGCACACGCGACTCGATCACCTGGCGGGCCTGAAGCTCGGCCACGAGGTTGCCGGCTTCGTCCTGCACAACGCGCTGCTTCCGGCACGCGACTCCTCCGGGAAGTAGCGGTCCCATTTCAACGATGGCACCACTCAAACACGAAGGGAGAATCATGAGAGCACGAAATGCTGTCCTTGCGCTTGCCGTGGTGGTCGTCGCGGTGTCCGCGTCGATCGCCTTGGCGGGCATCGCTACACCACCCGCGTCGGCAGCCGGTGGTGGGATCGCCACCCGGTCGTACGTGCAGACAAACCTCGTTTCGGACCTCCCGGGTCTGGCCGCGCGCACCGATCCGAACCTGAAAAATCCCTGGGGCACGGCGGTCGGCCCGGGCAGTCCGATCTGGGTCTCCGACAACCATGCCGGGGTGACGACGCTGTACGACGGCGCCGGCAACCCTCAACCGCTCGTGGTCAGCATCCCGGCCCCGCCGTCGGCTGGGGCAGGCGCCGTTGGGACGCCGACCGGCCAGGCCTTCAACACCTTCGATCCAACCTCATCGGACTTCGTGATCTCGGAGAACGGCAAGTCTGGCCCCGCCTTCTTCCTGTTTGCGACCGAGGACGGAACGATCGCCGGGTGGAACCCGAACGTCGACCGGACCCGCGCTGTCATGGCAGTCGACAGATCGACCGCGACCGATAGCGCGGGCGACGTCGGTGCGGTCTACAAGGGCTTGGCCCTGGTGAACACACCGGCCGGCAAGTTCATCTACGCGAGCAACTTCCGTTTCGGGACGGTGGACGTGTTCGACAGTCATTTCGATCTCGTGAACAGCTTCACGGATCCGACGGTCCCGGCTGGGTTCGCGCCCTTCGGGATCCACAACATCGGCGGGAGGCTGTTCGTGACCTTCGCGAAGCAGGGCCCGGGCAAGACAGATGACGCCGCCCGGCCCGGCAACGGATTCGTCGACGTCTTCGCTCCGAACGGAGACCTGCTCCAGCGTCTCGTCAGCCGAGGCGAGCTCGACTCGCCCTGGGCAGTGACGCTGGCGCCGCCGACCTTCGGCGCGTTCGGCGGCGACATCCTGGTCGGCAACTTCGGCGACGGTCGTATCGACGCGTACGACCCCACGAGCGGCGCGTTCAAGGGGAGGCTCAGCGGTCCCGGCGGTGGCCCGATCGTGATCGACGGGCTGTGGGGATTGCGCTTCGCCCCAGCGACCCCGGGCTCCGGTCCGAACACGCTGTTCTTCACGGCCGGCCTCAACCACGAAGCCGACGGGTTGTTCGGGACGATCGTCCCCAACGGGTAGCACGCAAGGTAGAACGTCCAGGCTACGGGTGGGGCGCCGCGTGCGCCTCACCCGCAGCTGCGACCGACAAGGGGAGGCATGGACACGTTCAACGCCGGAAACTCTGCGATCGAGCGTTGGACGCGTTTGGTCCTGCGGCTGCGCTGGCTCGTGCTCGCCGTTTGGCTGGCCATGCTGATTGCCGGCGGCTTCGCGTCGACGCGACTGAGCGGATTGCTCTCGAACGACTTCGGCGTGCCTGGAACCGACTCCGCCCAGGTGCAGTCGATCCTGCAGCAGCGCTTCGGCGACCGCAGCGACGGCGAATACCTGATCGTCTTCAGGGTCGCGCGCCCGGCCGACCGACCGCTGCTGGCGCGGCTGCAACGAACCGTCGACCGTGCCGCCTCGGTGATCCCGACAGCCCGTGCCGGCCCGTTGCGAGTCGTCGGCGAAAACGTGGTGGAGGGCACCGTCTTCTCGCGGCTCGATCTCGCGCGAGCGAAGGCGTCGACGCCCGCGTTGGAGCGAGCGCTCGGCCAGCCGAACGGAGCCCACGCCTACGTCAGCGGCCAGGCGGCGATCCAGCACGATCTCGACCCGATCTTCAGCCAGGACCTGCGGCGGGGAGAGTTCGCGATTGCGATTCCGGTGGCGCTCTTGGTCTTGCTGCTGGTGCTCGGAGTCTCGGCGATCGTCTCGCTGCCACTGATCTTCGCCGGGACCACGATCGCGGCGACGCTCGGGATCGTCTTTCTCTTCGCGCATGTGCTGCCGATGGCGACCTATGTGACGAATCTCGTCGAGCTCATCGGGCTCGCCCTCGCGATCGACTACTCGTTACTGGTCGTCTACCGCTTCCGCGAGGAGCTTGCGGCGGGAAAGGGATCAGCTGAAGCAGTCGTGCGGACGATGGCGACGGCCGGACGCTCGGTGGTCTTCTCCGGCGCAACGGTCGCGGTCGGGCTCGCTCTCCTGCTCTTCATCCCGGTCCCGTTCGTCCGGTCGCTCGGCATCGGCGGCTTCTTGATTCCGCTCGTCTCGATCGTCGCCGCGTTGACCCTCTTACCTGCTCTGCTGTCGCTCAACGGCCGACGCGGTGCCGCGCGTTTGCGCATCGCCGAGGCCGTGCGTGGTCGGCTGCGGCTTCCGCTGCCCCGTGCGGCCGGCACGGCTGACATCGAGCGCGGCCTGTGGGCCCGCTATGCACGGTCGATCATGCGCCGGCCGCTGGCCTACGTCACGGCCGGAGCCTTGGTCCTCGCGTTCGCCGCTGTGCCGGCGTTCGGGTTGCGGCTGACCCCCGGCTCCGCCGACGGGATCCCGCGCTTCCCGCAATCTGTTCAGGGATTCGACCTCCTGCGGCGAGTCGCCGGCCCCGGTGCGCTCTCGCCGAACCAGCTGCTCGTAGACGCCGGCCAGAGCGGCCGTGTCTTCAGACGCGACGTGCAAGCAGCGGTCGCGCGACTGGAGGTTCGGCTCCGCGCGGACCCCGAGGTCGCCTCCATCCGGCCCGCGCCGGGCGCACCCCTGGCCGACCCGAGCGGCCGCTACGAAGAGCTCGTCGTGATCGGCCGGCACGAGTACGGGAGCGAGGACGCACAGAGCTTGATCGGCCGCCTGCGCCGCACGATCATCCCCGCCGCTCGCTTTCCGGCTGGAACGCGAACGCTCGTCGGCGGCGGCGCCGCGCAGGGCGTCGACTTCCTCCACCGCTCCTACGCCGCGTTTCCGTGGCTGGTGCTCGCGGTGCTCGGGATCACCTATGTGCTCTTGATGCGCGCGTTCCGTTCGCTGCTCTTACCGCTCAAGGCGGTGCTGCTCAATCTTCTGTCGGTGGCCTCGAGTTACGGAATGCTCGTCGTCTTCTTCCGCTGGGGGGTCGGTCGCGATCTTGCCGGCCTGTACCAGTTCGGTCAGATCGAGGGCTGGATCCCGATCTTCCTCTTCGCCATGCTCTTCGGCTTGTCGATGGACTACGAGGTCTTTCTGGTGACGCGCATGCGCGAAGCCTGGGACGAGTTGCACGACAACGAACGTGCGGTCGCGCACGGGCTCGAGCACACGGGTCGGATCGTCACCGCGGCGGCGATCATCATGGTCGCAGCGTTCTCCGGCTTCGTAGCCGGACGGATTGCAGGGCTCCAGGAGTTCGGGCTCGGGCTCGCCGTCGCCGTCTTCGTCGACGCGACGGTCATTCGCGCGCTGCTGGTGCCGGCGATCATGGCACTGGTCGGCCGCTACAACTGGTGGCTGCCGACGAATGTCGCGCGTCTGCTCGGCACGCCGGCCTCGCCGCTACCTCGTCCTGTGACACCGGCGCTTCGCGCCTCCGGCGAGTAGCAAGTACGCACCGCGTAGGGGGGCAGGTTCCTGCTACGTTGATCGTGCGGCGTTCGTGATGACGTCGTGCGAGGCCAAGACCGCCTCTCCCGCGCAGCCGACCAGCGGCGGCGCCCTAAAGGGAGGAGGCGATGAAATGAAGCACTGGATCAAAGTTTTTGCCGCGCTCGCGCTGTCGGCGGCGTTCGTCGTGACTGCCGGCGCTTTTGCTTTCGCGCACGGCTCGCAGACCGGTGGGACGACCGTCGCGATTGCGAAGTCGCGGCTCGGACGCATTCTGGTCGACAGCAAGGGAATCACGCTCTACGACTTCGTCACGGACAGGCACGGCGTGAGCGGCTGCTACGGCGCCTGCGCTGCACTGTGGCCGCCGCTCATCACCAAGGGGAAGCCGCATGCCGGCCCCGGCGTGCGCGCGTCGCTGCTCGGCACGACGAAGCGAAAGGACGGCAAGCTCGAGGTCACCTACAACCGTCATCCGCTCTATTACTTCGTCACCGACAGGAAGCCTGGCCAGACGACAGGGCAGGGCGTCAACCAGTTCGGCGGCCCGTGGTGGGTGCTCTCGCCCGCCGGCAAGGAGATCCACCGTGGCTAGCGCGCCCGAGCAAGCCGCGCGCAGCCGAGACAACGGCGGCTCTGCACCGGTGCGGGCTCTGCCGGCGCAACCTGGCCGAAATGAGAAGGTCGCGGTCGAGGTCGCTCGCTATCTCGGTGCGCTCTCGATCCTCGCGGTCGGAGCCGTCCATGCACAGCAGTACTACGGCGCCTACTTCTCGGTAGTGCCGACGATCGGGACGCTCTTCCTGCTCAGCTTTGTCGGTGCCGGAGTCGTTGGGGCCGTGTTGATCGCTCCGGTCAGGCTGTTCGGGCGGAACAGCGGTGACCTGATCCTCGTGCTGGCCGCTCTCGGCGCAATCGGGATCGCCGTGGGATCGCTCGTGAGCCTGCTCGTCAGCGAATACATGCCGCTCTTCGGCTTCATGGAGTCCGGCTACCGGCTGGCGATCGTCCTCGCCATCGTCTTCGACGTCCTGACGACTCTCTTTCTCGGGGTGTTCGTCCTGCTGGTCGTTCGTGAGAGACGTCACCACGGTGCGAGCAATGCCCGACCCACGCCCTTGACGACAACTACCGAAAGGAGATCCCGATGAAACAGAAGCTGTCACTTCGCTTGTTCGTTCTCGGCATCGCGCTCGGAGCGCTCGGCGGCGCCGCTGTGCTCGCCGCCTCCGCGTATGGAGGCAGCGCTTCCGCGTTGCGCACAACCAAGGGAGCACTCGTCGCGCTCAGGAAGACCCCCCTCGGGCTGGTTCTCGTCGATGCTCGCGGTAGGACGCTGTACGTGTTCGAGAAAGACCGCGGGGGCAAGAGCGCGTGCGAGGCGGCGTGCGCGATGTATTGGCCGCCGCTGATCAGTCGCGCCAAGCCCCGCGCGAGGGCGGGTCTGCAGAAATCCATGCTGGGCGTGACCAAGCGCCCGGACGGACATCGGCAGGTGACCTACGCCGGACACCCGCTGTACACGTTTGTCGGTGACAAGACCGTCGGCCAGACGAGCGGCGAGGGTCTGACGAACTTCGGCGCGGACTGGTACGCCCTCGCAGCGAGTGGCCGCATCGTGCAGCCGAGCAAGCCCAACGCTGGTGGTTACGGCGGCGGCTGGTAGCCGCGCGACACGAAGTCAAGGATGACACCGACAAACCTCCTCGCCCAGGTGCCGGCCGACCCCTCCCGGCGTGGCGCGCCGCTCATGCGGCCGCGGGTAGATGGGAGGCGTAGGTGTCTGACCGCGCCACGCGGGTGCGAATCCTCCGGCGCCTGCGTGGCGCGGCGCGGCTGACGATGTTCGGCTGGATGACGAATGCGATGCGGGTGCCGGAGCTACGCCGCCGCGTGCTGTTCACGGCGATGATCTTGGCGGTCTACCGCTTCGGCTCGTGGCTGCCTGCGCCCGGTGTCGACTCGAACGCAGTCGGCAACTTCCTCAACTCGAAGGGGACCTCGATCTTCGGGTTGCTCAACCTGCTGTCGGGATCGTCGCTCTCGCGTCTGTCGCTCTTCGCACTCGGAATCGTCCCTTACGTGACCGCATCGATCGTGGTCCAGCTGCTGACGGCCGTCGTGCCCAGGTTCGCGCAGTTGCAAAAGGAAGGCGAAGCGGGTTACGCGACGCTGAACCAGTACACCCGGTACGCAACGGTCGCGCTGGCAGCCGCCCAGGCGACCGGCTACACGTACCTGTTCAGACAAGAGGGCGCGCTTCGGCTCAATTTCGGCCGGTTCGTCATCGTCGTCGTGACACTGACCGCGGGGATGACGCTCCTGATGTGGCTCGGAGAGCAGATCACGAAGCGCGGAGTCGGCAACGGCATCTCGATCCTGATCTTCGCCTCGATCCTCGCGAGCGCACCAACAGGCATTCGTGCGTGGCTCAACGGCTCGGCGACCGAGCACCTCTTCTTCCCGATCGCAGCGCTGCTCGTCCTCGTCGCTGTCGTCTTCGTCCAGGAGGGGCAGCGCAAGATCCCGATCCAGTACGCACGGCGAATGGTCGGCAGGCGAGTGACGGGCGGCGCGTCCACCTACATGCCGCTCCGCGTGAACATGGCCGGCGTGATTCCGGTGATCTTCGCGGCGGCGCTGCTAGCGCTTCCGCCGACGCTCGCCGGTTTCGTTCCGTCGACGACGCAGTTCATCAATCATTACGTCCAGCCGGGAACGTTCAGCTACCTCGGCGGCGAAGCGCTGCTGATCGGCGTCTTCACGTTCGTCTATACCGCGGTGCAGTTCAATCCGCTCGACCAGGCCGACAACCTGCGGAAGCACGGCGGCTACATCCCCGGTATCCGCCCGGGCGCGCCGACTGCTGGCTATCTCGACCGCGTGCTCACCAGGCTGACTCTTGCCGGCGCCCTCTTCTTGGCCGCGGTCGCGGTAACGCCGTGCATCTTCATCCACCACGCCGGTTTCTCGCAGGCGACCTCGCGCGCCCTGGGCGGGACCTCGGTGCTGATCGTCGTCGGCGTCGCCCTCGACACGATGCGCCAGATGCAGTCGCAGATGATGACGCGGCGCTACGAAGGCTTCCTCAGGCGTTGAGGTCTGCGACATGAGCCCAGGGAATCGTCGTCGAGTTCCGGCGCCGCCTCGCCCGAACGGTCGCGCAGCCCACCCGAGGTCGCGCTCCCGCACCTTTCGCACCGCGCTGGTCGCGCTCTCCGTTGCCGCCACCGCCTTCGGCGTACTGTTGTGGCAGAGCGAGAAAGGGAGCGGACGAGCAGACCCGCTTCGCTCGCTTCCGCTTGCGCCCGCTTCATCAGTGCGAGCGCTCTCGCCTCCGCCGGACCCCGGTCCGCTGGGGCCTGAAGGCGTGCCGATTCCCGCCGCACCTGGGCTCGCCCGCGCCGCAGCTCCTGCTCCCGGCCACAGTGTCGACGGGATCTCAGCCGCCGCCGCTGAACAACTTGCCTTTCATATCCACACACACTTGACGATCTTCGTCGCGGGAAGACCGCGCCAGATCCCCTACGGGGTTGGCATTGCTCCGCCACTCGAGGTCGAATCGACAGCGCAAGGCTTGTTCGCCCTCGCCGGCACCGCTTTTTTCTGGCTGCACACTCACGCGGCCGACGGGATCATCCACATCGAATCACCGATCGAGCGCACCTACACGCTCGGCAACTTCTTCGACATCTGGAACGAGCCGCTGGGGCCCGGGCGGGTCGGCCCGGCGAGGGGTCACGTGACCGCTTTCTTCGACGGCCGCCGGTATCTCGGCAACCCACGCGACATTCCGCTCCTCGCCCACGCGCAGATCCAGCTCGACGTCGGCCGTCCGCTCGTCGGACCGGAGTCGATCCATTTCCACCGGGCCTCTAACACCTAGCGCAAGGTCGAGCGGTCCTGCTAACTTCACTAGGCGGCGTTCGCGACGACGCCGCGCGAGGCCATGGACGCCTCTTCCGCGCAGCAACGAGCTGCGACCTTCTCGGAAGAAGAGGCGATGGCACACATCACACTTGTTACCGGCACGACGACACGGCCTAGACCGACGGCACATGCCTACGCCGTTCGCCCTCGGCGAAGGCCGTTCAAGCAGCGTCTGATCCTTGTCGCGATCGCGCTCGTGATCGTTCTCCTCGCTCTTGCCGGTTGGGCCGTCCAGGCACTCCGGGCGGCGACGTGACGCTTTCGCAGCAATGAGCACACGCTGACATCGATCGACACCAACCGAAGGAGACCGACATGGCTACACCCGCACCGAAGCGCAGGAGCAACAAGACCCCGGCCGACCCGAACGGCAGCTCAGTGACCTCAGCCGGTCAGCGCTCCGACGCGGTCCGTGATCTCGCTCTTCACGCGACCCGAGTCCAGCTCGCCACGCTGACCGCAATCAGCAAGCTCTTCGTCGGCTGGGCGCAGTCGGTCGATCGCTACGCACAGGCCGCCAGCGACGAGCTGCTCAGTCGAGCGCACGGCGAGACCGCGTCCCGCGAGCTGGTCGGCCGCTTGGCAACGGCCAGTAGCAGGCATCTGCGCGAGGTCACCGCGCTGCCGACCGAAGCCGTCAACCACTTCAACAGCGAGCTCACGAAGGCCACAAAGCCTCGCGCTCGGCGGCGACAGCAGGCGAGTCGGCGGACGGTGACTTGAAACACCCACCCGTCGGCGTGCGCAGGATCGCGACCGCCGTCGTCTTGCTGATCGCGTCGGTCGCCTCCTTCACCGCCCTCGGCGTCGCCCCAGCAGCTGCCGGCGCGACGCCGCGCGTGCTCGCAATCCGCTTCGGCCCGGACCTCGAAGTCAACCCGATCACGAAGGACTACGTCGATCACCAGGTGAGCGAGGCAGAGAAGCACTACGACGCCGCGGTCATCGAGCTCGACACACCCGGTGGGCTCTCGAGCTCTCTGCGCTCGATCTACCAGAAAGAGCTCTCGCTCAAGATCCCGGTGATCGTCTACGTCTCACCGAGCGGCGCCCGGGCTGCCTCCGCCGGCGTCTGGATCTCGGAGGCGGGCGACGTGCTCGCGATGTCGCCGGTCTCCAACATCGGCTCCTCGACTCCGATCAACTCCGGTGGCGGAAACATCGGCTCCGACCTGCGCCGCAAGGTGATCAACGACGCCGCCGCCTCGCTTCGTTCGCTCGCCGCCGCCCACAAGCGCAGCACCACCTGGCCCGTGCTCGCTGTCACGAAGGCATCGAACCTGACTGCGCAACAGGCGCTGCGCATGCACGTGATCGACGCGATTGCGCCGAGCCTGCCGGCCCTGCTCCGCTCGCTCGACGGTTACAGGACGAAGGATCCCCAGCGCCCGTTCACGCTCCACCTCGCCGGCGCGCAGATCACCACGGTCACGCCGGGGTTCTTCACTCGCTTCCTGAATACGCTCATCGACCCGAACCTGATCTCGATCTTCTTCCTCGTCGGGATCGCGGGACTCGTCTTCGAGGTACTGCACCCGGGCGTCGTACTGCCCGGTGCGATCGGCGCTGTGGCGCTGATCGTCGCGCTGTTCGGATTCTCGATCCTCCCGGTCAGCTGGGCCGGCCTCGTACTCATCGTGCTCGCAGTCGCGCTGCTCGTGATCGACCTCCACGCCACCACGCACGGCGCGCTGACCCTCGCCGGGCTGATCTGCCTCGCGATTGGCTTCTCGTTGCTCTTCAGCAACGCGCCTGCGCCGTACCGCCTCAACACCTGGCTGGTGGTGGGGATCGCCGTCGCGATCGCAGGTTTCTGGTCGTTCGTCACCGGCAAGGGGATCGCCGCGCGTCGCCGCCCGATCGGGATGGGACCGCAAACGATCCTCGGCGCCGAGGGCCAGGTGCGCCGCGACGGCGTCGTGTTCATGAACGGCGAGCTCTGGCGCGCGCACACCACCGACGGGACCCAGCTGTTGCCGGGCGACCACGTGGAGGTAAAGGCGATTGAAGGGCTGGAGCTGACCGTCATCCCTGTCCGCAGTCCGACTCCCGTGCCCTAGCACTCTCCAAGACAACCGAAAGGAGCACCACATGCTTGGCTTCGTGAGGATTCTTCGCGAGTACGAGCGAGGCGTCGTCTTCCGACTGGGCCGCCTGCTCGACCCGCCCAAAGGCCCCGGCGTCGTCTTCCTCATCCCGATCGTCGACCGGCTCGTCAAGGTCGATCTGCGCACGATCACACTCAACATCCCGCCGCAGGAAGTGATCACCAAGGACAACGTGCCGGCGCGCGTGAACGCCGTCGCCTACTTCCGGATCGTCGACCCCAAGGCAGCGATCGTGCAGATCGAGAACTTCATGGTCGCCACCTCGCAGATCGCCCAGACGACCCTGCGCTCGGTGCTCGGCCAGCACATGCTCGACGAGCTGCTCTCGGAGCGCGAGAAGATCAACGCGATCCTCCAAGGGATCATCGACGAGCAGACCGCACCGTGGGGAATCAAGGTCTCGATCGTCGAAGTCAAGGATGTGGAGATCCCCGCCGGGATGCAGCGCGCTATGGCGCGTCAGGCGGAAGCCGAGCGCGAGCGGCGCGCGAAGATCATCAACGCCGAGGGCGAGTTCCAGGCATCGGAGCGGCTGAAGGACGCGGCGCTCGTGATCGAGGACCATCCCGTCGCGCTGCAGTTGCGCTACTTGCAGACCCTGTTGGAGCTCGGCGGTTCACAGTCGACGACAATCGTCTTCCCGGCACCGATCGACCTGATCACACCGTTCGTCGACAAACTCGCACAGCCGCGCAAGATCACTCCCTCCGTCGAGCCCGAGCAGAGGCAGGCGGCTTGAGCCTCAGTACTCGTCGTGGCGACGGAGGGCGGCTTACGTACGGCGCAGGTAGGCGTCGGACCCGTCGAGCCAGTCCTGTCGTGGTGGACAGAAGATGTCGACGTCGAGCGTCGTCTCGAGCGCTTCCGCCTTGTGCGGCAGGTGCGAAGGAATATGGAGCACCTCGCCGGCGCCGACGTCGACGACCTCCGACTCGTCGTCTCCAAGCGAGAAACGGAGGAGGCCTTCGAGGATGTACGTCAGCTGCTCGTTCTCGTGCGCGTGCTTCGGGACGATGCAGCCTTGCTCGAGATAGACATGTGCCAGCATCAGCCGCTCGGTGGAGATGAGCCGGCGTGACAGGTCCGGCTTGAGCTGCTCCTTCGGCAAGTCCTCCCAGCGGTAAAGGGTGGCGCTCGCACTGTTCACGGCTACTCCTCTCGTCTGTTTCTGTTGCAGATGGCCCGGAGGTCGCGCTGCCTAGCGCAGGATGTTCACCGCCCGCGCCACGACCATGATCGCCAGGACGAGACTCGCAGCAGACTGAATCAGCATCAGCATCTTCGCCCAGGTGGTGAGGGGCATTGCGTCCGTCGGGCTGAACGCAGTCGCGTTCGTATACGAGACATAGAGGTAGTCCAGGAAGTTCGGCTGCCAACGCTCAGGGCTCTCGCCGACGCTCTGCTGAGGGAAGAGGAAGTCGCGTGCCCGCGAAGACTCGAGGCGGCGCTCGACCGGGCCGCCTCCGTCCAGCTGCCAGTACCAGAGGGCGAACACGAGGACGTTCATCACCCACATGTGGATGCCTGCCCGCAAGAGGAGGTTTGCCTGCGTCTTCGACCCGTTGACGAGGAGGTGGACCAGGAGCACGATCGAAGCCGCATTGGCCGCGCTGATCAGTGCGATCACGCCGAGAGACGCGATTCTACGGCTGAGGCGAAGAGCCGAGGCGCGCGCACTCGCCGACTTCAGGAGACGCTGCTGGGGGACGCTGAGCACCAGCGGCACCAGCAGCAGAACGCTTAGGGCGGGCACGATCCAGCGGGCGGCGGCGAACACGCCGACGGCCGAGTTGCCCGAGATGAACCTCGTCGGCAGCGTCGCGTACAACGTCGCCGCGGTGAGCACGGCGAGCGTGGGCCAGAGCGGCGACTCGCCCAGTTCCTCCGCCGAAGCGACTGGGAGATGCTGCAACCCGGCCTCTGTCCGTAGCCGTCGCAGAGGGCTCACCGTTCAGCTCGGAGGGTCAAGCGCGAATAGTCTCACGGAGGCAGGGTTGGGCTTGTCTCAAGCAGAATCCTCAGAGGCCACCGTCGATGACTTCGAACCCGAGAATCCGCTGGATCGCCGTCGTTGCGGCGGCTGTGACGCTGGCCGCGGTCTTGACCCCGGCGGCCGCGCAGGGCGAACGCAACGCCTACCGGGCGGCTGTCTCCTACTGGGCGATGCAGCACAGCTTCTTCGACCGCGACGCCGGCAGATACCGCGAAGAAACGCCGGGAGTCGTGTCCGCGCGTGCATGGCCGTATTCGCAGGCGCTGGCGGCGACGCTTGCAATGGCGAATGTTCCGAAGCGAGGGCCGCTCTACATCCGCGACGCTGCCCGCCGCTTCTCGACGCTCAACCGCTATCGACTGCCGAACGGGGTGTTCGCATCGGTCATCGGCCCGACCGGATCGGTCTACTACGACGACAACGAATGGATCGCGCTCGAGCTGCTGCGTTGGTACGACTTGCGTTCTGCGCGTCCAGCGCTCGCGGCCGCCGAGCGGCTGTTCAACGTGGTCGTCGCGGCCTGGGACCCGGATCAGACACATGCGTGTCCGGGAGGCGTCTTCTGGACGAAGGCCTCGGGCAACGACGATCGCAACACCGTCACGACGGCGACCGGCGCATTGCTCGGGCTCGAGCTCTACAGCCGTACGCACAAGCCGGCTCAGCTCAAGTGGGCCCGTCGAATGCTCGACTGGGTCAACACGTGCATGCTTGCGCCGGACGGGTTGCTGTGGGACCACCTCGCCCTCGACGGAACCCGCGACGAGAGACACTGGAGCTACAACCAGGGAACAGCGATCGGCGCGAACGTTCTCCTCTACCGGCTAACGGGTGATCTCGACGCGCTTCACCGCGCCGAGGCGCTGGCGAATCAGTCGCTCGTCTATTTCGACACGACTCCGAACGGACGCGAGCCTCCTTACTTCCTCGCCATCTTCTTCCGTAATCTGCTCGCTCTTCAGAAGGCCGGCGGAAACGTCCGCTACCGGGATGTGGTTCAAGCGTATGCCGACTCGGCCTGGGATGCGACGCGCGATCAGAGGACGGGTCTCTTCCGGTTCGGCGGCTCACGGCCGGTGCAGTTGCTCGAGCAGGCGGCGATGGTGCAGATCTACGCGGTTCTCGCGCAAGCCGACGGGACGACGCGGAACTAAGGGAAGACGAGCGGCAACGTGAGCGTCGCGGCCCCGAGCAGTACCGCCGAGATCGCGAAGACCGCCGCGAACAGCCGCCGATCGCGGCAGAGCCACGCAAGTCCCCAGTAGGCGGGCAACGCGAAGAGGCCGAAGCGGGCATCTGACTTGAACGATCCGCTGCCGAGGGGAAGCAGGACGGTGAGGACGCCGAGCGCCAACCAGGTGCGCGGAATACCCATGCGCCACGCAACGGCGGTCAGGACCAGGATCACGAGGCAGAACGTCAGGTCTCGCGAGCCCCACGGCTGGGCGCTGAGATCCTTCGGCAAGCGGCTAACTGCGTGCCAGATCCCGCTGACGTGGAACGAACGGCCCCACGCGCGCTGTGCCTTCGTCCAGGCGAGCGGATCGTGGAGCGCCCAGCCGAGGTAGAGCGGAAACGCCAGGGCCGCTGCGGGTGCGGCGAGCGTTGCCGCGATTCCGCGGCCTCGCCCCTCCGGAGTGAGCCGGGGCCAGTACGCGGCGAGGCAGCCCGCGATGGGCAGCGCCAGGAGAACCCCTTCCGGGCGAGCGAGCGCAGCGGTCGCCGCGGTCAACGAGCAGACGAGCCAGCGTCCGCGCAACGCGTAGAGCCCGGTGAGCGCGAAGGCGAGCAGCACGAGGCTCTCGGGATAGACCATCGAGCACACGTACGTCGTCGGGAAGACCGCGAGGAGCAGGGTTGCGCGCCGCGCGAGGTGCGATGGCAGCAACTGGTGCCCCAGCTCGTCGAATGCGAGTAACGCAAAGAGAAAGAGGACAGCCGAGAGCACGACCCCGCCCCCTCCGGTCGAGATGCCCAGCCAATCCAGCGCTCTCAACAGGATGGGATACAGCGGGAAGAATGCAGGGCTGCTCTGATGAGCCGGGATCAGCAGGTAGCCATGCTCGGCTATGCGCCGGTACCACACGCCGTCCCACGTCTCCAGGGGGCCGAGTGCTTGGCCGAAGATCTTGGGGCCGAAGTAACCACGGGGCTCGTGCAGCCAGTGAAGTGCGAGCGACGCTCCAATGACGATCGCTTCGGACATGACCCATGCCCCGATGACCGTCCTGCGGGCTGCAACCCAGGTCGCGAAGGTATCGGTGCGCGCATGAATCAGGACCGCCGCGCGTTCAGGCATGCACCCTCCTCGCCTTGCCGACACCGAACGCACGCTCGACGCGCAGGATCTCGCTCTTGCCGCCGCCGGGCACAAGCCGGCTTCGACCGCGAACCTGGGAGCCGTCGAGTTGCATCCCGACCGACAAGTAGGAGGGCAAGACAACGAAGAAGCTCGACGGCTGAGTCGGCTTCCCGAACACGATCGCGAGAGTGGCTCGCTTGGTGAGGGCTCGAGTCGGGTCCGCATCGACGGCTTCGGCGCGTAAGAGCCGGGCACTCACCCTGTCTCCGACGTAGCGCGGGCACCCCGCCAGAAGGAAATGCGCGCGGTCGACCGGGGTGGCGCGGCCGCGATGCCCGGCGCGCCGGATCCCGTACCCGACGTCGTAGAGTCGCTCTCCGTTGCCGAGCAGAACGAGCGAGCCGCGGACGAGGCGGCGGTGGTGTCGCACTCGGAACCAGCCGTCGATGCAAACGCTGCTCAGCCGCCGGCCGGCGACCTGCTGGGTTCCACGCATCACTCGGTAGCGGAACAGCTCGCGCATGGCAGCCACCGCAATGAGCGAGTCACGCGGGGGGCGGCCGAATGCCGCCGCCTGGATCCCGATGCCGGCCGCGGCGATGCAGAGTGGGATTCCAAGCGCAGGCACCAGCCAGCGAAAGCGTTTGGCCAGTCGCACAGCGGGATTGTGCTCGGTCCGTTGCGAGATCCATGGGCTAACGACGTGCCTTAACCGACGTGTAACGCGATCTGAACGCTGGTCGTTGGTAGCGTGGCGGCCCGGCGACGTGGTCCGAGAGGGGTCTTCCTATGATCGAGGCACGGAATCTCACGAAGGACTACGGCGACAAACGCGCCGTTGACGGGCTGACCTTCCGCGTGGAGCCGGGCATCGTGACCGGCTTCCTCGGTCCGAACGGTTCCGGGAAGTCGACGACGATGCGGTTGATCCTCGGGTTGGACCGGCCGACGGCCGGCACCGTGACCGTGAACGGGAAGCTCTACCGCGACCATGCAGCCCCGCTCCATGAGGTCGGCGCTCTGCTCGAGGCTCGGTCGGTGCACACGGGACGCTCCGCCTACAACCATCTCCTCGCGCTTGCCCAGACGCACGGGATTCCGAAGCGCCGGATTGCCGAGCTGATCGACCTGGTCGGCCTGCAGGGCGTCGCGAAGAAGAGAGCCGGGACTTTCTCGTTGGGAATGAGCCAGCGGCTCGGCATCGCGACCGCGCTGCTCGGGGATCCGAACACGTTGACGCTGGACGAGCCCGTGAACGGCCTCGACCCTGAGGGAATTCATTGGATTCGCAACCTCCTGAAGGGCCTTGCCGCCGAAGGGCGGACGGTGTTCGTCTCATCACACCTGATGAGCGAGATGGCATTGACGGCGGATCACCTGATCGTCATCGGCCGCGGCCGGCTCATCGCAGACCTGAGTGTCGACGAGTTCGTGCGCAAGGCGTCGAAGAACATCGTCAGGGTGCGCTCCCCTCAGGCAACCGAGCTTCGCGAGCTCATCGTCGGACCAGACGTCGTCGTCGAAACGGTCGAGCCCGGTGTGTTGGAGGTAATCGGCTTGTCGACCGAGCAGATCGGTGACGCGGCCGCCGAGCGCGGGTTCGCCATTCATGAGTTGACGCTGCAACAGGCTTCGCTCGAGGAGGCGTTCATGGATCTCACTCGAGACGACGTCGAATTCAAAACTGGCGAGTCGACCTCCGAGCCGGAAGAGGTGGTCGCGTGAGCAGCGTCGCACAGGTTCCGTCGGTGCCGCGCCTGGAGCATCGAGGGCGAGTGACACAGCTGCGTGTTGCGCTGTCGGAGTGGACGAAGCTGCGATCGGTTCGTTCGACGCGTTACTCGCTCTTTGCGGCCGTACTGTTCACGATCGGTCTAGCCGCGCTTGCCTGCACCGTCGTCGCGCACCACTACCCGAACATGAGCCCGAGAGACAAGGCGGACTTCCATCCGCTCGAGGTCAATCTCGTCGGCGTGCAGCTCGCACAGCTTGCGATCGGCATCCTCGGCATCCTCGTCATCACTGCCGAGTACTCCACGGGAATGATCCGCGCCTCGATGACCGCTGTGCCGAAGCGGCTGCCGGTCCTGTGGGCCAAGGCTCTCGTCTACGGGTTCGTCACGGCCGCGCTGATGATCCCCGCGCTGCTGATCGCGTTCGTCGTCGGCGAGGCGATCCTGTCGAGGCATCACATCAACACCGCTTTCACCGACCCGGGTGTTGCGCGCGCGGTGATCGGCGCCGCGCTCTACCTGACGGTCGTGGGACTGTTCGGGCTCGGCCTCGGAGCGATCGTGCGCAACACAGCCGGAGGGATCGCAACCTTCGTCGCGATCATGTTCGTTCTCCCGCCGTTGATGAACGTCTTGCCGGCGAGCTGGAACGATGCGGCGTCTCCGTACCTTCCCCTCGCTGCCGGCGAGGCGATCATGGCCACGACGGCAGGCAATCACCTCTCTCCATGGGTGGGACTGGCGCTCTTTTGCGGCTATGCGGCGGCTGCGCTCGCCGTCGCCGCGGTGCTCCTCGTCCGCCGCGACACCTGAGCCCGAATGCCGTACTAGTACCGGCCCTGTCGCTCCCTTAGGCTTTCCTCAACTGTGGAACGGCGGGACGGGAAGTCGCTTGGCGGGCCGGCCGCGGCCGGTGCGCTCGCGCTTCTGATCCTCGGCCTCCTTGCTCTCGTGACGCTAGCGGCCGGCGGAGGTCGCCCGACGCGGCATGGCCATCTGGCGGCGCGTCCCGTGCCCGCCGGTCTGCAGGACAGCTGGATCACCCTGCTGATCATCGGTTACGGGGTCGCCATCGTCGGCGCGCTCGTCGTGATCTTCAAGCAGCGACATCGCTGGCGGGATCCCGAGTCGCACTGGCTGCGGAATTACTGCGCCGCACTCGTGTTCTTGACGTTGTTCACCGGGATCGGCGCCTGGGCGATCAGGCACGGGCACATACAACAGAAGACCTTGACGCTCTTCGGTCAGCAGGCGCAGCAGCACCCGGGAGGGCTCAATTCATCCGGCGGGCGGGGGAGATCGGTCCCCGCGCGGCCGGCGCACTTCCAGTGGCCGCTCGCGCTGGCCGTCGGCGGATTCCTCTTGCTCGGCGGCGCCTGGATCTTCATCAGGCGGAACAGTTCGTCCGGGATCGCGGCCACGCAGCCGGAGGGTGTCGAGGAAGAGCTTGCGAGAGTGATCGGAAGCACGATCGAAGAGCTTCGAAGCGAGCGCGATGCGCGTCGAGCCGTCATCGCAGCGTACGCGAACATGGAGCGGATCCTCGCCTCGAACGGCCTCGCGCGTGGTCCGGCGGAGGTGCCATACGAATATCTCGTGCGTGTCTTGCAGTTGCTCGAGGTCCGGGAGAGTGCGGTGAGGTCGCTGACCGAGCTTTTCGAGTATGCGAAGTTCAGCGAGCACGACATCGACGCCGCGATGAAAGAACGGGCGATCGAGTCGCTTGTCACGGTCAGAGAAGACCTGCAGGCTCCGCTGGAGCTCGTTGCATGAGCTCGATCACCTCCCGTGCGCTGAAGGTCGGCCTCGTGTTTACCGTCGCAGTGGGCCTTACCGCGCTAGCGGTGTCAGGAGCGCGGTCGATCCTGCTCGACGTCTACTTCCTGGGGATGGGCGGCGTCCTGTTGCTGGCGCTCGTGCGGATGACTCGCGAAGGACAGTCAGCCGCTCCGTCGGATTTCGATCGCGCCCTCGGGGAGCTGAGCCGACGCCACCCTGCGGATTCAGGCGAGCTGGCACTCGTTCGCGACATCAAGCAGTCGACGATCAGCGCTCTTCATCTGCACGTTCGTCTACGTCCGGTCCTGCGCGAGATCGCCGTCCATCGGCTGTGGATGCACTTCGGTGTCGACCTGGACCGAGAGCAGGCGCGTGCGCGCGACCTGGTCGGAGCCAATGCATGGGAGCTGGTCCGCCCGGACCGTCCTCTGCCCGGCGACCGCCTTGCAACGGGGCCGGCGCTCGCAGATCTGCATGTCGTCGTCGACGAGCTCGAGAGGCTCTGACGGGATGTTGACGGTCGGAGAGATCGCGACCCGCGGCGAGCGCATCATCGACCAGGTCGAACGGGCGGTCGTCGGGAAACGTGAGGCGCTCGAGCTCGTCCTGCTCGGCTTTCTCGCCGACGGCCACGTGCTCGTCGAGGATTTTCCGGGCCTCGGCAAGACCCTGATGGCCAGATCGTTCGCGCAGGTCTTCGCAATGGGCTTCGGCCGCGTCCAGTTCACCCCCGACCTGATGCCCTCGGACGTGACCGGCTCATCCGTCTTCAACCAGCGGACGGGCGACTTCGAGTTCCGCCCCGGGCCTATCTTCACGAATCTGCTGCTCGGCGACGAGATCAACCGCGCACCGCCGAAGACCCAGGCCGCTCTCCTCGAAGCGATGCAGGAGCGGCAGGTCACGATCGAGGGCCGCACGAACGCGCTCGAGCCACCGTTTCTCGTGATCGCCACCCAGAACCCGATCGAGTACGAAGGCACCTATCCGCTGCCCGAGGCACAGCTGGACCGATTCATCCTCCGGATCGGAATCGGATACCCGAGTCGTGCCGACGAATGGGCTCTCCTCGAACGAAGGCTCGAGCGTGGGGTGGACGAGATCAGTCTCGAGCCCGTCACCGACCGGCGTGGGCTGCTCGAGCTGCAGGAGTCGATCGAGCAGGTCCACGTTTCCGAGCCGGTGGGCACGTACATCGTGGACATCGTCTCGTCGACGCGCACCAGCCAGCGCGTGCAAGTGGGTGCGAGCCCGCGCGGTTCCCTCGCGATTCTCAAGCTTGCCCGCGCCAAGGCCGCGCTGGCGGGTCGCGACTTCGTCACGCCCGAGGACGTCAAGGCCGTCGCCGTGCCTGCGCTTTCGCACCGTCTCATGCTGAAGCCCGAGCTCTGGGTGCAGAGGGTTCGACCCGAAGATGTGGTGCGAGAGTCGCTCGAGACGGTGCCGGCGCCCGCTGCCGAGGACCTGTCCACGCCCGTGGAATGACGCGCGCCGCAGCACCGAAGCTGGGCGCTTACGTCGGCCTGGCCGCGCTGGGACTGCTGGCTGCCCTCGCGTTGCGCCTACCGGAACTGGTCCTCTTCGCCGCGCCCTTCGCGCTCGTCTCCGCAGTCGGCGCGTTGCGGGTCCGCGCACCACGCATCGACGTCGCCGTCGAGCTCGAGCGCGAGCGGGCTCTCGAGGGCGACCTGCTCGACGTCGAGATCCGGCTGTGGCCGCGCGACGGGGCGGAGCAAGTCGACATACTGCTGGAGCTTCAACCGGGCCTCGAGGTCGACGAGGGAATGAACCCGACCACTCTCCAGCTCAGCGCGGGAGAGGAGCGGCTGGTGCCGTTACGTCTCCGCTGCGACCGGTGGGGCGCCTTCTCCGTGGGTCGGGTCCATCTTCGTGCTGACGATCAGTTCGGCATGTTCCGGCACGAAACCGCGATCGACCGGCGGCAGGCGCTGAAGGTCTACCCGGCCCAGGAAAACGTGCGCAGGCTCTTGCGGCCGTCCGAGACACAGGTCTTCTCGGGGAACCACGTGGCGCGGCAGAAGGCGGAGGGAATCGAGTTCGCCGATATCCGCCAGTTCGTCGCGGGAGACCGCGTCAAGCACGTGAACTGGCGGGCAACGGCTCGTCGTGGCGAGCTCTGGGTCAATGAGCATCACGCGGAACGGAACGCGGACGTCGTCATCTTCCTGGACGTGTTCGCCGAAGCCCGCCGTGGCGAACGAAGCACGCTCGATCCCGCCCTCCGCGCCGCAGCCACTCTCGCGGCGAGATATCTCCGCCAACGCGACAGGGTCGGCTTCGTGAGCTTCGGCGGAATGCTCAACTGGCTGCTGCCCTCGACCGGGACGCGCCAGCTGTATCGCATCGTCGACGCGATGCTCGACACGCAGATCTTCCTCACCTACGCCTGGCAGGACCTCGTCGTCATTCCGCGCCGCACTCTCCCTCCGCAGGCGCTGATTCTTGCGCTCACTCCACTCTTGGACGATCGCGCGGCAACGGCGCTACTCGACCTACGCGCCCGCGGCTTCGATCTCGTCGTGATCGAGATCTCACCCCTCGAGTTGGTCGCGCGCCCGCGAGGAGCGGCAGACGAGCTTGCCTTGCGGCTCTGGCGGCTGCGGCGCGATGCGGTCCGCGGCCGCTTCGAGCGCGCGGGCGTTCCCGTGGCGGTCTGGAACGACGAATCGTCTCTCGCAGTTGCTGTGGAGGAGGTGGACGCATTTCGCCGGCACGCAAGAACGGCACCCGTATAGCCACCGGACTTGCAGGTCTCTCGTCGCTCGGCGTCGTCGTCGCCTATTCGGTGATCGTCGGCAACCGTCTCGTCGCGGTGGTGGCGTCGATCGGCTGCGCCGGGCTCCTGGTCACCGCTCTTGCTCTGATCGGCCGTTGGCCGGCGGTCGTTCCGTGGGGCTTCGTGGGAGTCGGCGCCTCCTACGCCGTCTTTCTCAGTCTGCGGCCGGGTGCGGTCGACGCACGGGCTCCGCTGCTGGCTGCGGTGTTTTTCATCGGAGCGGAGTTCTCGTTCTGGGCGCTCGAGCGCCGGCCCTGGCCCAGTGAAGCACAGGTCCTGCTGCGCCGGCTTGCTCTGCTCCTTTCGGCCGGATTGGCCACGGCGATCGTGGGGGGAGTGTTGCTTCTGGTCGCGTCCGGCCGAGGCGTCGGGATCGGACAGGAGGCCGCTGGCGTGGCAGCGGCGGTGCTCACTCTTGCGGTGATCGCCTTTCTTGCTCGGCGATCCCGCGAGTTACGCCGCAGCGAGCTCGAATGAACGGGGAAGCTCGACTCGGAAGACTGTTCCTGCGCCGGCACTACTCTGTACCGTGATCACTCCGTCATGGGCCTCGACGATCGCCTTGACGATCGCGAGCCCTAGACCGGTGCCCTGGATCGCTTGCTTGGTCGCGCTCGCCGTCCGGAAGAAGCGTTGGAAGAGCTGGTTCACATCTGCCGGAGACATCCCCATGCCGTCGTCGCAGACCTCGATCACGATCGCGTTTGCGTCTTGAGACGTTCGGACGGCGACGTGTCCGCCGGCCGGTGTGAATTTCAACGCATTGGAGATCAGGTTGTCGAGCACCTGGCCGAGCCTCGCTCGGTCGGCGTGCAGCTCGCTCATCCCTTCGACGCCGAGGTCGAGGTCGACCGCGATGCCCTTCTCGGTGGCGGTCGGTCGCGCGGTGTCGACGGCTTGCCGCGCGAGCTCCGCGATATCGGTCGGTCCGGGGTCGAGCGTGATCTTGCCGGCCTCCACCTGCGCAACGAAGAGCAGGTCTCCGACCAAACGCAGCAGGCGATCGGCGTTTCGTTCGACGATCGCCACGAACTCGTGCTGCGCACCTGTGAGCTCGCCTGCCTCCCCTTCCCGCAGGAGCTCCAGGTAGCCCCGGATCGAGGTCAGCGGGGTCCGTAGCTCGTGCGACACGGAGGCGACGAAGTCGTCCTTCATGCGGTCCAGCTCGGTGAGACGGTCGTTGCGAGAGCCGATGCTCCTCACCAGTCCCAGGGCGTGCAACGCAAAGCCGATCCCGCCTGCTATCGCCAAAGCTCCGGCAACGATCGCGAACAGAAGCGCGCGATGACTGGAGGCGTCTGAGCTCGCCGCGACCCGCTGCTCGTAGCGGGTGTTGAGTGACCGCAGCGCGCGAAGCGGCGCGAGGACGGTTTCCTCGGCCCTGTCTAGGTCCAATTCCTCGAGTCGCGCGGCTTGGATGCTTCCGTCTCCGGTACGTACGCTCGTCGCAAAGTTCGCAAGGAACCTCTCGTTCGCTGCGACGGCGCGTTGTACGAGCGCACTCTCCGCGGGCTCGCCGACTCCGACCTTCGACAGGTCGCTCACGAAGCCCATTTGGTTCGTCTTGATCTCCCCCTGGACGTGGTCGAGCGGGTTGAGCAGGTACTCATTCATCACGGAGCGCTCGCGGGCCAGGTGCGTCTCGGCTGCGCGGGAATAGGACCTCTCGTAGACCGCCGCCCTGGCGAGGTTGTGCGCGGCGAGCGCATTCCGGTAACTCCAGACGGTCAGGCTCAGCGCCGCAGCGACGAGCCCGACGGCCAGAATGCTGGCCAGCACAATCCGGCCGACTACAGGGATCCTGGCCACGCCGCTCGATTCGCTCACGCCGGCTCCGTGCTTGTTGCAACGGGGAGAAGGACGCGAACGGTCGTGCCGACGCTCTCTTCGCTCTCGAGCTCGATCCTGCCGGCGTGCGCTTCGACGATCGCCTTGCTGATGGACAACCCCAGGCCCGTGCCCTGAATGGCGCGCTTCCCTGCTGCGGACGTGCGGAAGAACTTCTGGAACAACTGTGCCTGCTCCTTGGCGGAGACGCCGATTCCGGTGTCCGCGACCTCGATCGCCACGTCGCCGTTCTGCGAGAACACCCGCACGTCGACGCGGCCGCCGTCCGGAGTGAACTTGACGGCGTTCGAGATCAGGTTGTCCAGCAGCTGTCCGAGCCGTCCCGGATCTCCGCGGACGGCCGGCACGTCCTCGACCGTGCAGTCGAGCTCGATGGCCTGCGCGGAGGCTCGAGGTGCCGCGGCGGAGACGGACTCCCGCGCCAGCGCCGAAAGGTCGGTGTCCTCGAGGGAGAGTTCGAGCTTTCCGGATCCGAGCCGCGCCATGAACAGAAGGTCGTCGACGAGCCGTTCGAGACGTGCAGCATTGCGATCGACGATCTTGAGGAACTCTCCTTCTTCCTTGCCGTAGCCGGAGGGCTTCCTTTCGAGCACGAGCTCGAGGTAGCCGCGAATCGAGGTCAGCGGCGTTCGGAGCTCGTGCGAGACGAGAGCGACGAAGTCGTCCTTCATCGCGCCGAGCTCGCGAAGCTTCTCGTTTGCCGTCTGTTCCATCTCGAGCGCCGCGTGCTGCTTCGCCTCGGCGTCCTTCAGCGGCGTGATGTCTCTCAGATAGCCCTGGACGTGGAGTGCTTGGTCGTTTGCGTCCGCGACGACGATCGCGTCATCGCCGATCCAGGCGATCCGCCCGTCGGGGTGCACGACCCTGAATTCCTGCGTGTATTCGCCACCCTCGCGGCGGAGGATGTCCATGTTCGCCTCGACGCCGGCACGGTCGTCCGGATGAATGATCCGCATGGCCGTCTCCGGGTCTGAGATGAACTTCTCCGCCGGTCGGCCCAGCAGTTCCAGGGCCTGCGGGCTGACGTACGTTGGCCCGACGGCGGTAGGGCTGCTGATGTATGTCACTCCGGGCAGGCGTTCGACCAATTGACGGTAGAGCCGTTCTGCCGACTGCATTCTCCGCTGCGAATCCAGGAGTAGCTCGTTGCGTTCGGACAGCTCGATGTCGGCCTGCCGCACACCGCGAATCTCGCGCTCTCCGACGCGTCGCACGCGCAAGGCAAGCAGGGCGATCAACAAGACGGCTGCGAACACCGAGCCGATCGTCCCGATCTTGATCTCTCGCTCGGCGCTATCGACCCTCCGCAGGACGGCTCGGTCGTCTGTGATCACGATGCGCTGGAGCCCAATTCTGGCCGGCACATAGCTCGAGCTATAAGCCCGCCAGGCAAGGGTCGAGTTTTGCTCGAGTGCGCGCGCAACCTGCCGGAAGGCCGCAATCACCGCCTGGACGGCCACAACGGTTCCACCGGCTCGGTGCAGTTCGGCAAGCACACGACTGTGCGTCGCCATGTCGTCGAGCGTCAGCTCGCTCGCAAGCGTGTCTCGCGCCTCGACCTTTTTCGCGGCGATGAGGCGCCACTCGAGGGCCTCGAGCTGCGCAGCATCCACGCGGATGTGCTCGAGGGTTTCTCGCGTTTGCCGTTCGCGCGGCAGGCCCGCGTTCAGGTGCCAGGTCAGGAGGAAGGCGATGAGACCGACAGCCATGAGTGCGACGAGGATCGCGAGATCCCCGGCTTTGACTCGCGTCAGGACGCCGCGCCTCGTGAAGGTCACGTGAGCACGCGGCGGAGCTCGTCGAGCGAGAGCTCGCCCGCCGCGACTTTTTGCAGACCGTCCGACCACATCGTCGTTCGCCCCGTTGTGTCGGCAGCCTGCACGACGTCGTCAAACGAGCCGCGTCGAAGAATGGCCTCCATCAAGGGACCCGTGACTGGCAACAGCTCGTAGAGCCCGATCCGGCCGTCGTACCCGCGGTCGCATTTGTCACAGCCCTGGGGTCGCCAGAGTTGCACGGGACCGTTTTCCCAGCCGGCGGCGACAAGCTCTTCCGGAGAAGTCTCGTACTCTGCTCGGCAGTGTTTGCACAGGCGGCGTGCGAGCCGCTGCGCGATGACGGCCCCGAGCGCGGATCCGAGCAGGAACGGCTCGACGCCGAGGTCGATCAACCGCATGATGGCGCTCGGAGCGTCCTTCGCGTGCAAGGTCGTGAGCAGGAGATGCCCGGTGAGTGCGGCTTCGATCGAGATCGTCGCGGTCTCGCGGTCTCGGATCTCGCCGACCATGACGATGTCGGGATCGGCGCGCAGGATCGTGCGGAGCGCACGGGCGAACGTGAAGTCGGCGCGGCGGTTGACCTGCAGCTGATAGACGTTCGGCAGCCGGTACTCGACAGGATCCTCGATCGTGATGATGTTCACCTCCGGTCGCGTGAGATCCGCGAGCGTCGCGTACAGCGTCGTGGACTTGCCCGACCCTGTCGGCCCGGCCACGACGAGTGCGCCACCCATCTGGCCGGTGAAACGCTCGAGGTCCATCTGCATCTCGTACGACATGCCGATCTCGGTCAGAGAAGGCGGGCGGCGAGACCTCTTGAGCAGGCGAAGCACTGCCCCCTCGCCGATGATTGTCGGCAGCGTCGCCACGCGGACGTCGACGTCGTGGCCGCCGCCGGCGACCGTGGCGAAACGGCCGTCCTGACCTGCTCGGTGCTCGGCGATGTCGAGGCTCGCGATCACCTTGAGGCGAGAGATGACGGCGCTTCCGATCGCGGGCTCGAGGACGGAATGCTTCGAAACGATCCCGTCGATTCGGAAGCGGACCTCGAGGCCGTCCTGTGTCGGCAGGAGGTGGATGTCGCTTGCGCGTCGCTCGATCGCGTCGGCGATGACACCGTCGACCGCGCGGACGGACGCCGTGTCGCTCTCGTTACCTGTGGGCCGCTCCGCGGGCCTGGTTCGCGGGCCCTCGGCGCAGAGTCGCGCGATGTCCGCTGCCGGTGCGACCGCCAGGTCTACGGGCATCGTCGCCACCAGCCGCAGCTCGTCGATGAGGAGGACGTCCGACGGATCGGCGACGGCCACCTGCAGGCGCCCGTGCTCGATGCGGTAGGGGAGCAGAGTGCCTCGCCTAATCAGCCTTTCCGGCAGCGAGAAGAATGCGTTGTCGTCCAGCTCGTTCTCCACGAGCGTGATGAACGGGAGCCCGTGTTCCTCGGCCAGCGCGCGCGCGACTTCAGTCGCACGGCGGCTGCCACGTGAGGTCGAGCTCATGCCGTGCTGAGAACCGATTGCACGCAGGTGTAGAGATCCTGAGGGCTGAACGGCTTGGTGATGTACTCGTCCGCCCCCGCGTCGAGTCCGAGCTCGACGTCCTTCTCCGCGGCGCGCGCAGTCAAGAGGACGATCGGCAAGGTCTTCGTCGCGTCTGACTCTCGGATCCGGCGGACCACCTCGAGACCAGTGAGCTTGGGCATGGCGATATCAAGTACCGCCGCGTCGGGAGCGCGGGTCTTGATGAGCTCCAGCGCTTCCTCTCCGTCGCGGGCGAGGATGACCTCGAGGCCCGAACGGCGGAAGCGCAACGCGACGAGGGTGAGAATGTCCTCGTCGTCGTCGGCGATCAGCACCAGGGGGACCGACCGCGCCGCGGTTTTCGCGGCGCTGCTTGCTGAGGCGGTGCCCAAGGGGTGCATGTCCTAGTTTTCGGTAATCGAGGGGCAGCGGAACAGCGTCGGCAGGGTCGCCGATCCGCCGTATGCCCCTACCCCTTCCGGTTACGATGTTCTGCGATGAGGGATCGATCGCTCGCCGTTGCGCCCGATGCCGCCAAGTTCGAGGACCAGTTCGAACAGCTTCGAGCTGAGCTGCGCGCCTATTGCTACCGGATGCTCGGATCTCCGTTCGAGGCCGAGGATGCGGTACAGGAGACGTTCATCCGAGCCTGGCGCGGCCTCGAGAACTTCGAGGGCCGCGCGGCGCTTCGGTCGTGGCTCTATCGCATCGCCACGAACGTCTCGCTCGACATGCTCAACGGGCGTGAACGGCGCGCGCGGCCGATGGACCTTGGTCCGGCACGAGAGCCGGTCGAGTCGAACCTCAACACGCTGCCGGAGGTGACATGGATCGAGCCCGTCCCGGACGGTCTCGTCGTCGCGGAGGGTGACCCAGCGGAGGTGGCGGTTTCGCGCGAAACCATCCGGCTCGCGTTCGTTGCAGCGTTGCAACATCTGCCTCCGCGACAGCGTGCCGTGCTGATCCTGTGCGAGGTTCTGCGTTGGAAGGCAAGCGAGGTCGCGGAGCTGCTCGAAACGAGCGTCGCCTCGGTCAACAGCGCGCTCCAACGTGCGCGCGCGACCCTCGAGGAGAGCAACCTCAGTGCGGCCGACACCCCGCCCAGCGTCGGCGAGGCGGATGCCGAGCTACTCGCGCGCTACGTGCAGGCGTTCGAGCAGTACGACATGGATGCGCTCACGTCGCTGATCCAGGAGGACGCGACGCAGTCGATGCCTCCGTTCGACCTGTGGCTGAGCGGCCGAGACGACATTCTGCGCTGGTGGGTCGGCCCCGGCGCCGGGTGCCGTGGCTCGCGCATGATCCCGACCGTGGCGGCGAACGGGTCGCCCGCGTTCGGGCAGTACAAGCCGAGCGATTCGGGACACGGCCACGACCCGTGGGCGCTGCAAGTGCTCGAGATCTCCGACGGCCGCATCGTCGAGTTCACGTTCTTCCTCGACACCGAGCGGGTGTTCCCGCTGTTCGGTCTCCCGCTCCGCCTAGAGGCCTAGCGTCACTCAGCCCAAGACGTCGCGCAGGCCCATGAAGGCGAGCAGGTCGAGCAGCTCAGTCGATGCTCCGCGCAGCCCCGCCTGGCAGCCGCGCCGGCGGACAGCGAGTTGGAGTCGCGCAAGGGCGTCCACGGAGACCGCGTCGGGTTCGATCTCGGTGACGTCGCAGAGAGCGATGTCGGCGCCGG
>Ga0193729_1000037_pt1 | contig 61427 bp, 49 predicted proteins | sample U1c2metaG_FD_143036 | JGI IMG/M metagenome (GOLD analysis project Ga0193729, IMG submission 143036) | Soil microbial communities from a riparian zone of the East river system, Colorado, United States - U1c2 | ecosystem: Environmental > Terrestrial > Soil > Riparian zone | place: USA: East River...
ACTGCGATCTGCACCAACTTTACGCGTCTCAACCGTACCTTTCTTTTCGAAAATTGGCGGACGCTATTTACGCGCGGCGCAATTGGCGTGACCGTTTCCGGTCGCTTTTCAAATCAGGCGCCCGTCGATGAAGACCAAGCCCAACATCTTATTTATCATGTGCGACCAGCTCCGGGCCGACGCGTTGGGCTGCACCGGAAACTGGGTCAAAACTCCGAATATCGATCGGATCGCGCACGAGGGCGTTCGATTTTCGAATTGCGTAACCAATTCGCCGGTCTGCCTTCCGGCACGGGTCTCACTCGCAACCGGGCGTTATCCCCATAACACCGAGGTCTGGGACAATTGCCCATTCGAATTGCCGGAAGGAACCCCGACCTGGATGGCCGCGATTCGCAATGCGGGCTACCGAACGAGCTTGTTCGGAAAAGCAGCCTTGCATCGGCGCGGGCCGGACATCCGCAAGTTTGAGCACGTTCTGAATTCTTACGGCCTGGACGATGTCGATGAAATCAGGGGGCCGCGCGCCAGCGTCGACACCATTTGTCATATGACGGCGCGTTGGGAGTCGTTAGGCCTCCTCGACGCGTTTCGGAAAGATATCAAGGAACGCGTTGGAAAAAATAAGACGCTGGTTCGGCCATCGCCCCTTCCGCTGGCGGAGTATTACGATGTCTATGTCGGCCAGCAGGCGAAAAATTACCTTCACAATTACAAACGGCCGCAACCGTGGTTCTGCTGGGTCAGTTTCGCCGGACCGCACGAACCGTGGGACACACCCGAGCCTTACGCCAGCATCTACCACCCGGACGACATGCCGGAACCGGTCAAACGACCTCGAGTTCGAGATCATGGCCCCAAGGGAGAACTGGATCAAAAGTTCGCTGAATCGCCAGGCAGGATCGGCAATGCGCGAGAACTGCGCGCCAGTTACGCAGGAAAAGTCACCTTGATCGACGATCAGATCGGACAAATTCTCAAGGAGATTGAAACCCGAGGAGAATGGGACCGGACTATCATCTTGTTCACTTCGGATCACGGGGAGATGAATGGCGATTACGATTTGATCCATAAATCGAATTTTTTGAATCCCGCTGTGCGCATTCCGCTGATCGTGCGAATGCCGGAACTGAAAGGATCGGCGCGCGCTGGAAAAATAATCGAATCTCCAGTCGAATTGTTTGACGCGGGCCCCACTTTGACCGACTTCGCCGGAGCAAAAATCAGTTATACCCACTTCGCGCAGTCATTGGCTCCCCTCCTTCAAGATCAAAACATCGAGCACCGACGGTTTGCCATTTCAGAATTCGCGCTCGAAATGATGTATCTCGATCGCGACTGGAAACTGATGCTGAACCGCGATGGCGAGCCGTATCGATTGTTCGATGTCAAAAAAGATCCTCGTGAAATGGACGACCTGATCGGTCAGAAACGGTCCGAAGCAGTAATCGCGGAACTTAAGAGCAAGCTTCTCGACCGAAGAAAGCAAACAGAGAAGGTGTGAGCCTATCGAATGCGCTACGCGCCGCGCGCATTCCACCATTTCGACAAACGCGATTCCGGAATTTCGGGAATCGCGCTTCCCGCCTTGTCGTAATGCGAAGTATCGTTGAATAAAGTTAAGCGCGCCCGCGTGGCATCGCGAAAATCGACAATGTTCAGTGCAGCCGGTTTCTGATCGAGATTGTCGCGATAACGGCGCGGATCGAACCCGAGTAGCGAGCTCAGTAGCAGCCGAATAGTCGCCTTGTGCGACACCACCAGAATATTTTCGCCCGGATGATCTCGGACGAGCTCGATCAGCGCCGGAAGTGCGCGGGCGGTCACAGCCAAACCACTTTCGCCGCCGAGCGGCGCAAAAGTGTACGGGTCCTTTTCCCATTCAGCAGCTTCCTCCGGAAATTTCTCTTCCACTTCGCGCCGCGTCATTTGCTCCCAGCGCCCGTGGTTAATTTCACGAAACCCGTCACGCGTCTGAACCTCGAGTTTGTGCGGCGCCGCCAGAATGCCTGCCGTTTCGACGGTGCGGCCCAAGGGCGACGCATAGATAGCCATGATTTTTTCGTGACTCAGACGATCGGCCAGACGGCGGGTTTGCTCGCGGCCTTCGTCGGACAGCGCCACGTCCGTCGCGCCGGCAAAGCGATCTTCAGCGCTCAATACGGTCGCGCCATGGCGCACCATGAAGACTCGCGTTACCGCCTGCTTCATAATCGGTGACCGTCATGGCGTAAATTCCGCAAAAAGGCAATCCTGCCGGTTAGAGGTCGATCTTGCCAGAGCTGCGTCGAGTGGCTAGCGCTCGATTTCAGGCAGCGTTGGCGTGAATGCGTAAAAGATGATCGGAATCAGGGCAGCAGTAACCGCCGAAGCAATCGCAAAAATATTTATGATCCAAGCCACAGCGGCATTAGTGGGATTAAACGACAATCCAACAATCGCGAGTACCAGCAGGGCGCCCAAAGCCGCGCTTTCGCAAACGATAAATCGGTGGAATTTCATCTTCCGCCACTGGTTCGACAAAGCGGTCTCGCGGGTTTGCGCAAGCATCGCGATCTCGCGGGTTTGCGCAAGCATCGCGAAAAAGTCTGCGTCCCGATTGGAAACTGCGGCCGGGCGCGGCTTTGCCGGCACTGCCGTCTTCACCGGTGCAATCGGTTCCAGCAGGGGCCCCGGAGCGAAATTCTGAACCACGCTTGCTCGAGGCGGTGGCATAGCGCGCGGTGGACTCGCGACTCTGGTTGGATTCATTGGAATTAAGTTTCGCGCCGCCATAATTGGCGCCACAGACGCAGTGCCGTTTTCTGAAGTCAGCGAAGGATGATCCTTTGCCGGCGCGCGCGCGTTCCAGCTAACTTTTGGTTTCAAAGTTGGCGGAAGCGGCATTTTCCTGACTAGTGCGTCTGGGATCCGCAGCAGTGACGCGCTCACTCGACGCAGCGCCGGACTCGGCGCCACAACAGCACACTTTTTTCGCCTTGTCTCGAGCGGAACCGGTTCGGGCTCCTCGTTCTTCGGTTTGGGTGAAGGAACAACCGTACGCGTGAAATGATCGGGAAAACTGTACGATTCGCTCGGGATGAGAGACATGGCCTGCAGATGAGAGCAAAATCTTTTAGCGATTCCAATTTTTCACGTCAATCCAAACCTGAGGGCAGCCCACATGAGATTGCCATGTTTTGAAGCTACATTGGCGCGTGACCACGGATGCCAGACCCCGCGCGATCATTCATCTCGACATGGACTGCTTTTACGCGGCGATCGAAGTGCGCGACCGGCCCGCTTTGCGTGGAAAACCGGTTGGGGTCGGTGGCGCGCGCGATCGCCGCGGCGTCTTGACCACATGCAATTACGAAGCGCGCAAATTTGGCGTGCACTCGGCAATGCCAACCTTCATGGCGCTGCAACGTTGTCCGAATTTGATCGTGTTGCCCACGCGCTTCGATGTTTATCGGCGCGAAGCCGCCGTCGTCCGGGAAATCCTGCACCGCTTCAGTCCATTGGTGGAGCCACTTTCGCTGGATGAAGCCTATCTCGACGTGACCGCGCATCCGGGAGCGCCCGGACCGCTTGCCCAGGTGATTCGCGATTTAATTTTTCAAAAAACGAAACTGACTTCGTCGGCCGGCATCGGGCCAAACAAGTTGATCGCAAAAATCGCCAGCGCGATGCGAAAACCGAATGGGCAGTTGGAAGTGACTGCGGCCGAAGTCCCGGGATTCATGCAAGACTTACCTGTACGCGAAATCTGGGGCATCGGCGAAAAAACCGAACGGAGATTGGAGGAGCTGGGCGTGAAAACGTGCAGAGAACTTCAGCGTTTCTCACGTCCGGACCTGGTCGATCTTTTCGGCAAATTTGGGAGCGAGCTCTTCGATCTTTGTCGCGGAATTGATGATCGACCGGTCGAACCGGACCGGCCGCGGAAATCGCTCAGCACCGAAGAAACTTTTCCGAGCGATCTCGAGACGCTGGAACAATGCGAGGAGCGCCTGGCCGAACTTTATCAGGAGCTCATGGCCGATCTGGCCCAAAAAGAAACCGGTCGGCGCGTGAGCAAGATTTTCGTGAAACTGAAATTTGCCGATTTCAGCCGGACCACGGCCGAACGCGCCGGTTTGGAGCCCTCTCTCGCTGGATTCCGCGCTTTGCTGACGGAAGCTTTTGCGCGCACCGGCAAAAAAGTACGTCTGATCGGAGTTGGAGTACGTTTCGCCGAAACTCCTGCAGCGGAACTGCAGATGGCATTGTTGTAGGGCAAAGGCGCCCTGGCACGCCGTAGTCCCGCAACCGCGGGCCGGCCGGTCTAGCTCATTGCCAGCCGCGCCAGAATTAGGACAACAATTCCGCCGGCACACAGGGCGACGACCGCTAGCTCTCGCTTGGTTAGAAGCGGCTCGGATCTTTTCCCATTTGGAATTGTCACCTCGCCATTGTTCTCGATCACGCCCATCACGTCATCGCACAGCCTTCGAATGTCCGCCGGCATCGCGTCTTCATTGGCAAACTGTTCCCCGTTAAACACGAACCTTTTCTTCACCGCGCCGTCGTGCAGCGCTTTTTCGTAAGCGATGCGGACCTCAGGCGGCAATTCTGCCGGGCTGGAATATTCTTGCCCGTTGTAACGAATCTTGCTTTTCAGCGTAATGCTCACCGCCGGACGAAAATCATAGCATTTCATTTGCCATCGCCCCGTCAGGCCATCGTTCTTGTGGTAAATTAGTCCCAGTGACCAGTGCCGCCGCTCAACACAGAATCCGCGCTTCCGGCTGCGATGTGCGCTTCGACAATCTCACCCGCCAGCTTTACGCCACCGACGCTTCGATTTACCAAATCGAGCCCCTCGGTGTCGCCTTCCCAACCAGCGCGCAAGAAGCGAGCGCCGTTATCAAAGCCGCCGCCGAGGATAACATTTCCGTTACACCGCGCGGCGCCGGCACAAGCCTGGTCGGGAACGCGGTTGGCGAAGGATTGATCGTCGATTTCTCGCGCCACAATCGCAAGATCGACGATCTCAACATCGACAATCGCAGCGTCCGCGTCGGCGCCGGTGTCGTGCTCGATCAGCTGAATGCGTTTCTCAATCCGCACGGATTTTGTTTCGGCCCCGACGTCGCGACCAGCTCGCGTGCCACCATCGGCGGCATGATCGCAAACAATTCTTCCGGTGCGCACGTTCCGGTTTACGGCACGACTGCCGATCATGTTCTTTCGACCGAAATTGTTTTGGCGGACGGCCGGGTAGTCACTGTTGATTCGCAACACGAATCGCTGCGCGACGAACAAAGCAAGATTGACAATCTCGTGCGCGCGCACACCGCCGAAATGTCTGACCGCTGGCCTCCCGGATTACTTAAGCGCTGGCCCGGTTATGGCATCGAGCGATTTTCGCGCGCTCCAAACAACTTGAATGAAATTCTGGCCGGGAGCGAAGGGACACTCGCCGCGATTTTTTCGGCGGAGCTCAAAATCTCGCCACTGCCAAGCAAGAAAGGGCTCGCTCTCATCTTTTTCGCATCCGTCAGCGACGCGATGCAAGCGACCGTCGCGTTGATCGATCTCAAGCCGGCCGCGATCGAGCACATCGATCGCCCGTTGCTCGATCAGACAAAAGGACAACTCCATTTCCAAGCCGCGCGCGATTTGCTCGAGCTCGACACTCAACCGTGCGAAGCAATTTTGATCGTCGAATTCTACGAAGACGTCGCCGAACGATTGTCGACCTTGCAGTCGCGAAATCTCGGCCTGCGCACGAAAATCTGCCGCGATGCAGACGAAATGAATTTGGTTTGGTCGGTGCGCAAGGCCGGCCTGTCGCTTCTGACCGGTTGCGTCGGTCCGGCGAAACCGGTCGCCTTCATTGAGGACGCCGCAGTTCGTCCCGCCCAATTACCCGATTACGTCCGCGGTTTGCAATCGATCATGAAATCGCTCGGACTGGAAGCAAGTTACTACGGACACGCCGCGAGCGGTTTGCTTCATGTCCGTCCCGTTCTCGATCTCCACAGCGCGGACGATTTGCGAAAATTCCGGCTCGTCGCCGATCAAACTTCCGCGCTGGTGCGCCAATTCAAAGGTTCGCTCTCAGCCGAGCACGGAGTCGGCATCGCGCGCGCGGAGTACATGCGAGAACAACTCGGCGACTCGCTCCTGAATATCATGCGCGAGATCAAGCGCACGTTCGACCCTAAAAACATTTTCAATCCCGGAAAAATTTTTGGGTTCGCCTACAAAATCGACAATCACCTCCGCGACAACTTCGTTAAACCGATCGAGCTGCCATTCGAGCCGCGGCTCGCCTTTGCGTTCAAGGACCGATCCTTCATCGGTAATCTCGAGCAATGCAACGGGTGTGGCGGCTGCCGCAAAGATACGCCGATCATGTGCCCGACATTCATCGCGACTGGCGACGAAGTTATGTCGACGCGCGGTCGCGCCAATATTATCCGGCACGCGCTCGAGCTGCGCGGAAACGGACACGACCCGTTGAAGTCGGCGGAACTGGACGCCGCGCTCAGCAATTGTCTCTCCTGCAAAGGCTGCACGCCCGAATGTCCATCGAACGTGAATCTTGCGTTGCTCAAAGCAGAAATGCTTTATGCGCGACACCGGCGCGACGGTTTGCCGCTGCGAGAGCGTTTTTTCAGCAATGTCGATTTGTTAGGCCGAATCGGTTGCACCATTCCATGGCTGGCAAACGCAACTCTCGACCATGCGGCCATCCGCGCGTTGATAGAGAAAATGCTCGGAATTTCAGCAAAGCGTTCCCTTCCGCATTACGCGCAAACGCGTTTCGACCGCTGGTTCGAAAAGGTAGGGTCGGCGCGCTGCGCCGACCGGACGCCGCAGCGCGGCGTCCCTACCCGCGGGAAAGTGATTCTTTGGGACGACACCTTTGTTCGTTACCACGAGCCGAATATTGGGATCGCCGCTGTGAGAGTGCTCAACGCGCTCGGTTTCGACGTTGAGCTACTGCAAAATCGGAAATGTTGCGGCCGGCCGGCGTTCAGCCAGGGAAATCTCGACGCGGCGGCAGAAGTCGGCCACCACAATGTCGATCTTCTTTCATCACTCCATGACTCCACGACTCCAGTCTTATTCCTCGAACCATCGTGCTGGTCGATGTTCGTGGAAGATTATCGCGAACTGAAGATCGACAATGCAGAGAAGATTGCGGAACGCTGTTTCCTCTTCGAAAAATTCGTCGACGATTTGCTCGAACAAAATCCAGACGCGGCTTCGTTTCAACATCGTGAAACGAACGTCGCGATTCATCCCCATTGTCACGCCAAGTCGCTGATGAATCCGGGCTTCATGGCGCGGCTCGTAGAACGATTACCCGGACGCAAAGCAGCTTTGCTCGATACTGGATGCTGCGGAATGGCCGGCGCGTTCGGCGCGCTCGCCGAAAAATACGAATTATCACGCCAAGTTGCAGCCGATTTACTGCGCAAGATCGACAATCGACAAGCCGACGTCGTTATTGCATCCGGCACGAGTTGCCGCCACCAAATTGTCGATCTCAGCAGCATCCGGCCAAAGCACATGGCCGAGCTGTTAGCAGACGCGATCGCGTGATCTGTCATCCTGATCCCGCGGTCGCGGGAGAAGGAATGACCCAGTTATGACTTCGGTGGCGGCGGCGGGCTGCCACCAGGCTTCGCGGCTTCGCCTGGTTTCGGTGGCGGTGCGCCCGCGGGCCCACCGCCGGGAAGCTCGGCGTTCTCTGGGACCGCTAACACATCAGGCTCAGTGTACGAATCGGGATGGTTCGCCAATTCTTTGCGCAAACCCGCGATTTGTTCAGCGGTTACAGGACTGGCGCTGTTCCCCCACTCGCTCCGTTCGTAAGTCAGAACGTCGGCAATTTTTTGATCGGTCAACGTTTTGTCCCACGGTTGCATAACGGCACTGCCGAATTTCTGCCCCTTCACCGTGACCGGACCCTGCAAACCTTTGAGAACGATCATCGCCGGTCGCTTCGAACCGCCAGTCGTAAATTCCGAGCCGGCCAGCGGCGGATATTGTCCGGGAACACCGAGGCCGTTCGCTTGGTGGCAAGTCTGGCAGTTGGCCGCGAAAATCTTTTTGCCGCGGTCGCGCGGCGAAAGTTCAGCCTGCTGTTGTTGTCCTTGCGGTCCGCCACCTTTTTTGGCCGGCGGCGGTCCGCCCAACGGATCGAGTCCGTCACCGGAAAAATTTCCAGAGTAGCGACCGAGGTAAGCGCCGCCGGTGAAAATCGCGATCCCGTAAACTGCGATCAACCAGATCGAAAGCGGCTCGAGGCCGACGCGCGGTTCGCGTTTCTCGCGCTGAATCGCGGCGTGCACTTCCTGAACGTCGGACGTTTCGCCATAATCCATCCCCTGGCGGGTGAGCGACGTGGGAGTTGGAGTTTGGTCGTTCATTTCTTCGGTGGCGCAGGCGTGGGTGATCCGCCTGGCGCTGCCGGAGGCGAGCCCGCCGGCGGGGCCGCACCGCCCGGTGCTGTCTTAACTTCCTTGAGCGGATGCGATTGATCGAGCGACATCAAATAAGCAACGAGACATTTGGCCTCGTAGGTTGGAACAACTTCCCAGCCTGGCGGCGGCGCGTCTCGGCCCTCGAGTTGCAATGCGTCGGCCGAGCGCTCGCCACTGATCGGATGTTTCTCGTAAAGAAATTTGTAAGCCGGCATGGTTGAATCCCGGTTGTCCGGGCTCATGCTGCGCGGGGCATAAAGATGTCGATGATGCCAGGCCTCGGAATAAGCCGGCGGTAGACCGGTTGGATTCGGCGAAGCGGAAGCGGCCGGTGACGGATTCAGAGCGGCAGCGGGCGGCGTGGGAGAAGTCGCCGGTGCGGCCGGGGAACCACTGGTTCCCGGTTTAGGCGCGCTCGCATTCGCAGGCGGTGACTGCGCAGGCGCAGGCGAATTCGCAGGAGCGTTTGCAGGCGGAGGCGGCGCCGGCTTTTCTTCTTCAGTTGGCGCAGCTTTGCCAATATTCGCCAGATCGGGACCCATTCGTTCCTTTCCAAGCACTACCGGCCGATCAAAAATATAATCGCGCGGGGCGCTGCGGCGTTCAGCCCATTTCGGACCGGGCGACGGCCCGGCGTCGCGGACACGATCGATATCCGCGGAGTCGTAATCGGGACGGATTTGCTGGCTGTGGCAATAAATGCACCCGTTTGCCGCGTAAATCCGCCGGCCGCGATCGGCCATGCCCGATTTCGGAGTCGGGTAAGCGTCTGTTCCCTCTTCATCCGTCTGCGGATTGAGCGCGCCAATTTGCCAATTCGGAATCACCGTCAAGCCGACCCACGAAAACGCGAATGTTCCAAACAGGCCGATGAAAAGGGGGACGAGTCCTTTCATAAGTGCTCCTCCGATCCTTCGGCTTCGACCGGATTCAAGAAGGTCGGCACCGTCGAAGTGCGGCCAAGACCAAACAACATCAGCCCGAAATGGAATGCGAAAATAAAATGCGAAACTGTCAGCAAAAGCGCTGCAACCGTCCGGCCGCGCACATAGGGCAACACGCTAGCCACACTTTCGATGAACGTCATCGACGTGTCGTTTTGATCAGCGCCCTGAGTCAATCCGCCGACCAACAGCATTAACGACATCAATCCAACGCCGTAAGCCGATGCCCAAAAATGGAGTTTGATCAGGCTGGCATAACGCCATTCGCGACCAACCAGCCGCGGCACGATGTAATACATCGAACCGAACATGATCATTGTGAAAAACGCGTACAGACCCATGTGCGAATAGGCGATGCTGGCCTCCGTAAAATGCAGATAGCGCGCGGTTGAGCGAAGCGAGATCAGGATCCCGAGAACGCTGAATACCGTGTACGACATCGCGCCGAACACGGTGAAGCGCAGCGTTGGGCTGTAACGCATCACCGGAAAATATCCCTGCATCGTCATGTGGTGATTGAGCCCGACGGTCGCGACTGGAATAATGGTCAGGATCGTGGCCGCGATGCTCGCGGTAATCATCCACGCCGGAAATGGCCCGTCGACAAGACGCTGCATCCCGGTCCAGCTCGAAAAAAGCGCGTAGGTCCAAAATCCAATGGTGGCGAGATGATAACTGTAAACCGGGCGACCGATTACTTTCGGGATCATGTAGTAAGCGGTCCCGAGAGCGATCGCGCCGAACCAGAGGAAGAGGAGATTATTCGCGTACCACCAGCTGACCGCCGCCTGCATCACACCCTGGACCGGGACCACGAAGAGCATTGCTTGCGCGGCGGCGTAGAGCCATGGAAACCAGAGAAACGCGGCGAGCAAATACCATTGCGTGATATAAATCTGATCCCCGCGGCGAAAACGGAACATCAACACCGCCCACGAAATAATCAGCGCGTAAGCGAACAAAAAGGACGACTGCGGCATAAGGCGGAAACTCGAGCCAGTCGTAGCCGGTGCTGTAGCCCATGAGAATTCCGATTACGCCAATCACTACACCGATGTTCCAAAACCAAATGCCAGTGACGATGATCAGCGGGTGCCGCAACGTCGTCCGACAGAGTCGCGCCATCAGCCAGATCGCCGTTCCCATCGCAACCATCGAGGCCCACCCGTAAACCATCACGTTCATGTGGACCGGCCGGAGACGGCCCCAGGTCAGAAAGCTGACGTCCGAAAACCAATCCGGTGAATGCAGTTTGAACGAAACGAATCCGGCCAGCAGCGTTCCGATTAACAACCAAACCATCGCCGATGCGTAAAACATCAGCACCGGCACGCGCGTAGACGCATCGATCCGCGCACGCTCGAGCTGCTCGGCGTCGCCGGCGGCTGCTGAGATGGTCGGTTCTTTTAAAGGGATGTCAGCGGCTGGAGTCATTCGTTAGGCAAGATCGAAATGTTCACTGTTGTCCTGGAGTTGTTGAAGGTGATAACGCCGGCACCGCGCCGGATGCTTTCGGTGAAGCGGATGCGCCGGGTTGAGTTGATGGTTGCACCGCCGGCGGGTTTACGGCGGCGGCGGGTTGTCCACGCGCTTGCGAATTCGGACCTGCTACTGAAGTTGGCTTCGGCGTTCCGCTTGCTTGCGGCGAAACAGACGGTGCAGGCGATGCCAAGGCTGCGCCCCCTGGCGCAGCTGACGATTCCGGCGCCGCGATCGCGTATGCCGACGCGGGTTTCTTGTTTGCCAGATCGGCAACGGTTAATTCCATCGCGCGATCGATTGGCAATCGCACCGTGCCTTTGCTTTTGTCGACCCAGGCGTAACTGGTCAGCGCTTTGGCATCTTCATCGCGCACGTCCTTTAGTTTTTTGACGCGGTCCTCGGCCCGCATGCGTTCGTAATTATCGCCGCGTGGTCCCGGGCCGATCACGGCCACGACCATTACGCCGAAAAGCGCAAACAAAAGGACAACGCCGACCCAGGTCGAAAACGGCGCGGGCGATTGAAATTGTTCGGTATTGGCCATTTCAGTTCACTAATTTCAAAGACTCGACCAGGCGCGGGTCGCGGACTGGAAAGAGCGAAGTTTTTCCAACGATGCGCAAGTAAGCGAACGCCAACGTCGCGCCGATGGCGATGAGCGCGACGAAATCCCATAGGCTCACGTGGACGCCGGTTCCATGGAGCGCCGGCAAAACGACGAGATAGATGTCGAGCATCTGCATCAACAAAATCCAGGCAGCCACGTAACAAAGCTGGCGCGGATGTTTTTTGATTGAGCGCAAAAGCAAAATGGCGAACGGCCCAAAGAAACGGCCGATCACGAGCAGCATGCTCAAGTTCCACCACGATTCCGTATTCCGAGTTAGATAATATTGCGTCTCCTCTGGCATGTTCGCGTACCAGATGAGCATGTATTGACCGAACCCGATGTAGGCCCAGAACACGCAGAAGGCGAACATCCACTTCCCCATGATGTGATAATGCTCGAGCGTGACCACGTTCTTGAGATAACCGGCGCGTTGGAGTGCGGTGATCACGAGGACGAGAAGCGCCATCGAACTGCCGGCCGCGCCCGCGAAAATGTAGACGCCGAACATGGTCGAGAACCAGCGGTAGTTCAGACTCATCAGCCAGTCGAACGCGCCAAACGTCAGACAGAGCGCGAAGAGCGGAAGGCTCGCGAAGGCGACTTTGCGAAGGCGAATCGTGAATTGCGGATTCCCGTCCTTGTCCTGCCGCACTGAAAATCGGCGCAGCAACTGCGACGCGATGATGAAGAATCCGAGGAAGAAAGCGGCGCGCAGGATGAAGAAGTTCAGATTCAGGTAGGCGCGCTTGGAATCGAGCGCCGCCTCTTTTCCGGGCGCAATATTCATCCATTCATAAAGATGGTGTCGCAAAAGCAGGATCGGGATGAAAAACACAGCCAAGACCGCAACCAGCACGGCGATGTTTTCGAGCTGCCGCCGAACAACCACGGTCCATTCTGCGTCAGTCGCGTAATGCACAATGATCCAGAAAAAGCAGCCGGCGCATAACGTGAAGAAAAACCCAAACGCAAAGAGCCACGAGAAACTGAGCTGCTTCGGATCAATCGCCGCGCCTGCGGCGCAAAGCGCAAACGCGACAAACGCAACCACACCAAGCAACACAGACAGGCCAGCGAAGCGGCCGCTCTCGAAATATTCGCCTTCCGGCGTCGGCCCGTTGTGCACACGATCGCTCATTTCTTGGGCGCCTCCGGTTTGGCGGGCGATTTGTTTTCGGCCGGTTTCGCCTCCGCCGGTTTGTTCTCAGCTGGTTTTTCCAGATCAGCCCGATGTTCCGGCGGGACATCGACAATCGCCGCGTTTTGGCTTCGTTGGAGCGCGCGGAGATAGGCGATGATCGCCCAACGATCCGTCACCATGATGTTCGGTCCGTAGGCCATCATCGTGTTCTTGCCGTTTGTGATGGTGTTGAAAATTTCGCCGTCGGCCATTTTGCGGATGCGATCGTCTTGCAAGGTGACGACCGTGGCCAGGCCGTGCTGTTTGGCGATGCCATTGCCGGCAGCGGTTGCGCCGTGACACATCGCGCAGGTGATGTTGAAACGCTCGCGGCCCCGCTGAAGCAATTCCGGCGTCACCGGAACCGGAATTCCGGTTCCCCAATTGTTGCCCATTTTACCGGTGTCGACGTAATCGGGGCCGACACTGAAACCGGCGGCGGAGTGAGATTCCGGCGCGCCGGCCGTTTGAGGTTTCGGCATTTCATAACCGATCGGCACCGTTCCATTGACCGGCATCCGCGGTCCCCGGCCGTCCGCAAAAAAATTCAGCGGCGCTTGTGCGCGTACTTTCATCTGCCGCACCATGTCGGGAAAAATTTCCCATGGCTCATTGGTGGTTTTTTCTCCGCGGAACCCGAGCACGGCCACGGCCGCGATCGTGAGCAAGAGAGAAATTAAAAGGAAGCCGCGCAACATAATCAGTCCTCGTGCACGATGGTGATGTGCTCGCCGCCGCTGCGCTCGAGTAATTCGCGCGCTTCCAGTTCGGTAAACCGCGGATCGCGCGCCTCGATCACGAGGAAAAATCCGTCATTGCTGGCGCGACTGAAACGATCCCAGTTAAAAATCGGATGATGCGGCCGGGGCAGCCCGTTCATGATTAAGACTGCGAAAAACGCCGCGAACGCTGAGAAGAGTACGGTCATCTCGAACATGATCGGGAAAAATGCCGGCACCGTTCTCCAATCGTACGGTTTTCCATGAACAATGAGCGGGTAAAGTCCCCAGGATGGACCGAATTCGACCAGAACGGCAGTGAGCAAACCGGAAATGCCGCCGGCAAGGACGACTGAGCTCAACCATGATTTTCCGAGCCCCATCGCCTCGTCCATTCCGTGGATTGGAAAGGGCGAAAACACATCCCAGCGTTTGAAGCCGGCATCGCGCACCATTTTGGCGGCTTCGTAAAGTGCGGCTGGGCTCGGATATTCCGCGCCCATTGCATAAACTTCGTGACCGGACGGCGTTCTCATGTCCGCTCCATTCCACCCGCTGCGACGGGATGATGTCCGTTAGGCGAATGCACGTGCACGTCCGCTTCCGGCAAAACGATCTTCACTTCCGACATCGCGATCATCGGCAGGAACCGGACGAACAACAGGAAGAGAGACGTGAAAATTCCGAGCGTGCCAATGAACGTCCAGATATCGACCCAGGTTGGAATAAAAATGCCCCAGGAGGACGGAATGAAATCGCGATGGAGTCCGCCGACGATGATGATGAAACGCTCGAACCACATGCCGGCGTTGACGCACATGCAAACAAAGTAGACGACGAGAATGTTTCGCCGGCACCAGCGGAACCAGAAAAGCTGCGGCGAAAGAATATTGCAAAACAACATGCCGGTCCACCAATACCACCAGTAGGGACCGAGGACGCGGTTCCAAAACGCGAACCGCTCGTAAGCGTTGCCGCTATACCAGGCTACGAAAAATTCCATCACGTAGGCGTAACTGACGAACGAGCCGGTCAGCAAAATGATCTTCGCCATCTTGTCGATGTGCTGCGGCGTGATGATGTCGTGGAGTTTGAAAATGGCGCGCGCGGGAATCAGCAGCGTCAGCACCATCGCGAAACCGCCGAAAATCGCGCCCGCGACAAAGTAGGGCGGGAAAATTGTCGTGTGCCATGTCGGCAAGATTGACGCCGCGAAGTCGAACGACACCACGCTGTGGACTGAGAGCACCAGCGGGGTGGAAAGGCCGGCCAGGAGGAGATACGCCATTTCATAATGACGCCAGTTACGGTTTGAGCCGCGCCAACCGCATGCGAAGACGCCAAAGAGAAACTTTCTAATCTTCGTGGTCGCGCGATCGCGCAACGTCGCCAGGTCAGGAATCAGTCCAGTGTACCAAAACAAAACCGAGACCGTGAAATAGGTCGAGACCGCGAACACGTCCCACATCAACGGGCTGCGGAAATTTGGCCAAATGCCGTAATTGTTTGGGACCGGAGCGAGATACCACGCCATCCAAACGCGGCCGACGTGGACGCCGGGAAAGATTGCGGCGCACATCACTGCGAAGAGCGTCATCGCTTCGGCCGAACGATTGATCGACGTCCGCCATTTCTGCCGGAGCAAAAATAAAATGGCGGAAATGAGCGTACCAGCGTGTCCGATACCGATCCAAAAAACGAAATTCGTGATGTCCCATGCCCACCCAACCGGAATATTATTTCCCCAAGTTCCGACCCCGGTAGAAATTTGGTAGCCGAGACAGAACAAACCGAACATCGCTATCGTACCCGTGATCGTAAAACAAACCCACCACCAGCGCGGCGCCGGCTGTTCGACCACGCCTGAAATTCGTTCGGTCAGCCAGCTGAAATTCCGCCGATTCAACACCAAGGGCGGTCGCGCCAGCGGCCGATCCGCGGTGGTCGCGGCTTCTTCCTGCACTGTGGGCCAGTCGTTCATCCCTAAGTTGCAGATTGCTGATTGCTGAGTTGTGATTGCCAAAGATCGACATTCGCCAACGTCTGCAATCCAAAATTGAAAATCGAAAATCGAAAATCCATCACGCCTTCTCTCCCGGACACGCCACGCCGATGTTGCCGGCGTCCGGCATTTTCGGATTTGGATTGCGAATCCGCCCCAGATAACTCGTTCGGGTGTTGACATTCAAATATTCGAGCAACCGGTAATTGCGGTCCTGCTGCTTCATCTGCGAAACCTTGCTCTCCGGATCCTTGATGTCGCCAAAAGTGATTGCTTCGTGCGGACACGCCTGCGCGCAGGCGCTCGTGAACGAATCGCGCGGAATCCGAAGATTGTTGCTGGACGCCCCGGCGCGCACGTGCGCCGCAATTTTCGCTTCCTCGATCCGTTGCACACAAAACGTGCATTTCTCCATCACCCCGCGCATCCGAACCGTGACGTTCGGATTTTTCTGCATCTTGGTGATGTCGGGCGCGCCTTTTTCGGTAAACGGCGCAACGTACTCGCGATAGATCCCGAATTCTCCGGCAATTTTCTTTTTCCCGATCGGCCGCTGGTTGTAATCGAAAAAATTGAACCGGCGAACTTTGAACGGGCAATTGTTTGCGCAATAACGCGTGCCGACGCAACGGTTGTAAGCCATGACGTTGAGGCCGTCCTCGCTGTGAACGGTGGCGTTGACCGGGCAAACTGTTTCGCACGGCGCGTTCTCGCAGTGCTGGCACATCATCGGTTGATGCACCATCTCGGGATTTTCCGGAAATTCGCCGTTGTCTTCGTCGAATGGTTTTGCGCTGGCGTAATAGCGATCGATCCGCAGCCAGTGCATCCACCGGCCGTGCGCGACCTGTAATTTGCCGACAATCGGGACGTTGTTCTCGGCCTGGCACGCGACGACGCACGCACTGCAACCGGTGCAAACATTGAGATCGACCGTCATCCCCCATTGCTGCGGCGCGTCCAACGGCGGATGGCTGTAGAGCGATGGCATTACCGATTGCGGCTCATCCATCCCGCCGCATTTCTTCACGAACTCGTTGTCTTTGCGGTACTCGTCCAGTTTGGCTTCCCGAACCACGCCGCGGCCTTCGATGCTCCAGTGCTCTTGTGTGCACGAGAGCGGATATTTCTTTCCGACCTTTGTCACGCGGACGCTTTCGATGTTCTTGCCATCGGCGACTGCGAAATGCTGATTGCTCGCGGTCCGCAGCAGATAGGCATTAAATCCCGATTCATCGGCGATCGGGCCGGTTTTCTTCCGACCGTAGCCGATCGGAATCGTGACTGAATTCTCGGCGTGACCGGGCGAAACGTAGGCCGCAATTACGAGCTCACGTCGAATCGGTTGATCGTTCGCGTCTTTCGCAGTGTCGTTAATCGAAATTTGAATCAGGTCGCCGGTCTCGACATTCAGCGATTTAGCGAAGCTCGGGCTCATCATCGCCGCGTTATCCCAAGTCAGTTTCGTGATCGGATCGGGCAATTCCTGGAGCCAGCCGTTGTTGGCGTAACGGCCATCGTCCATCGCGTAACTGCGAACAAAAACTATTTCAGGAGAGTCCGAGGTCGGTCCCGGCGTTGTTGCCCAAAGCTGGTGGGCCAGCGAAGCCGCGGCGCCACTGTTAAATGACACCGGTCGATCTCGCAACGGAACGTGCGCCGCGAATCCATCCCGTAAGAATTTCGACCACTCGCTCGGAAGATCGCCAGGCGGTTTCGTGATGCGGAAAGTTTCCTGAACGAGCTCAGGCCCTTCGACTTTCGGGCGGCCGAGCAGCGCGTTCATGATTTCGATTTCGCTGAGACCGCCGAAGAGCGGCAGAATCATCGGTTGGATCGATAAATACGCGCCGTCCGATGTGAGCGCGTCGCCCCACGATTCCAAATAATGCGCCAACGGGACGTGCCATTGGCTGATTGTCGATGTCGCGTCCTCGTGATAGCCAAGCCGCACCACTTCCGGCACTTTCTTTTGCAGATCGGCCCAATCGAGCGGTGTCTTCTTGTCGGGATCCTGCGCGACCGCGCGCGGCGCGTTGTAAACCGGGTCGCCGCCGAAGATGAAAAGCGTTTTTATTTCGCCGCGATTCATCCGATCGGCCAGCTGGAGAATGCTTTTCGTGTTCCGATTGCGCGGAAACTCCCGGACGACAACAGTGCGCCCGATATTTTTGAGGGCGGAATTCATTGCGTAAGCGAGCAATTGCACAGCGACCGGCTGATGCGCACCCGCGAGCACAATGCTGACGCCCGATTTCGAGACCAGGTCGTTGGCCGCTTCAATCAGCCACTTTTCGTCGAACTCCGCGGTATCGGCGGGCGCGGCCAGTGCGGAGAGAAGCGAAGATAGCGCGCCGTCTTTGGTTGCGGCAGCGATTTTGCCGGCGAGCAGATAGGTGAAGGCTGGAATCTGGCTCGCAGGACAGCGCAGGCGATGATCGGCCATTGCGCCGGTGATGGTGAACCGGTTCTCCACAACATAGAGTCGGTTCATCGTGTCCTCGGCCGATTTTACGCGGCGCCGCTGGGTGAACGCGCGCGCGCCCGCGACGTCACCTTCACCGCAATCGAGAAAATCGCTATCGAGCGCGAGCACGACGTCAGCGCGGTCGAATCGCGGAATCAATCGCACATTTTCGCCGAAGCTCGTCCCAGTCGCGTAATTTTGCTCCTCGCTTAGGCCTGCGTCATAGACGCACCACGTCAATTTCGGAAACGCCTTTTCCAACGCGGATCGCAATCTTTCCCTCGTCGGCGAATGCAATTCTTCAACTAGGAAAGCCAGACCATCTCCGCCGTTCGATCCCAGCTGACCCCGCAACTTGTCGATGTAGGCGTCAAACTCAGCGCGATTGGAATCTTTGCCGCGATTCACGAACCGTTGCGACCGCGCCGGATCGTAAAGATCGAGAACGGAGGCTTGCGCGAATGTGTCGGTGGTGCCGGCGCTGGCGGGATGAAGCGGATTGCCTTCGAGTTTGATCGGCCGGCCGTCAACCGTGGTCGCGATCAGCGGAATTGCGCCGGTGCGGCGCGGCATCGCCGTAGCATAGTAAAGAAATTTTCCGGGAATCGTCCACTCGGCGCTCTTCGTGAACGGAACGAGGTGCATTTCCGGACGGCGGCAGCTGGTTAGGCCAATTCCCGCCAGCGCCATCGAAGCGCCCATCAATTTCATGAAATCGCGCCGCGACCATTCCTCCTCGCTCATCTCGGAAGCGCCGACCGGAAATTCGCGCTCGAGCCATTGCCGAAATTCCGGCGTGTTGCTGTATTCGCCGAGACTGCGCCAGTATTTTTTTCCAGTCAGCGGCTCAGGCGGATGTTGAAAAACGCGTTTCATCGGTGGCAGGTTTGGCAATTTGTGCTCGGAGCGATGTTCCAGCGTTCCTTCAGTGTCTGACCGATCTCGTGCTGCGTCAGATGCTTCTTCTTCGTCCAATCCTCAGTCACGCTTTTTGGCTGTCCGTACTTCGCTACGAACTCCGCCGGCTTCACGTCATCCGGTTTCCAATCGAGATTAAAGATCTGATCGTCGGGTCGGAGAAAATTTTCCGGGTGTCGATGGCACTGGAGACACCACGCCATGCTATGCGGTTCGGCTATGGACACCGTCGCCATGTGATTGACCGGGCCATGGCAACTGAAACAACTGATGCCGCGATTCACATGCGCCGCGTGGTTATAAAAGACGTAATCGACGGTGCGATGGAGCCACACCCATTCAATCGGTTTGCCGGTCTTCCAACTTTCCCGGACCGGTTGGAGCTTCGGGTCGTCTTTTCGGACCTGGGAATGGCAATTCATGCAGGTCTGCGTGTTCGGCACATTAGACTGCGCCGCGACTTCGACGAAGCTGTGGCAATAACGGCAATCCATTCCGAGTTGAGTGACGTGAATGTCGTGGGGAAATGGCACTGGCTGGACCGGTTGATAGCCAACCTTGGTATATTTCGGCGTGACGTAATACCACGTCGCCGCGCTCAAACCGCACGCGATCAGAATGCCGGCGATCGCCATTTGCAGCGGCAGCCAGTTCGTCCAGCGTGGAAAGAAATTCGCCATAAAATCAGCGGAGGCCCGGCCCGGGCCAACACGGCCGCCAACTTAGAAACGAATTCAAATCCCTCTCAGGATGTGCGCGCATCGAAGCCATCATTCTATAAATCGAAATTCGCTCGGCAAAAGAAAACTCGTAGGTTGCATGTCGATCTCAATTTCCCGGTAACTCTTCCGATAGGGAAAAGCCGCCGTTTCGCCAAATGATCACGTCAAAACTTTGGGGAAGCGTCAAGTGAAAGCGCGGATTTCTTTCGCCTGCGTTTTGGCGTTCTTAGGCCCGATTTCGCAATTGCGCGGAGCCGAGGATGTCGACCTGCTTCTTTTCAACGGAAATGTTTACACGGTTAACGAAAAAACGCCGCGGGCCAAAGCGATCGGGGTCAGAAACGATCGCGTCGTGTTCGTGGGCTCGAACGACGACGCCAGGAGATTTCACGCCGCGCGAACTGTCGACCTGCATGGTCACACCGTCGTTCCCGGCTTGACCGATTCCCATTGCCACATCTTCGGGATCGGTGAGCGCGAGCTGCGTTTGAATCTCGAAGGCGCGAACACGCTCGAAGATTTTTTGGCCAAAGTGAAAGCGCGCGTCACCAAAACCAAGCGCGGCCAATGGGTCACCGGCCGCGGCTGGATCGAGACCTTCTGGAAACCGCCGCAGTTTCCCACCCGGCAGGACCTCGACAAAATTGCGCCACGCAATCCCGTTTTTCTCACCCGCGCAGACGGCCACGGCGCAATTGCGAACTCGGCCGCGCTCAAGATCGCCAAGATCGACAAGAAGACGCCAAATCCGTTCGGCGGCGAAATTCTAAAAGACAAGGCGAGCGGCGAGCCGACTGGGATGTTACTCGATAACGCGCAAGACCTGGTCGGAAAGAATATTCCGAAGCCAACCGCGGCCGAGCGCCAGCAGGCGCTGCTCACCGGAATCAATCGCGAGGTGGGGCTCGGCTGGTGCGAAATTCAAAACGCCGGCAGCCACGAGGAAGATGTCGATCTTATTAAGAAGGCGTTTGAATCCGGCAAAATTAAAATCCGGTTGATCAACGCAATTTATGGGCCGGGAGAAGATGCGCAGCGTTTTTTAAAAGAAGGAGTCAGGCTCGACGCGTTCAATCACCATTTCACCCAGCGCACCATCAAAGTGATCTTCGACGGCGCGCTCGGTTCGCGCGGCGCGGCGCTGCTCCAGCCATACAGCGATACGCCCGAGACTTCCGGTTACCTCACCGAAAAACCGGAAGAGCTGAAGCCGATGTTTGAGGAAGCATTGCGTCAGGGCATTCAGGTCGAGACACACGCAATTGGCGATGGCGCCAATCGGATGATTCTCGATCTTTACGAAGGCGCGTTCAAAGCGGTCCCGCCGAACCAGCGGCAAATTCAAGAACCGCGGTGGCGAGTTGAACACGCGCAGATTGTCGATCCGGTAGACATTCCGCGCTTCGCCAAGCTCGGCGTGATTCCGTCGATGCAACCGTCGCACGCGATCAGCGATTTATTTTTTGCCCAGGCGCGGCTTGGGATGGATCGACTCGCCGGCGCCTACGCGTGGCAAAGTTTTCTGAAATCGGGTTCGATCATTTGCGGTGGATCCGATGCACCGGTCGAGCGCGGCGAACCGATGATTGAATTTTACGCGGCAGTTGCGCGCAAAAGTATCAAAGGCGAATCTGGAGAAGGCTGGCATCCCGAGCAGGCGGTTTCGCGCGAGCAGGCGCTGAAGATGTTTACTATCTGGCCCGCTTACGCCGCGTTTGAAGAAAAAGACAAGGGTTCAATCGAACCCGGCAAGCTCGCCGACTTCACGGTGCTCTCGCAAGACATCATGAAAATTCCGGAACCGGAGATTCTCAAAACACGCTCCGAAATGACGATCATCGGCGGCGAGATTGTTTACGACGCGACCAAAAAGCAAACAGAATGAACAAAATTACAGAATGGCTTATCTGCAGAATCCAGAATTTTGTCGATTCTGTTAATTCTGTCCTCTCCCGGAAATCTGCGTTATCCGCGTAATCCGCGGTTAACTTTCAGCTTCCGAGCAGATAAATCGCAACCAGCGCCAGCAAAAAATACGGGACCAGAATCGCCGCGCCCGCATATTCCTTTGCCATTCGTTGACCAAAGAAAAGCGCGAGGATCGCAAAAGCGGAAACGATAGCACCATAAAACGCGACCGCAGAATCGCGCGTGAAGATAATCAGGATGCATCCGATCGCGCTCAATGCGCCGGCTGAAATTTCAAGCACCGTCACGACCAGCAACAACGCCGGAACAAATCGCGCGAGCGGACTTTTCGCGAAATGTCCGGTTAGCCATTCCAAATTGCCTGTTCGGTCTACAATTTTATCGATGCCGGATTGCAAAAAAAGAATCGCGAGAAAAGCGGAGACGAGAATTCTCAACCAGAGCAACGTCATGCCGGACATTTGCACGAGCGCATGCTAACACCACTGGCTTGCGAAGATCGACAATCGATTTTGGACCAGCAAGGCGCTTGATGTCTGATTCGAATTCTCGCTACGATGGCGTCATGCTAATCCGCGCGCTCAAACTAAAAGCGGCCACTCTCGTGTTACCGATTTTTGTGACGTGGGTGGAGGCGCTCGCCGCAGAACATGAACATCCCGTGCCGGAGAAACTCGGCACGGTTCAATTTCCGACGTCGTGCTCGAGCAAAGAACAGAAGAGTTTCGAGCGAGGCGTCGCTCTCCTGCATTCGTTTGCCTATTCAGCGGCAGAAAAAGCGTTTGGCGATGTTGCGAAAGCGGATCCGAAATGTGCGATGGCGCATTGGGGAATCGCGATGACTTATTTTCATCCACTTTGGCCGCCGCCGCTTCCGGAGGAGACCGTAGCCCGCGGGCGCGAAGAAATTGAACGAGCGCGACAGCTCGGCGGGTCGGACCGCGAACGGGCATTCATTGAAGCGTTGAGTTTTATCTACGCTCAAGATTCAGTGCCTTACCGCGACCGCGTCAATCGCTATACCGCAGCGATGGGCAAGCTTGCCGAACGGAACCCCGATGATGCGGAGTGCCAGATCTTTTACGCGCTGGCGCTTGTGGCGACTGCTCCTCCGACAGACTCAACCCACTCGAATCAGAAAAAAGCAACCGCGTTGCTGGAGCCGCTTTTTCGCAAGTATCCGCAGCATCCGGGGATTCCGCATTATCTGATTCATGCTTACGACAACGTTGAAATGGCAAGCCGCGGCGTCGAAGCGGCACGGATCTATGCACAGATCGCCCCGTCCGCACCGCACGCTTTGCACATGCCGTCCCACATCTACACGAGATTGGGAATGTGGCAGGAATCGATCGCTTCAAACACGGCCGCAAGAAAAGCCGCGCGCGAGGAAAACGATATTGGCGAGGAATTACACGCCATGGATTACCTGATCTACGCAGATCTTCAGCTTGGTCGCGATCAAGAGGCTGGGCAGGTGCTCGATGATTTGCGAAAAATGGCGGGCTTGTCGCCGAAGTATTTCAAAGTGGCATACGCGGCCAGCGCGATGCCGGCGCGCTACGCGATCGAACGCCGGAAATGGGATGAAGCCGCTGAACTCGCCCCGATGCCCGACGCATTACCGCAGGCCGCGGCGATTACGGCCTGGTCGCGGGCCGTTGGATTTGCCCGCGGCAAACAGGTTGGGCCCGCGCGCGCCGAGATTGCGAAACTAACGAGCGCTTACGAACAGATGCGGACGGCAGGCGATGAATATTGGGCGACACAAATTCATGCGCAGCTCAATTCGGCTTTGGCCTGGATAAATTACGCGGAGGGGAAAAGGGCCGAAGCGATAAAGCTCATGCGCGCTGCGGCCGACGAAGAAGACGCCGTGGAAAAACTACCCGTTACTCCGGGCGCGATCGTGCCAGCTCGCGAACAACTTGGCGATCTGCTCCTGGAAACCGGCGATGCCAAGGCTGCGGTGAAGGAATTCAATTCCGCGTTCGCACAGGCGCCGAGACGTCGCGGGACACTGATGGGGATGGCGCGCGTCGCCGCGATGGAACCAAAGGAATCAGATTAGGAATACAAGTATTCGTCGTGGTACTCGCGCTGCGGCGCGAACTGGATGTTTTCGTTTCCGGTCTCAGGATATTCGAAAATTTTGCCTTCGTAATTGCGGATCACGATTTTTTCATTGTCGTGATAGAGGACGTAACCGGGATTGATCGGCACTTTGCCGCCGCCGCCGGGCGCGTCGATCACGTATTGTGGAACGGCGTAACCGGTGGTGTGACCGCGCAAGCCTTCAATGATCTCGATTCCCTTCGCGACCGATGTGCGCAGATGGGATGAGCCGTTGATCAGGTCGCACTGGTAAATGTAGTAGGGGCGGACGCGGCACATGAGCAGTTTGTGCACGAGCGTTTTCATCGTTTCGAGATCGTCGTTCACTCCCGCGAGGAGCACGCTCTGATTGCCGAGCGGAATTCCGGCGTTGGCCAATCGTTCGAGGGCTTCTTTGACTTCAATTGTGAGCTCACGCGGATGATTGACGTGCACACTCATCCAGAGTGGATGGTGTTTCGCGAGCACCGCGCAAAGCTCGGGCGTGATCCGTTGGGGCAGGAAAATCGGAACACGCGTGCCGATGCGGAGAAACTCGATGTGCTTGATCGCGCGTAGTCGTGATAGCAACTTGTCGATCTTGTCGTCGCTGAAGATCAAAGCGTCGCCACCGGAAAGAAGCACGTCGCGCACTTCGGTGTGTTGTTCGAGATAACGAAACGCTTCTTCGAAGTCGGTGTGCAATTCCTGTTCGCCAACGCCGCTGACCACGCGACTGCGGGTGCAATATCGGCAGTAAGCCGCGCAACGATCGGTCACCAAAAATAAAACTCGATCGGGATAACGATGCACTAATCCTGGCACCGGCATGTGCGAATCTTCGCCGCACGGATCGGCCATATCGTAAGAGGAGGACCAGGTCTCTTCTACCCGCGGAATGACCTGACGCCGGATCGGATCGCCCGGATTCTTCTCCCGCGGGATCAGGTTGAAAAAATGCGGGGTGACCGCGAGGGCGAGTTTGTCGCCGGAAAGAAGGACGCCACTGCGTTCTTCGTCGCTAAGGTCGATATACTGCTCGAGCTGAGCCAAGGAAGTGACCCGGTTCTTGAGCTGCCATTTCCAATCATTCCAAAGTTCGGGCGCCATCCCGCCGTCGCGGGACCAATAGCCCGGCGCATGTGACACGAACTCTTTTCCATCACCATTCCGAGAAGCTTGCATTTTAGTAAGGACGAAAACGCTAAGACCGCTCGGATTTGTGTCAACGCGCGCACTGGAAAGTGCGCCCCGCACCGGAATTTTGGATGCAAACCCTCCTACTGCACGCTCACGAGGGTGCCGATCGGAATTTCCGTGAAGAGTTTTCTTGCGGTTTCGCCGGGCAAACGAATGCACCCGTGCGAGGCCGGATAATTTGGCACTACGCCCTCGTGCATTCCGAAATCAAGACAGCTCAGTCGCATGAAGTAGGGCATATCGACGTGGTAAATGGTCGAACGATGATTGCGTTCTTTGTCAGTGATGACGAAATAGCCGCGCTTGGTGGAATAGCCATCCCGACCGGTCGAACAGGTCGAATTCAACACCGGCACTCCGTCTTTGATCAGCGCCATGTGTTGGGAAGCGAGCGAAATTTCAATGCGGAGGTGATCGGGAGGCGGTCCGCTGCCGAGAAGAATTTGCGCCGGCTGCCAATGACCAAGCTCGGCCGCAAAGTAAAGCGCGACCATCTTGTAGCGGCCGGTGGCGCGATTGCGGTCAGCGCCTGCTTGCAACAGCACGCGGACATAATCGGTGCGGCCGAGTCCGGCCGCGAGCATCAGGCAGGTAACATCCCGGTCGTCCTCGATGTAATTGCGAAACGACTTCAACGGAAGCGCGTCGAGAAATTCCTTGTCGTATTTTGGCGGCAATGTCGTGTTCGCATCCGCGCCGCAGTCGATCAAAGTCGTAAACAGAGGCGCGTTATCAGTGGCAATCGCGTAGGCGAGGAGCGGAACGCGTTTCCCCTCGGGCGTAGGCGGAGGAATGTGTTTTGAAAGCAGCAGGCGCACCGAATCGCGATCCCCTGCGCGCAGACAATTATCCAAAGCGTGCAAAGCGCCGGCAGTCCATTGTTCGAGCCGCGGCAGCCGCGAAAGAATTTCCTGGGCAATTTTTGTGTTAGCGCTCCCGAGGGCGAGCGTCAGCAGCTCACTGCTATCGCCATAGGCTAATTCGAGATTTGGCGTCAGGCCCAAGAGAAGATCGACTACTTCGATTTTCTGAGCGGCAACCGCATAATAAAGCGCCGAATGACCCGCACGGTCTCGGGCAGCAATGTCAGTGACACGTCCAGCCATAGCCCGAACCAACTCCAAGTCGCCATGCATTGCCGCAACCATTAACGGCGTTACTCCCGCGTTGTCCGCCAGATCGGCGCTGGCGCCGGCATCCAGCAGTCTCCGCGCGACGATCGGATCCTCGCGCAAGACCGCAGTGAAAAGCAAAGAGCGATCGTTCGCTCCGCGGGCGTTGGGATCGTGCCGCTGGCGAAAGTAGCGATCGATCAATGACGTTTGCTGCGTCTCCATCGCGCGAACGAATTCGACCGCGGAGATGGGCTTGGGGGACTGGCGTTCAGAGGCAAGCCATCCAGCGGCAAGCACAAAGAGGGCGGCCAAAATGCCGACCGAAACCCGATTCAAGTTCAATGAACGCATATCCGGAGAGAGACCAACCGATAGTATACCATTAGTCAAGTTGCGTGCCGCTGCAATTCCCATGCCCGGCCAACCCAGTGGACTGGCGGTGTTGAACGTTGCATGTTCGATGCTGTCCAACTTCGAACCGATGCGTTTATTCTCAGTTTCGTTTCTTATCGTAGCGCTAAACACGGTGCCGATCCTGGCCGCGACGCCGGAGCTCGCACCGATGCCGACAGTTCCGGCGGCCGCCGCCGAGCAGGGCAAAGATGTCGTCCACCAGTTGAACAACGCTTTCGCCAAAGTGTTCGAGACGGTCGCGCCAAGCGTGGTCATCATCGAGATCTCAAAAAAGAGCGATAGCGAAAGCTCAGCGTTCGAAGATTTGTTCTTTCAAGGTCCGCCGGATGAGAACAATCCGCGCCGGAACCAAAGAAGTCCTCAGCCGAGCCAAAGCGAAGGCTCCGGATTCATCGTCCGGCCGGATGGTTACATCTTTACCAACTTCCACGTGGTCGAGGCCGCCGATAAAATCGAAGTGAAACTGAAAGACGGCCGCGAATTTTCGGGGAAGGTGGTCGGCACCGACGAGAAAACGGACATCGCCGTCATTAAAATCGACGCCAAGGATTTGCCGGTCGTGCAATTGGGCGACAGCGACGCAGTTCGGGTCGGGCAATTCGCGTTCGCGATCGGCGCGCCGTTCAAGCTCGATTACACGTTCACCTACGGCGTGGTCAGCGGCAAAGGCCGCAGCAAATTGCTCGCGACCAGCGGCTATTCGATCTCAGATTATTTACAAACTGACGCCTCGATCAATCCCGGCAACAGCGGCGGTCCGCTCTGCGATATCGACGGAAAAGTGATCGGGATGAACACGCTGATTAACGGGATCAATCGCGGCCTGGGCTTTGCCATCCCGAGTAACATGGCCAAAGAAATCGGCAACGAGCTGATCGCCGGACGCAAGATCATGCGCCCGTGGCTCGGGATTCGAATCGAAACGCTCGGTGATGATCCTTCCATTCGCGATCTGTTCAAGGGGATCGACAAAGGCGTGGTCGTGCGGACGATCGAAGCTGACGCACCCGCTTACAAAAGCGATCTGCGGCCGTTCGACGTCATTACTCAGGTCGATGCCAACTCCGTGACCACGGACTCGCAGCTGCAGCATGAGATTCTGAAAAAGAAAATCGGCCAAAAAGTTGAACTAACGGTTTGGCGAAAAGGCCAAACGCTCAAGGTCCCGGTCACGACCGGCGAATTGCCGAATGAAATTTCACGCGCTTCCAACGAGCCCGCAGGTCCACCGCAAAACCGAGAAGAAGAAGTCGGAAAATTTGGTCTCCAGGTCCAGGAGTTGACCAAAGAAATGGCGCAACGCTTCAAACTCGGCGTTCAACGGGGCGTGATTGTGACCGACGTCACCGAGAACAGTCTGGCCGCGCAACAAGGAATCGAGCGCGAAGATGTAATCACCGAAGTGGATGGCAAACCGGTCACCGATGTAAAAACATTTCGCGACGCCTTAAACAAGGCAGATCCCAAACGCGGCGTGTTACTCTATCTCGATCGCAAAGGCAGCAAAACCTTTGCGGTGTTAAAAGCCGGCGGCGGCGAACCCCCGGACGACCGCTAGGATTTGCGGCTACCGATTACGACCAGGACGATTCCCCCCACCAGACAGATTCCGCTCACAATGGGAGGAAATGAAATCCCATGACCTTCGGTATGCTTGATTTCGATAGGACCAAGTTGGGCGTCTTTCTTTTCCTCTCTCCAGCCCAGGCCGCCGTAGGCGAAGCCGACGATGCCGACGATGATAAGAATGATGCCGATTATTCCAGCTGGTTTCACAGCGCGGATGCTACAACGGTCGGCGACCGGTGATCAATTGGATAATGAGAACGACCAGCGCGATCACGAGCAAAAGATGAATGTAAGCGCCGAGAACGTGGAAGCCGACAAAACCAAGAAGCCAGAGAATCAGCAGAATAACAAAGATGGTCCAAAGCATAAAAAAACCTTTCGTTTGCGGTTGTTAATTATGGTTCGTTTCGTCGCTGGCAGCTGCGCTTACCGAAAATCGCGCGGCGGCCCAATCTCTTAATGGCCGGATTTCTTTAAGACTGCACGCAAATCCCAGCCGCTCTCCTCGAGCCGCGCTCGCGCCGAATCATAGTCGCGCTCCGTTAGCTCGGCCACCATCCGCGTCGCCCGATCGCGTAATTTCGTGCTGGAGGTGTTCAAATCGATCATCAGATTTCCGCGGACTTTGCCGAGAGCGACCATCGCCCCGGTACTGATGATGTTGAGCGCGATTTTGGTGGCTGTTCCCGCCTTCAATCGCGTTGAGCCGGTCAGAATTTCGGGACCGACTGCGAGATCAATCACAAGATCGGCAACTACCTTTTGCTCGCGAGCCGGGTTGCAGCTGAGCAAAACCGTCTTCGCGCCTAACGACTTCGCGCGCGCGAGCGCGCCTAAAACAAAGGGGGTCCGACCGCTCGCCGTGATTCCAATGACAACATCGACATCTTTGATGCCGCGGCGATCGATCGCGAGCGCGCCGTTGCTCCCCTCGTCTTCCGCTCCTTCCACACTCCGCTGCAATGCGGTCGCGCCGCCGGCAATGATGCCTTGGACGAGTTCGGGCGATGCCCCGAAGGTTGGCGGGATTTCGCTGGCGTCGAGCACACCGAGCCGTCCGCTGCTGCCTGCGCCGATGTAAAATAGCCGGCCACCTTGGCGGAGCGACTCAGCAACGAGCTCGATCGCGCGCGCCAGATCGGCATTCGCCGCGCGCAACGCTTCTCCGACAAATTTTTCTTCGTCGACGAAAAGTTTCACCAAATCCTGCGCGCTCATCTTCTCGAGATTTTCAGAGCGCGGATTGCGTTGCTCGGTCAACGCCGCCGCCAGGTCGTCGATCTTGTCCGGAGGAGGCTCGGTTCGAATCTCGGGCCAGCTCTGCATTTTCGCCGCCAGCCAGGCCGCGCCAAATTCCGGGGCTCGCTCGGAATTCGCCACCCGCGCATCGGGCAGCGTTTTTTTCAAACGCCGCCGAAACGCATGGTTATAGATCGAGTCTCGCTGAAAGAGCCCGCCGAGCAAAACTACTTTGGGCGCGAGCGCATGCAGCCTGGTCGCGACGGCTTCGGTGTATTCGCAAAGAACGCGCGCGCCTTCTTCAATGATTTCCATGACGCGCGAATCTCCGCTGGCAGCCGCTTCAAACACGACCGGCGTCAGCATCGCGACTTCCATTTTGTCGGCGGTCTGGGCCCAGCGCACGAGCTCATCGAGATTGTTCAGCGACAACGCGCGCAAAATCTTCGTGGTAAACTGGACTTCGCCACGGTGTAGATCGTATTCGCGCAGAATCAAGCGGAGCGCCTGCAAGCTGAGAAAATAACCGCCGCCGGCGTCGCCCAGAATGTGCCCCCAACCACCGGCATTTTCGATCCGCTTGTCCCGACGACCGGTAATGGACGAGCCGCTTCCGGCATTTACAACAATTCCATCGCCGTGACCAAGGGCCGCGGCTAAACCGGAATCGCGGTCGCTCCCGACCACAATTTTCGCCTGCGGCCAAATCTCGGCGCAGAGCCGCGTGAGCGATTGCCGATCTTCTTCCGTCCCGCAGCCCGCCAGAAAAATGCCCGCGGACGTAATTTCTTTCGGCAATTCGCTAAGAATCGCGCGCAATTCCCCGGGCGTGGCGAGGCGAAAGTTCGCCGGCGAGAGTTTTCCCTGGTCCAAAACGCTCAGCTCATTGCCGGCGCGCTCGACCAAAACCCAAGACGTCTTGGTCCCGCCGCCCTCAACGCCAAGGATTTTTTCGTCGCCGTTCATTGTCGATCGTTGCCCTGTTTGTATCATGCTTCATGGCCAAAGACGAGGCTCAAGCGGCGAAGCGGATCGCCCAGCTCCGGAACGAGATTAAGGAGCACGACCGCCGCTATTATGAGGAAGCTGCGCCTACGATCAGCGATCGCGAATACGACCGGCTTTATAAGGAGCTGGTCGATCTGGAGGCGAAATTTCCCGATCTCGTGACTCCGGACTCGCCAACTCAGCGGGTTAGCGGCAGGCCGCTCCAAGCCTTCGCGCAAATTCAGCACCGGGTTCCGATGCTTAGCCTGGACAACACTTATTCCGAAGATGAGGTCGCAAATTTCTACAAACGGATCACGCGGCTTTTGCCGGACGAAAAAGTCCCGGTCGTGATCGAACCGAAAGTCGACGGCGTGGCAGTGTCGGTGATGTATGAAAATGGCCGGCTCAAATATGCCGCCACTCGCGGCGACGGTTTGGTCGGAGACGACATTACCCAAAACATCAAAACGATCCGGTCGGTGCCGCAGCAACTGCGCGGCTCCGCACCGAAGGTTTTCGAAGTGCGCGGAGAAGCCTATCTCGACAAAGGTGGCTTTAAGAAGTTGAACAAAGAACGAGAAGCCGCGGGATTACCGCTGTTCGCGAATCCGCGCAACGCCGCCGCCGGCTCCCTCAAGCATCTCGATCCCAGGGTTGCCGCACAGCGACCGCTTGGAATGGTTTTTTACGGAACCGGGGCAACCGAGGGCGCAGATGTCGATCTTCATTCCAAGATCTTCCCTTTGTTCAAGAAACTGGGACTGCCGACACACGAGGATTGGTGGTTAGCTGATTCGGTCGAGAAAATCCTGAACGCGATCCGCGATCTCGACGAGATTAGACATGACTTTCCATACGAAACCGACGGTGCGGTAATCAAAGTGGACGCGCTCGAACAACGTGAGCGGCTCGGATTCACCGCCAAATCACCCCGCTGGGCGATCGCTTACAAATACGCGGCCGAGCGAGTCGAAACGAAGTTGCTCGACATCAAAGTTCAAGTAGGACGGACGGGAATTCTGACGCCGGTGGCCGTGCTCGAACCGGTGCTGGTCAGCGGCAGCACGGTCTCGCGCGCGACGTTGCACAACGAAGATGAGATCAAGCGCAAGGACATCCGGATCGGCGACACGGTCGTGATTGAAAAGGCGGGCGAAGTCATTCCGGCCGTCGTCGAAGTTGTAAAATCAAAACGGCCGCGGAACGCGAAGCCTTTTGATTTCCTCAAACACATTCACGGCAAATGCCCCGTCTGCGGCGGAGACGTCCGGCGCGATCCGCAATTTGTGGCCTGGCGCTGCGAAAATCTCCATTGTCCAGCGCAGACGACACGCCGTGTAGAATTTTTCGCGGCGCGCGGCGCGCTCGATATTGAAAGCGTCGGCGGAATCGTCGCCGATAAACTGGTCGAGCGCGGCCTGGTGCGTGAGCCGCTCGACTTGTTCGAGCTGAAGGTCGAGCAACTTGCGAAGTTGAACCTCGGCACTGAGGAAAATCCCCGCATCTTCGGCGAGAAGAACGCTACCAAAGCGATCCAAGCGATTGAACGCTCGAGGACCTTCCCGCTCTCACGCTGGCTTTACGCGCTCGCGATTCCAGACGTCGGCAAGACGACGGCAGCGGACCTCGCGCGTTTCCATCAAACGATCGAGGACGTAGCGAGTTCTAAACTTCTCCGAGACGTCCTCGCTTATCACGAAATCAAAGGCGACAAGGAGGCGACTAAGGAAATCGCCGAACGATTGATCAAATCCAGTTTCGCCCAGCGATCGAAAAGCAAGATCGACAAGAACGCGGGAATTGTCACCGAAGTCGGGCCAGTGGTTGCGAAAAGTGTGCTCGATTTCTTTGCATCGGCGGCCGGCAAAAAAATGCTTCAGCGGACGAAACAACTAGGAATTCGTCCCAAAAGCGAAAAGGTTTCCGCAAAAAAAATGGCCGAGTTGCCATTGGCCGGAAAGACTTTTGTCCTTACCGGCACGTTGCCGTCAATGACCCGCGAAGAAGCGAGCGCGAAAATCGAGGCGCTCGGGGGGCATGTCAGTGGCAGCGTCAGCAAAAAAACTGATTACGTTCTCGCCGGCACAGAAGCGGGCAGCAAACTCGAAAAAGCGAAAGATCTTGGCGTGCCAATCCTAAGCGAAAAAGACTTTCGCGAAATGTTGTAGCGGTCCCGCGACTGCGGGATGTCAAACGCCGAACTAGAGAAATAGGCGCTTGGCACAAGCGCCTCTACAACTAAGGCGTGCGTTCCGGCACAGACTGCAGATTTAACGGCATCGCGCGATTCAACGATGGGGGCGCCGCCAACCGCCCGTCTGGATATGAATCCGCCTGAATCTGAAACGTGATCTTTTCACCGCCACGCGCGACGGTTATCGGCACGGCGTCGCCGGCCGTCAAAAAGAACGATGCTTCGAGAATGTCTTCAGGTTCATGCACCTTTGTCCGACCGATTTGAAGGACCACGTCGCCGGGCTTGAGACCAGCTTCGGCGGCGGGCGTGTCCTTCATCACCTTAGTCGTCACAGCTCGCGAGCCCTCGACCGGCGCCGCGGCTTCTTGAACGTTAGTGCCAATCCAGCCATACCGAGGCTCACCGAAACGGACGTAATCGCTGCGAAGTTTTTCTGCAGCCTCGATCGGCAACGCGTAACAAGAATTGTTTTCAAAGGTGTAAAGCAGAATGCCGACCACCTCGCCTTTCAAATTCAAAAGCGGCGCGCCGCCTTCTCCGCGCTGTGACGGGAGATTCACCCGTAGATGTTTGGTTGGAAAATATCCGCCGAAACATTTGCGATCGAACCCGGCGATCATGCCAAAGCTTGGCGTCTCAGCCAGATCGAGCGGATAACCAATCGCAACGACCGGAGTGGCGATTTCGAGTTGGTCCGAATTTCCAATCGGCAGCGCTGGGCTGGCCAGGTCGACCTTCAACATTGCGATCCCACTGCGCAGATCGGCCATTAGCTGATGCGCCGCATATTTCTTGCCCTTGAACTCGACGTTAATGTTCTCGGCTTCGCCGCCGACCGAATAAGCGGTGTAAAGGGTGCCGGTGGGATCGACAAAGAAACCGGTGCCAGAAAGCTGACCGTGTGGATCGGTCGCCTCGATTTTGACGACGGCTTTGGCGCAGCGCTCGAAAACGTCTTTGACTTCGCGGCTAATCGAAGTGGCGGATTCCGGTGTTTGCTGCGCCGAAAGCGAAGCGGCCGCGGCGAGAAACGCGAGTTTTGCCAGCAAGCGAAACCCCTGGCCCGAGCTAGAACTTGAAAGTCGTCTCATAACTCACAGGCACGCTGTCGAGCACATAGCGAGGCGTACCGCTCCGGTGAGTTTGGGCGCTTTCCTTAATATTGCGAAGCGACCGCGTGTTAAAGACCCGTGTCGCCACGGGCGATGCCAGAGTCCATTCCGGTTCAGAGCTGGCAGGCACAACCAACACTGGGCGATCTTTGGCGGCAACCGTGGCCGGCTGTGGCGCCTGGTAAATCCGCAGGGAAATTACTGCCGCGCACACGAGCACAGCGGTGACCGCGGCCGGATAAGAAGTAAGAGTTGAGAGGTTGAGAGAGAGGGCAAAATCGCGCGCCCGATCGACGCAGATTCGCCAAAGCGGTTGCCGCAATAGTTCGTCGCGCTGACGACGATGAAATTCGTGCAAGAAATTTTCGAAATAACCGGGCGTCGGCTGTTCGTAACGTTTGAGGCGAAGCAGCTTCGTTATTTCGTTGTCGTTAAGCTCGTCCATGGGCGGTGATCAGGTGACCGGATTTTTTCGAAACTCGTCTAGATAATTTTGCAGCTGCCGGTTGGCGTAGAAAAGTCTGGAGCGTACTGTGCCTTCTGAAACACGCAAGATTTTACTGATTTCTGCGTGGGGCATCCCCTGAATATGGAACATCGTGACCACTGCTCTGTGTTCATCAGACAATTTCATCATCGCCTCGTTCAACCTTTTTTGGAGCTCGGACAGGTCGGCTTCCCGCACCGGACTGGTGGAGGCGGTCGCCTCGAGGAATTCCTTGTCGTTTTGAATGCTGGCATCGACATCATCCAGGCTGAGTTGGAAACGGCGGCCACGTTTTTTGAGAAAATTCAGCGTCATGTTCACCGCGATCGAATGGATCCAGGTGTAAAAGGACGACTTCCCCCGGAAGCCGCGGATCGCCTTGTAAGCCTTGGAAAAAATGTCCTGCAACAGGTCGTTCGTGTCCTCATGGTTCGAGGTCATGTTGTAAACCAGCCCGTATAGACGCGGCGTGTATTTCACCACCAGCTGATCGAAGGCGCTCGCGTCGCCTTCCTGCGTGCGCGCCACCAATTGCTGGTCTTCGTCCTTCCGAGGCTCGTCCATCGCGTTTCTTTTAGACTTAACACCGGCATCCGGCCCGGACGACAACAAATCGGTCAGGCGTCGAGCCGGCGGTAACGCGATCGCAGGATTCATCTTCTTCAATAAGGTCGCGGCTTAGCGACGGTCGCGCAGGGACAACAGCCAAAGCAGGTTGCCGAGCGCGGCGATGAAAGCGGCGACGTAGGTGAGCGCGGCGGCGTTGAGCACTTTGTTCACGCCGGCCACTTCTTCGCCCGGCTGCACGATTCCCATTTGCTGCAAAATGATCTTGGCCCGGCGCGACGCATCGAACTCCACCGGGAGCGTGATCAACTGGAAGACGAGCAGGATGGCGTAGCAATAAATGCCGAGCGTGATCAAACCGCTGATGCGAAAAAATATTCCGCCGAAAATGACGAATGGGAGCATTTGCGACGCGATCATGGTCATGGGCACAATGGCCATGCGAGCTTTGAGCGGAGCATAGGCTTTGGCGTGCTGAATAGCATGTCCGGTCTCATGCGCGGCGATGCCGAGCGCCGCCACCGATGGCGTGTTGAAGACGTTGCTGGAAAGGCAAAGCTGCTTCTTCGTCGGGTCGTAATGGTCGCCGAGGAAATCGTTCGTCTCGACAACATCGACATCGTGGATTTGCGCCGCCTGCAAAATTTCCCGTGCGCATTCCGCGCCGGTAATGTTCGAGGTCGCGCGCACTTTCCCCCATTTACTGAAGGCGCTGCTAACGCGGATCTGCGCCCAGATGCCGATAATCAAGGGCACGCCGATGTAAAGCAGCCAACTACTTCCGCCAAAGCCGATTGGATAGAACATGCCTGTGGTAATCTAGCTGCCTAAATTAGACGCTCAAGGGCGCGGGCCGTTCATTTCGGGTGGATCGGCCGTTCCGTCGGGCGATGTTAGAAAAGTGCGGCTTCGCCGCCATTATTTAGCATCGAGCAAGGGACTGCTCGATCCACCTTCAGACCTCCAGCTGCTTGGGAAATCGCGAGAGAATCTTGCAGCCGGTCGTCGTCACCACCACCACGTCTTCGTGCCGCACTCCGCCGAGCCCCGGATAATAAAGTCCCGGCTCAACCGTGAGCACTTGTCGATCTTTCAGCGTCACTTTCTGAAGCCGCGGGTATTCGTGAATCTCCAAGCCGAGCCCGTGGCCCGTGCCGTGAAAAAATCCGACGTTCTTACCTTTGCGGACCTCAGTCGGATATCCGCGCTTCTTGAAAAGCTGCTGGATCGCTTTGTGAATTTTCATTCCGTCGATCCCGGCTCTGATTTCGCGAAGCGCGAGCTCCTGCCCTTCTTTCACCGTTTCCCAAAGTTTGCGCTGCGCGTCGTTCGCCCGTCCGCGGACAACAGTCCGCGTCATATCGCCCCAGTAGCCGGTTTTCGCGTCGCGTGGAAAAATATCGAGAATGATCAACGAGTTCGCGTAAAGCGGTCCGAACCCGCGCTCGTGCGGGTCACACGCTTGATCGCCGCCGGCGACGATTGTGTTCGTCGGCGTGCCGCCGGCGCGCAACATCGCGGAATCGATTTCGGCGCGTAGCATTTCGGAGGTGAGCGTTTTGCCCGACCAGCGCAATTTCCTTCCGGCCGGTTTCGATGCCTTCAGAACTTCCAGCGCGCGCGCCAGACCCGTTTCGGTAATTCGCAACGCGCGACCAATGAGCTTCAGCTCCTCATCCGTTTTAGCTTCGCGTTCCGGCCAAAAGAGCCCGTTGGTCGTGGCAAGATCGACATCGTCCCTCGCGAGCGCGCGGGCGAAGCCGAGCTGAAAATTCGCCGGAACCAGTGCGCCTTTTACGCCGCGTTTGCTCAGAAAATGCGCGAGCACTTTCTCATAAGGCGGCGCTTGTTTCGCTTTCCCCTGCACTTCCCGCTCGAGTTGATTGAACGAAACAAACTCGTCGACCTTTGCCGTCCTGCGACCACGATCCATCTCCAGATCACTCAAAACGATTGTGCGCTTCCCGTTTTGCTCGAGAAAAATGAATGGATCGCCAGCCCAAAACTTGGTGGCGTAAAGCATGTCGGCATCGATGTCGCTGGCCGCAACGATCAGTCGTGTGCCATTTTCAGTTGTTTTCATGATCTTGTGAATTGTAGGGCAACCGCATCGGTTGCCAAATAAAGATCAGTCAAAATACCGCCAGTCCGGCTCGGACTTAGGTTCGCCGGACTTCGAGTTGGCGGCGCAGGATCCAGAAGAGCAATCCGAGCATGCCGAATGTCGAGCCAATCAACACGAGCGTGTTGAACACGAAGACGCTGATTTTGACTCCGAGGGAGCGTTTCTCTGCGCCGAAGAAAACATTCGGCCGGCTCCCGCGGCGATAATCGCTCTGCTCCATTTCCGCGTTTGAAATGAGATCGGAAATCTTCTGGTTCACATAAATCTGTTCCGCCGTGACCACGCCTTTCGCCTGTCTGAACGCGCCCGGGTCAAAGGATCGCTTTCGATCAAGCACTTGATCGACCTGCTTGAGATAATGATCGAGCTCGTCGGCCGATGTCGCTTCGAGGCCGGACAAAACCGCGAGCACTTCCTTCAACTCGTCGAGTCGCTTCCCTTCGGCGGGATCTTGTCGATGTTTCCCGACAATGGAATCGATCTCGCGTTGAGCGCGCTCCTGTCGGGAGGTGAGCGGATTCAATTTCGCCTGGGCCACAATCATTTCCTCGTACGACCAGCGCATCGGAATAAACTGGCACACGAACGGCACCTGCAATTTGCTCTCCATTTTTTTGCCGCGGTCTTTGGTCGGATGTTCGTGGAACCAGCGGGTCAGCGAGTAAACCAGGCTGAGATTGCGGTTCATGTCTTCATACTTAATGAGGGCGCCGCTCATCAGAATCTGCGGAATCAAAACCAACGGCACGATGTTGGCCGCGGTCTTGGCGTCGGAAACCAGCGATGAAACGAGTAGACCAAGCGCGAGACTCCCGACCGCGGTCATGAACATCAGGGCGAGGTGCGTCCAAAACATTCCCCGGATCTCAAGAACGTAATTGCCGATCAGGACGAAGAGGACGCACTGGATCAGGGCGAAGACCGACAACGACGACATCTTCGCGAAGATGTAATACGGCAATCGGACATCCAGATTGCGCTCGCGTTGTAGCACTGGCCGGTCGCGAATGATGTCGTCGGCGCTGTTGGTCAGCGAAAGAAACATCACTACCAGCAATCCCAGAAACAAATAGGTCGGGATGTGGAAAGCCGATGCGAAATCGTATTTCCCACTTTCCGAATAACGCAGCAGCGTGCCAATCAACAGAGCGAGAACGGGCGCGGCACAGGTTGTGATCCAAATGTTGGCGCGGTTGCGCAGCTTGCTGATGAATGAGCGTCGCAGGAGCGCGCGCAACTGGGTCCACTCGTCGTGCCAGCGAATCGGAAGTCGTTTTTTCTTTTGGGCCGGTGCCGAGGGCAACTGGGGCACCTGCTCGCGACGCAGCGACACCTGTTTGACGTCCTGGATCAGGCGAAACGCTTCATACTTATCGCGCCAGAATTCCGGCGAGTAACGCCGCGCCGCCACCAACTGCCCGCGACTATTCTCCTCATAGATAATATCACCGCTCAAATCGCGCAGCGGCGTTTCGAGCACATCGAAGATGAATTCCGGTCGCGTCGTCCCGCACGAAGGACAGGCACCGAGGTCCGCCCCGAACTGATGCTGATGCTCGGCCTCGGCAAAATAGCGAAGCATTTCGGTTGGCGTCCCAAAAAAGACGAGCCGGCCGCCTTTATCGAGAAGGATCGCCTTATGAAACAACTGAAACAGTTTGGAGCTCGGCTGGTGAATGGTGACGATGATGATTTTGTTGTGCGCCATCGAGCGAATGATCTCGATCACGTGCTCGGAATCTTTCGACGAAAGTCCCGAAGTCGGCTCGTCGAAGAGGTAAACGTCCGACATTCCGATCATGTCGAGCCCGATATTGAGCCGTTTCCGTTCGCCGCCGCTCAACGTTTTCTTGATCGCGGCGCCGACAACGGCGTCCCGGCGTTCGCCCAATCCGAGTTCGACCAGTTTCGCTTCCAGTCGCCGCATTCGATCGCGCCGTGAAAGATGCGGCGAACGAATCGCGGCCGCGAATTGCAGATTCTCGCCGATGGTCAAATGCTCGTCGAACGCGTCTTCCTGCGGAATGTAACTGATATATTTCTTGAGATCGTCCAGGTTCGGATAGAGCGAGCGCCCATTTAAATAAACCTGACCGCTGGTGGGCTGAAGTTGTCCGGCGAGCACTCTGAGCAACGTGCTTTTGCCCGAACCGCTCGCGCCCATCACGCAGACCAGCTCGCCCCGTGTCAGCGCGAATGAGATTCCCTCCAAGCCGGTGTCGCCGCCGCCGAAACGGTGGGTCACCTCACTTACCTCCAGGATGCGAATGATGTTTCGCTCTTCCTCGATGATGCGCTCGGAAAAGTTGCAGCGCAGAAATTGCCCGACATCGATCCGGATCGTGTCGCAATCTTTCAGGGGGTATGTCGATCTTACCGCCACATCGCCGACCAGGATCGGACGATCCGCCTCAATGACTTCCAATTGGCCGACGCGCCGGTCGTAATCGCAGAAAATTTTCAGCAACACGTCGCCGCTTGTTCCCGGCGAAAGCAAAATGTCGTCGGGCTGCAGCTTGCTCGGATCGTTCGAGACCAGATATTCCGATTTCGACGCTTTGAGTTGAAACCGGCCACCGAACGCACGAGCTCGCCGGCGCAGATCGCTCAAATCCATCTCACTGTCGTTCTGGAAGAGAATTTTGTCGTCGAGGCTCGCCTCCACCTGGGCACCGGACTTGAGTTTCACCCCGTTCAGCACCGCATCGACGTCCCGCAACGCTTTCACCCTCACCTTCAATCCGAACGCAATCTCGAGCGCGCTTTCGCGCGTCCGCGCGCGCTCCAGACCGACTTCGTCCGCGTCTTTGTTCACCCGCACAAAAATTTGCGGAACGGAAACGTTTTTCTTGGCGTTGAAATACTGGGCCAGCTCCTGGTAGGTCAGCACATGATCGCCGATCAGGATCCGCTGCCCCGGATAAATTCGGCAGAATCCGCCCCGCACCAGCGGACGGCCGCGCACCGAAACATTTTGGCTGCTGTAATTCTTCAGCAGAATCAAATCGTGATAGCGAAACGCCATCAATCGATCGCTCTCTACCAGATTTTTCATTCGCACGTCCGCTCTGCCGTTACTGGCGAACGAGAGTGATTCCAAAGGCGACGCGCCGCGCTGATAGATCGACGGGTCGGCGTCTTCCGAAGCGTTTAATTGATAAACGATATCGATCGCTTGGGCGGCCATGCCGAGCTGCGACATGAACGAATAAAAGGCGACGACCTGTTCCTGTTTCAGTCCGGCTTGCGAAATGAGATCGTAAAGTTGGACGCCGAGCATGATCTTGCGCTCGGTCGTCAATTGCGCGCTCAGCTTTTGCGCCATCGCCGCCAGATCTTGCTGCTCGTAAAGCGCCTGCCGGAAAAGTTGACGCAACTCAGAATAAACGGCTTCCGGATAATCGTATCGCAAAAAGCCAAGGCTCGAGTCTATTTCTTCCTCCAGCAGCACGCCGTCGGCTTTCGAAAAACTGGCCAGCACCTGGATAAGCACCGGAAGCAAGTTTGGACCTTCCGAAACGCTGCGCGGTTTGCGTAAGGCGCGCCGCATCAAGCGCCGCCCCTGCCGCCGGACGCGATATGCCAACGGCGTCACCTTTTGGACCGCGCGGTCAAGTTTTTCCGCAACCGTTGAAACCAATTGAGTCATTTGCCGAATTGAAAATGAAATTTTACAGGAATCGCGTCACTAAGCAATGGAACTGGAGTTTTCGACGATGTCGATCTTATGCACGATGAAATTCCTCTATGTGCTTTTACCCTCACCTTAATCCTCTCCCTGGCAGGGAGAGGAAGTCGCGAAGCGGCAGGTGAGGGTTGCGTCACTCGTCATTTTCAATAACTGCCCGTCCGGCCCGGACCCTGCTTTTTTGCAATGCCACATCTTCATGGTAGCCTCTGTCTTCGCGAGCAATCGCACCCCTTATGCCACAATCCGATCGTAACTCCCAACGCGAGAATAAGCCCCGCGGCAACGAGCCGAGCTTCAACTGGCGCGGCGTCATCCTGATCGCGGTCGCCTTCGGCTTTTTTGCCCTGGCGATGCTCTTCTGGCGCGGGAATTATCCTCAACTCGAGGACGTTCCCTACAATCGCTTCCTCGAACTGCTCGAGAACAAGCAAATCGTTAACGACAAAAATGCGCCGCTCACCTTGTTCGTGGAGGAAGGCCAGCCCACCCAGCAGTTGCGCGGCAAATACATCAAGCAGGGCGCCGGCGGCGCGCAAAACATGGAGGTGCCGTTCCGGACCGTTATTTATCTCAATTTCACCAGCAATTTGCAGGACAAACTCACCGCCGCCGGAATTCAACCTTCCATTCGTTCCGAATCGCATCCTTTCGGGCAGGCTCTCTTGAGTTTCGGTCCTGTTCTCTTCCTGCTCGCGCTCCTCTATTTTCTTTTCCGCCAGCAAATCCGGATGGCCGGCAAAGGCGCGCTCAACTTCGGCAAATCGAAAGCGCGCATGCTCGCGCGTGACAAAAACAAGATCACGTTCAAGGACGTCGCCGGGGTCGAGGAAGCTAAGGACGAAGTGCAGGAGCTGGTCGAGTTTCTGCGCGATCCGAAAAAATTTCAGAAACTCGGCGGCCGCATTCCGAAAGGCGTGTTGATGGTCGGACCTCCGGGCACCGGTAAAACTTTGCTCGCGCGCGCAATCGCCGGAGAAGCCGACGTTCCGTTCTTCTCCATCAGCGGCTCCGATTTCGTCGAAATGTTTGTCGGCGTCGGCGCGAGTCGCGTCCGCGATATGTTCGAGCAAGGCAAGAAATCCGCGCCTTGCATTATTTTCATCGACGAAATCGACGCGGTCGGCCGTCACCGCGGGCACGGTGTCGGCGGCGGACACGATGAGCGCGAGCAAACGCTAAATGCCTTGCTCGTTGAGATGGACGGATTCGACACGCAAGAAGGCGTGATCATCATTGCGGCGACGAACCGTCCCGATGTTCTCGATCCGGCGCTGCTGCGTCCCGGACGCTTCGATCGCCAGATCACCGTCAATCTTCCCGACGTGAAAGGCCGCGAAGAAATTTTGCGGGTGCATTCCAAGAAAGTGAAGCTCGCGGAAGGTGTCGATCTTGCGGTGGTCGCGCGCGGCACGCCCGGTTATTCCGGCGCGGAGCTCGCGAACGTTATCAATGAAGCAGCGTTGCTGGCCGCGCGCCGCGGATTAAAAGGAATCACCCTCTCTGAGTTAGAAGAAGCGCGCGACAAGGTCCGTTGGGGCAAGGAACGCCGCAGTCTCGCACTCAGCGAAAAAGAAAAACAGAACACCGCGTATCACGAAGCCGGCCACGCCTTATTGCTCGAGTTGCTTCCGCACACCGAGCCCCTTCACAAAGTAACCATCATTCCGCGCGGCCCGTCGCTTGGATCGACCATGTGGTTACCGGAGGAAGATAAATACACCAATCGCAAAAACGAATTGCTTGCCAGTCTGGCCGTGAAAATGGGCGGCCGCGTCGCGGAAGAAATCGTTTTCGGCGATGTCACCACCGGCGCTGCCGGCGATATCAAGATGGCCACCGCCATGGCTCGCAAGATGGTTTGCGAATGGGGCATGAGCGAAAAACTCGGCATGGTCGAGTACGGCGAGCACGAAGATTACGTTTTCCTCGGTCGCGAACTGACCCGCAACCGCGATTACAGCGAAGCCACCGCCGAAGAGATCGACCGCGAAGTGCGGCGTTTGCTCGACGACGCGTATCAGACCGCCAAACAAACTCTCATCGCCAATCGCGACCACCTCGACGCAATCGCCAAAACGTTGCTCGAATACGAAACACTCGACGGCTCCCAGATCAAAGAACTGATCAAGCACGGCGAGTTAAGAAACCCGCCGCCAACTGTCACGCCGACATCCGGCGAAAAAATGGCTCCCGAAAAACCGCCACGTCAGGTCGTGGTCGGTCCCGAAGCCCCACCGCTCCCCGGCGCACTCGGCGGCGCACCCGCTTAGTCCGAGCCGGACTGGCATTTTGTTTCTGTAGCGGCGGTCTATGACCGCCGCTTTTTTGTCATGTCGAGCGAAGTCGAGACATCTCTTACCATTTCAGAAATTCGATCGCCCGATCGCGGAAGTTGCATGGGTGAAATCAGTGGCTGAGCTTTGTCTGCTGAATGCAAAGGACCGTTGTAGCAGTAATCGCGACGCTGCTTTGTTTGACGGCGTGCGACGTTGATCTGTTTGGCCTCGACAGGAAAAGACTTGGAGGAGGCTACTCACTCGTGCTCACCGAAGTTGATAATGCATGTGCGCTTGTCCCTCCTCATCAGAATGGCGCGGCGGTAATCGTTGAGGTCGGTTGGCGAAGACCTTTGATTCTCACACGCGCCGACGGATTCCAAACCTGGCACGTTATCGATACAACGACACAAAAAGAGCTAACGATTTCTGACGAACAGCGCAAGACTGATACCGCTTACCGCGACGTCCCAGTTTACGGTGCTAGAGACGCGTGGAACCGATTAAAACGGCACCGGAATCTTTGGTGACGATCTCAATGAGTAGCAAAGAAATCAGCGTCATCCTGAAGCGGTTCGAGTCGCTGGATGAAGTGCGGGTGATGCGACCGAAGAAAGTAGGAAGTAGAAAGTAGAAAACGTCGCCTACTCGCGGCGTTGTTTTTCGACGAGGTGGCGCAGCTGGCGCTCCATCGTTTTGAACGCGTCGTGAATGACCTTGTTGAGCGGCTCGTGCGAGCCGTTATCCATTTGTTTCTCGTCGCTCACCAGCTCGTGACGCGGTCTCACCGTGACATCGATCCGGCAACGATACGGATTACCCTTGTGATGGGTGTGGTTGGGCTGCTCGATCGCGACGTCGCATCGGTTGATGTGGTCGCAGAATTTCTCGAGTCGCGAAGCGTAATCTAAAACGAGGTTGTCGATCTTATCTGACTTATCCAGGCCGCGGTAGGTGATCTTGACGGGCAATTGCATAATGTTGGACAAAAAGTTAAACCCTCATTTGATCGCACACGAACGAAAAAATGAGTGTGTCATTCCGAGCGGAGCGAGGAATCTCACAGTCGAAGCGAGCGTCACGCTGTGTGAGATTGCGTGATCATTCATCTTTTGTGAGATCCCTCATTTCATTCGGGATGACAGCTTAAACCGGACGAAGGGAACGAAAATGATTCGGTAATTTCGCCGGTTCGACTTTGACCAGATCGGATTTCACGTGCTCAACAATTCGATTGCGAATGCGATCGGGTAGAAGATGGACAATCGCCCCATGAATCTCGGACGGCGCGGCAAACGCCCAGCCTTCCTTGCCGCTGCCGTTGACAATTTTGGCGATTTGTTCGGCCAGTTCTTTGTTAATCCGCCGATCGGTCTCGGTTTCCAGTTTACTCTCGGCGATCGAAGCCGGGCCGCGATGGGCGCCTGCGCCTTCAGTGACCGGAAAACGTCCGGCCAAGTCGGTCACCTTGTCGACGAGCTTGCCGTGCGCATCGGTGATATCGAAAGCCTGGATCAATTTTAAGCTCGGCCCGCGGGTGGGCGTTTCGTCGACCCGATATGCTTTCAAGCTGCCGCGATCTGCCGCGATTACGAGTGAAGCCGGTATCATAGGCTAACTGGACGAGCGTCCTCCGGGCGCACCAAAGAAGCGCTCATGAATTCTCTATAATAGAATCGCGCCGCGTTGCAATCTAGCGTTGATTAGAATCCTTCTGGTAGGGGCGGTTCACCGAATCGCCCGCGAGCGATTGAGGTCAATCCACTTGCCTCAAAAGCATAAGCGTTGAGGCGAACGTCCAACATTAATGGGGCAACACTCTTGGATGCACTAGCTGGGAGCGTAATCGCCCTACCTATTTCTTCGCGCGTTCCTCGTCACCGGTGATCGCCGCGAGTGCGGCCATGGCGCGTTTCTTCCAGGATTCGTGACGCGCGCGCGGTTGTTCGCCGCGGCTGAGCTTGAACAAACAACTCGCTCGTCCACCAAGGTCGACATCGTCACCGGACGAAAATTTCTTCGGTTCCTTGAGAAAACCATCTTCGTTCGCGGTGTCGAGAATCTGTTCCCACTCGAGGTGCTCCTCGCCCGGAAGCACGAACGGAATTGGTTCGTGATGCGCGTTGATCAAAAGCAGAAAGGTGTCGTCGCGCACCGGTTCGCCATGTTCATCCACCAAACCAATGGCGTCGCCGCTGATGAGCATCCCAAGACAACGTGCGAATGGCGAATTCCATTCTTTCTCGCTCATTTCGTTCCCGCCGGGATTGAACCACATCACGTCCTTGATCTCGCCGCCAGGAACGCGGCGGCCTTGAAAAAATTTCGGACGCCGAAATGCCGGATGCTCACGGCGCAGCTGAATCAATTTTTTGGTGAATTCGAACAGGCGGTTCTGTTTTTCGTCCCACTGCCAATTTAGCCAGCTGATTTCATTGTCGTGACAATAGGCGTTGTTGTTCCCCTTTTGCGTCCGGCCAAATTCATCGCCGCCCAAAAGCATCGGTACGCCTTGCGACAAAAAAAGCATCGTCAAAAAATTGCGCTCCTGCCGGCGGCGCAAACTGTCGATGTTCGGATCGTCCGTCGGCCCTTCGACCCCGCAGTTCCAGGAGCGATTATGGCTGTCGCCGTCGCGGTTCTCATCGCCGTTAGCTTCGTTGTGCTTGTCGTTGTAGCTGACGAGATCGTTGAGGGTGTAGCCGTCGTGTGACGTGATGAAGTTAACGCTGGCGTAGGGTTGCCGGCCGTCGTGTTGATAAAGATCGGGGCTGGCGGTCAGTCGATACGCGACTTCGCCGATAAAACCTTCGTCGCCGCGCCAAAAACTGCGCATCGCGTCCCGGAATTTTCCGTTCCATTCCGAAAACGGCACGGGAAAATTGCCGACCTGGTAGCCGCCTTCACCGACATCCCACGGCTCCGCGATTAACTTCACCTGTGACAGGACCGGGTCCTGTTGAATGACTTTGAAAAAGGCGGCGAACTTATTGCATCCGGTGCCGTCGCGTCCGAGGGCGGGAGCGAGATCGAACCGAAAACCGTCCACGCGCATTTCCACCACCCAATGGCGCAGACTGTCCATCACCATTTGCAGCGTGCGCGGGTGGAGCGTGTCTACCGTGTTGCCGGTGCCAGTGTAATCCAAATAGAAACGGGGATTGTCTGCCATCAGCCGATAAAACGCCCCATTATCGATTCCGCGAAAACAGACCGTCGGTCCGAGATGATTTCCTTCGCCGGTGTGATTGTAAACAACATCGAGAATCACTTCGATCCCGGCGGCGTGCAGCGCTCGCACCATCGATTTGAATTCGGTCACTTCCGCGGTCAACTCACGGTTGCTCGAATAGTGCCCGTGCGGTGCGAAAAATCCGATCGTGTTGTAGCCCCAGTAATTCGTCAGGCCACGATCGACCAGCGCCTTGTCATCCAGATGGGTGTGCACCGGCAAAAGTTCGACCGCGGTCACGCCGAGATTTTTGAGATAACGAATCGCCGGTTCGCTCGCGACTCCGGCATAGGTGCCGCGGAATTGCTCCGGCACGTCTCCCAAAAGTTTCGTGAATCCTTTCACGTGCACTTCATAAATCAGCGTCTCGGAAAGCGGCGTGTTCGGCCGTTTGTCGTCGCGCCAATTGAAAGCATCGTCGACCACGACTGACTTGGGCATCGCCCACGCGTTGTCGCGTGAATCGCGCGTCAGATCCTCCGCTTTATCGCCAACCACGTAGCCAAACATTTCGTCCGACCAATTAATCCGGCCCGCGATCGCTTTAGCATACGGATCGAGCAACAATTTCGAATCGTTGAAACGCAGGCCGCGCTTCGGATCGTACGGGCCATAGACGCGGTAACCGTAAAGCTGTCCCGGCCGCGCATCGGGCAAAAACAGGTGCCACACTTGCTCGGTTTGTTCGCGGAAAGGAATACGGACGTTTTCCTTCGGCGCGCCGATGTCGTCGAACAAGCAGAGATCGACGCCCGTGGCGTGTTCGGAAAAGATCGCGAAATTGACGCCGTTTCCCATCCAGGTGGCGCCAAGCGGATATGGTTTTCCGGGCCAGGTCTTAACCGTTGTCATAGAAGCGGCGAGTTTACGATCGCGGACGCCATCCAAAATTAGGCGGCGAATCTGGGTGAATCAGAGCGCGCACATTCTCCATTCGATATAATCCCAACACAAACTGCTTTTCTTGATTTCGGGTGACCAAGTCCGATTGCAATTCCGCGGGGACTTCGTCGCGCAACGGCATAATGGCCCACTTTGCCACGGCCATTTGTTCCACGGTCGGAGCACCTGGCTGATGTCGATGCAGAAAAAACTGGAGCGTGTTGTACTCGGTATCGATGAATACGACCGGGGCGTCGTCGATCATGTTCTCCACTTCGCGCGCAAATAGCTTTAAGTTTTCGCCGCCGCGATCCTTGCTCGTCTTGAGAAAGTGTTTTGCGCTCAGTCCAACGGCGAGCGCGAGAGCGAATGCCGCGACCTGCCAAGGCTGGATACGAAATCTTCGCAAATAAGTTGCACAAAAATAAGCGGCCAGGATCGCTCCCGCGGGATAAGCGGGCAGGATGTAATCGGCAGTTTTGCGCACCGAGAGAGCGAAAAATACGAGCACGAGAAATATCCACAAAATTGCGGGCGCAAGCGGATGTCGAAACCATCGCTTCCAGCCGATAGCGCAAAGTGCGCCGATAGTCAGGAGCGACCATGGCAGAAACCGCTGAACAAACCAGATCGGATTTTGCAAAATGAGTTTTAGCGCAGCGATTGGACCATCAATGTAATGTTTGCCGCTGAAGTGATGATCCAATCCCAAGGTTGGTCCGATTAGCTCACGGCCGATAAGCTGCTTAAAAAACGGCGCCGGGTAGCGGATCGCGGTCGGCAATGCCCAGAGCGAGAAGATCGCGAGCGCAACTGAGATTGCCCACAGCCAGTGACTACGCCAGAGAAGATCTGGTTGGCCTCGGATGAACCAGGCCGCCAACGGCAGATATATCATCGGAAGAAGCGCTGCTGGACCTTTGGTCAAAGCCGCCAAGCCGATGGCAATCGCAAGCCCGCCGATGGCGATCTTGTCGGAGTCATTTTCAGATATGATCGCGATCGCGAACATCCAAGCCGCCGTGAGAAAGAGCACCAGGACCGGATCGGGCCGGCAATGATAGATCATTGTCATATTGGCCGGATTCACCAGCCACGCGGCCCCAGCGAGAAGCGCAGCTTCGTTTGCGACCGTTTCGGTCTCGGGAATTTTTCGAAACAAATTACGTGCGATTCTCACAGTCAGGGCAGTGGTGAGCAGTGTCGCTGCGACCATTGGCCACTTCGCGGCCCATTCCTGCCAGAAACCGAGCGCGACGACCGGCGCTGCCATCCAGTTCACTAATGGTGGTTTCGTTGCAACGTGCCCAAGCATGTCGCGTGGAAGGAGCCATCGACCGTTCACGACGATATCAGCTGTGTACGAGACGGTCCGCGGTTGATCGAATCGTTGCAGCGCACTGGGAGCGATCACGCGGGACGAGAGCATTACTGCGGCGCTGCCCCAAAGCAGAATCTGACATAACGTCTCGCCTTTCATCAGCATTGCCTGATGATTTCAATTTGTGCTGCGCCGCGCAAGCACGCCGATGCGATTCAACTAGCACGGGCTAACGGCATTCCAGCCTAACCGAGTTTGTGATGAAGGAAAATCGCGAGCAAGCCCAGACTGATAGCGCCTGCAATCAAGAACGAGCCCGGAGACGGCTCTTGCAGGGCGAGGAACAAGAGGAACGTCTGCATGATCGCTTTGGCTGGCGGCTTTGGGGTATGAATCGGATTGCGACGCGAGAGTGGTCGCCATCCAACAAAATTTTTTTTCCGACCAGCTTCAAAAACCGATTCATGAAAACGATCGCGCGTTTCGAACCGGCTCGCCGCGAGCGAAATGCGCCGCATCCGGCGCCGGTGATCGATCAAGTGATGGCCGTGGTTTGCTGCCGTACCTTTGCCTTAACCGAGGAACTTTTGCGCAGTTTCGCTAAAAATTTGTGTACGTCGTACCGTCAACTCTCAAAGTTACAGGTAGAACCTGACCTGAGGTGCTCGTAACCGAGAGTGCCGTCCACTTCGAAAGTGCCAGGGCGATCAATCAGGATTTGTAAGTTCCAGCCAAGAACTCGACGTCGCCTTGCTAAAAGGCGTCTCGCGCAAACGGAAGCGAGTGACGTTGAGTTGTCGTTCCGGAGTTATCACCCCATCCAGCTCGGAGTCGAGCTGAGGTTCCTTTGGCCAATCTTCCATCTCTTTCGGATTCGAAGTCAGTTCGGCATGAACCTTCAAAGGCAGAGAAATCGGTTTGCCCTCTACGTTCTCCGTAGCGCCACCTCGTTCTTGATCGCCCTCCACTCGAACGTTTATCGTAAACCCGTCGGGAAACGCAGTGCCGTTGCCTCTATTCTCTCTTTTTGCCACAGCGTATTTCTGCGGAGCGACTTCGCGCGTGCGAACAAGAATCGCTTGTTGCACAGTTCTAAGGACATCGAGAGCCCATTTAACCTTACTGTTCTCTATTCTTAGCAGCGTCAAAGTCGATGGAGACCATTTCCCATCCACCTCCCATAGCAGCAGTGATCCATCCGGAGACCAGCGAGCCGGAAGAATTTCTTCGTTATTCATGTGAATCATTGCACTTGAGCCGTGAATGATTCCTACGATTTGGCCAGTATGAAGATCTACGATCTTGTTCTCATTGATCTCATCGGGAATCGGATTGACCGTGTTATCGAATGCACTGACGCCATATTCACGATTCGGCGAAACACTTGATGGCGAAATTACGTATCCGTCCGGTAATTTGAGTCGAGATTGATCGGCAGCGATTAAGAATGTCGCCGCCAACAGCGCCGGGGCGAAGTAAGCTAGCAATCTCGGTTTCACGACCGCATCTCGAGAGAGAACCCAATTATATCATCTACTCTTCTTGCCGGCTATCGAGATAAAGGACGACGAAGGCGATGCCGAGGAGCGGTTGAAGAATTCGCTGCAAAACGGTGAGACCCAGTTCGGAAAAGCTGGCTGCCTGATTTTTTGGCAGGCTCGCCATCATTTTCTGCAGAACAACCTGAGGATCCTGCGCGACGCCCAGCTGGCTGAAAGAATCTCGGACTAACGGCCATTCCGCAGCCAGTCTTGGCCACATCGCGACGACGGCGATTGCTAAAGCAAACGCGATCCAAATCGAGACGATGAGCGCGCCGCGCCAGAGTGGCCGTTGATACCAGGGAAAATCCCGCCCGCTGCGCGCGAGTCTTCTGCTCTCGCGGAGGGCCTCGCTCACGTTCGCGTTTTCGAGCACGGTGAATTGCTGCCAGAAAAGAACGTTAATGAAAAATCGGCCGAACAACCAGACTTGAAATGCAAGCAAGCCGAGCGCGAGCACGATCGAGAAGAGCGCCGCTGAAGTGACGACCATGATCGCGATGCCGAGAGCGAACAGGATCAGCAAAAAGAAAACGCCGTAGACAAACAGGCCGAGACCGGCCACGCGCGGCCAATATTTGACCGCCGCATTAAGGACGCTGAAAAAACCGAGCCGATGTCCGGTCGCAAGCTCGGCGGTGAGAATCTGGATGCCGGCGATATAGACTGGAACCAAAATAATTCGCAGCACGAGCATGCATAATCCGAACGCGACCGCGACGAGTGTTCGCAGATCGACGTTCACGCCGGGCGCGGTGTCGACGAAACGACTAGCGAGCTCCGCGCAGACGATCGGGACGATGCTCAGCAATGAAAGGCAGAAAAATTGAAAGAAACCTCGAAAATAAATTCGAAATGTCTCGACCAAAATGTTCCGACTCGGCGGTTTCGAGATTGTAGGGGCGGCCGTGTCGGCCGCAATGCCGCCGGACGCTCCTGCGCGCGTCACAGTCCGAGCCGGACTGGCGTTTGCCTCTACATTTGTCTGAACCGGCGGTGCTTCGACTTGAAACAATCCGGGAATGTCGCCGGCCGTTTTCCAAAGAGCCTCCTCGACATCGGCCTGGCGGGCGGGATTCACCGGCAACACCCGACCGTCAGCTTTCCATTCATGCAACGTCGCCAGATCAGCCGGGCCGTATTCTTTTCCCTGAACTCGAATGATCCACTGCTCGGCCATGCCCTCATCATTGGACAGGATTCACCGGATTAACAGAGGGATTTGCTGAAGCGAATTTGCAGGTTCGGTTTTGAAATCCGCAGAATCCAGTTAATCCTCTCTTCTAGTGAAACTGCTTTTAATAGACGGGCATTATTACGTTTACCGGTCGTTTTTCGCGATCCCGAACCTGTCCAACTCGCGAGGCGAGCCGACGAACGCAATTTTTGGTTTCACCAAGACGCTGCGCTTGATGATTAAGCATCTGCAGCCGGAGCTGGGAGCGGTGTTTTGGGACGAAGGCATGCCGGAACGGCGAGTGAAGTTGCAACCGGCTTACAAAGAGACGCGCAAGGAGATGCCGTTGCCGATGGTGCCGCAACTCGATTTCATTCAAAAGCTTACCCCCCTGCTCGGATTCAAAAACATTTCGCTCCCCAACACCGAAGCCGATGACTTGATGGGCTGCTACGCGATGGCCGCGTGCAAACGCAAAGGAATGGAAGTGGTCTTGGCCACGAACGACAAAGATTTGTATCAGGTGATCGGCCCGTGCGTGAAAGTTTACACCACAGCCAAAGCCGATCTGGCTTCGCCGAAAGACGGGTTCGCGTTACTCGGCGAGGAACAAGCGACTGCGAAATGGGACGTGCCGCCGAAACTGATCGGCGATGTGCTGGCGATTTCAGGCGATTCGGTCGACAACATCCCCGGCGCCGGTATCGGACGGAAAACTGCGTCCGGATTAGTCCGCGAATTTGGCGGCCTGGAAAAGCTGCTCGCGAACATCGACAAGGTGAAAAGCAATCGGAACCGGGAAAAGCTTACCGTCGCGCGCGAACAAATTTTGCAGAACCGAAAAATGGTGGAGCTCGATTGTCACACGGAGCTTCCAATCCCGATTGATGACCTCCGGATCCAACCGGATTATCCGGCGCTGATCGCCCAACTGGAGAAATGCGAGTTCAAGTCGTTATTGCAGGAGGTAAAAACCGAGGCGGCGAGGGCCGGCGGTTCGATTCAAGAGGAGATGAAGTTGTAAGTGCCTGGCGCAGTTGAGCCTACTCAGTCCGAAAAAATCGTAAATAATTCGAACGCCAGCCGCTGCGCGCTGTCCAAATTAACAGGTTAAGGCGATTCGGGCGGTTGCACGTTTCTTGTATTTGCTGTTTCTCCTTGGCGTGCGCTGCCCGAATCTTTTTTTGTACCGATGTCGCCTGGGCGAGTCCGAACCGGAGCGGCAAAATCAATCGCCCCTATCCTTTCCGCAGAAAGTGCCCTCAATTGCGGTGTTGCGGCGCGCCCGACCAAAGTGGTTTGATAGCAGTCGCCGTTTATGCAGAGCGATACCAGCCCGTTCGGCCTCCGCGGCTTTCTGATCGATGCACCACAGTTCGGCGCTTTGCGCGGCCGGCCTAATGGCGCGGTCTTGATCGACAACGGAAAAATTTCGAAAATCGGCGACTACGACGATCTGCGCCGGCTGCACTCGACTTCAATTCGCTGGCTCGACCGGCGGCCGGCCGCGATTTTTCCGGGCTTAATCGATTGTCACACGCACCTGCCGCAATACTCGGTCGTAGCGCGCGGTGAAAGCGAGCTGTTGCCATGGCTGCGGCAGCACATTTTTCCGGTCGAGCGGGAGTTTACCGGACCGAAAGCGCGCGCCGAAGCGCCCGCGTTTTTTCAAGAGCTGGTGCGCAATGGCACCACCACGGTGATGGCCTACGCGGCGATTTATGAAGACAGTTGCGATGCCGGTTTCGAGGCCGCCAAGCAAACCGGCATCCGCGCGATCCTCGGGGAAATGATGATGGATCTCGGCTCCTACGGCCAGCTCCAGCCGAAAAAGGTGCTCTCAATTTCGTTGCTCGAGAGCGAGCGCCTTTGTCGAAAATGGCATCGGTCCGAGGAAGGCCGGCTCGAGTACGCGTTCAGTCCCCGTTTCGCCGTTACCTGTTCGGAAAAAATGATGCGTAGCGCCGCCGAGCTGGCCGCGCGGTTCGAAGCCTATTTGCAGACTCACCTGGCGGAAAACCGCGAGGAGCTGGAGAAAGTGCACCACCTTTATATGAGCGCGCGCGACTACACCCACGTCTATGAAAAATGCGGAATGCTCACACCCCACACCGTGGTCGGCCATTGCATTCATCTCAATCCTCGAGAAATCGCCGCGATCGCCGCGGCACAGTCGAGCGTGGCGCATTGTCCGAGCTCGAATCTTTTTCTCGGCAGCGGCCTGATGAAGCTCGATCAACTTTTGAAAGCTGGAATCAACGTCGGACTCGGTTCGGATGTGGCCGGCGGGCCGGAATTAAATATGTGGCAGGTAATGCGCGCGGCGATTGAAGTGCAAAAAGCGCGCAGCGCCTACGAACCGAATTTGCGACCGCTTCGTCCGGGCGAAGCATTTTATCTCGCCACCCTCGGCGGCGCACGCGCGCTCGGGAAATCCAATATCATCGGCTCACTCGATTCCGGTAAGGAAGCGGACCTGATCGTTGTCGACCTGGGCGCGCTTTTGCCCTATCCAAACGAGGATGCTTTGGCCGAACTTACGCCCGAGGACGTAGTCGCGCTCTGCATTTATCGCAGCGGACCGCAAGCGAATCTGGAAACGTACGTTCGCGGCAAATGCATTTACAGGGCACCAAGCCCGGCCGGCGCGCTATGAAACGAATCAGTGTCGATCCAATCGATGTCGCCTTACGCGAAGACATTGGCGAGGGCGATCTGACCACAGATTTCTTCGTCTCGAAGAATCAGCAGGCGACGGCGCGAATTGTGGCTCACGAGCGCGCCACTCTTGCCGGCACAGGAACAGCCGCAGAAGTTTTCCGTCGCGTAGATTCCGCGGTCGCGATCACGGTTGTCAAAAAAGACGGTAGCGAGATAAATGCCGGCGAGAGTGTGATCGAACTTCGCGGCCAGGCGCGTTCGATTCTAAAAGCTGAGCGGGTGGCGCTGAATTTTTTGCAGCGATTGTCTGGAATTGCGACGCTCACCCGAAAGTTTGTCGACGCTGCCGGAACCGATCGCGTGAAGATTCTCGACACCCGCAAAACGACGCCGGGTTTGCGCGCGCTGGAGAAAGCGGCCGTGGTCGCAGGCGGTGGCGCCAATCATCGTTTCGGTTTGTTCGACATGGTGCTGCTGAAAGACAATCACCTGACCATTAGCGCGGGATTTGCCGCGTTCGCAAAGGCAGTGCAAAAATTCCGCGAGGCGCGACCGAATGTTCGAATTGAAGTTGAGGCCGACGCACTCGAGCAAGTTCGCGCCTTTCTGCAAGTCGACGGCATTGACGTGATTCTCCTCGACAATATGAAGCCGGCGCAGATTCGGGAGGCGATCGCGCTTGGCAAAGACAAAGTAAAATTTGAAGCGAGCGGTGGCGTGACCTTGAAAAACATCCGGCAAATCGCTGCCACCGGCGTCGATTATATTTCCATCGGCGCGCTCACCCATTCTCCACGCGCGATCGATTTTTCTCTGGAGTTAACGCCGCTCCCCGCATGACAACTTTCGACGCGCTGAGTGGCGACAAGCTCCGCGCCGATCTCGATTCTGCGATCATCGGCCGCGACATTGTGGTGGTCGACGAGACAACGTCGACGAACGATTCCGTTTTGGAGCGCACTTCGCCATCAACGCCCGAAGGTCTGGTCGTATTCGCGGAGCGCCAAACCGCTGGGCGCGGCCAGCGCAACAATTCCTGGGAATCGGCTGCCGGCAAAGGACTTTGGTTCTCGATTTTACTTCGGCCGAAGATCGACATCAGAGCATCGCTGCAATTGGCTGAATGGGCCGCGCGCACGATCGCCGATACAATTTCGACGGAATTTGCGCGCGAAGCGACGGTGAAGTTGCCGAACGACGTTATCGTCGCCGGAAAAAAGATCGCCGGCGTTCTGGTTGAAATGCGCGCTCAGAAAAATTCCCCCCACATCGCGATCGTCGGGGTCGGCCTCAATGTGAGCCAGCGCGCCGAAGATTTTTCGGATGAGCTTCGCCCGCGCGCGATTTCTTTAGCGATGGCGTTGGATCGATCCGCCACAAGGCGGACTCGCCGCGGCGAACAAGTTGACCGTCACCAGCTTGCAGTCGCGCTGCTGCGAAATTTGGACGCAAGTTATCAGAAAATCTTTTGTGGTGGAGCGAGCAGCCCCTTGCTCGATGCCAAGAATAATGCGCCTTCGGCGCCAAATTAACATCGCCCGCGGAGCGGTCGATCCACCCTACTTCACGCGATAATTTTGGAGCGCCCGCAATTTCTCCAATGCGCGGCCGCTGTCGATTTCTTCGCGCGCCAATTCGATCCCCTCTTTCAGATCTCGGACCAGACCGGCGACCACGAACCCTCCTGCTGCGTTCACAATCGTCATATCGCGCTTTGCGCCAGAAATTGTCCCGGCAAGAATTCCCTCAATCGTGGCGGCGTTTTCGCGCGCGTCTCCACCTCGCAATTCGCCGACCGGCGCTCGCGGAATGCCGAGCCAGCTTACGTCCAAGATCGCGGACGTGACTTTGTCGTCGATGAGTTCCGCGACCGTGGTCGCACCGCTAACGGAGATGTCGTCCATGCCTGCGCTGTTATCGCCGAGGCCATGCACAATCCAGGCGCGCTCATGTCGAAGTTCCCGCAGAACTTGAGCGAAGATACCGGTCAGGTGCGGCGAATAGACCCCAATCAGCTGCCGCGATGGGCGGGCCGGATTTAAGAGGGGTCCGAGCACATTGAAAATCGTGCGCGCATTTTGCCGCGCCAAACGCTCACGCGTTTCCGCGAGCGCGCGAAACGCTGGATGATATTGCCGCGCAAAGAGAAAGCCGAGGCGGTGGCATTTAAGAGATTCGCGCAATTCTTCGGGCGCGAGATCGATCGGCACGCCAAGTTGTTCGAGAACATCAGCGCTGCCACAACTGGAAGTGACGCGGCGATTGCCGTGCTTCACCACCACGGCGCCGCCCGCCGCCACCACAAAGGCGACCGTCGTCGAAATATTAAATGAATCGACGCCATCGCCGCCGGTGCCGCAAACGTCCACCATCGGGCCGGGCATCTGAGCCCGATCAATCATCGGATCAACTGCGCGTTTCATCAACGACTGGACAAAAGCGGCAATCTCTTCAGTGGTCTCTCCTTTTCGGTGCAACGCAGTCAGGAAGTCCGCTTTCACCTCGTCGCCGACGTCCGGAGAAAGTAGAATCGCGACGGCAGTATCGATGTCAGCCCCGTTCAGATCGCGACCGTTGCGAAGTTTTTCGATGAGCGATTTCAAAGGAAGACGAAGCTCGACTTCATGCCGCTTGCGAATCTGACAGCCATTCCCGGTAAATTTTCGGCGAAATTTCGGACGGTTTGATTTCGCTGCGCCCGCCCCAGAAAACATTGGTGTAGGAAACCGGAATGCGGCACGACTCAAGATGTCGATCTATCGCCGCCTTGTGATCGAGGAGCCGCGGTTTGTCGGTGCCGTGCGCGACCGCCATGATGTTGACATTCTTGAATTCCGGACCGGCTTCACGCCAGTAACAATGGGTCAGGATGTGGTGCCGGCCGACTTCGCCCCCGGTCTCGATCTCGCGCCCCGCAGGCACCGCCCAATGAAACAAAGCATTGAAACGCGTGACGCGAACGCCGGTCTGCGACGGTTTCACGTGTTCGAGGAACGTGGAAAAACGGCCGATAATTTTGCGCGCGCTCAAATTTTCGGCGACCCGATAAAATTCATCCAAGCTGACACCCGCTTCTTTCGCGCGCGACGCCCATGGATTCGGGCGAATTTCTTCCGGCGCGAATTCGCGTTTGAGTGCGAGCAAAACGTTCCACTCGTGCTCACTAAGCTCGGCAACCTCCACCCGAATCATTTTTGCCGGCGTATCCGCTTTCTCGCCCGGTTCGATCGTTTTCCGACGAACGTGTCCGACGCCAAGTGTGAAAATTCCTTTCGCCGGCATGATCCGGAATTTCTCGGCGCCGACTTTTTGCGTGAGCAATTCGCAATGTTTTTGCAGCGAAAACCCGCGCGGGACTTTCAGCGTTGTCCAAAGTTTGTATTCGGAGCCGGCGCTGACCGTGTCGGTCGAACGAATGACGACGTGGCCCGAAAACGGATCGCGCTGAAACATCCAATCAAAGGCGCGGTCGATCTTTTCTTCCGGAACTTTCCACGCGACGAGCGCGCCGTCGGCGAGGTTGGTCGCGAGCAATGTTTGCCGGACGCGACGGATCGTTCCGGCGCGGAGCATGGCGGCGATCCCCGCCATCACAACATCGACGTCCACGCCTGAGCGGCGCGCAATTTCCTCGAACGGCTCGCGGACGAAGCCTGCGATTTTGTCCTCCGAAACGGCGAGGATTTTCGCATTGATCGGATCGTCATGCTCTACCGGTAGCATGCGAATTAATCGGATGTCGGAGCGAAATTGTCCAACACCCAACGAACAAGGTCACTCGACTTGCTTTTCCTGATCATTCACGCCCAACCAATCGCGCACTCGTTGCCGTCGCTGCTCGAAAGTTTGATGGAGTCGTGGCCGCTGCTCCGGCGTCAGGATTGCGTTGATCCGGTCTTCCCCTCGCGAAAGAATTCCTTCCGTCTCGCGAAGATCGAGCGCGCGCAGATTGGTCAGCTCATCGTCGATCTGCTGCAGAATCGGCCGGATCTTCTGCTCCTGATCGGGCGTGAGCTTCATCTCCGACCGCCAGCGATCGGGCGTATTCGAAAACCAGCGCCGCGGGTCGCGGTTTCGTCGCATTTCATCTTTGGCCGATCCCATGACGAAAAATGCGCCTGTGACCGCGCCCGCAACAAAAGTTGCAAGGACCAGAAAAGCGATCTTCCATCGATTGACTCCGTTCATGTCTACAAACAACAAAGAGACGCCGCCAAAAGCGATCTTTTTCGATGCCGCTGGGACGCTGTTTCATCTGCCCCGCGGAGTCGGATACCATTACGCGCTCGTTGGCGAGAATATCGGATTGAAGCTGGATTCCCGGCAACTCGATCGCGCATTCAACAACGCCTGGAACGCAATGCCGCGCCGGGAATCAATCGACGGTCCCCGCGAGAACGACGACAAAGATTGGTGGCGCCGGCTGGTCGATCTGGTGTTGAACGAAGTCGCACTGTCACTCAACGATCTCGATCGCGACAATTTCTTCGAGATCGCCTACGAACATTTCGCCGAGGCCGGCGTCTGGGAGCTTTATCCCGAAGTTCTCGAGGTCCTGGAAAAATTATCTTCGCGATTTCAACTCGCGGTCATTTCTAATTTTGATGGACGATTGCGGATGATTTTGGAACAGCTCGGTATCTCAAAATTTTTTAAACACGTCTTTCTCTCGAGCGAGCTCGGCGCCGACAAACCCGATCCGGAGATCTTCAGACGCGCATTAAATGTCATTCACCGCGAGCCAAATGAAGTTATGCATATTGGCGATGATCCGGAGCGGGACTGGAAAGCGGCTTCCGCCGTGGGATTGTCGATCTTTCAATTGGATCGAAAGAAAAATTCGCTCCGGGATCTCTGGTCGATCTTATAAATGGGCCGGCTTTCCCTGGTGGTATACCCCCTGTGCGCGAAGGCCCGCTCCGTTATGGCGTCGAAGTAGTCATAACCGCGCCTCACAAACGAATCGGGCCTTGCTCTGATCGCGTCAACGTCGGCGAGCAGACCCAGAATCTAAAGTCCGCTCCAATCTCTATTTATTCGTTTTGTAGCAGTTGCATTGGCGCAAGTTATTTGCCTCGACCACAGACTACGAAATTGCGATAGTGGAGAGCCGCAGAGGAGGTGTTTGCTACGCAAGACATGTCCCCCGAGCTAGGGCCCGATCTCCCGCTCGAGATCGCACACGTCTTGCTAATTGACGCGGTGGGTTATTCGAAGTTGCTGGTCAATGAGCAGATTGAGTTGCTGCAGGAACTGAATCAAATCGTGCGGAGCACCGAATGTTTTCGGACGGCTGAAAAAACTGGGAAATTGATTCGAGTGCCGACCGGAGACGGGATGGCGGTCCTGTTTTTCCACAGTCCGGAAGAACCGGTGCGGTGTGCGCTCGAGATCAGCAAAGCGTTACTAGAATTTCCGCATATCCAGCTGCGGATGGGAGTCCATAGCGGGCCGGTCAATCAGGTGACCGATGTGAACGACAAAACGAACATCGCGGGATCAGGAATCAATGTGGCCCAGCGGGTGCTCGATTGTGGCGACGCCGGGCATATTCTTTTGTCCGGGCATGTGGCGGAGGATTTATCCGAATACCGGCACTGGCAACCGCACTTGCACGATCTTGGCGAATGCGAAGTGAAGCACGGCTTGAGGCTGCACATTTTCAATCTCTACAAAGAGAATCTCGGCAATCCGCACGTTCCTCAGAAGCTCAAGCGGGGAAGAAGATGGAAACAGGCATCTGGTGCTGCAGTCCGTCCGCTTAGTGTGCCTCGTTGGCCAAAGTTGGCGCTAATAGCTGCTTTATCTGTATCGGCTGTCGCCTTGGCGATCAGTTTTTCAATCTTTTCCCGTCGAGGTTCGCCGACGATCGCGCAGACTCCTTCCGAGGGAGTTGCTGGAGCTGTGGCGTCTATTCCCGGGAAGAGTATCGCCGTTCTTCCATTTAGAAACCTGAGCGACGAGCAAGAGAACGCTTATTTCGCCGACGGCGTCCAGAACGAAGTTCTGACCGACCTGGCCACGATCGCCGATCTGAAAGTAATCAGCCGCACGTCGGTGATGCAATACAAGAGCGACGTAGCGCGCAATCTGCGCGAGATCGGCCAGCAACTCGGGGTCGCGCATGTCGTGGAAGGAAGTGTCCAGCGTTCTGGCAATCGCGTGCGCGTCAACGCGCAGTTGCTCGATGCACGCACCGACGGACAACTGTGGGCACAGACTTATGACCGCGATCTTGCGGATGTGTTTGCGATTCAAAGTGAGATCGCAAAGTCGATTGCCGACCAACTGCAAGCCAAACTTTCGCCAAGCGAAAAGAGCGCAATCGAACGTCCCCCGACGAGCGACATCACCGCTTTCGAGCTCTACGCTCAAGCCAAAAATGTTCTGGCCATCAGGAACGCGAGAGCGAACCTACTGGAGGCAGTCGATCTGCTGAACCAGGCTGTCACGCGTGATCCAGCATTTTTCAAAGCCTATTGCCAACTCGCTCATACTCATGACCGCCTTTACTTCCTCGGTTACGACCATACCCCTGCACGGCTGGCGTTAGCTGAAGCGGCGATCCAGGCGGCGTTTCGCCTCCGTCCAAATGCGGGCGAAGCACACTTGGCGCGCGCGCAAAATCTTTATCGAGGCTACCTCGAGTATGACGCCGCTCTGGCTGAATTGGAAGTTGCGGGCCAGACCCTGCCTAACGATGCCGGCGTTTTTGAGCTAAAAGGTTATATCGAGCGTCGCCAAGGCAAACAAGAAGAGGCGGTGCGCAGTCTGGAACGCGCCATTGATCTCGACCCGCGCAACACTTTCACGCTGCAGCAGATTGCGCTCAGTTATCATCATCTCCGGCGCTTCGCCGAAGAAAAATCGGTATTGGACCGCGCGTTAGCCATCGAGCCGAACGATGTCGACACCAAGGAAGCGCGTGCGTTCGTGGAATTCCATTGGAAAGCCGATACCCGCCCGTTGCATCAAATCCTCGATTCAATTCGGGCCACAAATCCCGCCGCCACGCAGAGTATCGCCGATGGTTGGCTGATTTGCGCACTGGCTGAGCGCGACGCCGGTGCCGCAAAAAATGCGGCCATCGCGGCCGGCGCGAACCCTCCCTTCACCGATGAGGCTGTTAATTTCAGTCGTCCATTCGTAGAAGGCGTCATCGCTCGTATGACGAAAGACGATGAAAAAGCACGATCCGCTTTCACTGTGGCACGGGCGGAACAGGAGAAAATCATCCAAGCTCAACCAAATTACGGTCCGCCGTTATGTGTGCTGGGTTTGATCGATGCTGGCCTCGGGCGCAAAGAGGAAGCACTGCGCGAAGGCCGACGTGCCGTCGAGCTTCTGTCAGTGGAAAAAGATCCAATTAATGGGATCGCTATGATCAAATATTCGGCGATGATCGCCGCCTGGGTTGGTGATAACGATCTCGCCTGCGAGCAGCTGGCTGTCGCCATCCGTCCCCCGAGCCGACTCACCTATGGCCAATTGAAACTTCTGCCGTTTTGGGATCCGCTGCGCGGCGATCCTTGCTTTAAGAAAATTGTCGCCTCACTTGCGCCGAAACCGGCGAACAAGTAACTTGGCAGCCTGTTCGTAGAACCCCCTCGCTAAATGCGAGCCTTCTCGCCTGGCTGGCCAGCATCGCTAGTGGGTTATCTCACGCCTCTTTCCCAAAGTGGCCCGGCCGGACCGACGCATTTGACACGCGAAAGAGGCGCGGGAGCTACATGAGAAAAATTCTCCATCCGCCGGTGCGGAGCAACAGTTGAGAGAACTTGGCATCAAACTTCCGGCGCCGCCCGAGCCGTTCGGCACCTATGCTGAAGCGGTGCAGACAGGCAATCTGGTTTTTCTAAAGGGTATGCTTTCTACTGTAGGCCTCGCGGCTCCGAATTTTTAGAGGATGGATTACAAAATTGCCGCTTGACGAAGTATTCCACAAGCTCAGACTTTTTTTAGCGCCAAGTCCGTTAGGCGACTCGAACAAAGTTGCTGACCGGCTTTCCGCCGGGAGACCGCGAACGAGGGTTCGCTCGCATAACGACCGGTTTTATGAAAACAGGGCGCGGAACGAAGCCCAAAGCTGCGAAACGCGAGCA
>Ga0193729_1000038_pt1 | contig 61204 bp, 69 predicted proteins | sample U1c2metaG_FD_143036 | JGI IMG/M metagenome (GOLD analysis project Ga0193729, IMG submission 143036) | Soil microbial communities from a riparian zone of the East river system, Colorado, United States - U1c2 | ecosystem: Environmental > Terrestrial > Soil > Riparian zone | place: USA: East River...
CCCGCACGCTTCATAGACGGCATACACTTCCGTGGCTTGGCTCTTAAGTTTGTCCGCCCAATGCACAAATGCTTGCTTTTGGAAACGCTGCGGCGGCTTGGGATTACTCCCTCCCACTTGCTCCACCACCACGTAAAAATCCTGGTGCACATCAATTCCAAGCTTGATCGCTCCAGTGCCGCCATTAAACTGGCAGCGGGTTTCCTCGTGTGAGGACAACTTAGTGTTTGAATGACACTTATTCATAGTGCGGGTGAGCTTAACCACTTGCCCGCACTCTTTACATGTCATCTAATCGCTGGAGCCAACCGCTGGCCGCCGTACTCAAAGGCCGAGGGATGAATTATGAAGGATGAACTGAAAGCAATACTCGTCGCCGCCAGCGGTGGCTGAGCTTTGTTTCGTTAGGTGACAACGCGAGCACCAGCCCAACTGATCGCAACCGAGCTGTTTCAGCAGTTCGTTCAGGAGCCGAGCGTAGATTTCCCCCACGGGGCACCGGCGGCGTGTGAGGACCGCGCGGCGCTCGACGATGAGCTGCGGCTTTATCGGTTCGCGTCGGTTCTTCTCGCCGTGCTAGACGCGGAGCAGCGCGATCCTGCTTTTGCCGCTGTTCGCGATGAGCTTGAACGCCTGTTCTTGCCACCGCGCGCGGCCGATGGCCGCGCAAAACTCGTGTTCTTGCGCAAAGCTATGTCAGAGCTCGCCGAGCTTATTCAGCCAGACGATGAACCGAAGCCGATGTCCTGGGCGCGACGCTGGTTTCAGCGCGCAGGCGCGCACGAGAGCAATCCTGCCACACTCGCGATGTTTGCGTTGCGTTGGCCACATCATTTTACAGCCGTTGCGGGGGCTTTGCGCGAGTTCACGCCAGTCACCTAACCAGACGATGCAGCTAACGCCTTCCCGTACCGCGTTCACATTTGATCATGACTAGATTATCTTCATTCCAATTCAGCCTCGCCGCCGGAAGGCGTAGCTGATCTTGTTCTCGTTAGGTCTCATCATACGCTATGAACCCTCGCACGTCAGTCGCGCTAATGGCCCTTGCGGTTTGCGTCCAGCTCACCAGTGCAGCGCCATCAAAGCCCGGTGCGTTCCCCTTGTCGCGCGTTATTGGGCAACCGCAGTCCGCCGTAAACAAAGTCCTTGGCGATCCGGTCAAGCGTCGCGAGCTACAGCCGCCCGAAAATTTCGCCGGCGGAACACAAGTCGATTATCCGGATGGCCCAACCTGGAAGGCTTTAACCACTGTGTTCTATCGCGGCAAGCTGTCGTTTATCCAATTTGTCTTCGAACCGAAACCCATGTCGGAAGAAGAATTTTTTACTGCGTTTGGGTTACCGAAGGCCAGTTTCGCGGCAATTGCGAGCAGATCGGGCCCGCTAGTCGCGGCGACCCAGTATCGCGGCACTATCAACAAACATCTCATTGAAATAGTTGCTTGGCATCCCATGCATGGAGATGGCCTCGGGTTTTGCGGCCTCGTCACCATCGAGCTTGTCCAAGGAGGCGCAAAAACACAATGAGACCTAACCATGTGCTGGAGCGAACCGCCGCCCGGCGCGTGTTCACGTTCCAGATGATTAAAACAGTTTCAGTTGAAGCCACGCTCGCTTTCGGCGGCGGTCGCTCAGCTTTTTCTCGTTAGGCCTATGAGAGCGCTTATCGTGATCGCTGCGCTGTTTGTCGCGACGGTTCCGGCAGACGGCGCGCACTGGGTTCACGCCAATGTTTACTTTCGCGGCTGGTACACTGAGCGTGCTGTCGCCGTTTACCCCGAAGGCTTGCGCGAGGAGGCGCGCCACGGATATTCTCGCCTGGTTCACATTTCCACCGCTTCACAGCTTGAGCAGCTCGTCACGGTGCTCGACCTGCCGCGCCTTCAGCCAATGCGACGCGATACACGACGCGATACCGAGCTCGTCGTCGACCTATTCGACGGCAGCGGAGCGCGAACTACCTATCGCGGCGACAATCGCTACTTGTTCACCGCAGATTGTACTCGCGGGCGTGAAGTCGATGACCATTTTCGGAAGTTCTTCGAGCAGCTCACGCAAAGGCCTAACCATGCGATGCAGCGAACCGCGCCCCGCTCCGATGCGTAGCGTTCGTGTAGATAGTTCGTCCACCTTGCAGCCACGCGCGCTCCCGGGCGCGGCCGCTGATCTCGTATCTCGTTAGGCCTATGCAACGCCTGTCCCCCCGCAATCAGCACTGGCTTCTAGGCTGCCTCGCCGTCTTGCACAGTGCAGCCATTCTCACGCTGCTAGTGTTGCGGCCTTGGCCATGGGCACCAGTCTGGTTCGATCGGCTTTGGGTCGGTATCGCTACCCTCTGGTTTTTCTGGCCTCTTGTCCTGCTGCTCCACATCGGCCGCTCCGTTCTGCGAATCGCAGTTCCCTTGCTACTTGCTGGACTCATAGCCGTTCCATGGTGGCGCATGTACCGCCTCGACGCTGCCTTTGTGTTCGGTTTGCCTATGGGCTGTACCTTGTCACCATTCACTGCCACGAGATTTTTTGCTGCGTATCTTCGCGGACGCGCTGACGCGAGCCGCGATATCCGCGACGGCCATATTACAATCGAGGTTTCGGGGCTCGGCGCTGGAGGTTTCGTTAAGCCACTAAGAGATCGCTATGGCATTGAAACGCGCGTTGTTGCGGGCTGCGTCGTTGACGAGAGTATCCTGGGTCATGAGAGAGGCTACAACGTGGTTTCCGCAGCGGAGGTCAAGCGGCGTTTGGGAGTTGACATTTTGGACCGAACTAGTGGAGAGCCCAAATATGAATTGATTGGCAACACAGGAGGTGCAGCGAAATAGGCCTAACCAATCGCTGGAGCCAACTCTGGCCGCAGTGAAGTCCACATTTAATTCTATGAAACCGTTTTCGCTGTTTGCCACGCTCGCCGCCGCCAGCGGTGGCTCAGCTCCGTTTCGTTAGGCGGCATCCGCATACCATGAGCGATTCGCAGCCTGCAACCGGACGGCAAACCGTGCCGCTGTCGCCATCAGTTCTCTACGGCTGGCTGCTACGCTTCTTTGCCGTCGTCACCCTCATCGTTGTCTGGGCTGGGCACTTCCTTCTGGAGCGCACTTGGCCAGCGCCATTCAAGCTTTGGCTCTGCACCGCGCTTGGAGTCGGCGCGATTCTGGACACCATTTTCAGACGAGGACCGAGCATTCGCACCCTTGCGCAGCCCGGCGTCACACGTGTGATTTCACCGTTGCACGCCCTCGGCGTCGTGGCCATTATCATTGTAGCAAGCATTTTTCTCACGTGGGTCGCGGTCGGCCCACCAGACTGACACACGATACCCATGCCCCCTAACCAATCGATGGAGCGAACCGCCGCCCGTCATCCGCTTTCGTTTTGCGTGGCTAGAATCTCTTCACCGCGATCCCGCCCCGCTCCCGGCGGCGGTCGCTCATCTCCGTCTCGTTAGATCATGAGCCCTGCCCCTAAAAGCGCTCAGGATGTGTGGCGGGCCTTCGCGCATATGCCACGGACGCAGCTCGTGTTCTTCATCCTAGCAGGCGTCACCTGGCTGGTTGGTGGCAACATTTTGATCGCGCTACATCGTCGGCGTACGGGCAACAGAGTACCGTCAGGCTCCTCACCGTTCAAGCACGGCTTTTTCGCGTTTAACCGGAAGGAGTGGCTGGCCTTTATCGCGATCGCTACTCTTACCTTTCTTTTTGTCGGTATCGCGGTCACATTCAATTCACATTGAGCGAATAAGAAGACGATCTAACCAAGCGCTGGAGCCGACCGCGAGCCGCCGTACTATCTAGCTTTCGATGAGTTCAACCCGTCAACCCAGTGCCGATCGCGGCCTCGATCGCGGCGGCTCATCTTGTTCTCGTTAGGCCTCATTCCTGTGAGAGAAAGTTCGCCTGAACAAATCGCGAAGTGGCAACACGCACTTGACCGCGGGATGTGGCGATTTGTGCTCATTCGAGGCGTCTTGGCAAATGGCTTCGTCATGTGGATTCTCATTTGCGCGTTTGCATGGTCGCGTGACCACCAGAGGTTTGCTCTACATTTCATGCTATTGGCACTTCCTTTTTTTATGCTTGGCGGACTACTTTCCGGAGTCCTCATATGGATTCAGATGAAGCGGCTTTACGATCGCAGCACAACCAAAGTGCCGTGGCGAGCGTGAGGTCTAACCAGTCGATGAAGCCAACGTCCCCATTGCGAAGCAAGTTCAGTGTGTTTGTCACGACACCCTGCCGTGGCTTATCTCTTTCTCGTTAGGGCGCATTGCTCGTCATGAAACGCACGGTCATCATAGTTTCCACCGTCGCAATCGTTCACTTCCTCCTACCTGTGGTCACTGCTGCTTCGAGCGAGATTAGCGCAGAGCGTGCTTGGCATTTGGCGGCCACGTATTACCACCGCTACGTATCCGGGTGCGGCGGCGTAGGAGAAGTTGTCGCACGCGGCAACTATTGGGATGCTCCTGTGCACTTTGGCTACGCAGGCACATTTCGCGGCTACATTCGCGTAGATCGTCGGACTGGTACGGTTTCGTACAGCGGGCATCCCACTGTTTCCGCTCAGAGCCTCGACAGTCGTTTGCACTTGTCACTACGCGACCCCATGCAGCCCTAACCAATCGCTCGAGCCAACCGCTGGCCGTTTAGAAAATTGCAAAGGTGAAATTAGAAAGTAGAAAACTGAAGCGAGAGCTCGCCGCCTCCAGCGGTGGCTCAGCTCCGTCTCGTTAGATGCAGAACCCGGAAGATCAGCGCGCAACCATGCGAGAAATTCGGAAGAGCCTTGCGGCGCTTCGGAAGCGCTTCGCGGTCGAGCCGCCGCCCGTTCCCGAAGCCACACCGAAGTGGCTCGATCTAGCCGGTTACTTCGAGCAACTCGCGCGAAGTATTCCGGCAGCCTCCGCGCCAGAAATTCTTTCCTTTCGCGGTGAACCAGATAAGGAACATGTCGAGTGGGAATTATGGGCAGAAGAAGCGGACGGAGACGCGCTCGAAGCCATACAACACTTGCTGAAAGAAGGAAGGTGGCCCCGAAATATAGACCGCCAGCAATACACATCTCGGCTACTAGCGCGCGTCGAAACCGCCAAGGACTTATGCCTGCTGCTAGCGCGTCCTCTCTCGCTCGGAGCAGATCGCGCCATGGAGATTGTTCCTCAGCCGGTCGCGTCAGCCAAAACCACAATTTACTGGCTCCTGACAGTCGGCTGGGCGCACGCACCGGGCGCGCAACGCCGATATGAACCAAACCCGTGGTCGAGCTACCCGTAACATCTAACCAGGCGATGCAGCTAACGGCGGGCGGGCGCGATGATTGCTTTTTCATGGCTTTATCCCTTCATCTTGCTGCGGTGCACTTTCTCGCCCGCCGCAGCTGATCTTGTTCTCGTTAGATGTAGATGCCGCGTCTCTCTTGTCAGCGTGTTCAGTTTTACTCGGCGGCAGATGAAGCCGCATTCTTCCACTTTGCCGAGAGCATCGATGGCGTAGCTAGTGTTCGCGGTTCTGCAGATTCCATTGTGCTTGATCTCGCTTCTGAGCCTTCTGAGCAAGCGCTTCGAGATCTTATTGCGCTGTTTGAGCGTTATCACATCACAGGCGCGGACCAGCTTGCTCAGTTTTTGTCCGATTCGAACAAATCTTGGTTCGCAGACCCGAAGAAGTTCTGGTACAAGAGTATTTTCGATGATGCCACGCGTCACATCTAACCAGGCGATGGAGCTAACCGCTACCCGGCGCGTGTCCACATTTGCAATGACTAAATCGTTTTCACTTCGAGCGATGCTCGCTCTCGGTAGCGGTTAGCTCATCTTATTCTCGTTAGACGGCATTTCCGATGCGCACCCAATCAGGCACCCCTAGACAGTCGGAGTCGCGGGCGATTTTTGGCGCGTTGTGGTCCATCTGCTGGCGTTTGTGGCTCTTGCTCCCGTTCTTTATCGGCGCAATCATCTTCGGTTTTCTTGATCACTGGTGGTTTGCTCTCGCCTGCGTCGTTGGCTTCATTGCCGTTGTCTTTGTCATGCGGCATTTCTGGCCGCCACTAGAATCTCACGACACGCCTGATAGGCCATGCGATTATTACCTGTGAGTTCAGACTTTGGGCTTATCTCACGCGTGCCGCCTAACCAATCGCTGCAGCCAACCGCTGGCCGCTATGATGCCTCGTATTTGATTATGAAAACACGTCCATTCCAATCTACGCTCGCTCCCGCCAGCGGTAGCTGAGCTCATTCTCGTTAGATGGTAATTATGCGTCCTTGGCTTTCCCCTTGGATCTCTCGATTCGCGTCCGGAGCGTGGATGAGGCCACGTGGTCGCGCGGACTACCGATATTGGTTTGGGCTGCTGTTTCTCCTGCCAGTGGAGCTCGTGGCTATTTCGACTTGGTGCTCGATCATGATCACTCGGTCAGGTACTATCGTCTGGCTCACGCTCGCTGGACTTGTGCTGGTCTCATTGCTGATTGCTGCACTTTGGGTGAGAGTCGTACCCGTAGCCGTATCAGTCGCGCTTGCGATAATCGCGTGGTCATCCCTGATCTGGGCTGTATGCTACTCCCGATGAGTGTTTGCCACGCAAACCATCTAACAAATCGCTGGAGCCAACCGCTACTCGGCGAGAAAATTCGCTTTCGATGATCAAAACGTTCATTCCGCATATTGAGCGCGCTGTCGGTAGCGGTGGCTCAGCTCCGTCTCGTTAGGTCTGATGACGCGCTGTTTGTTGATCACACTTTTTCTGGCGAGCAACATCGCCATCGCCCAGGAACCGTCTCTATTTCGCGCAGCCATCGATAACTGGGGTCGCCACAACTACACCGTCGAGCTACGCGACGGTAAGCTCATTTATACAGACGGTCTCGGTTGGAGCGATAGTCGGCCCATCACGGTTACACCGTCACCAGAACGATGGCGTGCCTTCCGACGGGCGTTAGACGCGATTCCAGTTTGGTCTTGGCATGACGAGTATTTTGCGCTGATTACAGACGGCACGTCTTGGTCCTTTTCGATTCGATATCCGGACCACAGCCTCGCCACGCATGGTGGCAACTGCTACCCAGATGCGCGCGGCGGCGTTGGACCTGCCGTACGCCGCACTGCCGCATTCCAACAGTTTGAGTCCGCTGTTGAGGCACTGCTCGGTGGCAAAACATTTCGAAGTGAGCAGGACGCCGCAAAACAATGAGACCTAACCAATCGCTGGAGCCAACCGCCGGCCCGTGTACTGAAAGGCTCACGGATGAATTATGAAGGATGAAGTGAAAGCAAAGCTCGCTGCCGCCAGCGGTGGCTCAGCTCCCTCTCGTTAGGCCTACGCACCGATGAAACTATTCGCCCTCGGACGCTTTGCGAGACTGTTGGTGCGTGTATTGGAGATTAGCCTCGTCATCGCATTTGCGGTGCGCTGGCTCGATATCTTTGTCAGCAATCGGTACGGCACGGAACCTTTTCGAGTCGTTGGTGACGTGGCTGCGTCTTTTTCATTCCTCGCGCTGCTCCTGCTGCTGCCGCTCAGCCTATCGCTCCTCGTTACGCGTCAGCCCAGGGGACTGGCGACGGTGCTGCGTACCCTCCTCTACATCATGGTGTTCACCCTCACGCCATTTCGGCTTGGCAGTTCCGCCCGAGCATCACGCAAAGGCCTAACCAATCGCTGGAGGCAACCGCTGACCGGTGAGAAAATCTTCTTATGACAACTTCAATGCACCACGTCAAAGCTGAGCACGGTTCCGTCAGCGGCGCCTCAGCTTTTTCTCGTTAGGTCTTATGCCGTGGCTTCGCATATTCACTGTGCTCCTAATGGCCGCCACTCCCTGGCTGCTGGCACAGGAAGAGCCGCCCGAAGACGTCTTCAATCACTCCTCGCGCGATCTTGTCTTTCGGGTTCCACCGGAGTTCCAGTTCGTGACACAGAATCGCAGGTATCTCAATCCCACCGCACATGAAGTTCCGCGCTTTCAGCGTATCTGGCAGCACGGCTCGGATGGCATTATTGTGAACGTTTTACTATTGCCTGACGCCTCTTGGCAGCAGTGGACACCCGAGAAGACATTCGAGGAAGGTTTGGCGAAGATGCTGTCGGACCCGACGCTTAAGCCCGTGTCGCGGCGCAGTTACAAGCTTGACGGTTGTCCAGCTGAGTCGATCACATGCTATTACCAGAGTCCAAACGGCACGTCCCAGCGGATGGATTGTTTTCTCGCGAAGCCTTATATGTTTGCTTGCGTACGTTTCGTCGAAGCCGTCCTCATGGAACGATCCGGCCAGCAAAGCATTTTTTCAGACTATCTCGCTCAAGCCTAAGAAGTGAATAGCCAAAAAGACCTAACCAATCGCTGGAGCCAACCGCTAGCCGTTGCGATGCGCACATTAATTTTATGAAAGAGTTTTCGATGTTTGCCAGGCTCGCCGCCGCCAGCGGTGGCTCAGCTTTGTCTCGTTAGGTCTATGCCACGCACGATCAACATCGGGCAGTTCTACGGTGGCTTAATCGGCGTAGCATTCTGGATGCTCGTGGCGATCTGGTACCTATATTTTTGGCCACGTTCGCTTCGACGGCGGATCGACCGTGGCGACATCGACGCCTTTGATGGGCTCGCGAAGCTCAGGAAAGCGCCGCTGGTCGGTTACATGTTGCTTCTCATCGCGATCGCCGACGCCGTCGGCACACTCGATTACATCGGTGCGTTCGGAAGCCCCTGGGTCGCTATAGGGCTGCTGTTCGCTGTCATCATCAGCATGTTCTTTGTGGTTCGTGCCCTCATACGAGAGAGCAGGGTAGCGAGACGATGAACAGACCTAACCAAAGCGCTGGAGCGAACCGCCGCCCGGCGCGTGTTCACATTTCAGATGATTAAAACAGTTGCAGTTGCAGCCACGCTCGGTTTCGCCGGCGCTCGCTCAGCTTGTTCTCGTTAGGCGCACATGCTGCGTGTCGCGTCCAGGTCACTCACGGTGCTGCTGGCGTGCGCACACGCACACGCCAAAGACTACATCACATGAGGCGACGCACTTTTCGATCACTCACTGCCGTCCTTCAAACGCTACGACAAAGAAGTTAAGCGTATCCTGCATCGTGCCGGGGAGCGCGACAACTGGTGCGTTTTGAAAGCGCGAAGGCTCAAAATCTGTTGCGGTAAAATTTGGCTTGCAATGCAAATCAGACTCCCCTAAAACCTATTTGAATCGATGTCGGCGGACTATTAGGCCCAAAATGTGTCGGGCTGCCCGCTTAGTAATCCCTCGCATCGTTAGCAAACCCGGAGATTACTTCTATGAATCGACTTATCGTGACAGCGATTCGCTGCTTGCTTGCATTCATCCTTCCAACATCTAAAGCTAAGAAAGCTACCCTGTTAGTGTTTTCCGTTGCCATGCTGCTGGCGAGCGGCGCGGCGGCGGTGCGCGGGCAATCTGCGCTCGACAGTTTCGATCCAAACCCCAACCAGGCGGTTTTCTCCATCGTCGTGCAACCGGACGGCAAGATTCTTATCGGCGGCGTCTTTACAACGCTCTCGCCCAACGGCGGACCGCCGGTCACGCGCAACTACATCGCTCGGCTGAACACGGACGGCACGCTCGACACGGCTTTCAACGCGAACTTCGACCCGAACGCGAACACTTGGGTCAATGCAATCGCGGTGCAGGTCGACGGCAAGATTTTAGCGGGCGGCCAATTTAGCACCATCGGCGGACAGACGCGCAACAACATTGCCCGGCTGAACCCGGACGGCACGCTCGACACCGCTTTCAACCCGAACGCGAACAATGATGTTTATACAATTGCGGTGCAGGCGGACGGCAAGGTTTTAGTGGGCGGAGATTTCAGCAGCATCGGCGGACAGACGCGCTTCTGGATCGCCCGGCTCGATGCCACAACCGGTTTGGCTGATTCGTTCAACCCGAACCCGAGCGGTGGTCGCGCTAGTGGAGTCAATTCAATCGCGGTGCAGAGCGACGGTAAGATTTTAGCGGGCGGCGGGTGGTTCAACATCGGCGGAAAGACGCGCCACAACATTGCCCGGCTTGATCCCACGACCGGCTTGGCTGATTCGTTCAACCCGAACCCGAACAATATTGTCTATTCAATCGTAGTGCAGGCGGACGGCAAGATTTTAGTGGGCGGCCAGTTCCACGGACCACACCCAAGCATCGGCCGACAGCCGCGCAACTACATCGCCCGGCTCGCTCCCACGACCGGATTTGCAGATTCGTTCAACCCGAACGCGAACCAGTATGTCCTTCGAATTGCAGTGCAGGCGGACGGCAAGGTTTTAGCGAGCGGCGGGTTCACCAGCATCGGCGGACAGGCGCGTACTTACATCGCCCGGCTCGATGGCACGACCGGCTTGGCAGATTCGTTCAACCCGAACCCGAACAACTTTGTCGATTCAATCGCGGTGCAGGCGGACGGCAAGATTTTAGTGGGCGGCGTGTTCACGAGCATCGGTGGGCAGATGCGTAATTACATCGCTCGGCTCGATGCCACGACTGGGGATTAGCTGATTCGTTCGACCCAAAGTGAAACCGGTCATCGACCGGACCCGCGTTGTCGGGCAATTCGAGTACAGCCGTCCGTTCCGAGCTGGCGTGAAGAAGACGAGCGACCCCAATGTTGAGATGGACCACGTTTGGTGCGGGCGCGAAGCCTATGACAATCTAACCCCTATGAAGCCAACGGCCCCATTGCGGTGCAACTCTAGTGTGTTTGCCACGACACCCTGGATTTCATCCAGGTGCCCGGCTTCCCTAATGCGATTCGCCTCTTCGCGCTCACGCACTCCCGCCGTAATGTTGTTCAACGCTAGCCGTGGCTTATCTCTTTCTCGTTAGGCTGCGCAACACGCATCTATGCTTCCTCAGGCAATCGCTGAACCTCTCACTCCATCCCGCGACGCACGCGGGTTCGTTGTCGAGCCACTCTCGCTCGCACAGTTGACAGCTCAACAGAACGTTCACGTAGTGTGGACGGCGGCGGGCGCGGTACGAGGCAATCATCACCACGTGCGCGGTGCGGAAGTCGCATTGGTTCTCGGTCCTGCGCTGGTCCGCTATAGAGATGCCAACGGCATTCAGGACGTCGAGATCCCCAAGGGGACCTTGTACCGCTTCACCTTCCCGCCCAAAGTCGCACATGCCTTCGGTGCTTTGGGGCCGGAGCCGATGTTTCTCGTGGGGTTCAACACAGAGACCTACGACTCTGAGCACCCAGACGTACTCCCAGACCACATACTCGGAGCGGATGACCTTGCCAAGTTCGTATGAGGGCGCAGCCTAACCAGACGCTGCAGCCGACGCCTGGCCGGCTTGTTTCCTTGCGTTATCATGATTAAAATACTGCACAAGATAGCCATCCGCGCCTTCGCTAGGCGCGGCTGAGCTTGAGCTCGTTAGATGCGTGAAAACGCGCCCTCTCTCCAACAGATGCTCGCATGAATGAATCTGGCGCCCTACCTCGCAAAGCTGTGATTCTCGGCCCCGGTGAGGGACGTTCCTATCCAATGGGCCGCATCGCCGCGGTCTTCAAGGCTGACGAATCCGAAAGCGAATCGCGCTACTCTATCTCGGAATGGTGGCTTGAGCCACACACGCAAGGTCCGGGCCCACACTCGCACCCGGAGGACGACATCTTTTACGTCATCGAAGGCACGATGAGTGTCCTGGTGGGTGAGGCGTGGACCCATGCCGCTCGGGGTTCATTCATTCTTGTCCCGGGTGGTGTCACCCACGACTTCGAAAACCGCGGCGACACACGAGCCGGAATGCTCAACCTGTCGATACCGGGTTCGTTCGAGCCGCACATGCCTGACATCGTGCAGTGGTTTGCCGAAAATCCACCCAAAGATGCAGGCGTCTAACCAATCGATGAAGCCAACGGACCCTCGGCGAAATAACCTCAACGTGTTGGCCACCGACCCGCCCGTGGCTTATCTCTTTCTCGTTCGGCGGCAGAGGCGACTCGTGGGTTCTTCGTGCACCTGAACTAACTCACGCAACAACCAAGGAGCAAATCGTGACCGATCCCAAGTACGCGGCATTCACGGCGCTCGACCCGTTCTTCGACATCGTCCAGCGGGGTTTGGCCGGCCTGGTCGACGGCGACCACTATTTCGACACCATCGCCGACGACGCGGAGTTCGAATTTCGATATCATTTCCCCGAATGGCCCCAGACACTTCGTGGTCGTGACGCCCTGATGGCGCTCTATGCGGGCTACGGCAACAACATCGTCCTCCACGGCGCTGACGAGCTCGTTGTGCACCGATCGCAGGACCCTCGCGTTGTCATCATCGAATACGATGTCCATGGTAAAATTGTCGCGACCGGCTCCTCATACGACAACCGGTTCATCTCGGTCGTTACCGTCGAGGGCCGAAAGATCGTGCAATGGCGGGACTATATGGACTCGCTGGCAGCCATGACCGCGCTTAGTCAGGTGCAGTAGCAATTGTTTGGGCTCCCGCGAGCTGCAAAGGATGAGGCACATCGGGGTACACATATACGAATCGCCACATGGGGGGAGGCTCCTGGGTTGGGTGTCCGTGCGAGTGGGCGAGAAAAGGGGGCTTGTGGACGCCGAGCCTGCGTCGCATCGTCCGGAGGGAACCGTTGGTCCTTTTCGTGAAGGTTGCCGCGAAGGCCCTGCCACCTGACTGGTAGATGAGACGGACCGCTTCCTCGGTCGTGATGGTCTTCATGGTGTCGTCTCAGGTTGCGTGGAAGTGAAAGGGCCTGGGCTCTTCTCGTCGAGCCCCAGGCGCTGCACCTAACCGGGGCCGCGTTACGGTTTCGGGCGACAACAAGCTCTTGCAGAAGCCCCGGCAGGTGAGCTTTGGCGTTAGGCGCAAGATTTTGTAATTACGCGACGCGGCCGCAGCAGTTTTTATACTTTTTCCCGCTGCCGCACGGACACGGTTCATTCCGACCGACTTTCGGCATTGATCGCCGAATCGGAAGATCGAGCGTCATTTCGCCATCGCCAGCGCCATCGGCGGTGACCCCCGCCATCGCGCCGACCGGCTGAGGCTGGCGTGCCCGAGCCGGAGCGTTTGCCGTCGGCGCAGTCGGGGCGTGTTCGCGCAACAAAAATTGAGGCAGCGTGGCCAGGAAATTTTCGAACGCCTGCAAGTTTGAAGTGCTGCGGAAAAGATTGTGCAAAACTTCGTTTTTAATGTTCGCCATCAACTCGACAAACATGTCGTAAGCCTCGGTTTTGTATTCGATGAGCGGATCCTTCTGCGCGTAGCCGCGGAGATAAACGCCTTCGCGCAACGCGTCCATCGCGTAGAGATGCTCCTGCCAAAGCCGGTCGATCGCGTTCAAGATGATGTAACGCTCGAGGCTTTTCACCGCCGTCGCTTCTTCGTGCGAAGATTTTCGCTCGTAAGCGTCTTTGATTTTCCCGATCAGGAACTGTGCATTTTCATCGACCGTGCGCGTCTCGAATTGCGCTTTTTCTTTCGTTAGGCCGAGCGGGAAAGTTGTGTTCACCCAGTGCAACAGGCCGGTGTAGTTCGGCTCTTCATCGCGCTCGGCAGCCAGATACTCCTTCACTTTCGCTGGCACCGCCTCGTCGATCACTTCGTAGATGAGGGTGCGCGGCTCCTCAGAATCGATCGTCTCGTTGCGATAAGTGTAAACCACTTCCCGCTGCATGTTCATCACGTCGTCGAAGTCGAGCGTGCGTTTTCGGATCAGGTAGTTGCGCTGCTCGACGCGCTTCTGGGCCGTCTCGACCGACTTGTTCAGCCATCGATGCTCAAGCTCCTGGCCTTCCTCGAGACCGAAACGTTCCATGATCCTCGTCATGCGCTCGGCCGCGCCGAAGTTGCGCATCAAATCATCTTCGAAACTGACATAAAATCGCGACGCGCCAGGATCACCCTGCCGCGCGCAACGCCCGCGCAATTGTCGATCGATCCGGCGCGCTTCATGCCGCTCGGTGCCGATGACGTAAAGACCACCGCGGTCGGCCACGCGATCGCCCAGTTTAATGTCGGTGCCGCGACCGGCCATGTTTGTCGAAATCGTGACCGTCCCCGGCTGGCCCGCACGCGCCACGATCTCCGCTTCCTGCATGTGGAATTTCGCGTTCAAGACGTTGTGTGGAATTTTCTCGCGCTTCAGCATTCGACTCACCAATTCCGATGCTTCCACGCTCACCGTGCCGACAAGCACAGGCTGCTCCTTACTGTGGCATTCTCTAATCTCATTGATCACGGCGTTGTATTTTTCCCGCCGCGTTTTGTAGATGTGGTCGTTATGATCTTTGCGCGCCACCGGTCGATTCGTGGGGATGACATTGACGTCCAGTTTGTAAATGTCGTGAAACTCAGCCGCTTCGGTTTCGGCCGTTCCGGTCATGCCGGCCAGTTTCTGGTAAAGCCGGAAATAATTTTGAATCGTGATCGTGGCGAGGGTTTGCGTTTCGCGATCGATTTGCACGCCTTCCTTCGCTTCCACCGCTTGATGCAAACCGTCGCTCCAGCGGCGCCCGGGCATTTTGCGGCCGGTGAATTCATCGACAATCACGACCTTGTTGTCCTCGATGACGTACTGAACGTCTTTCTCGAAGAGACAGTAGGCACGCAATAACTGCGAGATGTTGTGAATGCGCTCGGCTTGTGCGTCGCAATGTTGTTGCCGCTCCGTCTTGGCCCGCTCTTTTTCGTCGTCGGAGAGATTGGGATCCAGATCGATCTCCGTGAACTCGCTGATTAAATCCGGCAGCACAAACGCATTCGGGTCACCCGGATTCAGGAAATTGCGGCCTTGTTCAGAGAGATCGGATTCGTTCGATTTCTCATCAATCGTGAAAAACAGCTCCTCTTTGAGCGCGAACAGTTCCTCCTTGCGGGTGTCTGCATAAAAGGACAATTCCGCTTTATCGACAGCGCGACGTTTCTCCGGGTCCTCCATCATTCGCAGCAACTGCTTGTTGCGCGGCTGGCCGAGCTTCACTTTGAACATGAGGCGGCCGCCTTCCTCGATCTTGCCCTGCTCAAACTTCTCGATCGCTTCGCTCGCCACCCGGTTGCAAAGCATGGTTTGCTTGCGCACCAACTGATCGATGAGCGCTTTCCATTTGTCGTATTGATGGGTGGAAATGGTCGTCGGCCCGCTAATGATGAGCGGCGTGCGCGCTTCGTCGATCAGGATGGAATCGACTTCATCGACAATCGCATAATAATATCCGCGTTGAACTTGCTGCTCGCGCGTCGTGGCCATCCCGTTGTCGCGCAGATAATCGAAGCCGAACTCGCTGTTGGTTCCGTAGGTGATGTCCATCGCGTACTGCTCGCGACGGACGTTCGGCTCTTGATCGTGCTCGATGCAGCCAACGGTGAGGCCGAGGAAATCATAGAGTTGGCCCATCCACTCCGCGTCGCGGCGGGCCAGATAATCATTGACCGTAACCAGATGCGCGCCGCGACCAGTGAGGGCATTGAGATAAAGCGGCAATGTCGCCACGAGCGTCTTGCCTTCGCCCGTCGCCATCTCCGCGATCCGCCCTCGGTGCAAGACGACTCCGCCGAGCAATTGCATATCGAAGTGCACCATGTTCCAAACCATCGGCTGGTCGCACACGGTGAAAGTATGCTTCCGGTCGTTTAATCGCCGGGCCGCGTTTTTTACGACCGCAAACGCTTCCGGCAAAATCTCCTCGATCCGCCGCCATTGGTCCTCGAGCGCCGGAATTTTCGCAAGCTCTTCCTTCCACGCCGCCGTTTTCGCGCGCAAAGCCTCGTCGGACAAGTTCTGAAACTGCGCTTCGAACTCGTTGATCCGGCGCACGATCGGCATCATCCGCTTGAGCTCGCGCTGATTTTTCGACCCGAGTATTTTCTTTAAAATCCAGCCAACCATTCCACCGTTAATATCGGCGAAAATCGATCAGTCGCAATTACCGCGAAGATCTCGCACCAAGTCCGCAAAGGCCACAAACGATCTGAAACCGTTTTCATTGTGTCCGTTGCGACCGTTGATTCGCTCCCTCCCGGTCGCTCACCCTCTTGGGCTGCCCGTCTATCCGACTCGTCTCCCGCCGGTCGTATTGTGCGAGGCTTTTTTGCGGCTAATATCGGTCGCATGAAGAAAATCATTTCTACTCCGGAAGCGCCCGCCGCCGTCGGTCCCTACTCGCAAGCCGTGCGCGCTGGATCGACCATCTACTGCGCCGGACAAATTCCGCTCGATCCGAAAAGCGGCCAGATCGTTTCGCAGGATATCGCTGAGCAGACCCGGCGGGTGTTGGATAACATCGGCGCCGTTCTTCGCTCGGAAGGGCTGACGTTTGAGAACATCGTGAAGACCACGGTTTTTCTCACCGACCTCGCCGATTTCCAGACGGTGAATGAAATTTACGCGTCCTATTTCAAGAAAGAGCCCCCGGCACGATCGACAGTTCAGGTGCCGGCTTTGCCAAAAGGCGCGCGCGTCGAAATCGAAGCCATTGCCGTTGTCAACGGAGGCGGATCGAGTGGGCAAACAGCTTACGACACGTCGGGTTGAATTTTGACTGTAGCGGCGGTCTATGACCGGCGCTCGAAATCAAAAAATCAATGCGACACTCATAGAGTGCCGCTACAGAAGAAAATCCAAATGAGCGAAAATTTGCTCGCGTTGTCCCGTGGCCGGGCCGCAAAGTTTTGCGAAGGCGGGCGAAAATTACCGTAGCAAATAACTGTGGTGGCAGCCGTGCCGGCTGCTCTTTCGCGCCTGACACGGGTGCCACTACAGAAGCTTCCTTGACGCTCTAACGAGCGCTCATAATCTCAATCGTCGCCATCCCCCGGGGTTTAATTGTGAACGCGATCTCTGCTTTCTATCATTCGTCCGTTGGGAAAAAAATGATCGTCGCGATCACCGGCATCATTTTGATCCTGTTCGTCATCGGCCATTTGTTAGGCAATCTGCAGATTTTTCTCGGACCGGACTGGATTAACGGCTACTCGCAACATCTGCGCGATCTCGGGCCACTTCTGTGGGCCATTCGCCTTTTCTTGCTCTGCACCGTCGTAATCCACATCTACGTGACGATTCGGCTGGCCATCGAAAATCGGCGCGCCCGGCCTGAGGCCTACATCGACAAGGAACATGTCAAAGCCACTTTCGCGTCACGTCATATGGTGATGAGCGGACTGATCATCCTCGCTTTTCTCATTTATCACCTCGCTCATTTCACTTTCCGAAAAACCGATGCCCGCTTTGCGCTGCTCGGGGCCGATCCCCTAAATCATTACGATGTTTACTCGATGATGGTTTACGGATTTCAAAATTATCTCGTCTCGGGATTTTACATTCTTGGCATGTGGTTGCTCGCACTTCACTTGAGCCACGGATCATCGAGTTTTTTTCAATCGCTCGGACTCAATAACAGGACTCTGACGCCGCGTCTCGCATTCGCCGGACGCGTTTTCGCGTGGCTATTATTCGTTGGCTACACCTCGATTCCCGTCGCGGTTTTGCTCGGCCTCATTAAACCCGCGCAGCAATTGTGAGAGCGAAATCCGAATATCGAATATCGAATATCGAATATCGAATATCGAATATCGAATATCGAATATCGAATATCGAATATCGAATATCGAATATCGAATATCGAATATCGAATATCGAATATCGAATATCGAAACAAACTCGAAATCCGAAACAATCCGAGAGATGAACAATGACGAGAATTCGAAACCTTACGATTTGGAAGAACGCACCTTCCAATTCGCGAAGGCTAGTCGCGCATTTGTGAAGGTTGTGCCGCGAACGATCGCGAATGTTGAGGACGCGAAGCAGTTCATCCGCGCCTCCGGCTCGATCGGTGCGAACTACATTGAGGCGAACGAAGCCATCGGCAAGAAGGACTTCCTTATGAAAATTAAGATCTGTCGCCGTGAGGCTAAAGAGAGCGGTTACTGGCTTGGCCTCTTAGACGTTGACGGAAAACTTGAACCGAATAGGGAGCGCCTCCTCGTTGAAGCTAAGGAACTCATGAAAATTTTTGGCGCCATTGTCCGCAAATCAGAGGAATAGGAGTTTTGAATTTCGAATTTTCTGCCCTTTGTTTGGGATTTCGAGATTCGAATTTCGAATTTTTCGAAATATGATTGGCACGCTGGACGCGAAGATTCCGCCCGGTCCGCTCGACCAAAAATGGCGGAACCATCGCGACCATTCGCGATTGGTTAGTCCGAATAATCGGCGCAAATTCGAGATCGTCATTGTCGGCAGCGGCCTGGCGGGCGGATCGGCCGCGGCGACACTGGGCGAGCTTGGCTATCGAGTGAAGTGTTTTTGCTATCAAGACTCGGCGCGTCGCGCGCATTCGATCGCTGCCCAAGGTGGAATCAACGCCGCAAAAAATTATCAGAACGATGGAGACAGTGTTTATCGGTTGTTCTACGACACGATTAAAGGCGGCGATTTTCGCTCGCGCGAGGCAAACGTTTATCGGCTCGCTGAGGTCAGCTCGAACATCATCGACCAATGTGTCGCGCAAGGTGTTCCCTTCGCGCGGGAGTACAGCGGCCTGCTGGCCAACCGTTCCTTCGGCGGCGCCCAAGTGTCACGAACGTTTTACGCGCGCGGCCAAACCGGGCAGCAACTTTTGCTTGGCTGCTATCAGGCGCTCTGCCGCCAGATCGCTGGCGGCACGGTGGAGATGTTTCCGCAGAGAGAGATGCTCGATCTGGTAGTTGTCGATGGTCACGCGAAGGGAATCATCACGCGCGATCTCGTTTCGGGAAAGATCGACAAGTACGCGGCCGATGCCGTCGTGCTCGCCACCGGCGGTTATGGAAACGTTTTTTATCTCTCAACCAATGCTCGCGGCTGCAATGTCACCGCCACCTATCGCGCTTACAAAAAGGGAGCGCTCTTCGCGAACCCATGTTTCACTCAAATTCATCCCACCTGCATTCCGGTCAGCGGCGAACATCAATCCAAACTGACCCTCATGTCAGAATCGTTGCGCAACGATGGACGGGTCTGGGTCCCGAAGCGCAAAGAAGATTGCGACAAAGCGCCTGACGAAATTCCCGAACCAGGGCGCGATTATTATCTCGAGCGAAAATATCCGAGCTATGGGAATCTCGCGCCGCGCGACATCTCTTCGCGTGCGGCCAAGGAAGTATGCGACGAAGGACGCGGTGTTGGGCCCGGCGGACGCGGCGTTTATCTGGACCTGGCGGACGCAATTAAGCGGCTTGGCGAGCGAACGATCTGCGAGCGCTACGGCAACCTGTTCGAGATTTACGAGAAGATCACGGGCGAGAATGCATATAAAATGCCGATGCGCATTTATCCCGCCATCCATTACACGATGGGCGGTTTGTGGGTCGATTACAATTTGATGAGCAATCTTCCCGGCCTCTATGTGATCGGGGAAGCGAACTTCTCCGATCACGGCGCGAACCGGCTTGGCGCCAGCGCACTCATGCAAGGATTGGCCGACGGTTATTTCATCTTGCCCTACACATTGCCGAATTATCTCGCAGGTCAGATGAGCAAGCGGCCTTCAACCGATCATCCCGAATTCAAGAAAACAGAGAGCGATGTCCGCGCCAAGATCGACAACCTCCTCAAAATAAACGGAAAACGCTCCCTCGATTCCATTCATCGCGAGCTCGGGGCACTTCTCTGGGAAAAATGTGGAATGTTGCGAAACAAAAAAGGCTTGCAGGAGGCGCTCACGAAAATTCCGGAGTTGCGCAACGAATTTTGGAACAACGTGCGCGTCCCCGGTGATGATGAAGATTTCAATCAATCACTCGAACGCGCCGGTCGCGTCGCCGATTTCCTCGAGTTCGCCGAGTTGATGTGCATCGATGCGTTCGCCCGCGACGAATCATGCGGCGCACATTTTCGAGAAGAGCATCAAACCTCGGAGGGCGAAGCGCTCCGCGACGACGAAAATTTTGCCGACGTTTTCGCCTGGGAATTTCAAGGCAACGGCGAAATCGCAGAGCCAAAGTTGCATCGCGAGCCGCTCCATTTCGAAACGGCGCATCTCACGCAAAGGAGCTATAAGTAGTTTTTAGTTGATAGTTGATAGATTTCCGATGTGCCATGTTTAACTTCGAAAAATTAGACGTTTGGCAGAAGGCGATCGATTTCGCCGATCTCGTTTACAATCACACGCGGAATTTCCCAGCCGATGAACGGTTTGGCCTTACCAACCAAATGCGCCGGGCTGCCGTCTCGATATCTTCGAACATTGCGGAGGAGGCGTCTCGCATGTCGCAAACCGATTTTGCGCGATTCATCGAAATCGCGACAGGTTCGGTCTTTGAGGTCGTCTCACAATCGTTTGTTGGTCGTCGGCAACAGTTCCTAAGCGAAGGAAGCTTCAGCGCTCTGTATGCAGCGGCCGATGAAATCGGTCGCATGCTGAGCGGGCTGCGAAAATCGTTAGCTTCCACGTAATGTCGTGCGCGCCTCTGTCCATCTATCAACTATCAACTCTCAACCATGAACTTTCTGTTGAAAGTGTGGCGACAAAAGGATCGACGATCAAAAGGCAAACTCGTCGACTATGAAGCGCGCGATATTTCGCCGCACACTTCTTTTTTGGAGCTGCTCGATATCGTAAATGAAAATTTGCTCGGGCGTGGCGAAGAAGAGATCGCCTTCGACTCCGATTGTCGCGAAGGCATTTGCGGCACGTGCGCGCTCACCATTAACGGCGAAGCTCACGGGCCCGATCATCCCGGAGCGGCCTGTGAACTTTACATGCGCAAATTTCGCGACGGCACGACCATCATCGTCGAACCGTTTCGCGTAAGATCGTTTCCGATCATCAAAGATTTGGTGGTCGATCGGAGCGCGCTGGATCGCATTGTGCAGGCGGGCGGATTCATTTCCGCGCGGGCCGGTTCCGCGCCGGAAGCGAATTCAATTCCGATTCCGAAGCACGATGTCGATCTTGCGATGGAAGCGGCCGGGTGCATCGGCTGCGGCGCATGCGCGGCCGCGTGCCCGAACGCGTCGGCCATGCTTTTTACCGCTGCCAAAGTTTCGCACCTTGCGCTTTTGCCCCAAGGAAATCCCGAACGCGCAAGTCGTGTCTTGAAAATGGTGCGCACGATGGACGCGGAAGGTTTCGGCAACTGCACAAACACCTACGAATGCGAAGCCGTCTGTCCTGCCGAGATCAGCGCCAGTTTCATCGGGAAACTGAATCGCGAATACGCGCGCGCGACGATGCGCGCAAGCGCCGGCGACTGAGTGGATCGACCGTTCCGTCGGGCGACGTTCATCATAGCGCCGAAGACGCACTATTTTAACATCGAGGTCGCCTCGGCGACGACTGCTCGATCCACCTCGCGCGTCTCCACAGCGCGGGTCCAAAGCTCCGGATCGAGCTGAGCCTTCGCGCGCTTAGAGACAAGATCGACATCTGCATTTTGCCGCAACACGGCAAACACGGTTGAGCCGGAGCCGGACATCAACGCGGCGGCGACTTCTTTTTGCTCCAACAGCCACATCTTGATTCGCGCAAGAAAAACAAATTTCTCGAAAACCGGGCGCTCGAGTTCGTTGTGGAATTTCTCACCGCGAAAATCTTGCTGCCCATAGGAGATACCAGGAAGCTCGCGCGAATCCTGCCAACGTTTATAGGCCCACGGTGTTGACACTCCGAAATCCGGTTTCACGAGCAAGATCGATAATTGCCCGGTCAACCTTCTGGGCGTGACGATCTCGCCACGACCTGTGCATACCGCGGCCGATTCAAAAATAAAAAACGGAACGTCCGATCCGATGGTCGATCCAAGTTTGGCCAAGTTCTTGCGTGACAGTTTAGTTGCAAAGAGCTGATTGAGCGCGAGCAACACCGCCGCGGCGTCGCTGCTGCCACCACCCAAACCTGCGCCGAGCGGAATTTTCTTTTTGAGTACGATCGAGACCGCCGGCTTCATTTGCGTCGCAGCGAAAAATGCATTCGCTGCGCGCACGGCAAGATTCTCGCCGCCTCGCGGAACAGATGGATCATCGCAACGAAAACTGATGCCCTCCCCTCGCTTGTTCTTATCGATCTTAATTTGATCGCAGAGTGAAATCGGTGAAATGAAAGTTTCGATCTCGTGAAAGCCATCGGGGCGACGACGCAAAACTCTCAAGAAAAGATTGATCTTCGCCGGCGCCGAAACCTGCATAGTTTGCAATTTGTCTGCCAAACTCGAAGAAGAACAGGATGAATTCCCGATCAATTACTGCGCGCGACAAAATTATTGTCGCTCTCGATGTTCCAAGAAAAGAGACGGCGCTTGATCTCGTTAGGCGCCTGGCGGGACAGATTTCATTTTTCAAAATTGGCTTGCAGCTTTACACGGCGGAAGGTCCGGAGATCGTACGCGTGGTCCTTGGGACTGGTGCAAAAGTCTTTCTCGATCTTAAACTGCACGACATTCCGAGCACTGTCGCGCGCGCAGTCGAATCGGCGGCGGAGTTAGGAGTGCAAATGCTCACCGTTCATTTGAGCGGCGGCGGCGCAATGATTCGCGCAGCCACTTCCGCACGCTCGGGCGACTTGCTTTTGCTTGGCGTCACCCTTCTAACGAGCGTAAACGAACAGACGCTTCTCGAAATTGGAATCCCTGACAAGATCGACAATCACGTTTTGCGACTGGCGAAACTTGGCGTATCAGCAGGAATTGGTGGACTGGTGGCGAGTCCGCGCGAAGCAAAAATGTTACGTGCGGAATTCGGCAAAGAAATCAAGATCGTCACGCCGGGAGTTCGGCCAAGCTGGGCGGAAGTGGTTGATCAAAAGCGTGTGATGACACCGCGTGAAGCGCTCGAGGCGGGCGCGGATTATTTGGTGATTGGCCGTCCGATCACGGCGCATCCGGATCCGGTTGAAGCGGTCGCAAGGATCTTGGGCGAGATCGAAGCCTAACGAATTCAGATGTCGATCTTTGGGGCGCTTGAGGTTTATCAGGACGACGCTGCGCGATCCGCGGCGATGAACATGGCGATCGATGAAGCTTTGCTCGAAATGGCAAGCACTCCTTCGATTCGTTTTTATCGATGGCACTCCCCTGCCCTTTCGTTTGGATACTTTGGTAGGTTTGCCGACGTTGTTGATTATGTGGCGCAGCGCGACCTGGTCCGCCGATGGACGGGCGGAGGAATTGTTTTGCACGGGGATGATCTCACCTACTCGGTCATCATTCCTCGGGACGATCCCATGTTCGCCGGATCGTCCATGTCAATCTACGAGAATGTTCATCACGCTTTGTGCGAAGCTCTGAGCGTAATCGGTAAGCACGCAGATTTGTTAGCTGTAGCGGCGGTCTGTGACCGTCGCACTAGTCAAGATCGATCCATCCATAGTTGGGAAATTACCGGGAGGGAAATAAATGCGACGGTCACAGACCGCCGCTACAATGATTGTTTCGCAAACCCAGTGCGCGCGGATGTGCTGGTGAACGGGCGCAAGGTTGCCGGCGCAGCGCAACGAAGGACGCGGACCGGTTTGCTCCATCAAGGCAGCATTCAACAGATCGATCTGGGGACGGATTTCACAGAGCGATTCGCGCAAGAATTATCGGGCAAATGGACGGCCCGGAATTTGGACCAGACCATCTTCAATCGCGCCCAGGAAATCGCACAGCAGAAATACGCAAATCAGGCCTGGTTACGGCGACGGTGATTTTTCGGCAAGTTGCCGAAAGCGACAGGCTCGCCACGGGACGAGTCCGTCCGACTGGCGGACTGGGCTCCCCGGACAAAATTGCGAGCGTGTTGTTTTGACTTTTAGCAAAGCGCCCGCCATTCTGCGCGTGTGGAAGCTTTCGCACGCCCAACCACGGCAACGGCGCATTCAGTCAATCCGCTCGCTCGGGTGACACGCCTCGTCCAGCCGCACCTCGACCAAGTCGAAGAGCGAATTATTCAGCAAGTCGCAGCGTTCGATCCGGCAATCGAAGGGTACGTTACTTACGCGATTGGTGGACGCGGCAAACGGCTTCGGCCGCTGGTGGCGCTGCTCGCCGGAGGTGCGTCCGGCGAGATTAATTCCGGACATGTCGATCTTGCCGTGATCGTGGAGCTGATCCATCTCGCGACGTTGGTGCACGACGATGTGATGGACGAAGCGGAGCGGCGCCGCGCGCAGCCAACGGTGAATGCGCGCTGGGGAAATTCGCTCAGCGTTTTGTTAGGCGACTGTCTCTTCGCGCATGCGTTGAATCTGTCCGCGAGCTTTGAAAATTCGCAGATCAGCCGCGCGATTGCGCGGACAGCGGCCGAAATTTGTTCCGGCGAAATGATCCAGACGCAGCGTCGTTTCGATCTCAAACTCGGGGTAGAAGATTATTTGCGCATCGTGAAAATGAAAACCGGATCGCTTTTCTCTGCTGCGTCGGAATTGGGCGCGACGATCAGCGAGGCAAAGCCCTCGGTCGTCGAGATTCTGAAAAACTTCGGCCTGCGCGTCGGCACAGCCTATCAGATCTACGATGACTGTTTGGACATCGCCGGAACCGAAAGCGCCACGGGCAAAACGCTCGGGACCGATTTGCGCAAAGGCAAGTTCACACTTCCGGTGCTAATTTTCCTGCGCTCAGCCTCCGAGTTCGAGCGCGAACGCTGTTCGAGTCTTATTCTCGACGGCAAATGCGAGGAGATGAGTGAGATTTTGAAGAACCGTTCAGCAAATGGCGCGTTGGACGAATCGATTGCAGCGGGCAACGATCTCATCTGCGAGGCGCAACGGAGCATCGAGTCGCTCTCATCGAATTCGCACGCCGAGGGACTGTTTGCGCTCGGCAACGCGATGCGCGAGATGTTCGAGCAGTTGCGCGTGTAGCGATGGCGCAGCTGAAGATCCGTGAGATGCCGCAGGAAGAGCGGCCGCGTGAGAAACTTGCGGCGCACGGCGCGGCCGCCCTCACGGACCCGGAATTGATTGCGATTCTTCTGCGCACCGGAGTTGTGGGCGCGAACGCGGTGGAAGTGGGGCGTGAACTCCTGAAAAGATACGGCTCGCTGGCCGGCTTGAGTCGCTGCACAGTTGACGAACTGGCAAAAATTCGTGGTGTTGGCTTCGCGAAAGCGGTCCAGCTGGTGGCGGCATTTGGATTGGGGCAGCGTTTGGCGCACGAGACATTGTCGAAACAAAAAATCGACTCACCGGAGCTGGCAAACGAACTCGTCGGCGCGGAGATGCGACGATTGCACAAGGAATCGTTGCGCGTGATTCTGCTCGACACTCGCTATCATCTCATCCGCATCGAAGAAGTCTCGATTGGCAGTGTCAACGAGAGCATCGCCCATCCCCGTGATGTGTTTCGTCCGGCGGTCGTTTCGTCCGCCTATGCTGTGATCGTCGTGCACAATCATCCCTCCGGCGATCCGTCACCTAGCCAGACGGACCACAGCTTAACAAGACGATTGGCGGAGGCCGCGGAATTGCTGCAAATCAAACTGCTCGACCACATCATCATCGGTGCGCCGAGCGAGCAAGGCGCCGGTTATTTCAGTTTCAAAGAAGCAGGCGTGCTGTGAAAATTCATCCGACGGCAATTGTCGATCCGGGCGCGCAAGTCGGCAGCGATGTCCAGATCGGGCCGTATTCCGTTATCGGTCCGCAAGCGGTGATCGGGGCGCGCACAGTTATTCAATCGCATGTCGTTATTGATGGAAGCGTGGCGATCGGCGCCGACAATTTCATCGGACACGGCGCAATCATCGGCGGCGCGCCGCAAGACCTTTCGTTTTCACTGGAAAGGAAAACCACGGTCGAGATCGGAAAAGGCAACGTCATTCGCGAATACTGTACAATTCATCGCGGCAGCGCCGAAGGCAGCGCAACGATGATCGGCGACAACAATTTCCTGATGGTGGGCACGCATGTCGGCCACAACTGCGAGATCGGCAACAACGTGATCATTGCTAACAATTGTCTGCTTGCAGGACATGTTCGGGTCGACGATCAGGCTTTTCTCGGCGGTGGATCGACATTTCACCAATACATGCGCGTTGGTCGGCTCGTGATGGTGCAAGGCAGCTCGGGGTTTGGAAAAGACCTGCCGCCGTTCGTGGTCGCGGCGGAACGCAATTCTGTTTTTGGCGTGAATGTCGTCGGACTGCGGCGCGCTGGATTTAGCGCGAAAGATCGAAATGAAATTAAGAATGCGTTCAAATTGCTTTACACAAGCGGGCTGAACATTTCGCAGGCGCTCAAAAAAGCCGCCGCAACGAAATTTGGCGCGCCGGCGCGAGAATTTTTTGCGTTTGTCGCGGCAGCAAAAAAGCGCGGCATCTGCCCGTACAAACGCGGAAGTGAAGCCGTCTCGGACGTTTGACATACGCGCTCTACATCAGCGCGAGCAGCGCGAGCATGCGTCCGGTTCTTCCCTTCTCGGCGCGATAAGAATAGTAAAGATCGGGATGACACGCTGTGCAGATGCCGCTGTCGTGGATTTGCTTCACGCCTTGCGCACGGCATTGCCCGATAATTGTTGCCGCAAAATCGACTTCATAATGCGGCGGACGTATGCAGGGACTGAGTTGCACGACAAGGTCGGCCGGATTCGATCCTAAATGCGCTTTCATTTGCGCGATGGCATTCGCGACCACGCCATGCTCAGTGCCTTTTTTTCCGGAGTGCACGAGACCAATCGCCGGTTTTTTTGGATCGACAATGTAAACCGCGCAACAATCGGCGACGTGAATGCCAAGCGCGACTTCTCTCTGATTCGTGATGATACCGTCGCAACCAGCGAACTGTACGTCCGATTCAACTGGTAGATCGATCCGCGTTGCGCCCGATGGGTAGCCGATCGATCCAATCGGCTGGGTCGGCCGGCTCTTTCTATTTGTGTCGCTACGATCACTGACTGATTTCTGTTGAAGGAGCTGCCCGGCTCGGCCGGGTTCGGCGACAATCGCAATTTGGTCGCCGTGAACCTGTTCGGCCGTAAGCACCGGCCAATCGCTGACGCCGATTGCGCACCGAATTTCGCGATGCGCCGCTTCTAACCGGCGCAAAGCTTCAGCTTTGTCATGCGAGACGTCGATGCCCGGAAATCGCTTGGTAAAAACGTGCCGGCAATGCGGCAGTTGTGTCAAAGCACCGAAGTGTTCAATGGGCAGCGGCTGCACTCAGGTGATTTAGAATAAGAGATGTCTCGGGACGAGCTCGCGGTCGACAAGTCCGTGTCGCCGCGGCGACCGGACCGAACTGGCATTTTCGCTCGACCGGACAACTAATTTTATTTCGATAAGCTTTCCTTGCGTAAGCTTTCCTTGCGTCTTCCTTCGGCGTCCCTGTTACTGCCCGTCTCGTAGGTTTTCGATCGAGTGGCGTGCGGCGCGATGCCGTTGAACGATTCCGTGTAAGCACTCTGCGCGCCGGTCGCGCGATCGAATTCCGCGAGCGATGAATTGTAGCCGAAGAGCGCTTGCAAGCGCGTCGATTCCGCCGTGGTCAACTGCACTTGCGCGTTGAGCACATCGAGCTGAACCCCCGCGCCGGCGTCGAGCCGGGCCTTGGCCAGCCGAACTGCTTCCTCAGCCTCTTCCACGTTTTTTATTTGGCTTTGAATAAGTTCGAGGTTTTGCAGCAAATTTGAATACGCGGTCTGGATTTCCAGCTCAACCTGGCGAACGTCGTCGTCATAAGTGATTTTGGACTCGGACAAGAGCGCGCGCTGTTGCTTGACCTGGCCGTAAACCTGGCCGCTGTCCCAAATTGGCCAACTGCCGGTTACTCCCGCGATCCAGCCTTTCGAAATGTCATGAAAACTCGAGTTGAACGGTGAACTGACCCATTCGCCGCCGCCGGTCGCGTCGATCGTTGGAAGAAAACCACCGAGTGCGACATGCACCTGCTCGATTTGGTTGAGAACATTGGCGCGGGCTTGCTTTAAGAATGGGCGCCGCTGTTTTCCAAGCTCAATCGCATCGACTAACGAAATCTTTCGCGGGTTGTATGGCATTTCGCCGACGACTTCGAGCGGCGGCTTCTCGCCGCGCAGCGGATCGAAGTCGAGACCAAGAGTCTTGGCCAATGTTAGTTGCGCAATCCGATAATTATTTTTTGCGGCGATCAGCTGCGGAATCTGATTGTAAAGCGCGACTTCCGCTTGCAGCACGTTGAAACGCGGCACCGTTCCGGCCTCGAAACGATTTTGCTGATCTTTGAGCTGACTCTCCAGCAAGTGAACCGATTCCTCCTGCACGCCGATGAGCGCCTTGTCGACGACCACCTGATAAAACTGCGTCTTCACCGTGGCAATGAGCTGATCGAGCACGTTGCGAAACGCGAAGTAGGCGCTGTCGCGCTGAAAAAAAGTACCGCGGATTGCTGGCAGCGTCGTGCCGTTAAAGATCAACTGCGTTCCCGTAACGCGAATATTGTAGGATATATCACTTTGCTGCGCACTGGAGACGCTTGGCGTTGGGGTTGGCGTAGCCAGTGGTTGAACCTCGCCCGCCTGTGACCGCTGCGAAGCAACGACAGGCGCGACCGTGCCGGTGGTTGTCGGAGTTCCAAATATGGAGATCGAACGACTAAGATTTGGATCTGTCCAAGTGTAGCTTCCACTCACGGTGACGTGCGGCAAGGCTTGGGCGCGGATCTCGATGATTACTCCCTTGGTGCGCTCAATCTCGTGTTCCGCGATGAGCAGAGTCGGATTGCGCTGGAGCGCGGTTTGAATCGCCTGGTCCAGTGTAAATTTGCGCACGCCGCGCGACGACGAAGAGGTTTCTCCGCCCGCGCGCGCTGGCTGCGCAAATCCGAGTGCCAGCACAGCCAGGAGAATTCGGAGAGTAAGTTTTTGCATTGACGTAGAGGTCGAAAAGTTAGATGCGCGAAGGTCAGCGCGCAGATTCAAGCAGCGTTGGTTTTACCTTTGCCTGATGCCACTGCTGCCGAACGGATCAGAATCATTTCGATTGGCAGTAATCATAAATCTTACTGTAAATCTGGAGCCAGGCTTTTTGTTCATCGGGCGTGAGGTGTTCCAAAATCTTCATCAGGTTGCCCACCATCTCCTCACGGATTCGCCGGACGAGAGCCGAGCCTTTCGGAGTGATGCAAACCATCACCTTGCGTCGGTCTTCCCGTGCGCTCGAACGCACGACGTAGCCGAGATTTTCCAGACGCGCGACCAAACCGCTCGCGGCCGCGGTGGTGTGTCGCATTTTCTGCGCGATGGCAGACATGGTGAGGACTTCTTTCTGGTCCAGGAAAGCGAGAAGAAAAAACTGCGAAAACGAGACATTGCCCGGCGCCAGTTCTTTGCACAGATGCAACATGAAGCAGCGCTGCATCGCCAGAACGATATGGGAAAGACGCTCGGCGTCGGCACGAATTTGATCGGGTGGATTTCGCGCAAACGCGGTGGCGGTTCCGGTATTCAACGCGCTTAAGCTAAAAGAGTCGCGTGGCCTGTCAAACGTGGTCACGGCGAACAATCACGCTAATCAAAGAGTAGCAGTTCCACCGCGGTCCCGCTCTTCAGTTCTTCTCCAGCTGCCAGGCGCAGGAGCGCGTTTGACTGGCTTAAACCAAAGAGCGCATGCGATTCCTGGCGGCCAATCGGCGAGAATTTTCCCGCCCAAAACCTGCCGCGGAAATAACGGGCCCGATCGCCATCGTTGCCAAGATCGACAGTTAATTTTGCGGGGACCTTCGCCGGCTCTAGCTCGCTCTCGCACGCGCCCATCATCTTCAAAATTGCGGGACGGACGAATCGCAAGAACGTCACGAACGCGGAGACCGGGTTCCCCGGCAAACCAAACACCGCGCATTCACCGATGCGACCGAACAAAAATGGTTTGCCCGGCTTGATGGCCACGCGCCAGATGTCGATCCTGGCGCCGAGCGAACGCAGCGCGGCTTGAACCAAATCGTGTTCACCTACGGAGACGCCGCCGTTTATAATCAAAACGCGATTTTGGATGCCCGACCGAAGAGCCTGGCCCAACGAATCGTCATCATCCCGGCAGCTTTGAACTGACTTAACAATCGCGCAGCATTTTTGCAGGAGCGCTTGCAACAGGATCGAATTGCTTTCGTAAATCTGACCGGGCCTCAGTTGTTCGCCGAATTTCACGAGTTCGTCGCCCGTGGAAATGATCGCTGCGTCAACTTCGCCCCCGACGGTGACCTCACTGAAACCTTGCGACGCCAGCAACCCCAGCGTCGCCGCGCGAATACGCTCGCCTGCCGCCAGAATCTTCTGCCCTTCGCCGAGATCGCAGCCGCGGCGCCGTACAAACTCGCCCAGATCGACATCTACATTGAGAACAATCTCGCTTCCTTCGCGCGTGACATCTTCTTGCATGACGACCGCATCCGCCCCACCCGGCATCGGAGCGCCGGTGAAAATTCGGATCGCTTCACCGTCGCAAACTCGCAATTGTCGATCCAAACCAGCGGGCTGCTCTCCAACGACGTGCAATCGTTTGCCTCGGACACAGGAACTGGCGACGACGGCGTAACCATCCATCGCCGAGTTGTCGAAATTCGGCAGCGGCAATCGCGCGAAGTAATCTTCCGCCGCGAAACAATCGAGCGCCCGCGACAGCGACACCATGCGGCTCGGCCTCGCTTGGACTCTCTCAAGAATTTTCGTCCGGGCTTCGTCTTCGCTAATCATCGCATCGGCTTCCACCACGACTACGTTTATGATTGTAGCCGCGCTCTACCTGTCACGCTATAGCCTTGGCGAAAGCGGATGAGCGTCGCATTTTGTTTTTGGAGCTCGAGGCGACCCCGAACGCTTTCGGGGCTACAGAATGGCCAGACGTTTGACGAGCATCCCATCCATCTCATATTCTCGCAGTCAATTTGGTGAGGTGGCTGAGTGGTTGAAAGCAGCGCTTTGCTAAAGCGCCATACCCCAAAAGGGTATCGAGGGTTCGAATCCCTCCCTCACCGCGCTTGCTGATTTTACCTATGAAAATGCGACTTCGCGTCAATCGCTGACGCACTATGCATAACATATCCGCATAACAAGTCCCCGGAAATTCGCCATTATCCGCCGACGTGCAGATACGGGCGCGCGCCCGCCGCCCGATTAGGCATCGCTAACGATTCTATGCCGTCGCGCTCGCGGTGACGCTATGGGCTGTCTGGCGGAACAGGCGCTAAAAACCTCTAAACAAGTGCCCGCCCATTCAGACTGGTGCATCATGCTGTGCGTGAAATTCGTTAGACAGCGCGACACCAGCTTTCACGCCTCTTTGAAATTGCCCGCCCAGCTCTGCACATAAAGGAGACCGCCAGCAGCATCGAAGATGCAGACTTCGCCGCGTTTTGACTGGCTGTAAAACGTCGCAAAGCCGATGGCGGCATCCGCATCCTGAAACCACAAACGACCAAACGGCAGGGCCTCGGAGATTAGGTAAAATCCGCGGCCATCCTTCCCTGGTCTGAGTTCGTAGATGTGCATTCCAGCAATATATACCACAAATTCCATAACGATCTTCGGTTGCCAGTTTGAACCACGTCAGAGAAGGCAACGCCGATTGGCCCAATCAGTGCTCACGGTGGTCGAATCGATGCAAGTTTTGATTGTCGAAGACCATCGGGATAGCCGTGAGCAGCTTGAACGGTATTTAACCCGCCGCGGTTACGACGTTACCACAGCGGGAGATTTACGAGCCGGTATCGATCTTTTGGACGAGCAGCGATTCGATGCCATCATTAGTGACTTTGCCCTTCCCGACGGCACGGGCTACGCGCTCATGAGTGAAGCTCGGCGGCGAGGGATTCGCGCATTGGGCATCGCCATTTCAGGTTACCCGTATCCCTCCGATGTCAACGAGCCGGGAGTGACCGGATTCGATTACCACCTGACGAAGCCCGTTAATTGCGACCGTCTCTGCTCTCTTCTCAACGAAATCCGTGCCAGTGAGGGCGACGCCTCGACCAAGGTCTAAGATCGATCTTGCAAGCCGTCAAAACGGAGCAGCGTGCAGCAACGCGAGTTTTGGCTCGCTTTTGGTTGCGCTCGCTGATGAAATGCCGCGTCGTGAACATAATCGCGAGCGCGATCTCGTTGATATGGGTCGTGTGTCTAATCATCTGCGTACTGAAGGCCAAATACGGTATGGCAATCGTCGGCTTCGGGGCGGCGGTTGCCCAAGAGGTCGGGTTGCCGCCAACCGCTGGCCGCCGTGAAGTCCACATTTTGATTTTATGAAACAGTTCCCCATGATTGCCACGCTCGCCGCCAGCAGTGGCTCAGCTCCGTCTCGTTAAACCCGTAATGCAAGCCCTCATCGGCATTCTGTTCTGCGTGTTGGTGGGCGTCATGGTCAAGGTGCAAGGTTGGTTTGCTCTTCTTTGGCTGCCACTCGGCTTTGCCATCGGCTTGTTTGCCGCTGCGCAGATCGCGCTGCCGATCATGCTGGGCTTGCCCCGCGCGATTCGCCTCGTATCCAGAGGCGCGATGCGGCCTGGCGTGTACGCCCGTCTGCTCGCTATACCCATTCTATGGCTGGTCGCTGTATCCGGCATGCTATTCCTCGTCGGCTTCTTCTGGCCACCGCTCGCAGCGCGTGTCGAGGGCAACGACGCGTTTAACATTGGCACATGTCTCGGCATTTTTGCTATTCTGCTGTCGCCCCTGTCGTCGAAGAAGTCGCGTTCGGACTTCCGAGAGGACTTTGATCGATCTTATGGCCAGTTTTACACTAGTTCGAATCGCAGCGACTGAGTCTCTCTTTGGCGCGTGGAAATGGTCACAAATAGGGTGCTATCGCGTCGTTCGCGAGCATCGATCTTGCTACTTCGCTTCGCATGAAGTGGCGATTGCGGCAAAAGCAAAAAAGCATGGATAAGCTGCTGCTGAAAACGGCTCTGAGTGATATCTGGGCGCTTGTTTATCTCGCTAAAACACGAGACTTAGGCTTAGAGCAGTTGGACAAGCTGCGCGAGGCAGTGAACGCTGTTAAACGAGGTTGGCCGCAAACCGATCCATTCAGGGACCGCGCTAGTATGCTTTGTGGCGACGTTCGATCATCTGGCATTCTGTCACTGCCGCCAAGAAAGCTAAAGGGCACAGAGGGATTTATGGGAGAGTGCCAGTCCCTACAGCGGTATCTTGATTCAAATTAGGACACTACCTGGTTTTTGCTCGCCTTGAGTTAATGCTGGCGGATACAACCGCGTGTCGTGAAAAACGCGCCGACGACAGCCGGGAATGGGGCAGAAAAAAAACCGTCCTCGCAATCGGCGAGTAATGTCGCGCAGCGATTCCCGCTCAAGCAAAGCCTCTTGTTTGCTGGCGTGTTCGCGATGCGGCCCACGACCCAAATGACCCAGACACAAGTTGACCTAATCGTCGGCGCAGTGTGGCTCGTTTGCGTGATCGTCTGTTTTCTGAAGTGGAAGATATGGACGGCTATTTTCGGCATTATCGCCCCAATTCTTAGCGACATTCCGATAGGTGGAATGTATTTACATCACATCATCACCGAGCCGTTCATCTACGTGGGACTGCCAGCCGCCGCAATAAGGCTCGCCAAACCCGTTTCCTGGTGGGCGAAGTGGTTCTACTATGGGCCAATGGGCAGTGATCGGCAGCTCCTGCAGCCCAGGCCGAAATTGGCAAGGGCGTTGGCTCGATTCCCCGAACAAATGGTAGATTTTGAGAAACCGGAAGCCTCCGAGCAAATGCAGAAACTAGCTGAGACGAATCACAGACCCCACACGGCACCAGATCATTGGGAAGTAACATATACAAAGGGCGACGGCACTCGTCACACGATCTCATTGAAGGATTCCGTAGAGCAATTAGCCGAACGGCTTCTGGCGAAAGAGGAAAAGCACAAAGATCATGATTTCGCGTGGAACTTAATGTTCGTGAAAGACCGCGACCGGCACGTTTTCACCGCAGAGGAGGTGAAGGAGTTCCTCTATAAAATCCGCGATAGCGGGGCTAACGCGCGGTTCAATAGAAAAAAAATGAAAGTCCTGAAGTTTATTATTGATCTGCCATTCAGATTTGTTTTTGTGTTAATCAGGTTCACGTTCTGCGGGTGGATTGGTTGGGTGGGGATAGTCCTGATCGCGCTGAAATTTTTCGGCGTCATTGGTTGGCCATGGTGGGTCGCCGCGTTGCCACTTGAATACGGCGTGCTGTATTGCCTCTACATGACAATCGACGGCGCGCTCTATCGCGCAGGTTTAAAAAAGCCCGGTGCCTATGCCCGTTTCACGGCCACCGATGAACAAATAGAGCGCGCGGAGTTTGAGCGAACACTCCGCAATCTAGAACGCTAAAGCTCTAAAGCTTCGCGCGCGCGCGAAATGGGACTGGCTTAGGCGATCATGACAGTCATTGAAATCAGACCGGATCGTTGGGGCTGGAAGGTCTTTGAATCACCCGGCGTCGAACCGGTGTTCCGGGAGAAACATCAAGCAATCAACTACGCTCAAGGGCGCGCGAGCTTTCGGTCAGGGGAGATTCGCATTTTGGATTCGACGGGCAATATCGAACGCACTATTCCGTTCACTGAAGCAGACAGAAAACTTTAACAAAGCTCGACAGATTTTCGCGGTGCTGGTAAAAGCGCGCTCGATTGCGCGATCCGACGTTTCAACGCAACAATCCAACCTGAACAAAAAATGAAAACAAAAAATATGACAACTTTACACTTAAGAAAATCAATCGGCCCCGAATGCTTTCGGGGTTGTTTTCTCATCGCGCTCGCGTTCTGCTGTTTTGCGCTGTCGCCGATGGCGCAAGCGGTTAGCCCGCCGCCGGACGGAGGCTATGCCGGTAACAACACCGCGGAGGGTACGAACGCTCTGTTACACCTCACCAGCGGTATCAACAACACGGCCGTGGGTTTCGGTGCGCTCTCAAGTGATACCATCGGCGGTTACAACGTGGCGGTTGGTTCTAACGCGCTTGCCCTCAACACCAGCGGCAACTTTAACATGGCCATCGGGACGGAAGCGCTCCACAACAATACCGCCAACGCGAACCTGGCCATTGGTTTTCGAGTCCTCTACTTCAACACCACCGGCAGCAACCTCACCGGAGTTGGCGCTGGGGCGCTCTTTAACAACACCACCGGCATCAACAACACAGCCGTGGGTGCTGCCGCGCTCAACAGCAACACTACCGGCGCTAACAACACCGCTGTCGGTCGGCAAGCGCTCTTGAGCAACACCACCGGTGTCGCCAACACGGCCAACGGTTTTCAGGCGCTCTCTTTGAACACCACCGGCAGCACCAACACGGCCAACGGTTTTCAGGCGCTCTATAGCAACACCGACGGCGTCCAAAATGCGGCCAACGGTTTTCAAGCGCTCTATAGCAACACCGGGGGCTTCTACAACACGGCCAACGGTTTTCAAGCGCTCTTTTTGAACACCACTGTCGGGTTCAACACAGCCAATGGGGCTAAAGCGCTCTATAGCAACACCGAGGGCGGGCAAAACACGGCCACTGGTTTTCTTGCGCTCTCTAGCAACACCACCGGCGGTAATAACACGGCCAGCGGTAATTTTGCGCTCGGTAGCAATACGACCGGCCGCGACAACACGGCCACTGGTCTAGGCGCGCTCTCTAGCAACACCACCGGCAACTACAACACGGCCAGCGGTGAGGAGGCGCTCCAGAGCACCACCGGCGACTTCAACACGGCCAACGGCTATGCTGCGCTCCAGAGCAACGGGACCGGCATCGACAACACGGCCGACGGTAGTTTTGCGCTCCCTAACAGCACCACCGGCGGCGACAACATCGGAATTGGCTACGGTGCAGGCTTCAACGTCAGGACCGCCTCTAATGTCATTGCAATCGGATCCTCCCTCGTTGCCGCGGACGTGAGTGGTACCACGTGGATTAGCGGTATTTACGGAGTAACTACCCAAAGCGGCACTGCCTTGCCCGTTTATGTCTCCAACACCGGTCAGCTCGGCACGGCCGCATCCTCCGAGCGATTCAAAAAAGACATCAAACCGATGGAGCAGCACAGCCAGGCCATCCTGCAACTCAAGCCGGTGACTTTTCACTACAAGACGGATACCGAGGCTGTGCCGCAGTTCGGGTTGATCGCCGAGGAAGTCGAGAAAATAAATCCAGACCTCACCATCAAGGACAAGGAAGGCAAGCCATTCAGCGTGCGCTATGAGGCGGTGAACGTGATGTTGCTCAACGAGTTCCTCAAAGAGCACCGCGCGGTGGAGGAACAGGCAACGACCATTGCGCAGCTAAAGCACGACTTTCAGTCCAAGCTCGCAGAGCAGCAGCAGCAGATTGAATCGCTTACCGCGGGCTTGCAGAGGGTGAGCGCGCAAGTCGAGATGAACCGCCCTGCGCCGCAAATTGTCCTCAACAATCAGTAAACCAGCGCGCCCAACTATTACTTATTGCCGCCCTCTCTCGCGCTCGCGGAAAGGGTCAGGCACCTGTTTAGAAGGTTTTAGCGCCTGTTCCGCCATATCGCCCACAGCGTCACCGCGAGCACGGAGCAATAGACGGCCACGGCAATGACGGCCAAAACAGTTCTCATGCCCTACCATCGGGCCAGAGGGCGTGGAAATTCTTCGCGCGGAAAATCCGGTGGCTTCATCCGATGGAGTACTTACTCCTCTACAACCGCACCCGGCCCCTTGCAATTTTATCGAATGTCGAGAACGCGCGCGCAACCAGAAGCGTATCCTCAGTTGACTATGGAGACCACATCAATTAAGGAGTCGACTCAATGCCCTTATATAATCTACTCCCAGGGGATTCATCTAAGTTGGCATTAACTGCTGGATACTCCTTCGTGTTGACGAAGGGCAAAGACCAGCATTTAGAAATTGGGAATAATCTCGTGGCTAACTTTGATCTTGACCCAGGCAGCTGGATTGTGCTCGCCAAAGCCTCGGTAAGAGGCGGGGGCGTGGGCCAATTCACTGTGCAGTTCACCCTTACGGTAGGTGTAAGCCCAAAAAAGGTTTCTTAAGGGGCTCGCAAGCGAAGCCGCGGGAGTCAAAGTCTTCGCCGGAGAATTCATCAGCCTGTACGGACTGAGTTCCGCATCGAACGCACAACGAGCGGTAGAATCGCTCCTGGCGAGAGATGTCATCGACCGCGACAACGGCTCCTTTCTGATCACCGATCGATTCTTCCGGTTGTGGATTCAGTCCGCCCAGAAGGCATGAGCATTGCATTCTGCGCAGAGACCTTTTCTTCCGTTCCCGTGAGAACGTGACAAAACGTGACGTTTTTGGCGGCATTTCGTGTCGTTCACTGACATTCCCAATTCTTGCCATCGCGCTGTTTCCCTCGTAGGAATGTCAGCGAGTGCATTTTGGCCGCCACCAGGTAGGGTTCGAATCCCTCCCTCACCGCCATGATCGACACGTAGTAAACCGCTCGCTTCCGCCGCATCCTCGACTCCATTTCTGCCGGAGATTCGAACGCCGTTCGACTGGTGGGGCGCGTTACCGGTTCCATGGTATGTGCGACGGCTACAGATCGACTTAAAGTAAAACTTAAAGTGTGTTTCTTGGCTGCTCAGCGCCCCGTAATGCATTTTCGGAGCTCCGGCTCGGGTTCGAGCCCCGTAGGCTCCGCTCATACGAATTGACGAAGTAGCCCATTTCTAGACAAATTCGGGACAAGATTATGGAGCAAAGTGGATTATTGAAGCGGATGCGAGCCGGTCAGCATTCTTTTAGTCGCGATCGGGCTGCTGGCGAGCATTTGACCGACGGCCGCTGTGATTTCATCGATCGCGAGATACTGCGGCCAGTGTCGAGCGGTGCTCTGACCGTCTTTGGAATCAGAAAACCAGTTGACCAACTGGCGACGAGTTTCGCTCCATCTAAAACCAGAGTAGGCACGCGGCGACTCGCGAGCTTTTCGGGGCAAAAATTTTTCTAATAGTCAAGAAATCCGACTCCAGCGATTTGATGAACGCGGCCGACTCCGCCTGCGTCATGTTCATCTTCCAGTTGGTGGCGACAATTTTTTTTGCATCGAGAATGAGGGTGGGCGCGGGTTAGAATTGGAAATAAATGAACGGCGTGTATTTGGCCGGAATAAATAAGAGCACTACAGCAGCCGCGCAACCGTAGGCGGCGGCGAACAGCGGATCGGGACCGCGCCGCCACCAGTTGGCGAATGTTCCGTGGGAGTTCAGCCAGTGGACGACGCCGAGTACGAGCACGATCAACAGGTTCCACGCGCCAAGCCGCTGGACGCCTCCGCTACTGAGCAAAACGAAGCTGCGTAACGCTGCGCCCGCCCGATGGAGATCAGTCGAACGGAATAAAATCCAGGCGACGCAGACCCAGTAAAACGTCAGCGGCCACGCGACCCATCGCATGGTGGTCTGAATGCCGTGAATCTTTCCCGTCTGGCACGCCCATTCGCGATGGATCACGAGCGCAACACCATGGAGCGTACCCCAAATGACAAATGTCCATGCGCCGCCGTGCCACAGGCCGCCGAGGATCATCGTCAGCATGATATTCCGATACATGAACCAGCGCGTGCCGCGGTTCCCGCCCAGCGGAATGTAAAGATAATCGCGCAGCCAACTCGAGAGGCTGATGTGCCAGCGATGCCAGAAGTCGGCAATGTCACGCGCGGTGTACGGAAATCGGAAATTGATCGTGAGCTCGTAGCCGAGGAGGCGCGCGCAGGCGATCGCCATGTCCGTGTATCCCGAGAAGTCGCAATAAATCTGGATCGCGTAGAAGAGAACGCCGACCCACGCGCTCAAAGCATTGAAATTCCAGGGCGCATCGAAGTAGCGGTCAACGGCCGGCGCCACCGCATCTGCGATACAGGCTTTCTTAACGAACCCGACCAGGAAAAGGACCAACGCTCCGCGCACGTCCACCTGCGCAAATTTTCGGGCCGAGACCAATTGCGGGAGAAAGACAAAAGCGCGCACGATGGGACCGGCGACCAGTTGCGGGAAGAAGCTGATAAAGAACGCCAGATCGAGAAAATTTGAGACCGCGCGCAAACGACCGCGATAAACTTCGATCGTGTAACTCATCGATTGGAACGTGTAGAAACTGACGCCGACCGGGATGATGATGTTCAACGTGCTCAGGCTTGCCGGAAGACCAAGCCACGCGAGCAGACCGGAGGCCGATGAGACGAAGAAGTTGAAATATTTAAAAAAGCCGAGCATGCCGAGATTCATGCACAGGCTGAGGATGATCCAGGCGCGCCGCGTCGCAGGATGTTTGTGCCGCGTCAACATCATGCCGACGGTATAATCGAGCGTGGTCGAGCCCATCAGTAGGAAAAGGAATTTCCAATTCCACGCTGCATAAAAAAAGTAACTGCAGATTAGCAGCCAGACTTTGCGTGACGTGTTGCCGCGTAAAGACCAGTACACCCCGAAGACAACGAGGAAGAACCAAAAGAAGCGGTACTCGACGAAGAGCATCAGCGGATCACGTTTGTCTCAACTTCGTGCGCGAACTTCTCGGCCAGCAGTCTGGTAAACTCTTCCGCGCCCTTCTCATTCACGTGGCCCTCATCACTACGAACATTCGTGCGATATAACTGTGGAAAAGCCTTGGAATTATTGAAAGCCAGCACCGAGCCTGGCGCAGACGCGTCGTCTCGAAAGCGCACCGCAGACGCTGGAACGACCGGCGTCACGATAAAGATCGGTATCGCCCCGCATCGTCGGACTTCTTTGGCGCAAATCCGGTAGGCCTCATCTGCGTACTCATCGATCAACCTGGGCTTCACGGGTTGTGTCACACGGGCCAGGGCCTGTTCGTACGCTGTTTTTTGGGCGCCTGAAAGCTGGGTGGCACTCGAAAGATAACCATCCCCGCGCGGCCCGAGCACTTGGCCCTGATCGGGACATTTCGACCTGCGTAAACGCTCACTTATTAGATCAGATATGCTTCCGACATTCCCAAATTTTTTCGAGAACAACGCCAAGTGAATACCCAAGTAATCCCAATACTTTGCCACGCGCTGGATTTTTCGTTTTGGCTTCTCATAAACATCCAGGTCTAACAGTTTGCGGACCACGAGTGAGGTTCGCGTCCAATCGTGCCAGTAAAGCAGTCGCTGCGTACCTCGATACTCTGGCCATGGTGTCACTTGCAGGTCGTCGAATTCGATGAACACCCATTTGAGCCCCTGCGGCTTGGTCTTGAGGATCAAGTCCATTACGTAAAAGCTTTCCGGTAAGTGCATGCCATCGATACCGAAATTAAACGATCGTGTCGCCATACCACGATGGCGCATGACATCATCGAAAATTCCAGGCGAGATTTCGTGATAGAGGTGGCTGGAGCCTACGAAGAGAGTATCGAACTCACCCGGAGACGACTGGAAACGCCGCAGCTTCCCGCTCACTCCGGCAATCTCCGGATGCGGAAGGAAAGCGTGGAATGCTATGCACGTGGCAATAAATGTGCCTGCCATCGACGCGGCATTAATTAATCTCGAAAGCGATTCAGAAAAAATGAGACTGGACTTTCGAGGTTGCATGTCGCCGCCGTCCCTCTTGGGCTTTGTAGTGGCAACTAATTGTCAATGAAACTTAATTGTCATTGCAAATATACGCCTTATTGATCACTTAAGTTCTCTAGCGTCCTGGCGGAAATTTCGAGAAATATATGTCGTACGAAATTGCGGATTGCTGCAGATGGACATGGCTGACTTCGCACACGCTGGCACGAATGAGGGACTTTGTTAGAACCGTTCGCCGAAATGCAGTCATCTTGCATTGACTAATGATGGCCTTTATGTAATGACGATGTGCCAGTCCAGATGCACGTAGAGCGTGCCGGTTGGCTTTAGCTTCGCGTGCAGCTTGTGCACGCGCTCAACCAAATAGTTGATGTAAATTCAATAACGACGGGCGCGCCAGACATCGCCAGTGCTCTGTATCGCTTTGAATGGAAAGCAGCGCGAGGGGCGTTCTGGGGAGCGCGCGCGCCCTCGCGTGCAATTGTCAGTCCGGCTCGGACTTTCGGCGCCGCGCCGAAACGAACTTGGCACGGCATGGCGGTACCACGTTGCTTGGAAAGGAAAGTCCACGATGACGACGGCGTCATCGCCAGCACGCGAGGCGCCCGCACTAGGGGCGGGCAGGCTGTGCGCTCCCCAGGTGCGAGTTTTCGCACGATCGCCGCTATAGTCGCCCACTGATATGATTACTGATTGGAAATGGTCGCGATCGTTCCGTCGATTTTGGTGAAACTAACGGTGAATCTTTCGTTGTAAGTCAGCGCTCGATCCTGAAGGATACTGATCGCCAGGGCCTCTCCCAGTTGTATGGATGAATCGGTGTCGCTGCGCCAGTGGATGCCGGGGTGAATGCCGTGGCCGAAGGAGATGTTGTGCGCGAGCTTGTTGAGCTCGCCGTTGACTGTGATTTGTCCCGCATCTCCACCCGTGTAAGGTTGGAGTGAAAGCCCATCGCTGCTAGGCACGACAGGATTAGGGATGACGAAATTGCCGTCGAAGAAGAATTTCAAGATCGTGATGCAAGCGCCCGCAACCACACCATGGCCGGTAGGATAGGCCGGATGGGTTGGCGAACCTTCGGGGAATGCCTGAGAAAGAAAGTAATCCCCATATTGGTTGAAGCTCATCTGCACAGCCGTCGAGTTGAGAACATTGTTGTTCGGGTGGCCATCGAGTGTTCCCCCGTGGCCGGTTAGAATTTGGCGGACGATGGCGCCGCCGGACTCGGGACGCTGACGGAGATGGATAAACCACTTTTGGTACCATACAGAGTTCAGGGCAAAGCGAGCAACGGCCGTCAGCGTCGCCGCGAAGTCGGGTTGACCGAAGGTGCCAAAGCCGTTCTGCGTCCTGGAGTTGACATAAGGGTTCCCCGGGTTCAGCGGCACATGGAGGGTGTTAAGCACCAGGTAAGCCGTGAAGTAAGCCTGATAGAGCACGTCCACATGTGTATATGCGCCGAGACCGCGGCCATCATGGAGAAAGCGAGGTTGCGGATCCAGCTGGACGCGTAGTCCAGTGTCGATGCCGTTCTGGACTTGTTGGAAAGTAGTCGGGTCGGTCATGTAATCGATTCCCGCGGCGTAGGTAAACATCTGCTGGTCCATTTCCTGCGCACCCATAAAGCTGGGGACGAGACACAACTGAGAGATGTAAGATCCAATGGTTTCCCCCGGATAGCCCCCGCGGAACAATAGATCCGGCGTCACGTGACCATTGCTATCTCTCGGGCCTGCGTAGCTGGGCATACCCGAAAGTTCTTGTGCAGCCTGAGCAGCAGTCGAATTGGAAACGTAATCGGTGAACGGTACATCGCGAAGTAGCGAAGCCCAGTACAGCTCGACCAGTTCCGTCCCGTAGGCCGCGCTGGCGAGGGCTGGCGCCGGCGGGACAATCACTACGTTTTCTTGATTGTCCGGAGATGGAGCGTTGCCAAACTGCACGGCATCGCTGCCTTCCAAGGCGAAGGCGAGCCCGCTTTGCGGGTTGTTCAGCGTCCGCGGGCCGCCCAAAATGATGTGTTCGAAATCTGCGGGGTTGCCACTGTTCAAAGCCCTCTTGAAACTTTGGAAGGCATTTAAGTTCACCAGGCCGATGCCGTCTTGGAGAATGGCCTTGGTGTAAGTGCCGCACTTGTCGTGATAGCGTTCCTCGTCGCCGTTGGTCGTGTGCGGCGGAACGGGAATACGGGCTTCCTCTTTAGCAGTGGCAAGGCGGATTGCGAAGGATTGCCTTACCCGTGGATCGTTTGCGTGACCTGGCGCACTAATACCATCTCCGAAGCTAGGATTATCGGACCGAGCGGAGGCAAGAGTGGCTTTGCCGAGCACCACGCCCCCCGTCAGCGCCGCACCGACCTGGCCTAGAAACTTGCGGCGGCTAGACCCTTTGGCGGCATTGTTGGCCGAAGGACTTCCTGTTTCGGTTACATCAGCCACGGTATTTTTCTCGTCCGTTGTGACCTCTCTGGCTTGGCCCGACTGGTCGGGGCACCGCTTGGTATCGTTCTCCATCACTCCGAGTTAATTACAAATGGCCTATTCTCGACAACAACAATCTGCTCTGGGGAGCGCACAGCCTGCCCGCGCGAGCGCGGGCGCCTCGCGTGCTAATACCAGTCCGGCTCGGACCGAATGCGCCCTCGCATTCGCGAACTTTCCAGCATGTGTTTACTTTTCCGCATCCCGTGCGCACCGAGTCACTCCAGATTCGAAACTTCATCAACGACCAATTTGTTGAGCCGGTCGGCGGCCGATATCTCGACAATATCGAACCGGCGACAGGAAAGTCGTATTCGCAAGTCGCGGACAGCGACGGCCGCGATGTCGATCTTGCCGTGGCCGCGGCGGAAAAGGCGTTCGCGGATTGGTCGCGCACGCCTGCGCAAGAGCGGTCGCGGATTCTTTTGGGCATCGCCGATCTTATTGAGCGCGATCTCGAGAAGCTCGCGCGCGCCGAATCAATCGACACCGGAAAACCGCTCTCGCTCGCGCGCGGGCTCGATATTCCCCGCGCCGTCGCCAACTTCCGCTTTTTCGCCACGGCGATCCTGCACACCGAGTCCGAAGCGCACATCACCGCCAACGTTGCTTTCAACTACACCCTGCGTCAGCCCCGCGGCATATCGGGATTGATTTCGCCGTGGAATCTCCCGCTCTATTTGCTGAGCTGGAAAATCGCGCCCGCCGTTGCGGTCGGCAACACCGCCATCGCCAAGCCCAGCGAGTTGACCCCGATGACGGCGTATCTGCTCTGCGAGATTTGTCGCGAGGCCGGGCTGCCGAACGGCGTGCTCAACGTTGTGCACGGTACCGGGCCGAATGTTGGCGCAGCCATCACCGCGCATCCGAAGATCGGCACGATCTCGTTCACCGGCGGCACGGTCACCGGCCGCAAAGTGGCGGAGGCGTGCGCCCCTTTATTCAAGAAGGTTTCGCTCGAGCTGGGCGGGAAAAATCCGAATATCATCTTCGCCGACGCCGACCTCGACGCCGCCATCACCGGCAGCGTCCGCTCTTCATTCGCCAACCAGGGTCAGATCTGCCTGTGCGGTTCGCGCGTGTTCGTCGAGCGGTCGGCGTACAAAGATTTCGTCAATCACTTCATCGACGGGACGTCGAAACTGAAAGTCGGCGACCCACTGGATGAGAAAACTGATCAGGGCGCGATCGTGAACAAGACGCAGCTCGATAAGATAAAGTTCTATGTCGATCTTGCGCAGAAAGAAGGCGGCAAGATCGCTCTCGGCGGTTCTACGCCGGAATCGATCAACGAGCGCTGTCAGTCGGGTTACTTCTTTAGTCCGACGGTTATCACCGATTTGCCCGTCTCATGTCGCACGAATCGCGAAGAAATCTTCGGACCGGTCATCACGATCACGCCGTTCGACAACGAAGAGGAAGTGATCGGCTACGCGAACGACACCGACTACGGCCTGGCCTCGAGCGTCTGGACGCAAAACCTGAATCGCGCGCATCGCGTCGCGGAGCAAATTCACGCCGGCACGGTCTGGGTAAACTGCTGGCTGGTGCGCGATCTGCGTGTCCCGTTCGGTGGCATGAAAGCAAGCGGCGTCGGCCGCGAAGGCGGTGACGAGGCGTTGCGATTCTTCACGGAGGCGAAGAACATTTGCATAGCGAAATGAATCGTCCCGCAAAGCGCTGCGCCTGCCGCGCCGTAGGCTTGGCGAAGGCGGGCCTCTTCACCGAACCAAAAACGTCTGCATCGCAAAATGAGCGCGTTAATCACGCTCATATTCGCCGGCATACGCGGCCGCGATTATATTACAGCGTGGCAAAGAATGTCCCGCGCAATCATCATTATATTTGCGAGTTCCTTCTGAAGAACTTCGCCGACGATGATGGCACGCTCTGGATATATGACTCTGAACTACGGAAGTGTCGCGATGGCAACACAAGATCAGCGGGGTTCGAACGAGATCTGTACGCGCTAACTCTCGTTGGTAAAGGTCGCGACTTTGCCGCCCTTGAGAAAGCGTTAGAACAACAGATCGACTCTCCTGGCGCCGTCGCCATTCGGAGACTTTTGAACCACGAACAGTGCAGTGGCCCTGAATGGATGAATTTTCTCGGTTTCGTCGCAGCTCAATTGCTACGCACCCCTGCGTTTTTCGATCGCCTGACAGCGGTTCAGGCTCCGGTGATGCAAGAGATGCTTGAGCGAATGGCAAATTTCGATCCAAAATTTCGCGAAGGCGTTCGCAAATCGATGATGAAAAGAGGGGCAACGTCAGCAGAAGTCGAGCGACAATTGCAAGCGGCGGGTTCCGGTCGATACAAAGCTCGCCCAAATCGAGATTGGATCGTCGCAAACGCCGTCCGGCTCATTCCCGTGATCCACTCAGAACTCGAGGCGATGCACTGGACATTTCTCGACGTGCCTGATGGCGGACCTGATTTGCTGATTAGTGACTGTCCAGTAATGCTCACAGATCCATCTGCAGACGATCGAAACCCAAAGCCCCTCGGGCTCAAAAATCCGAATATAGAGCTTGCGATGCCCTTGAGTCGACGAATGGTCGCTGTTGCGCGCCGTGAGGGCCCGAACAGCTTCGGGAAGCTCGTCGACGGTTCGGCAGAAATCGTTAACCTTAGAACACTGTCGTACGCGCGCCGCTTTGTCTTTGCTTCTTATCGGTCTAATCAGCTGTTGGCGACCGCCACGAGGCTTTGCGGATCCGGCCCAAAAGTTCACTTTCGAAAAATTCGAATGGGCAAAGGGCTAGCGATGATTTCCGAGTATCGCTAAGATTAACAGCATCGTCTGGTCTTTTTGGGATGACGATGTGCTAAGAGACCTTGGCGTTCGTACACTGAACAGGTTAGTTTGAGAAATGGGACCGATTCTCTTATGCGACAAGTCCACTATCCAGGGATTGTCCAGCGTCGAGTTAAACATGCTCAGGCGAAATTACTCTCTAAACATTCCGCCGGTGCTCCTGATGGAGATTCTCGCCGATCTGAGAAAAGCAGAGAATCTGACGGTGGGCCAGGCAGAGGTGCGGAGTCTCGCCAAAAAATTAGTTCCGGCATGTTCGACCGTAAATGTCGGGTTCCGCGACATAGTTGTTGGCGAGATATGCGGCCATAGGATTCCGGCCGATGGCAGACCGGTTCTTCGCGGAGGCAAATCCGTTGCTTCGGGAGGCAAAACCGGAATGATTTTCGAACAAAGCCCTGAGGATGAAGCATTGCTGCGTTGGCAAGTAGGATCTTTCCTCGATGCGGAAAAAATTCTCGCAGGAGAGTGGAGGCGCATCTCACAAGCGATTGATCTGGAAGCAACCCAACGGTTACTGCGAAATCACTACTCCCGGCATACCAAACTGAAGACACTCACCGATGCCGCAGCGTTGGTTGACGAATTACTGCGCTCGGCTCCTCCCCGGAAGTCCCTGTCATGGTTTCTAACTGATTGCGAAATACTGCTGAACAACTTGGAAGAACCGCTAGCAAGAATTGAAAAGGATAGCGGTTTCAGTTTCGAAACTGACTTGCCTTATACAAGCCGCTGTCTGCGGACAGCGCTCATATTTCACTTTGGTCTCGCGTTCGGTCTTGTTTCTACCCGTCCCACAAACCGTATCGATTTGGAGTATCTCTATTACGTCCCGTTTTGTATGGTCTTTTCATCCGGAGATTCACTGCACCGAGATCTCGTGCAATTCATATCCAAGGATCAGATTTTCGTTCCGCGAGATGTTCTTCAAGTCCGATCTAAAAGGACTCTCGATGTGGTGGAAAAACCTTAACACAGGGGAACAGGAAGAGGAAAGACAACGGAGTGGACCGCCAGAATTCGAAGTGTCTGTCACGTATCAAATCTGGAAGAAATTTATGAAACCACACTACCGGAAAAGTCCACAACTGAAGGACCAGATGTCCCCGGAGTCCAGTCGAAAGCTGATGGAGCATATCCGAAAGATAATGGACAACGTTATCCCAACGGATTCGTCCGATCCGTCGATTGATGACTGCGATTTCGTGGTGCGGAAACAACAAGTCCGTGTTGACGGTCCCTGTATCTGCGGGAGTGACCGGATTTTTAGAGAATGTTGCGGGCGGGAAATTGTCGCCAACCTAAAGCGCTGACTGCGTTTTAAGTTGTACGGTCGCGTTACTCACCCTGTGAGCACGTGCGACGTGAAAATTGCAACCTGTGACACGCCTATTTGCACAGCGGCTCAGATTTTCAAATGCAAGCAGGTTGATGGTTGATCCTCCTTCGCTTAAAGGCTATGGCGTGTCATGGAGTCGATCCGCCTTCGGTCGCCGCGGTGACCTTCGGCCTGACAGGTTGTTGAGAGTCCCGAACAAATCCGTTTTTCATCCGCGTAATCCGCGGTTACAAGTTTAAGCAATGAGCAAAGTACGATTATTGGTTGGCACGCGAAAGGGCGCGTTCGTCCTGACATCGGACGGCAAGCGCGAAAAATGGAAAGTGGACGGACCGCACTTTGCGGGTTGGGAAATCTATCACGTCAAGGGGTCGCCGATTGATCCGGACCGGCTCTACGCGTCGCAGACCAGCGCTTGGTTCGGACAGATTATTCAGCGCTCCGATGACAGCGGCAAAACCTGGTTTCAGCCGGGGTTAGCGCCGGGCGAGCCGGCCACCACGCCCGACGGCATGCCCAAAGGCGAGAGCAACAAATTCGTTTACGACGCTTCCCCGGAGACCGGCAAGCCGCTCACGACCCATATGTGGTACGACGGCACGCAGCATCCATGGGAGTTCAAACGGGTCTGGCATCTCGAACCGTCGTTGACCGACGCGAATCATGTTTATGCCGGCGTGGAAGACGCGGCGTTGTTTGAATCAAAAGACGGAGGACAGACGTGGCAGGAGCTCGCCGGATTGCGCGGTCACGGCTCCGGGCCCCGCTGGCAGCCGGGTGCGGGCGGGATGTGTCTGCACTCGATTCTGCTCGATCCGAAAGATCCGAAGCGAATGTTCATCGCGATCTCGGCTGCGGGCGCGTTCCGCACTGACGACGGCGGAAAAACCTGGAAGCCGATCAACCAGGGTCTGCATTCGCAATACATTCCCGACCCGAAGGCTGAGGTCGGTCACTGCGTCCATCATATCGCGATGCACCCGAAGCGTCCAAAAACGCTCTTCATGCAAAAACACTGGGACGTGATGCGCAGCGATGACGCCGGGGACTCCTGGCGCGAAGTCAGCGGCAATTTGCCAAGCGATTTCGGGTTCCCGATCGATATTCATGCGCACGAGCCGGACACCATTTACGTCGTCCCGATCAAGAGCGACTCCGAGCATTTCCCGCCCGATGGCAAACTGCGCGTCTTTCGCAGCCGAAGGGGCGGCAACGAATGGGAGGAACTAACAAAAGGTCTCCCGCAACGCGATTGCTACGTGAACGTACTGCGAGATGCAATGACGGTTGATTCGCTCGATTCGTGCGGCGTGTATTTCGGCACGACCGGCGGACAAGTTTATGCATCGTCGGACGCCGGTGATTCGTGGAATGCGATCGTGCGCGATCTTCCTGCGGTCCTCTCGGTCGAAGCACAGACGTTGCCATGATCCGCGTCGTGCTTCCGCATCATCTCCGCACGCTCGCGCGCGTTGGCGATGAAGTACATGTGGATCTTAACGATTCGGCCACGGTGAAATCGGTTCTCGAGGCGCTCGAGACTCGCTATCCAATGCTGCGCGGCACCATCCGCGACCACGACACGCTAAAGCGCCGGCCCCTAGTGCGGTTCTTCGCTTGCGGCGAAGACATTTCGCACGAATCGCCGGATTCTCTCCTACCCGATGCAATCGCAAAAGGCGCGGAACCGTTCTTCATCATGGGCGCTATTGCCGGAGGATGAAGTAGCAGTTGATGGTTGAGAGTTGAGAGTTGAGAGTTTGGAAATCTCGTGCTCCTGATCGTGATCGTAATCGAAAATCCGTGTAAATCCGCGTAATCCGCGGTCAAAAAAGGTGCTGACCAAATCCTTTTCACACAGCCAACCGAAGCCATAACATGGTTACATCATGCAAAACTTGATTGTCAGACCGGTTGTCGCCGCATTTCTCATCTTCTGCTCGAGCGGAGGATTAAGAGCAACTCCACCTTCTGAGCCGAAGAGTGGATTAGTTACGCTCGACGCAAAACCCGAGCCAATCACGATCGATCCCGCCCGAACTGCGGTAATCGTTGTGGACATGGAAAATGATTTTGTCGCCAAGGGCGGGATGTTCGACCGGGCTGGAGTTGATATTTCCGGTGCGCAAAAAGCCATCGCCCCGACGGCAAAGGTGTTGGCTGCGGCGCGCCAGGCCGGATTGAACATCATTTATCTGAAGATGGGATATCGTGCCGATCTCTCAGATTTGGGCGCGCCTGATTCGGTAAACCGCACGCGGCACTTGAGGTTTGGTGTCGGTCAGAAGATTCGGGTGCCCGACGGTCGAGAAAGCCGGATATTGATCCGAGACACTTGGGATACGGACATTGTTCCTGAGCTGAAGCCCCAGCTCAGCGATATCGTTCTTTATAAGACGCGCTTTAGCGGGTTCTACGAAACCGATCTGGACGCGACGCTAAAAAAGTTGGGAATCAAATATCTGATCGTCACGGGCGTAACCACAAGCATATGCGTGGAGTCGACCGTGAGAGACGCGATGTTCCGCGATTACCTTTGCGTCTTGCTGAGAGATTGCATGAGCGAGCCTATCGGCCACGACTTGCCGAGAACGAACCACGAGGCCTCGCTCTTAAACACCGAAGTGTTGCTCGGCTGGGTTTCGGACTCAGAGCAATTCATAAGAGCCTTTCCTGTTAAGACGACTGCGAAAGCCGATTTCTGACCTCTGACCTCTGTCCGCTGATTCATGAGCAAATCCTTCGAAAGCGAGCGCGCGCCTGAACCGGTTGGCGCGTTTCCGCACGCGAAGCGCGTCGGCAATTTGCTTTTTCTTTCCGGGATTGGCCCGCGCGTGCGCGGCAGCAAAGAAATCCCGGGAGTCACGCTCGATTCATCCGGCAACATCGTCAGCTACGACATCGAAAAACAATGTCGTGCGGTGTTCGAAAATGTCCGGCTCGTGCTGGAAGACGCGGGCGCGAGTTGGAACGACATTGTCGATGTTACGGTCTTCCTCACGAACATGAAGAAGGATTTTCCGATCTACAATAAGCTCTACGCCGAGCATTTCGCCGGTGCCGGCAAACCCAATCCGACGCGCACGACGGTTGAGATCAGCGCGCTACCTACACCGATCGCGATCGAGCTCAAGGTGATCGCCGCGGTGGGATAAAGGTGGAATGCGCAGTCCCATGCGCGTTGCTAATAATGTCGGCGAAGCCGAGTAGCATTTACCATCGCCCACGGAGCGGCCGATCCACCTTTCCCATTCTGAATTGGACGTTCAGCGTTGAGCGTTGGCTTCCGCTATCGAAAGAAAGAACTCCCCGACGCCTCGATTTATTTGGGACGTTCTTGGTACCCAGGGTCGAGTTGAATCGCTCGTTGGAAATGTTTTTCGGCAAGCTCGTTCATCCCGAGGTTTTTCAGCCGGCGGCCGATCATCCAGTGGTAAAGCGGATTGTCGGGAGTGAATTGGTCGGCTTGTTTTTCGTGAGCGTTTGCCTCTTCGAATCTGCCCAGCGATTGCTCGGCGCCGGCGAGTTGATTGTTTGTCAAAGCGAGGCTTGCATTGCGCTGGACGGCATCAGTCCAAACCGAGATGGCTTCTTCCTTGCGGCCTAGCTGCCAGAGAGACTCGCCTTTTTCCTGGCGAGCGAGAATCAAATCTTCTCGCTGCGCTAAGGCCGCATCGAGGCTCGTCCGCGCTTGCTCGTAACGACCCAAACGGTTCAGAATTGTTCCGCGATAATACAGGCTCAAAGCTCTTGCCTGGCCTTTTTGGTGGTCTGCTGCCTGGCCGAGCAGCTCGACCGATTGCTCCGCATCGCCAGAGAGATATTCAAACCAGGCCAGCTTCGATAGCGCTTCACCGTTGGTAAACAGCCCGAAGTTCGAAGCCCTCTGAAAATGTTTTTCTCCCTCGAGAATGTTCTCACGATCGATCGGGCTGAGCCAGGGATCCGGGTTTGTCTGCGCTAGCGCCAGTTCGTCGGGGATTTGGATTCTCTGAAATGCTCGGTCCCCTTCAAATTCGTGATAGCGAACCCACCCACTGTGCGCGTTCAAACCAACCCAAAAAATCGAAAAGGATAGAAATCCCCATCCCGCTTTTTGAATTTTCCCCAAAGAGGTCAAATTGAAACGGTAAAAGGACAATTCGTTTGCCGTGAGCAATCTCCATGTCTTCAGAGTGAGAAACGTCGTAACCGACGCACAACCCAATGCCATTAGGAACGGGACGAGCCCATAAACACCGCGAACAGACAGTAAACTTCCCAGGAATACAGCCGCGCCGAGAATTTCTTCAGGCCATGTAACAGAATAGTTCCTGGCCTTCCCGCTCGATTTGGAAACTGCGATGGCTGGCTTCCCAAAACCGACATACAAGGCGTCATTTGGGCAGACACTGACGCAATCCATGCATTTCATGCAGCCGGGGTCCACCACCATCTTGTATGCTTTCACTTCCGCGTGGACGACAACGTTCGAAGTGCAGGTGGCTGTGCAGTGGCCACATTGATTACAGGCGTCGGTCACCCGGATTCTGAATGGCGCGAGCTTGTCCGCGAGACCAAAAAATCCGCCGTAAGGACAGGCGTAGGTGCAGAATCCCTTCGATCCAAGGAAATAAACGGTGACGAATCCGCAGATGATAAGAAACGGGATGGCGACTGGGACGGAAGGAAAAGTCTGCCAAAAATTATTGGTAACAAGATGGTTGGTGAATTTCGGAATAAGCGGCCCAGGCTCTGAGCTTGAAAGGAATCGAGCTACCGTCGGCCAAACGAACATGTACAAAGCGGCACCGAGCGGGATATAGACCAGTAGCCTCGACCGAAACGGCTTCGGGGTGAGGCCGATTTTCTTTAGCATCCACGCGCAGAAATCCTGAAGGGCGAGAATGTGACAACCCCAGCCGCAGACAAAACGTCCGAATATCAACGTCGCTAAAATCGCCACAGCAAAAAAGATAAAGCCGGCGTTGACCGCCCCCCCCTGGAGCGTTTGCATCGTCTCGGACGGCTCGATTGGAGAAACCGTCCGGCCCATAAAGCGCCACTGAATGATGTGGGCCACCATGCATAATTGAACGAAGATGAGCACGGCCGCGCGCCAGCGGCTCGTTTTCGATTTGCGAATGCCGTTTTTTTGGGCCGGAGAATTTTTGCGAGCAGGGAGCTGAATCGATCCCTGATTTTTCGCTCTTCGATCTTCGCAACCGCTTTTCACAAATTCTCCTCTTCCGCGCAAAAGAGCCGCGGAACTTCCCTCAATTCTAACTTATAGCGATGCTTTTGGGAAAAAAATTAAAGAAAATACTATACTTTTCCGGGCAAATTATATATGAACTCATCCAAACGCCGGTAAAATTGGAGGAATTAGGACAATGTTTAAGACAATCTTGAGTTATTTCACGCTCCCATTGCTTTTGCTTTTGAGCAATAGCTCAGGAAATTCGGCAGCACAGGTCCAAAAGAAAGGCCAGGAGCAACCGACGGGAACTCTTGAAAAGATGATCGTCGCGAGCGGAAGCGTCGCGATGGACCTCGATTTGAACCGGCTTAATGGACTCGGCTCGGCGACGAAACTGGACACATTTCATTTCGAAGTGAGACCCAATTCTTTTTTCACGATTCTGGTATTTAACAATGTATTGCGTGGTCCCACGCTCGGCTCGATGGGGCTCATACCGGGGAACTTCGCGACTCTTCCGGCACCGTTGAAAGCATCTTTGAACCAACTGGTCATCGAAAAAATCCCCTCCAGTGACCCTTATGACATCGTAGTTCGGGATGGGAAAACGGGATTTGTCTTTTTCAATATTGAAGGAAATCTCTATGATTACGATGCTGGCGCGCATTTGCTCAGCATCAAGGACGGAAGGCTTCTGATTTCAGAAGGGTTTGCAAATACACTAGGGCGTCCTTCGCAAGCAGGTTTGATCGTGGGAAGAATTTCTAGTGCGACGACCATGTATCCGATCGAAATCAAGACGGTTGCTAACGGCGCAATCCGATCGGCGATATTACCACCCCTGCGAGGTGGGGCTCAGAGTAATCCGGAATCTGTGCCCGGACCTGATATCATCGCTGTGCCCGGACCTGATATCATCGTAGGTGATCTGCCCGATTTAGGGCAATTTGGAAGTGATGGAACCCAGGTCGGCTTGGCGGTGGGAACGACCTCTTGTAATAACGGCGACCAGCCGGTCGATTGGCTTGCGTTGCCAAATACCGACCATCCTGTCATTCCACAAAATTTATATCGAATGAGCGGCGGAGCGAGCAACAACGATCGCTTTGAACAAATTGGACAATCCTGGATGAAGCATGCGTTCTTTGCTTTGGAAGACAACGAGTGCGGCTTTGGTTGCAACACGTCTAATTGCAGTACTGGCGCGCAGCTATGCGTGGGATGCTCTGATGCTTATAGCTCGGGTTTAAATGCGGATCAAGGCGGCTTGGGTTCACGCGCCTGGGTGAATCCTTTCACCGGCGCCTTTCCATCGAATGCAGACAACCACAACGGCCACATTCATACAGGCACATCGCACAGGATTCTTGTGGAAGGCAACGACCTGAACACGACGATGAATCCGGGAGCGACCTATTACGCCGAATCTCAATACATAGCTCCGTCTGAGTACGCCTGGTGCCAGGCTCACGCTGGGCAATGCAACATGTACAATAACGCCTCCTACCGTCAGTTCAGTGTTACCGGGATAACGAGTTTCAGTTTTTCCCCGGTTGGGGCCACCGTGCGAATGAGCCCTGCCATCAATGCTTGGGCTGGAGCGACCATCAACAGGATCGAGCCCGTTCCAGGAGTCGATGGCTTTGGGTTTCTTGGTTTCAAAGTGACGAACCCAAGCGCTGGGGTCTGGCATTACGAGTACGCCATCTATAATCAGAATCTTGATCGTGGGATTCAATCTTTCAGTGTGCCTCTGGGGTGCGGAATCACGGTGAACAATCTAGGGTTTCATGCACCGCTTAATGGTCCTGGATTTGCAAACGATGGGACCCAGGGAGACGCGGGATATAGCAATGCTGCCTGGACTTCGAGTCAAACGTGCCAGGCTCTGAGCTGGAGCTCGGAGACCTTTGCGCAAAACCAGAACGCGAATGCCATCCGGTTCGGGACTTTGTATAATTTCCGCTTCGATTCTAACAGTCCGCCGCAAGCTGCGAATGCGACGATCGGCTTCTTCAAGACGGGAACGCCAATCACCGTTGCAATCCAAGGACCTTCCCCGAGTACCTGTGTCCCGGTGCAGCTCACGGATGCGGTTTCGCGGAAGATCCATGGAGCTGCGGGAACCTTCGATGTTGAGCTGCCGCTCAGTGGCAGCGTGGGAATCGAATGCCGCAGCGGGGGCGCGAGCGGTAATCACACCTTCGTCTTTACCTTCACTAACAACGTCGTGAGCGGCAACGCGACCGTCACCTCAGGGATAGGCAACGTCTCGGGACCTCCCACCTTCAGCGGCAACACGATGACGGTGAACTTAACGGGCGTCTCCGACGTGCAGCAGATCACGGTTACTTTGAGTAACGTGACCGATTGCTTCGGCTCGATTCTGCCCAATACGATGGTGACCGCGGGCATGCTCATCGGTGATACCACGGGGAATAGAACGGTAAATGCTTCCGATGTCGCACAGGTTAAAGGGCAAGTCGGCGTGCCCGTTTCGACCAGTAACTTCCGAGAGGATGTGACCGTCAATGGTTCGATCAACGCTTCGGACGTTGGTTTAGTGAAAGCGAACGTCGGCCACTCGCTGCCATAACGCATGGCCCAAGAGAACGGTAGAGCCTAGCTCACTTTGCGCCGCCCTGGCGATGGGACCAAGCCCCCGAGTGCCAAGCCGACAATCGAAGGCGGCTTGCGTGCTGTTAAAAATGTCGGCGGAGCCGAGTACGATTTTAGCATCGCCCGACGGAGCGGCCGATCCACCTTTCCTGAATTGGCATTGGGCGCTGTTGAATCTGATGCTTAGACAATCAGGAGCATGAGCGCTATGCCGTTTCACATCATGGCAACCGACCACACCGGCTTCACGGTCGCGAATATCGAGCGGTCTCTGGTGTTTTGGCAGGATGTCCTCGGGTTCGAGCTTTCGCATCGAGCGCATCATACAGGCGATCTTGCCAGTGAAGTCACCGGAGTGCCGGGCGCCGAGATTTCAATCGCCGTTCTTAAGTCGCCCGGGCACCGGATTGAATTGCTCGAGTACCACGCACCGCCGGACCGGAAGCGTGCCGATCTCAGACCTTGCGATGTCGGATCGGTCCATATTGCGCTCTCCGTAGATAATCTTGACGCTGTGCTAAGCACGATTGCCGGGTCGGGTTGGCGCGCTGTTGGCAAACCCCAAGTCCTCAAAACGGGCCCTAATGCTGGGAAGCGCGTTATCTACGTTCGCGACCCCGATGGAACAACCATCGAGTTCATGCAGCCGCCGCCTCAAAGCAGTTGATGGTTGATAGTTGAGTGTTGAATGTTGAGAGCTCGGCCCGGCATATGGCTGCCGGTTTCTGAATTCAGCGTTGGACGTTGGACGTTGGACGTTGAACGTTGAACGTTTGCTGCTGATTTTTATGTCGATGACTTTTTCCGCCGACGAAGACTCCGCGCGTCAATTGGACGCCGAGGATCCACTCCGTCATTTCCGGGAAAGATTTCATCTTCCACTCGGCGTGGACGGCAAGCCTCTCATCTACCTGGCCGGGAATTCTCTCGGGCTGATGCCGAAAGCGGCGAGACAGATCGTCGAGCAGGAGTTGGACGATTGGGCAAAGCTCGCGGTGGATGCGCATCTCGACGGTGCGACGCCGTGGTACTCGTATCACGAGACGCTGCGCCAGCCGATGGCGCGGCTCGTCGGCGCGCAACCGAACGAAGTCATCTGCATGAACAGCCTCACGGTGAACCTTCACCTGATGATGGCGACGTTCTATCGGCCAACGAAATCGAGAAACAAGATCCTGATGGAAGAGCCGGCCTTCCCTTCGGACACGTATGCGATCAAGACGCAGATCGTTCATCACGGGTTTGATCCGAGCGACGCGCTTGTTCTGGCGCGACCGCGCGATGGGGAGTTCATCGTTCGACAGGATGACATCGAGGCTGCGCTAAAGAGGCACGGCGAACAAATCGCGCTTGTGCTCATCGGTGGAGTAAACTTCTTCACCGGTCAGTTGTTCGACATTGAGGAAATCACGTCAGCCGCGCGAAAGCAGGGATGCGCGGTCGGGTTCGATCTTGCTCACGCAATCGGCAACGTGCCGCTAGCGCTGCATGAGTGGAACGTCGATTTCGCGGTGTGGTGTTCGTATAAATATCTCAATGCCGGCCCCGGCGCGGTGGCGGGCGCATTCGTGCACGACCGGCACGCAACCAATCGCAAGTTGCCGCGCCTGGCTGGTTGGTTTGGCAACGATCCGGCGACCCGCTTCCGGCTGCACCTCGAGCCGGAGTTTATACCAGTTCCGTCCGCCGACGGATGGCAGATCAGCAACCCGCCGATCTTGTCGATGGCACCGCTGCGCGCGTCGCTCGCGATCTTCGATAAAGCTGGCGGAATGGAAGCGCTGCGCGCGAAATCACTCAAGCTCACCGGATATCTTCAGTTCCTGCTGTCCGACCCGGGCAGGCGGAAGCTTTTCAACGTCATTACACCGAACGAGCCGGACGCGCGCGGCTGCCAGTTGTCGATCTTAGTCCACGAACATCCGAAGGAGCTGTTTGGTAAACTCCAAGCAGCGGGCGTGAAATGCGATTTCCGCGAACCAAACGTGATCCGCGCCGCGCCCACGCCCTTGTACAATACCTTTCACGAAGTCTGGCGCTTCGCGAAGATTCTGAGCGAGCATCAGTGACCCTCGGCCACAGAGATCAGAGGTCGGAGGTCAGATATCAGACTTACGTACTACGCATCTTTCCCCTCGAAGAGCAAGCGACACGTCGCGCCGTAGCCTTGGCGAAGGCGGATCAGCAAAGCAACTCTTTAACGCAGTCGACCAGGCCGCCTATCAGAAAAGGTTTCACGAGGTACTTTACGTCGTGCTTGTTTAAGAACAGAGCGATTTTTGGATCGGTGGCGAAGCCCGTAATAAAAATGAAGCGATCCGCCAGATCGGGTTGCAGCTCCCTGGCTTTGAGATAAAACTCGTCACCGCGCAATCGCGGCATCTTTAGATCGCAGATCACGGCGTCGTAAACGTGCGCTTTGAGCTTAAGGAGGGCTTCCTCGCCATCGAAGGCGATGTCGACGAGAAAGTTTTCGTCCGCCAGGATCCACTGCAAAGCCGAGGCAAGTTGCTGGTCGTCATCGACCACCAAGATGGCCTTTAGCTCGAGAGTGTTGCCCTGCGGCTCAATTTCGTCCGGCTGCGGCGTAAATTCCATCTTAAGGCGCGCTTTGGTTGAGCAATCGTGATGCCAATTGCGATTTCCGAGAACCAATATCATCCACGCCACGCCGACACCGCTTTATTATACGTTCGGCGGTTCGCGAAGATTCTGGCTGGGCATCAGTGCCCTCGCCACGCTACCAGATTCGTTTGCGGCGATTGAGCTTCGTCCAGGCTACTTCTGCGGGTTCTATCGGGATTGATTGGTAAACCGCATCTGATTTTCGCTCGAGGTCGCTGATGGAAATGCGTTGAGCGCGCGCAGTATTGATAGCCTCCCAATAGTTCGATCCTGAAGCTCTCGCGATGATGAACGGTTTACGCCAGCCAATTTCGTCTATGATGAGGCCGCCGCTCTGATACGGGATTGTAAGTGCAAATTGATTGGGATTGCCGACTCGTTTTAAGCGGTAGCCGCCGGCAATCTCCCTCGAATCAGGACCGAAAAGCTCGGTGTCGCATGAGAAAAGACAAAGAAAAGTCGCCAGAAATGCGATGCGCGAGAAATTGTGAAGGAAATCCCTGCCTCGCATTGCGCCAAACTATGCCAACAAAGTTGTCGGCAAATCCAGCTCATTAGGCGAGAAAGAGCACCGACATATGAAATACGCCATCATCATCACCCGGGTCCTGCTCGGGCTCGTGTTCGCCGTCTTCGGGTCCAACGCATTTCTGCACTTCATTCCGATGCCGCCTCTGCCGCAAGGAGATGCTGGCGCCTTCATCGGCGCACTCATGCACAGCGGTTACCTGTATGTTGTCGCAACTCTTCAAGTCCTCGGTGGATTATGTTTGCTCTCCGGTCGCTTTGTCCCCCTCGGCCTGACGTTGCTCGGACCGGTGATCTTCAACATCTTGTGCTTTCACATATTCTTCGATCCGAACGGCATGCCGATCGCGATAATCATCTCAATCCTCGCGCTCTTCCTCCTCTGGGCCTATCGCGACAAGTTCCCGGCCATCTTCCAGCCGTGACAAACCGATTTTTTCCTGCCCAAAAAATCAAATTAGGACAACCTTGCTAACTTTGTTGATGTGATTCGTAGGCTTGTTTTTATCATTGCACTCGTCGTCTGCGTAGGCACAGCTTGGGCAAGAGACGAGAGATCGATCAAGGACTTGGGCAAAGCGCTCGCGGCGCTCGCGCCCGACGTGGATCCGGGCGAGGCCGAGCTGTTGTCGATGACCGCTCACACCACATCGCGCAGCCTCGCACGCGAATATCGTATCGTCCTGAACCCAGAGTTTCAGAACTTCCTGATCAACATCGGCCTGCGACAGCGTGGCTACTGCGCTCATTTTGCACGCGATATCGGCACACGCCTGAAAACGCTCGGGCTCAAAACGCTGGTGCTTCACTGGGGTGCTGCTTTTGCGGGAACAAGCGGAGAGGACAATTGCTTGGTAGTCACTGCACGCAACCAGCCTTTCCAGGACGGAATCATCCTCGATGGCTGGCGCAGGGCCGGCCGATTATTCTGGTGCGCGGTCAGAGAAGACCACGAGTACGAAGTGGAACAGCATTACGGCCACTCCGGGATCACGGCATGGAAAGAGGACGTCCACGAAACCGCCTGGCTGCAGGATTATCAACCGAGCGAGCCGAAGCCGAAAAGGACCGCTGCCCCGCGCTGACGTCAGCTCTCGCTTCCGCATCGCGGATTACTCGTCTTCTGAATTGGGCGTTGGACGTCGGAGGTTAGACGACAGAAATCGGCGGTCGGTGTTGTAGCCACGGCGCTCTATCGCCGTGTCTGGACAGATGCGTCGACAAAGCGAGGCGGCTACAGCAATTCGGACTTTCGCGATATCCGCGTAACGCGTTACGTCCTAGCCTTGGCGTAAACGGATCCGCGGTTGCTAACCTGTTTGCTTGTCGAGCTGGTGCTGAAAATAGCCTTTCCAACTTTCCGGCAGTGCCTCGACTTCGATCGCCCGGCGCATCGCTTTTACATCGTTTCTCTCAAAAGCATAAAGACGAGTGATATCGGCCACGCTGATCTCTTGTTGCGCTCGTCCGATTAATTCTATCGCGTCTCCGGCGCCAACAATCCCGCCGCGGGCCACGGCAAAATAGAAACCGGTGCGGCGACTGGCCAGAAACCGCTTGATGATATCAGCGCGGCCAAACTTTATCCCGAGTTTGTAGCAGGGCATTCGCGGTTCCGTGGCCATGACTTCCGTCTCGCCGATTCGAAATCTGTCCCCGATAAAGACGGCGTCCTCGAGCAATCCCTCGGCTGTAAAATTTTCTCCGAACATTCCCCAGGGCAGATCGACTCCCGGCAACTCAGCTCGCCAATAGCCGTAGTGCTCCGAGGGGTAAACATAAACCGCCTTGTTCACGCCGCCGTGGACAGTCAGATCGGCTTGTCCATCGCCATCGAGATTTAACGTGCGCAACATCACCCGCGCGTTGACCGGCTCCTTGAAAATTCCCGTCGTGACGAGCTTGCCTTGCCAGGTCACTTCCCTCGGCAATCCAACGTTCACTGACAAAATCTTCATGGCTCCTGTCTGACCTGAGATCATGCCAGCAACCCGATCGGCATATCCAGCGAGTTCTTGTAGTGAACGTGATGCCCGCAGCTTGCCCACGGTGGCGCGTACCTGTCACGTAGACTTGGCGTAGGCGGATCCGCGGTACTAAAAGGTGGATCGAGCAGTCCCTTGTCCGCCAGCGGACGGACTCGTCCCGCGGCGAGCTCGATGTTAATGATGGCGGCGCAGCCGCAAACTTGTAGCATCGCCCGACGGAGCGGCCGATCCACCTTCTGAGTTAAGCACTGGGTGTTGGACGTTGAGCGTTGGGCGTTTGCGGTGCAATTATTCCATGCGCACGGAGAACATTGCATGTCCACGAACAAGATTCGTATTAATCGGTTCCGGTTTAGCCGGCGGACTGCTCGCTGCATATTCCTGCTTTGATTCGCGCGCTCCTGCTTCCTCTCCACTTCCCGATCGGCTTTACGGTCTGCCCGGCGGCGTCCCCGCTCGCCGTGTTCATGGATTCCTGATAATCTGAATCGTGGCGAAATTTGTTCTCGTGGGCAGCGGCCTCGCCGGAGGACTGCTCGGCGCGTACTTGGGGCGGCGGGGGTTCGAGGTCGATCTTTACGAGCGACGGGCCGATCCGCGCGAGGGCAATATTGTCGGCGGGAGGTCGATCAATCTCGCGCTCTCAACGCGCGGGATTCACGCGCTCGAACAGCTCGGCATCGCCGACGAAGTATTGCGACACGCCATCCCGATGCGCGGCCGGATGATCCACGATAAATCCGGCGACCTGCATTTCGCGCCGTACGACCGCGACCCGAAAAATTACATCAACTCGATTGGTCGCGCCGCGCTCAACACGACCGTGATTGAAGCGGCGCAACGTTATCCGAACATGCGAGTTCATTTTAATCATCGCTGCACCGATGTCGATCTTGATGCGCCAACTGCGCATTTGATCAACACAGAGACAAAAGAAAAAGGCGCAGCCTTCGGGGACGCGGTCATCGGCGTCGATGGCGCGTTTTCAGCCGTTCGCCAATCAATGCAGAAAAAACTCGCAGAGTTCGATTACGACGAGAGTTATCTCGCCCACGGCTACAAGGAACTCACCATTCCGCCCGCGACCGATGGCGGGTGGCAGATGGAAAAGGAGGCGCTCCATATCTGGCCGCGCAAAAGTTTCATGATGATCGCGCTGCCGAACCCCGACGGCTCGTTCACCTGCACTCTCTTCTGGGAATTT
>Ga0193729_1000039_pt1 | contig 59276 bp, 53 predicted proteins | sample U1c2metaG_FD_143036 | JGI IMG/M metagenome (GOLD analysis project Ga0193729, IMG submission 143036) | Soil microbial communities from a riparian zone of the East river system, Colorado, United States - U1c2 | ecosystem: Environmental > Terrestrial > Soil > Riparian zone | place: USA: East River...
GCGCCGACCTTCCGTGTCGACCAGATGCCCTACGGCGGGACGAAGGATTCCGGGAACACGCGCGAGGGGCCCCACTACACCGTGCGTGACATGACCGAGGAGCGCATGGTGGTGATCAAACTCTGAGCAAGGCGTCGGCGCAGGACGGCCGCCCCCCGCTCCAAGCGCTCGAGCGGGCCTTCACGGTCCTCGACTTGTTCGGTGCGGATCAGCCGGAGTGGGGAACGAGCGAGGTTGCGCGCGCGGCGAGGCTGCCGGTGCCCACGGCCCACAGGATCCTCGCGGCGCTGACCGGCCGCAGGTACCTCGCCCGCGACGAGCGAACGAGACGCTTCCGCCTCGGGCCCGCCGCGCTGGAACTCGGTGGGCGGGCACGTGCCGTCCTCGACCTGCGCCAGGCCGCGCTCCCGGTGCTGCGCCGACTCGCGCGCGAGACGGATGAGACGGCGCTCTTGACCGTGCCAAACAGCGAGCGTGACCGTTCGGTCTGCCTCGAGCGCGTCGAGAGCGCTCAGCCGCTGCGACTCTCGGTCGAGCCGGGCCGCCGGCTGCCGCTGCATGCGGGCGCATCGCAGAAGGCACTGCTCGCTTTCCTCGCCGAGGAGGAGACCGAACGCGTGGCGGCAGGCTCGCTGGAGCGGCTCTGCGGCGCGACGATCACCGACGCTGATGCGCTGCGGGCGAACCTCGCCGAGGTACGAGAGCGCGGCTGGGCGATCTCGTTCGAGGAGACGAACGTTGGGGTCTGGGGCGTCGCGGTGCCGCTGCTGGACGAGGACGGCACGGCCGTCGCGGCGGTTGGGCTCGCCGGGCCGAGCGCGCGGCTCTCGCCGGACGAGGTTCTCGACCACCTCGAGCGCCTCCGCGACGGCGCGGTCGAGATCGCGGCGCCGCTCGGGCTCGACGTCCCGGAGCTCAGATGGCCGTGAGGCAGGAGCCCGCCTGGGGCGCGTACGTCGATCCCCCGCTGCGGGACAAGGTCGCGGTCGTGACCGGTGCTGCGAAGGGCCTTGGCGGTGCGATCACGGACGTGCTCGCCTGCGACGGGGCGCAGATCGTCCTGGCCGGTCGTGATCTCGAGGCGCTCGAGGCCCACGCGGCGCAGCTCCACGCGGAGCACCCGGAGCGGGAGAACCTCGTTGCGATCTGCGACGTGACGAGCGAGGCCGACGTGCAGGCGCTGATCGCCGCGGCGGTCGAGCGGTTCGGCGGCCTCGACATCCTCGTCAATACGGCCGGCGTGATCGGCCCGATCGAGACGCCCGCGCAGGACGTGTCCCTGGACGACTTCCGCGCCGTCCTCGACGTTAACGTCCTCGGCACCTTCCTGCCCTGCAAGTTCGCGATCCCGCACCTGATCGAGCGTGGAGGCGGGCGAATCGTGAACATCGCCGGCACCTCCGGCCTCCGCGGCTACCGCAACCGGGTCTCCTATTCGTCCTCGAAGTGGGCGGTGCGCGGGCTCACGCGCACGCTCGCGCTCGAGCTGGGACCGCACGACATCACGGTGAACACGATCTGCCCGAACGTCACCCACGGCGAGCGAATGACGAAGATCGTGAACGAGAAGGCGCGCCGCCTCGGCCGGACGCCGGAGGACGTGTACGCCGAGTTCACGGCGCAGACCGCGCTCGGGCGCTTCATCGAGGACTCCGACATTGCCCACGCCGTCCGCTTCCTCGTCTCGGCGGGCGCGCGGAACGTCACCGGGCACGACATCGTGGTCGACGCCGGGTGGGACGTGTGATCCCGCGTCCGTTCGACTACGAGCGGCCCCGCTCCGTCGAGGAGGCCGTGTCCATTCTGGCCGCGGCCGGGGGGCGCGACGCGAAGGTGATCGCGGGCGGTCAGAGCCTCGTGCCGATGCTCTCGCTCGGGCTCGCGCGGCCTGACGTACTCGTCGACCTCTCGCGGCTCGAGCTGGACGGGATCGAGGCGGTCGACGGGCGGGTGCGGGTCGGCGCGACGACGTGCCACCGGACGCTCGAGCTCGACCCGGAGGCGCGAAGGCTGCTGCCGCTCGCGGCCGAGGCCGCCCGCCACGTGGGCAATCCGCGCGTGCGGAACCGCGGCACCTTCGGCGGCTCCCTCGCCCACGCCGATCCCGCCGCCGAGCTGCCCGTGGTCGCGGTGGCGCACGGCGGAGAGGTCGTCGCTCACGGGCCCGACGGCGAGCGGCGGATCCCGCTCGCGGAGTTCTTCCTCGGCTACTTGGAGACGGCGCTCGGGCCGGACGAGGTGCTCGTCGCCGTCGAGCTCGAGCGGCCGTTGGAAGGGAGCGGCGTCGGTTTCCACGAGGAGGCGCAGCGGGCCGACGACTTCGCGCTGGCGTGCGCCGCCGCGGTGGTGGCGCCGGACGGGCATGCGCGAGTCGTGGTCGGCGGCGTCGGCGACCGGCCCCTGCGCTTCGAGGGGCCGGCGGATGAGCTGCCGGCCGCGGTCGAGGCGGCGGTCGAGCCCGAGGAGGACGCGTTCGTTTCGGCCGCGTTCCGCCGACGCCTGGCCGGCGTCTGCGTGCGCCGCGCCCTCGCGCGCGCAGAGGAGGATGCGGGGGCGTGATGCTCGAGCTCCTCGTGAACGGACGGCGGCTCCGCAAGCCGGTCGAGCCGCATGTGACGCTGCTCCGCTTCCTGCGCGACCAGGCCGGGGCGACCGAGGTGAAGTACGGCTGTGGCGAAGGCGTCTGCGGCGCTTGTACCGTCTTCCTCGACGCGGTCGCGGTCAACGCCTGCAGCGTGCTCGCCGTCCAGGCGGAGGGCGCGCGCGTCGAGACCGTGAGCGCGTTCGCCGACGACGGCTCCCTCCACCCGCTGCAGCAGGAGCTGATCGAACGTGGCGCGGTGCAGTGCGGCTTCTGCACGCCCGGCGTCGTGCTCGGCTCGATCGAGGCGGTCCGTCTCGGACTCGCCGGCGACCGGACGACGATCAGGCGAAGCCTCGCCGGCAACCTCTGCCGCTGTACCGGCTACGGCAAGATCGTCGAGGCCGTCGAGGCCTACCGCGACCGCGAGGGCGCGGCATGAGCGCCCGTGGACTTCGAGCTACTCGAGTGGTGGAGCAGTGAGCGTCTCTCGCCTTTGGCTCGCTCCCGTCGGGGCAACCATGTTTCCCCCACGAGCCCCCTTCTTCGGGGTACGCCTCGGCCGCCGCGGCGCTCAGGTCGCCGCGCGAGCTGAGGAGAGACAGTGGGGGAACCTCCTGGTTCCCCCCGACGCCCCTTCCTCTGCTCATGGGCCAGAGGTTGGCCCATGAGCGTCGTCCGTGAGCGGCCGGTACGCGTCGTCGGACGCGCTCTCGTCCGGCACGACGCGGTCGAGAAGGTCGCGGGCCGGACCCGATACGCCGCCGACTTCGGCCTCCCCGGGATGCTGCACGCGATGCTCAAGCGGGCCGACCTTCCGCACGCCCGCCTTCTTCGGGTGGACACGTCCGCGGCGGAGGCGGTGCCGGGAGTCGCATCCGTCCTGACCGCCAAGGATGTGCCCGAGAACACCGTCTGGGTGGACGTGCCAGGGCAAACGTTCCAGGTAGGGGCGCTGAAGGCTCGCACGAACGTGCTCGCCGACGGCGTCGTCCGCTACCACGGCGAGCCGATCGCGATCGTTGCCGCCGAGACCGAGGACGCTGCGCTCGCCTCCGTCGAGCTGATCGACGTCGAGTACGAGGAGCTGCCGGTCGTGACCGACGCCGAGGCGGCGCTCGAGGAGGGCACCCCGCTCGTTCACGAGCAGGGCAACCTGATAGCGAGCTGGCAGCTCCAAGAGGGCGACGTCGACGCCGCGCTGACTGTCGCGCACGCCGTCGTCGCGCAGAGCTACGAGACGCAGTTCGTCGACCACGCGTACCTCGAGCCGGAGGCGGGGGTCGCCTGGCTCGACTCCGACGGCGTCATCACCGTCCGCGCAGCGACCCAGGTGATCGAGCATTTTCGCGATCTCGCGCGGATCCTGCGCGTCCCCGACAACCGCGTGCGGGTGATCGCGCCCTACGTAGGCGGCGGCTTCGGCGGCAAGGAGGACATGACGGTCGAGCCGTTCCTCGCGCTCGTCGTCCAGCGTACCGGCCGCCCCGTGAGGATGGTGTGGAGCCGCTCGGAGTCGTTGCTCGCGCGCCAGAAGCGTCACCCGATGAAGCTCCGCTACCGCACCGCGTGCGACGCCGACGGGCGGCTGCTCGCGCAGGACATCGGCATCGTCGCGGACGGCGGCGCCTACGCGCTGCTGTCGGCGCTCGTCCTCCTGTACGCGACCACCTGCTCGCAGGGCCCGTACCGCTGCCCGAACGTGCGCATCGACGCGCGCGTCGCCTACACGAACCACACGCCTGCGAGTGCGATGCGCGGCTTCGGCGCCATGCAGGTCGCGCTCGGCTACGAGGGGCAGATGGATCTGCTCGCCGCCGAGCTCGGGCTCGACCCAATCGAGCTGCGGCGCCGGAACTTCCTCGAGCGCGGCGACATGCTCGCTGTGGGACAGACGCTCGACACGCACGTCGCGCTGCCGGATCTCGCCGACCGCGTCGAGGCGGCGCTCGGGCCGAAGCCGGAGCCCTCGGTGCCCGGGCGGCGAGTCGGGCGCGGCGTTGCGTGCAACCTCCAGCCCTACGGCCGCTGCGTCTGGCTCAACGATTGGTCGAGCGCATGGGTCGGGTTCGAGCTGGACGGGACCCTCGTCCTCCGGATCGGCGTCCCCGACATCGGCGGCGGCCAGGCCTCCTCGCTCGTCCAACTCGCGGGCGAGGTGCTCGGCGTCGACCCGGCGGACGTCGTCATCCACATCGGCGACTCGGCGCTGACGCCTCTGACCGGGACGACGACCGCGACGCGGCAGCTGTACATGTCGGGAAACGCCGTGCTCCAGGCGGCGGGCGAGCTGCGCGAGGAGCTGCGGCCGCTCGCGGCGGAGCTGCTCGAGACGGAGCCGGACGACGTCGAATTCGTCGGCGGCGGTACACGCTACGGGGAGCGGCACGTCGCGTTCCGGGACCTGATCGCGGCGGCGGCCAAACGCCAGGTGCCTTGGCACCGGCTCTCGATCTTCCGCGCACCCGGCGGCGACGCCTGGCGGAGCGAGGCCTCTTGGCGCGGGCGCGTGTTCCCCGACTTCACCTACGGCTGCCACGCCGTCGATCTCGAGGTCGACCCCGAGACCGGGCGGATCGACGTGCTGCGCTACCTCGCCGCCCACGACGTCGGCCGCGCGATCAACCCGCAGAGCGTCGAGGGCCAGATCGAGGGCGCGGTCGTGATGGGGCTCGGCTACGCCCTCTCGGAGCGCGTCGTCTACGAGGACGGCGTCAACCTCACCGGCACGTTCGCGCAGTACCTGATCCCGACCGCGGTCGAGGCGCCCGAGATCGAGCCGATCGTCGTCGAGTCCGGCGAAGGGCTCGGCCCGTTCTCGGCGCGCGGGATCGGCGAGCCGCCGGTCGGCGCAGTCGCGCCGGCGGTCGCGAGCGCGCTGGCGAACGCACTCGGAAGGCGCCTCACCGTCCTGCCGTTCACTCCCGAGCGGGTGGCGGAGGCTTAGGCATGCCGCGCGTGACCGGCGAGCGAATGCTGGCGGGGCCGCCGGAGCGGGTCTGGGCGCTGCTCACGGACGCGTCCGAGCTGGCGCGCGCGATGCCCGGCGCGGGCGAGGTCGAGCCTCAGGACGGCCGCACCTTCCGTACGACGATCTCGCTTGCAGTCGGCCCGGTGAAGGACACCTACGAGGGCCGCCTCGCCTACGAGGACGAGCAGCCGCCGACGGCGTGCACGATCGTCGTCGAGACGAAGGGCAAGAGCGGTCGCGTCACCGGCCGCGGCGCGATGCGGCTCGAGCCGCGCGACGGCGAGGGGACGCTCGTTTGCTACGAGGGTGACTTCAAGGTCTCGGGCCCGGTCGCCGGTGTCGGCCAGCGCATGATCGCCGGCGTCGCTCGCAAGACGATCGAGCGGACGCTGGACGGGATCGGCCGGCGTCTCACCGAGGCGCCCGAGGCCGCGCCGGAGCAGCCGGCCGCGGCGGCGACCACCGCGTACTGGCATCCCTTCGCCAACATGGCGAAAGTCGCAGGCGAGGAGCTCGTGATCGTCCGCGGCCGCGGCTGCGAGCTGGTCGACCGCGAGGGCCGCACCTACCTCGACGCGACCGCCGCGCTTTGGTACTGCAACATCGGCTACGGCCGCGACGAGATCGCCGCCGCCGTCGAGCGCCAGCTGCGTGAGCTCCATGCGTACTCGACCTTCGGCGCTTACGCCAACGAGCCGGCCCTCACGCTCGCGGAGCGCCTCGCCCGCCTTGCGCCGTTCGAGGACGGCAAGGTTTTCTTCACCTCCGGCGGCTCCGACGCCGTCGACACCGCGGCCAAGCTCGCCCGCCGCTACTGGCACGCGATCGGGCGGCCGGAGAAGCTCGCGCTGATCGGCCGCCGCCACGCCTACCACGGCATGCACGCCTGGGGGACGAGTCTCGGCGGCATCCCCGCGAACGTCGAGGGCCTGGGGACGCTCGTCACGGACGTCGCCCACGTGGAAGCGAATTCCGTGGAGGAGCTCGCCGCCGCGATCGAGCAGCTTGGGCCCGAGCGCGTCGCGGCGTTCATCGGCGAGCCGGTCCTCGGCGCCGGTGGCGTGATCCCGCCGCCCGAGGGCTACTGGACCGCCGTCGCCGAGCTCTGCCAAGAGCACGACGTGCTGCTGATCGCCGACGAAGTGATCACCGGCTTTGGCCGCCTCGGCCGCTGGTTCGGCTGCGAGCGCTTCGGCTTCACGCCCGACCTGCTCGTGTTCGCCAAGGGCGTCACCTCCGGCTACATGCCGCTCGGCGGCGTCGTCGTCGGGCCGCGCGTGCAGGAGCCGTTCTGGCGCGGCGAGGGCATCTCGTTCCGGCACGGCTACACATATTCGGGCCACGCGGCCGCCTGCGCCGCTGGGCTCGCGAACCTCGATATCCTCGAGCGCGAGCGCTTGGTCGAGCGCGTCGCGGAGCTCGAGCCGCTGCTGGCGGAGAAGGTGCACTCGCTGGGCGACCATCCGCTCGTCGGGGAGACACGGGCGATCGGCCTCACCGCAGCCGTCGAGCTCGAGGCCGAGGCGCTCGAGCGCGAGCCGGGGCTGGTCGACCGGGTCGTCACGCTCGCGCGGGAGCATGGCCTGCTGACGCGCTCGCTGCGCGGCTGCGCCCTTCACGTCTCGCCCCCGTTCATCATCGAGCCCCGGCAGCTCGACGCGCTGGTCGACAGACTGCGCCGAGCGCTCGACGCGGCCGAGGGAGAGGAGGTTGGCAGCCGACTGAGGACCTGAGAACGTCTCACCAAAGAAGAGCAGGCTTTTCGAGTCCCTTCGGGGAGGAGGCAGAAGATGCGGAAAGGATTGGTTGTAGCCACGACTGTCGTCGTCGCAGCGCTCGCCATCGTCGCAGGGGTCAGCGGCATGCAGGCGCCTGCAACGAGCGGCTACGTCGCGAAAGGGAAGGTGCCGATCAACTTGGCATTCTCGACCTGGAACGGCTACATGGCGCTCGTCATCGCCGACAAGGAGGGCTATTACAAAAAACACGGCCTCAACGTCACCTACACGGTGATCGAGGATCCGGTGCAGCGCTTCAACGCGTTCAAGGCCGGGAGCCTGAACGCGATCGCGACGACGGTCGACACGTACTCGCGGACGTACGCGAAGGGCATCCAGTCAGTGGAGGTGCTCGGGCTGGACGCATCCGCGGGCGGCGACGGCATCGTCGCCGACAAGAGCATCACGACGGTCGAACAGCTCAAGGGCCAGTCGGTGGCGGTGAGCGCGGGCTCGACGAGCCAGTGGCTCCTCGCATACGTGCTGAGCCTCCACCACCTGTCGCTCAAGGACGTCAAGCAGATCGACCTGACGTCAGGCGACGCGGGCGCAGCCTTCGCAGCGGGACGCGTGAAGGTGGCGGTGACGTGGCAGCCGTGGCTGTCGAAGGCCGAGCAGAACCCGAACGGGCACGTGCTCGTCTCGACGAAGAAGTACCCGACGATCATCACCGACCACGTCGCATTTGCCCCGAGCTTCGTCAAGCAGCATCCCGACGAGGTGAAGGCGTTCATCGCGGCCTACAACGACGCGATGAAGCTGATCAAGAGCAACCCGAACAAGGCATTCGCGGACGTTCACGACTATCTCGGCCAGTCGGCGGACGACATCAAGGCGACGATGAAGGACGTCCCCCTCTGGTCGGTCTCGCAGAGCAAGAAGTACTACGGCACGAAGAAGCATCCGGGCGCGATCTACAAGATCTTCACGAAGTCGGCCAAGTTCTGGAAGTCGATCGGGGAGATCAAGACCATCCCGAGCCCGAAGAATGCAATTGATCCCACCTTCGTCCACTCGTTCAAGTAAACCCGAGGGAGCCCCGGCGTCCGTCTCGTCGGCCGGGAAGCGGCCGCCAGCGGGCGCCGGGGCTCCACGCTGGTACTCGCGCTACCTAGCGGCGAAGGAGCCCATCCCCCGGGCCCTCTCCCTCCCCTTAGGGGTGGCGAGCTTCGGGCTGGTGGTCGGCATCTGGGCGCTCCTCGCCTATACCCGAGTCGCCCCGGCGCTCGGTTTCCCCAACCTCCACAATCCCTTCTTCCTACCGAGCCCCGGGACGGTCGCCAAGACCCTCTACAACATGTTCGCCCACGAGGGCTTCGCGCACGATGTCTGGGCGAGCACGCGGCGAATCGGCCTCGGCTTCCTGATCTCGGCGGCGATCGGCATCCCCCTCGGCATCGCGATCGGCTCCTTTCGGATCGTGCAGGCATTCTTCGAGCCGATCATCGCCGCCGTCCGCTACATGCCGGCCTCGGCGTTCATCCCGCTGTTGATCATCTGGTTCGGGATCTATGAGAAGGAGAAGATCGCCGTCATCTTCATCGGGGTGTTCTTTCCGCTGACGCTACTGATCGCGGACGTATCGGCGAATATCCCCAAGGAACTCCTGAACATCGCCTACACGCTCGGCGCCTCGCGCTGGCAGGTCTTCTGGCGGGTGCTCCTGCCGGCCTCGTGGCCGGGCGTCCTCGACAACATGCGGATCGGGATCGGCTGGGCCTGGACGTACCTGATCGTCGCTGAACTCGTCGCCGCGAGCACCGGCATCGGCCACGTGATCCTCTCGGCGAGCCGCTTCCTCCAGACCGACAAGATCATCGCCGGCATCATCACGATCGGAATTCTCGGCCTGGTCACCGACGGGCTGTTCCGCTGGGCCTACTGGCTGCTATTCCCGTACTCGGATCGCGTCTCGCGGTGAGCGCGATCACGGCCACCGACGTCTCGATGGTGTTCGAGACACGGAGCGGCCGCGTGCACGCAATCGATCGCGTCACGCTCGAGATCCCGGACGCACACTTCGCCTGCATCGTCGGTGCGTCCGGCTGTGGCAAGTCGACGCTGCTGAACGTGATGGGCGGGCTCGTGCGGCCGACCTCGGGCAGCGTTCACCTCGACGGCCGCCAGATCCACGGCCCGGGCACGGACCGCGGGATGGTCCTCCAGTCGTACACGCTCTTCCCGTGGCTGCGCGTGCGGGAGAACATCGAGTTCGGTCCGAAGCTGAAAGGCATGCGGAAGGATGAGCGGCGGCGGATCTCCGGCCGGCTGCTCGAGGAGATGGGGCTCGCGGAGTTCGCGCGCGCCTATCCGAAGGAGCTCTCGGGCGGGATGAAGCAGCGGGTGGCGATCGCCCGCGCCCTCGCGAACGACCCGAAGGTGCTACTGATGGACGAGCCGTTCGGGGCGCTCGACGCGCTCACCCGCGCAGCGGCGCAGCGTTTCCTGACCGAGATCTGGGAGCAGCACCGGCGTACGATCGCCTTCGTCACCCACGACATCGACGAAGCGATCTTCCTCGGCGACACCGTGTTCGTGATGACGCCGCGGCCGGGACGATTGCGCGAGGTGATCCCGATCGATATCCCGCGGCCTCGCACGCTCGACGAGCTCGGGACGCCGCGGTTCGGGGAGCTCAAGCGCCAGATCCTGGAGCTGATCGTCGAGCACGAGAACCGCGGGGTCGCGCAGACAGTGGCGGCTCCATAGCCGGCGCGGCTTGCTTTCATCTCATGTTCGTGTGGGCGGGTAACTCCAGGCCGCTGTGACTCCCGCCCTCCTTGCTCTCTGCGCCAGCGTCAGCTGGGGCTTCGGCGACTTCCTCGGCGGTTTCTTCTCGCGCCGCTTCGCCGTGGAGGCGGTCGCTCTCCTCTCCCAGTTCGGCGCGCTTGCGACCGCGGTAGTCGCGGCGCTCGCCCTCGGTGGCGTCAGGCGGTCCGGCGTCGAGATCGGGCTGCTCGCGGGCCTTTGCGGCGGCCTCGGCACCCTGACGTACCTGCGGGCTCTCTCGCTCGGCACGATGAGCGTCGTCGCTCCGATTGCCGCTTGCGGCGCCGTCATCTCGCTCGCGCTCGCGCTTGCGAGCGGTGAGCATCCGAAGCCGCTGAAGCTCTCGGGCGCACTGATCGCCTTTTCAGGCGCGCTGCTCGCCTCTTTCCACGAGCACCGTCGTGGTGGAGCGAGTCGGCGCTCGATTACCTTCGCGGGGGCGACCGCCATCCTGTTCGGGACGCTCCTGTACCTGCTTGGACGCGCAAGCGACGAGGGTGGTGCGCTGTCCGCGTTGCTCGGTTCACGTCTTGCCGCGTTCACGCTGCTCGCGCTCTGGCTCGCCGTTGTGGGTCGGCAGTTGCCGACCGTTGTGGGTCGGCAGCTGCCGACCCGGCACCCCGCGGCCACTGCGACCATCCTGCTTTCCGGCGTGCTCGGCGCCGCCGCCAACGGCCTGTACGGCCTTGCCGCCGAGCGCGGGCTCCTCTCGATCGCATCGCTGCTAGCCTCGCTCTACCCGGTGACGACCGTCTTCCTCGCTTACCTCGTCCTGCACGAGCGGCTCTCGAGGGTCCAGGCGGCCGGAGTTCTCGTCGCGCTCGCCGGCATCGCCCTCGTCGTCGTCGGTTGATGAACGCGCTCGAACGCGACCTCGTCGCCTTCGCCCAGCGGCTCGCTGCGACCCCGAGCCTTCCGGGGGAGGAGCGGGAGGTCGCCGAGCTACTTGCGACGAAGCTCATCCACCTCGGCTACCGGGACGTCGCGGTCGACCCGATGAGCAACGTCGTCGGCTACCTCGGCGAAGGACCGCCCCGACTCATGTTCAACGGCCACCTCGACCACGTCCCGCCGGCCGGGATGGACGACCCCTACGGCGCACAGGTCGTCGACGGACACCTGCGCGGTCGTGGGACGCTCGACATGAAGGCGAACGTCGCGGCCGGCGCCTTCGCAGCCGCGTTCGTCAATGCTCCGCTCCGCGGCGCCTACATCTTCACAGCCGACGTGCGCGAGGAGATCGACGGGCCGGAGGGGATCCAGGCGCTGCTCGCACAGGGGCTCCGGGCCGACTACGGCGTGAGCGGCGAGGCGACTTCGCTCGACGTCGCGCTCGGCCACCGCGGCAAGGTTCAGCTCGACGTCACGGTCGCCGGTCGCTCCAGTCACGCCGCGACGCCCGCCGAGGGCGAGAACGCCGTCTTTCGCGCGCTGCCGTTCCTGGCTGCGCTCGAACGGGCGGGCGAGCGCGTGCCCTCGGACCCGCTCCTCGGCGCGGCGACCCTCACGGTCACCGGAATCGCCTCCGCTCCGTCGGGCGGGGTCGCGGTCGTTCCGTCGAGCTGCACGATCCGCGTCGACCGCCGCTACGTCCGCAGCGAGACGCCGGACTCCTGCCGCGTCGAGGTCGAGGAGCTCGTCGACCGCGTGGCCGCCGAGCACGGAGCACACGCGACCGTCGAGCTCGTCAACGTGTACCCGCTGATGGCGACCGAGCCGGACCACCCGCTCGTGCGAGCCGCGAGCGCGGCTGTAGAGGATGCGACCGGGAGAGTCCCGGCGTTGAAGGCGTGGCGGTTCGGTGTCAACGCCACCTTCATGAATGCCGCTGGGATTCCTTCCGTCGGCATCGGCGCAGGCGACGAGCGCCTCGCGCACACTCCCGCCGAGCGCGTCCCGGTCTACGAGATAGTCCAAGCCAGCCACGCCTACGCGCTCCTGATCGAACGCCTCTGCGCGTGAAAGGAGAAGCCATGCAGATCGAGATCGAGCACCTCCAGCCGCCCGAGCTGGTCCGCCTCTCGCACTGGGAGGACCGCAACGAGCTGCGGGTCGCGAACTGGATCAGACCCTGGGACTTCGCCGAACCGATAGACGTCGGCATCACGGCTGTGCCGATCGCTCGCGCCGCGATCAAGCCGGTAAGCGCCCATCAGGGGCCAAACGCCCTCCGCGACGGCCGCTTCTTCTTCACGACCTATTCGATCGACTACGGCGTCGACATTCGAGACCTGACCGTCCGTGACACCGGCGACGTGGAGATCCCGCTCTGGGACATCGTCGAAGCGCACGAGAACATCTACGTCGCCGCGCGCGGCCTGCTCGCGCACGAGCCGCGCTTCTTTCCGATCTTCGTCGGCGGGGACCACTCGATGACGCGGCCGATCGTGCGCGCGCTGCACGAGGCGCGGCCCGAGCTCGAGCGCGTCGGGCTCGTCCAGTTCGACGCTCACATCGACTGCCAGAACTTCGACGACGGCGGGCCTCACAACGGGACCCCGATCCGCGGGATCATCGAGGACGACAACGGAGTCGACCCGCGCAACATCGTCCAGATCGGCATCTCCGGCTTCGTCAACGCCGAGCACTACCGCAACTACCTCGTCGAGGAGCAGGGCGGGACGATGTTCTCGACGCGAGACGTGGCGAAGCGGGGGATAGAGGCGGTTCTCGCGAACGCGTGGGAGATCGCGTCCCGCGGCGTCGACGGCGTCTACGTCACGTTCGACATCGACAGCCTCGAACTCGCGTACGCGCCGGGGACGGGCGCGGCCGTGTCGGGCGGCCTAACGCCGTGGCAGGCAATGGATGCGCTCTTCGACCTCGGCCGCCGCGAGGAGGTCGTCGGTTTCGACCTCGTCGAGGTCGACCCGACGCGCGACCCCCAGGGAATCACGCAGCGCCTCGCGAACAAGCTGCTCCTCACGTTCCTCGCGGGTTTCCACCGCCGCGGGGGCGGCTAAACCACTCTGCGGGCGCTCATTCGCAGCGCGCTGTTGGTGGGGGGACCGCTCAGCGCAAAGCCCATGTAGGCGAGCGCGAACAGCGCGGCGCCGGGGCTACAATGGGCTGCGATGAGATAACACGTGGGAGCCAGCCGGGAATCGCACCGGCCCGGGACCCTAGTTGACAGCTTGGCCCGGAACCGATGTTTGGCCCCACGTACGGGGTACAGAAGAGGTGTCTTTCCTACATGGCGGACACCTCTTCGCTACCCCGCCGCCAAACTCTCTTTTAACTCGTCACGCCAGCGCCATTTCTGCGAGGACGAACCCTCGGGGGATCAAGCGAGCGACACTGTCCAGGAGCAGCGTCGCGACGCAGTCCTCCTCGTTGTACGCCGCGTCTGAACGTCTTTACTCCAATCATCGGCCGGCCATCTTCGCGTGCGAAACCGTTGAGTTTCGCGGGGCTTCGGTTTCCCGTTGCTTCGCGGCATGTCTTCTCGGGTGCAGCCCGGCAAAGCGATGGCCGGCACCTGCGTCTAAAGGAGGACGTCCGCCTAGTCCCGCATCATCAGCCTAGATGTGCAAGGCGTTTCTGGTTCGTCCATCGAGCCCCATGCTCGCATCCTTATGGGCGGGCAGTCGCTCAGGGTTTCTCTACGAACACTCGCCCAGTTCAGCACTCTGCCCCCTGGTCAGGCGCGGGTCGGGCACTGCGGATTAGGAGTTCTCGCGGCGCGGGTTCCAGATGATCTCCCAGAGATGCCCGTCTGGGTCGCGGAAGTAGCCGGAGTAGATCCCCCAAGGCCGGTCGTGGGATTGGTCGGTGAGAGTTGCGCCGGCCGCTTCGGCCTGCGCGAGCACTCGGTCGACGTCGGTCTTACGCTCGACGAGGTGTCCGATGCTGAACTCGCCCGTCTTGGGTGCTCCAACTGTGACGTTGGCGTCCTTGGCCAATTCGGTGCGAGGGTAGAGGGCGAGGATGAAGCCGCCGTCGAGCTCGAACATGGCGATGGCACCGGCGGGAGTGGTGCCGTCCCCGCTGAACTCGGTGCCGACAACGCCGGGTGAACTGAGGCCGAGTCCGTCGCGGTAGAACGCAAGCGCGCGTTCGAGGTCGTCGACCGCGAGGGTGAGTACATGGATGCGAGGTTCCATCAGCTCTTATGGTGAGGCTACCCAGCCGCGGCGGCCGCGGGGATCAGACGGGCGAATTCAGGCGCCATAACTCAACGCTCGGGCATGGCACGCAGGCTCCCTCAGGAATCCGAGCCTTTTTAACGCCGCGAGCACGACTGTCGCCTTTCCGCCAAAACGCGACAGCTACGGACGTACAGCCCCCGAACACCGCTCGGGGACAACGCTCTTTTGGAAGCTTCAGCCACCGCTGGCCCGCTCGAAAACCGCTCAGTCACCGGGTGAGGGCGCTGCAGGCGGGGGTCCGCTGGGGCTGTAGGATGCGTTGCGGCTCGAGCTGGCGCCCCTGCGTGCCGGCGTCGGAGCCGAAGGAGGTGCCCCGCTGGCATCCGAGGTCGAGATCGCTCCGCGGCTGGAGGCTGACCTGCCGCAGCTGTTCGGGCTCGCGAAGGGCACGTTCGCCGCTCTGCCCGGCTGGAGCGACGAACGGGTACTTGAGGTGCTGAAGCGCAATCTGATCTTCGTCGCCCGCGAGGAGGGTCAACCTGCCGGCTACGTCGCCTTGCGCCGCGAGGAAGGCGGGGCGATCGTGGTCGAGCAGCTGTTCGTCGCGCCCGGTCACGAGCAGCGTGGCATCGGGCACCGGCTGCTCGCCTACGCAGAGGGTTACGCGATCGCGGAGCGGGCGCGATCGCTCCAAGTCGTCGTCGAGGAGAGCAACCGGCAGGCTCGGAGCTTCTACAGGCGCTCGGGCTTCGTGCCGGTAGAGCCAGAGCTGTTCGAACTCATCCTCCCAAGCGCCGATTGAGATCAGCGAGGAGTAACGTGAAAGAGGAGTTCGACTCGATGCCCGAGTTCTTCGTTCCCGGAGCGGTCTCTCTGCAAGAAGCCGAGAAGGTCTGGCAGGCGACCAAGAAGTTCGCCGAGGAGCAGACCGGTTGGATCGTCACCAACCGCCGCATCTTTCGCCTCGAGTACACGCACAGGGGTAAGGACTACGTCGCCGAGGTTGGGCAGACGGAGCCGCGAACCGGCGAACCAGTCCTCGTCATCCTTGGGTCGAACGCCTACCTCGTCTGCACTCGCAAACACGGAGTGGCTCGTGGCGAACCGATCATGGTTGGCGGACCGCGGCAGATCGTCGACTTCAACTAGCTCGGCACGACTGGCCTGGAAGGAGACGTCACCGTGTCGGACGAATCGCACGCTAAAGAAACGCCAGACAGCCGATCCGAGGAACTGACGGCCGACCACATTCAACGTCTGCTGCGCAACGCAGACCGGTTCGCTTTCGGCATCCGCCCCGCGGGCTTCGTCTTGATCAATCGCACACGGCTACTCGCAGCCAATGGAATCTCCCAGACGGGCGCCCTCCTCATTGATCAGTGGGTGGCTCATGCGGGAGGCGGCGTCCAACCCCTCCGCCGGGCGAAGCCGGAGGCAGCTCGCCAACACCAGGAACGAACGACGCGACCCGACACGATCGTTTGGGGGGTTCCTGCGCACGCGCTAACGCACGACGCTGGCGCATAGCTGGACGCAGGTCTATCTCGCTGCAAGCTGGTTGGCCACCGTTCGTTTGGGGGGTCGCGGTTGGTGCTTTCCAGCGTCAGCCGGCCGAAGCCGACGGCGGGCCGTCAGCAACGAGCTGCGCCACGGAGTCATGCACGGTGATAGTCCGGTTCTCGCTGGGGGAGTACGAGGAAGTGCGATCGGTTGCGACCCGCTTTTTCGTGGCGCCGGGTCATCAGGCTTCGGAAGGTGTGGTCAGCCTTCTCTACGAGCGCGACGGCTATGTAGTGCTTGAAAAGGAGGGTCGTGCCGGGGAGGTTGCAACTGAGCTTGACCCACGTTCGGGTTCCTGAGTAAGTTTCGTCCGAACTAGGGAGGGGTCTCAGGGGTGGAAGAGCGGGAACGTCGGATCGGTCTGAACGAGGCGCTGTTCCGTGAAGTGAACGAACGGCTTGAGGAACTGGCTCAAGGCTTCGCGCATACGCCTGAAAAGCTTGACTTGATTTGCGAGTGCGGCAACGCGAGTTGCGCGAGCCGGATCGAGATGGACCCCGAGGAGTACGAGCAGGTTCGCTCCGATTCGGCCACGTTCGCCATCGTCAAAGGACACGAGGTCCCAGATGTCGAGGAGATCGTGGAGCGAAGAAAAGGGTATGACGTCGTGCGCAAGACTGCCGGTGAAGCCGAAGAGGTCGCGGAGAAGACGGACCCGCGCACATAGAGATTCGCAGTCACTGCCGTCAGGCCCCTGGGTGGCAGGATCCGGGTTGGCGAGCCTCTGGCGCTGCGGCCCCGGGCGCCAGCCCATGTTTACCGGGGTTCAGAAGTGTCGACCTACTCGATGGGGGCTGGGCGCGAAGGGGTCTCGCGAGGGAGAGGGGAGCTGCGGCACACCCGAGCGTCTTTCCACTTGCGCGCCTGGCCCCTAGGGATTTGAGATCGCTGGGGCCGGGGCGAGGGCGAACATTCCGCCGAGGTTTCACCGGTAACCCGACGGGGAGGCTGCCCTCGTCCAGAGAGGAAAGGGGGTCTGAAATGCGCATTGCGCTGTCACTTCACAAGCTCGGGCTGAGTAGTGACCTGCTTCACAGCCTCGGGTTTGCGTCGATCTTCGGCGCGGTGTCACTGTGGCTGCGCTCGGCAGCGGCTGACAACAAGGAAACGCGGGCGCGCGCCGAGCGGCTCGCGATTTTCATCGGGCTGTGGCCGCCGACGTTCTTCCTGCTCGGCAAGGTGCTGCAGGACATTGAAGCGGCGCCTGAAGAGCAGGCACGACGTGGCCGGGTAGCCAAGGAACAAACGCTTGAAGAGGCACTGAAACCACCCGCCGCGGCGGCAACGAAGTAGCCAAAGCGACCACACACCTAGGAAGGGGTCAATGGAAATGGCAACAACGCAACGAGCCGAGAAGAGCATGGGTTACGAGGGGGAGGCCCTGGGAGAACGAACCAGCGGCCTCCATGACGAATCAAAATGGGCTCTACTGACGACCGAGTTCTGGGCGATGGTGCTCGTCATCGTGGCGATCTTGATCGCGACTGCCGTGTCGGACAGCCTCAACGACACACGGGGATGGCTTCTCGTCACCATCGTCGCGACCGGCTACATCGTCAGCCGCGGACTCGCTAAGGCGGGGGTAGGTCATCTTCCGGTCGGAGCCTCGCGGCGCCGCACCGGCTAGTGCGGGAAGCCTGACGGCGGAGGAGCCCCGACCCCGCTCCTCCGTTCACCTCGAAGTGGAACGACGGCGACGGGCAGCAAGGGCCGCCGGACACCAAAAGCCACGAGGCGCCGGCTGTCGCCCCGCGCGGCGAGAGTGGCGATGTCGCTGCCGGCCATCAAGCGCCGGCGACCCCACGCCAGACCCAGGACGTGACCGAGTGGCGCGGCCATCAGCCGCCGGCGACCGGCGGCAGCATCGAGCTTGGCCACGAGCGGCCGGCCAACTTCGTCATCGTGCAGTCGGCCGGTGAGGGACAAGGGCAGCCAACGGCCCCGCCGGACAAGCCCGCCGACTCAGCCCAAAGCGTGACGCCGCCGCCAGCGCCAAGCGGCGGCGACCAGGGCGACTAGCTGCCCCTCTCGGACGCGGAGGCGTTCACCGCGATTCAAGCGATAAAGACGGGATGCGCTCAGGCAGCCGCGCCTAACGTCGCGGAATGGGTAGAGGCAAGAAGAGAAGGGGAAGCGACGCGGCGCCACTCGCGCGACACTCGGCCGCAACGAAGGTCGAACTGACCGAACATCCAGACGGCACGCCGATTCGGGCGGCCCGCGGCGAGCGCCCGAACCGGTCAGACCCCTCTTCGTGAAACGTCGAAACGTAGATCGCATCGTGCACCCGCCGCTGTCGCGTTTTGGCGGAAAGGCGACAGACAGCTCGGCTCCGGAGCTCGCTGTTGCTCCGGACCTCGCGACGGCGGGCGGGACGCGGGCGTGCTTACCGGCGCCGGCGGCGCGGTCGTTCTGCCTCGTCCCACCAGTCGATGGCGTCGGAGTCGGCGGCCCAGTGCTCAAGGCGTCCGGGCAACAAGGATGACCTGCGAGCCCGAGCCGGTCGACCAGCAGAACCTCCAGAGTGCAGGCGTCGCCTTCGAGTAGCGGTGGATCACGTCGTCGACCTCGTGCGCGTCGATCTCGCGGTCGCGGTAGCGCGTGACCGCTTCCTCGACGCGTCGATGAGCTTCGCGAGCTCGGACTCGTAATAGCGGGAGACGCGCTCGCGCGCTGCTCGCCGTTCGCCTTTCGTGGCGTCGTGCACGACCCGGCGATGGTACGTCTCCATTTCGGAGTGTGCGAGGGGTGGCCGCTGCCTGCTTCGCGGCGAGCGCCCCTCCGGCAGGGGCGTGCACACGGACGAGGATCTACCGTCGAGTCGCGCGAGTCGTCGATGCCGCGAGTGCTGCTCCCGACGACTGGGACAACACTCGAGACCCATCGCGCGTCGAGGTCGACCGGCTCTGTCGCTCCTCCACCAAAAACGCGACGGCTGCGCGCTCGTCTCTAACGTTGGGCGTCGTGTCGCGGTTCGGCTCTACTGCGACAGCGAACCGGCGATCTCCCTCAAAGGACGACGGACGCCGCCACCCACCAGGCGGCCTCCGTCTTACATTGTTTTTGCGCGGCGCGCTGGCTGGGTCAGGAACACGCCTACGAAAGAGACGGGACGCTGGGTTAAAGCAAGGTTGTGAGCTGTTGCCGTAGGATCGCCTCGGTTAGCCAAGCCACAGCGAAAGGGGACAGAGCAATGGCCGGTGTTGAAGCACGCGATTTCGATTCACCCGACGAGACACGCACTCCTGAGAAGACGCGCATAGAGGTCGTCCGGATGGCCGGCAATACCGCGGCTCGCTTCACCTTCGAGCCGGGGTGGCGTTGGTCGGACTGCGTGAAACCCGTTGCGGGTACCGAAAGCTGCCAAGCACGACACTTGGGCGTTGTTCACGCCGGGCGTCTGGCCGTCCAACACGAGGATGGCACTGAGGTCGAGCTGGGGCCCGGAGATGCATATCTGATCGAACCCGGTCACGATGCGTGGGTGATTGGCGACGAGCGTTTCGTCGGGTTTGAGTTCGAGTCGCGTTCGGCTGAGGAATACGCGCGGGGCTAGCCAGTCGACGGGCTAATTCTGGCGCCGCGTCGGGAGTTGCACGATCGGCAGAGGACGCGGAGCGGTCCTGCTTCTGCCCGTAACCCCGCTCGACCGTCTTACGCGACTTCACGGCCTGGAACCTCTCGGGGAGGGAAACGCCGACTGCGGAGTCGCGCGTCGGGTTTGCCAGCCCGTCGTCGACCCCACTCCGGAGGTGAGTCCGGGTGCATAAGTAAGGAATCTGAAAAAGTGGCGCCGGACGCTCCCGCGACTCGTCGCGTGGCTGGCACAATCAACCGATGAACGCTCTTTGGCTCTCGCTTCTTTTCGGCGCTCCCTGGCTCGCGGCGATCGCTTACAGCTGGTCTCGAGCGCCGCGCATGGACGGCCCGCCACCGTCGATGGCGCATCGCACGCGCGAGCGCCTCTGGGCCTAAAGCCTTAGCGCCCCTGAGCGTTCCGATCTGCACGACGACGCTCCTTCGGCGCCGCTGCCGCGTTGCCTGCGTCCGTAGTAGTTCGAGCGTGAGACCGTCGTCGGACTGACGCACGGCACCAGTGTTTTCTGGTATTCGCGCGTGCGCGTGAACCTTTGCTCTGCGGGTGGCCGCCCTGGCACGGGGCTGCTTGACGCCAACCGTCGCTGCAGGCACGGTCACCCAGTGCGAACGGTCATCCTGCTTCGGCACGGGAAGTCGAGCTGGTCGGATTCGACGGTTGCCAACATCGACCGCCCGCTCGCGCCGCGAGGCGAACGCGCATCGAGGAGGATCGCCAAGTACATGCGTCGGAAGAGAATCCGCCCCGCGCTTGTCCTCTGCTCCCCTCGCTTGGCTCTGCCGACGGCGGGAGCGGTGGTGGCGGCTCTTCAGGCCGCGGTCGAGTTAGCGCTTTCGTCGCGGAGTTCGATTCGGCGCGTGAGGCTGGCGTTCCCTTCGACAAGATCCGCCCCAGCTCCGCGCTTGGCGACGATCAGGAAGCGGTCGCGGCGCTCAACAACGTCCTCGACGTCTGGGAGTTCGTGACCCGGCACGACGAGGAAACGGTTTGTCGCCCGGTCGATCTCAGCGAACTCGTGCAGCGAAATCTGGACCGTCCTCGTGCATGACATGTCGACACACTCGCACGTGACCTCGATCGGCGCGACCTCCGGGAGCAGCGCCCGCTCGGCCAGCGATGCGATCCTCTCATTGACCTCACGAAACAGCAGTTGATTCCGCGCAGCGCGCTGCTCGCGCTCTCGCAGGCTCTCGTCCATATTCGCTTCCCCTTGACGAAGTGCCCAAGCCGGGCGGGAGAAAGACCTCGAAGTAGCGAGATGCCCTCGGTCACGTCCACGGTAGCGCGTTCCCAGCCCGCTGCCGCCGCGACGTTCCCGCCCACGCCGCCCGTTACCTGACCGACGAACCAGCTCGCGGCGAACTCCGCGCCGCCCGCGAGGGAGGACGGTAGCGATCGTGGCAACCCTCCGCCTGCTGCCGAACACAATGACGCGAAGCCGTGACATGACCGCTCCTTGCTTGGGGAGCGTGTCTTGGGCCGCACGGGGCAGCAACGACCTCGCGGCGCGACCTCCTTCCCGGGAAACCTTGCAACCTCCTCCGACAAGGCCTGCACGGCACCAGAAGTTCTTGTCGCCTTTCCGCCAAAACGCGACAGCTAAGAGTTGAAGCGGCGTGTTTTCACAAACAGCAATTTCCGCGGTCATCGGTCGTCCGAGGTAATGGCGTTTTCGACCTGCGACCTCCGGGTTAATGGGCTCTGAGGGCAGAGATGTCGCGCGAGTGAGAACGGCTGCGCGCGGCTTGTCGGCTTACTCGCGCTCGAGGTCGGCGGTGAGCGCATCCCTCAGCTTGAGCAGGCCCTCACCGATCTCTTCCCCTCCTGGCTCGTTCATCCATTGCGCTAGGACGTCGATCACGGCGACTGTCTGCGGGTGCGTGAAGGTGACGCTGGTGCTCGCATTTGCCGACACGGCGATCGTCTCCTCAGCCGCTTGAGCCGCGGCGACCCGTCGCAGTCGTTCGCGCAGCTCGCCGGCTTCCCGACCGCTCAGCTCGATCATCCCGCCGCTTGTCCGAATCCTCAGCACAAGTGCAACCCCCGCCATAGCCAAGACAAAAGGTACGCAAAAGACTGCCAGCGCACTTTCTCCTCCATGTTCCAGAGCAGGGCGCACGGCCCTGCAGCTGTGCGCCCTGCCAAGCTCAGACGGAGGCGACGACGCTGATCGCCCGTGCCTGCGGGCCCTTCGGACTAGCCTCGACTTCGTACTCCGCCTTCGCCCCCTCGGCGAGGCTCTTGTACCCCTGGCACCGATCGCGCTGTGATGGAAGTGGCAGAGCTGGAGCGGCGCGCCGAGGGCTAAACGGTCGCGGCGAGATGCGGAAGAAGCGACTGCACAAGCCGTTAACACGCTGTCACTGTTGCCTATACATCACGCGCGGATCGTGGCGCGTATCCCCTAACGCTTTTTTTTCGTTCTTAAGTCATGACCCGGGACAACCTGAAGCTCTTGCGGCAATGGACGCAGCGCCCCGAGGAGGCGTTCGTTCGCAACCTGCGGCTTCGCGCGGTTCCCTCGCCGAATCTCGCGCTCGCCTGCCGCGTCGCGGCGAAAATGCCGGCGCTCCGCAGCTCTTAGCCGCGCGCGGACATGACGCGAAGGGTCCGCACCTCTTCGTGACACCACAAGCGTGGAACCTTTGCGGTGCGTGCGCTGTAATGACTGCATGAAGCCTGTCGGCGCTACTGCTCGTCGGTCTCGCCCTCGGAGGGGCCGCTCCTTCCGATTCGGCGACGGCTGCGTCCCTGCGGAGCTTCCGCGTCACCGTTTACTTCCTTATCGACGGGCAGATCCGCCCGATTCGGCGCCGGGATGGCGGACCGGTTTGTGATCGCCACTGGAATATTGGACTCGCGCGAGATTCTCGAAAAGTGAGCTGCGGCAACCGCGTCGTCGGGAGGACGCCGATCTTCTTTATGACGGGTACGGCCCGGCTGATCGTAGCCCGCGACGCGCTGCTGCCTTCGACGGGCACCAGGAACGAGGGGACGAGTCCTTGACGCCGGCGACGCGCGAGCGACTGTGTTCGTGACCGTGGCCCGCGACGTAAGGCCGGCTCTCACGTTCGGGGCTGAGGGGACGCGGTTAAAGGATCGCTGTTGGTCTACTGCTAGGGTCGCCGCGTGGAGGCCCGTGTCGTCCGGATCTCGGTCGCGCCAGTGAAGTCGCTCGGTCTTGTCCACCCGGACGAGGTGAGGCTCGAGGGCGGCGGTGTCGTTGGCGATCGGCGATTCTGGTTGTGCGACGAGCGGCGCGCTCTGTACGGAGGGAAGCGCGACGGAACCATGTTGCGCATTCGCCCCGAATGGGATGAGACGACACGACGGCTTGCACTGACCTTCCCAGACGGTGAGCGTGTCGAGGGTGTGGTCGAGCTTGGCGATCCAGTCGACGCCGAGCTCTACCGGCTGCCGCGGCCGTCGCATCAAGTGATCGGCCCCTGGGAAGAGGCGATTTCCCGCTATGTCGCGAGGCCGTTGACTCTGCTGTGGGCCGACGACGGCGCGGTCGACCGGACACCGGAGGGCGGCACCGCCTCGCTCGTCTCGCGCGCCTCACTCGAACGTCTCCGCGAAGAGATCGGTGTGGCAGATGAACTCGACGGGAGACGCTTCCGGATGCTGTTCGAGATCGACGGCGTCGAAGCACACGAGGAAGATCGATGGATCGGCACCGAGGTACGAATCGGAGAAGCAACCGTCGCTTTCAACGGTGACATCGGACGATGCATCGTCACCTCACGCGATCCCGATTCCGGCATCATCGACGTCCCAACGCTCGTCACCCTCGCAAGCTATCGCCCCGAGGGCCGTACCGAGCAGTTGCCGTTCGGAATCTACGGCACCGTCGTTGTGGCGGGCCGCGTGCACGTCGGAGATACGGCGATCCCGTTGGCGCCCCGACGGACGTAAGCCTCGCGCGGGGAATCAGCGGGTAGCCGCGATAGCCGAAACACTGCTGCACCCGGCAATCCGGCGGCTACCGTCTAAGCAAGCAAAACGAGCGTGCTCATCTCACCGTGTCCACGATTGGTTCGGCGTGCGATTCGCCCAGCTGTTGATCCAGATGTTCAACGATTCGGAAGCGTGACCGACTGCTAGCCGCTAGGCGTCGCCGGCGATGCGGTGACAGCAGTTCGGCTGTTGCCCCGCCACGCCTGGTATGCCAGCGAGCCCGTTAGCGCCAAGATCAAGAAAGCGTTGATCGGATGCAACACGCCAACGGCCGGAGTGCCAAAGCCGATCCACGCGGAAAGGATCTGGACGATCAATAGCAGTGGAACTGCGAGGTTCCGAAGCACCGCGCGCTTGCCGAGGCGTGCGCTGAGTGCGAGCAGGAAGAGCACAATTGCGCCGAGGAAGATGAAGTAGCCCAAGCCCGCGTGGAGGCCGAATCCGTGCTCGAACTGCTTTTTAGTCATTGGCCCTGGATCCGACTTATCCGCAGCGTAGAAGGCCCCGTAGCCGGCAGCGCCGATCTGAACGACGATCGCGAGTGTGAGCAGGGCCAGCCAGTAGCGGTGGATCGTTCGTAGAGCCTGCACGCCGCACCTCCGTATCGGGGAAGAGCGAGTTTATAACCCATCCTGACAACAAGCCCCCGACGGCAATCCGCACCCGCTCCGCGGCAACTAGCCCTCGGCGCGAGTCAGCAAGAAGTAGACGAGAGGACCAGGAAAGCGCCCCGAAGGCGCGCCAAGTCGTCTCGAGTCTCTTAAGCGCCGCAGCCGGATACGAACTGATCGCCGTGACCGGGTGCAGCTCCGCGAAGTTCGGAGCGTGGGGGTTCTGGGTGTGCGGCTTATCCCAGAAGCCGAACCCGCTGATCGCCGCGACCGCGCACAGCTGCTTCCAGGAGCTGGTCGCTTTCCCGCAGCGGGCCTCGAAGCGATTGCGGAGCTCAGTGGATAGAGCAGCGGTTTCCTAAACCGCGTGCGCTGGTTCGATTCCGGCCGGGGGCATGCGATAAATCGCTGCTAAGAGCAAGATTTTGCTCACGCGGCTCGTCGTCTGCTGAGTGTCCGGGCATCCTCTGGGAATCTTCTGTAGACTGCTGCGCGAAAGGAGACCGGGTGCGTGGGCACCTAGAAGAGCGCGGCAAGAACGTTTGGCGCGCAAAGATCTACCTCGGGCGAGACGAGAACGGCACGAAGCGCTATCTGACGCGGACGATTCATTCGTCCAAGCGCAAGGCGGAAGACGTCCTTTCGCAGATGTTGGTCGAGGCGGGTCGCGGCTCTCATATGGTCACCGACGGCACGTTTCGCGACCTGGCGAGCCGTTGGTGGACGATGGCCGAGCCGAACCTCTCGCCCACCACAACGCGCGAGTACCGGCGCCTGGTGTGGAAGGTGATCGTTCCGCGCCTTGGTGATCGAAAGTTGCGGTCGCTGCGTGCCTCCGACTTCGATGTGATGTACGGCGAGCTGTCGAGGACGCTCAGTGCACAGAGTGTTCAGCATGTGCACGCGGTGCTTCGGCGCGTGCTGAACCAGGGTGTCAAGTGGGGCTGGGTGCACACTAATCCGGCACTCAACGCTAGCCCGCCCAAGGCCAAACGCAAGCCAATTGTGCCGCCGAGACCCGAGCAGGTCACACGGCTCTTGGCTGAGGCCGATCGCCGCAACCCGGACCTCGGTTGCTTCTTGCGTTTGGCGGTGGTCACCGGCGCTCGGCGGGGGGAGTTGTGCGCTGTGCGCTGGACTGACGTCGATTTTGCTGGGCCGTCCATCACATTGTCGCGGGCGATCGTTGGCAGCCGCGGCGACTCTCTCATCGAGAAGGACACCAAGACCCACGCTGGACGACGAATCTCACTCGATGCCGGCACCGCAACCTCGCTCAAGGCCCAGCGGAAGAGAGTCGCCAATCGCGCGTCGGCAGTCAAAGGGAAACTCGGCGACAATGGATTCGTCTTCTCTGGCGATGTCGTGGGGTCACAGCCATGGCGGCCGGACGGGGTGACAGCCGCCTTCGTTCGACTTCGGGACAACGTTGGCTTGAACTCGGTGCGTCTTCACGACCTGCGCCACTTTGCGGCGACGCAACTTCTCGCCGCTGGAGTTCCGGTGCGGACGGTGAGCGGCCGGCTTGGTCATGCCAACCCAGCCACCACGCTGAACGTCTACGCCGCCTGGCTGCAGGAGAGCGATCAGGTGGCGGCGACAGTCCTGTCTGATCTCCTCGTCGGTGGGAAGAAGAGCAAGAGGAAGCAGTGAAGTCGTAGCCTCCGCGTGCACACCTCGCAGAGGCCAAGCCAATCGCAACCGGCATGGCCTCTACGACTAGTCAGGCGATCATCGCGGCTGCGACGACTCCTCCGACGGCGCCGCTGCCGGCCGCAATGACCCACTTGCCAGCGCCGAGCGCTTTCAGGATCAGTGCCACGAAGAAGGCGACCGCCGAGGCGATCCCCGCCTTGGCCAGCTCGCGTTCGAGTCTGGGCCGGTCCATCAGTGTTCTCCGATCATCTTCTGAGCCCTAGCGATTCTGTCGCGGAGGCTGTCCTGGAACGCTCTGTCCTGCGTGCGAGACTCGATGTGCTCAGCAACGGCGGAGCGGATGACCTCGGAGATCGGCTGCCCATCGACTGCAGCAACCGTCTCCAGCTGCTCGGCTTGTTCCGGCGAGAGCCGGACAGTCAGTGCCTTTTGAGGTTCTTTCATGAGTGCACTGTGCCATAAAATCACTCCGGTTGCAAGTAGGATCGGTATCGTGCTACCATGGTGCACAAGGAGGTGGAGCACATGGCCCACGAAGACAAGCCCGAAAACCTGCATTTTCGAATCCAGATCGATCGTGTTGAATACACGGTCACTCAGCAGACGATGACGGGCGCGGAGCTTCGTCAAGTCCCAAGCCCCCCGATCGGCCCTGATCGGGACCTCTTCGAGGTCATCCCCGGTCACCCTGATCGGAAGATCGGGGACAACGACGTAGTCGAGATCAGCAACGGCAAGCGCTTCTTCACGGCGCCTGCACACATCAACCCTGGCGCTCAGCGGTAGGCATTCAGGGAATCACGTATGGCACTCCCCGCAACCGACGTTGCCTATCTCTCCGACCGCGAGATTCCACACGAGATGCTCGACGAAGGAGGGATGACTTGCGTCGTCCTGCCTGGGTGGGTCCTTCCGAACGGATACGACCCGCCGACCGCCGACCTGCTTCTCCGGCTCCAAACCGGCTATCCCGATACGCCACCGGACATGTGGTGGTTCGACCCGCCTGTACGACGAGCTGATGGGAGTGCAATTCCCGCAACTGAAGTGATGGAGCAAATCCTCGGTCGAACTTGGCAGCGTTGGTCTAGACACTTTGCGGCCGGCCAATGGCAGTCAGGCATCGATGGCCTTGAAAGCTTCCTCGCTCTGATCCGGCACGAACTGATCCGGTGTGCGAAGGAAGCAGCGTGACGACAACAACGCTTGTCCTTCCTGAGCCGGTAGATACCCAACTCCGGAATCTCTTGGCCCTCGACGTCGAATCAGGTGCTGTGCTCTTGGTCAGAACGGTGCCAACTCAGAGAAACGATCTTCGACTGCTCGCGACAGAGCTGGTGCTCGTACCGGACGAGGCTTATGAAACGCGTGAGCGCTCGGAACTTGTCGTGACCTCAGACGGATATGTTCCCGCACTTCGCATCGCTGAAGACTCGGAAGCGGTCGCGATTTGGCTGCACACACATCCAGGGGCTGGGGCGTCTCCTCGACCGAGCTGTAAAGACGATCGAGTAGACGAACAGCTCGCGGATCTCTTCCGCCTGCGTACAGGTAGCGAGCACTACGGCGCTTTGATAGTCGCGCAAGACCGAAGGCAGCTTCGGTTCACGGGCTATCTCGAGAGTAGCGATGACCGAATCCGGATTGACCGCATGCTCAGCGTTGGTCCGCGGTTCGCGCTGGCATGGAACGATTACGAGCACCATGAACCCATCACCGGCTTGTTTGACCGCAACATTCGTGCGTTCGGTGGCGGTGTGCAACATGTGTTGAACGATCTGAAAGTGGCCATCATCGGATGCGGAGGTACGGGATCCTCGGTCGCCGAGCAACTTGTTCGACTTGGCGTCCGCGACGTACTCCTGGTAGACCCAGACGAATTGAGCGATAGCAACATCACTCGCGTCTATGGGTCCACGCCAGCCGACGTCGGCCGCCTCAAGGTGGACGTGCTGGCGGACCATCTCCGGCGCATCGCCCCCGATTCCGACATTAGGACGGCAAAAGGGATGTTGACGTCGGAACCAGTCGCGAGAGGCGTCGTCGGAGTCGACATCGTGTTCGGTTGCACAGACGACAACGCCGGGCGCCTCGTGCTGTCGAGGATGGCGACCTACTTACTCCTGCCGGTCATCGACTGCGGGGTGCTTGTCTCCAGCGACAGTGAGGATCGCCTAAGTGGCATTGACGGACGGGTCACGCTGCTTTACCCCGGTGCCGCCTGCCTCGTCTGTCGCAATCGCATAGACCTGGATCGCGCGAGGACCGAAATGCTTACTCCCGAGGAGCGGGTTCGTCGGGTCGACGAGGGTTACGCCCCCGCACTCGGCAATGCGGAGCCCGCTGTGGTCGCGTTCACAACGCTGGTTGCTGCCGCGGCAGTTTCGGAGCTGCTTGAGCGCCTCGTCGGGTACGGCCCCGATGATGTGCCGAGCGAGATTCTTCTTCGCGTACACGACCGTGAAGTCTCAACGAATCAGCAGGCCCCGCGCGAGAAGCACTACTGCCATCTTGCATCCGGGAAGCTCGGTCGAGGCATTACCGATCCCTTTCTGGAGCAGACTTGGGCCGCATAAGGGCTGGTCGGTGGCTCGATTGGATCCCGTGGCCGTGGCGGAAGTGGCGAGTGGTTGTCACGGTCGAGGGTGCGGATGAGATACCTCGTCGTCTTCCCAGGCACGGTGCGGCGCTGGTCGTCCGTGCGGGGCGCCCAACGTGGATCGTGTTTGAGTGTCCTTGCAAGCGTGGGCATCAGATAATGGTGAACCTCGACAAGGCGAGATCTCCCAAGTGGGAACTAATCCATCGCTCTCCGCTGACGCTGTTCCCCAGCATCGACGATGCTGCTGGAGATCGACGTTGCCATTTCTTTATGCGCAAGGGGAAGATCCAATGGGCGCACGACTGAGGCCTGACAACTTGGAAAAGCCATGACGACCCCTGGCAGTGAAAAGTCACCCGCAGAGTCCTCGGCGACTAAGGACCAGGATGGTCTTTCAGAAGTGGTGCCCGCGCCGACGAAGACACCCTTCTATCAAGCTGTGCATGCCGTTCGTTATCAGCGACAAGCGCTGATTAAGCAGATCGAAACCGAAACCGGGCGGCAATTGATGTGCTATGTGGCTGGGCCAGGTGCGCCAATTGACAGGGACGATGTTGTCGCCTTCGTCGATCTGCTTCATAACATCGTTCCTGAGCGCGATCTTGACCTGCTGCTGCAAACCGGCGGCGGAGACATTGACGCCGCTGAGAAACTGATCTCGCTGACACGAACCAAAGTGAAGAATGCTGTTCTCCGCGTGATTGTCCCCGACTACGCGAAGAGCGCCGGCACGCTCATGACACTTGGTGCTGATCTGATCGTAATGAGCGACACGTCAGAACTCGGCCCAATCGATCCTCAATGCATCAGAGCTGATCAGAAGGGCAACCGGATGTGGCATTCGATCCAGAACTATCTGGACGCTTATGAGGCACACTCCGCGGCGCTCAAGAAAGATCCTGACGACAAGGCAGCGCAGATCATGTTGAGCAGCCTTAGCCCCGAAACAGTGAAGCTCTTTGAAGCGACCAAGGAGCGGGCGCGGGCGCTCGCGGAGGACCTGCTCAAACAGGGCATGTTCCGGAATGGCGGAAACTGGTCGCAGACCGCGAGCGAGCTTTTGGACACCAAACGCTGGCAATCGCACAATCAGATGATCACCCACAGCGCGGCCCAAGATCCTCGACTGGGCTTGAGCGTAGAGGTACTCCCTTCGGATAGCGAACAATGGCAGGGCTACTGGCAGCTCTACTGTCTGCAACGTCTGGCGATCAAAGACAACCAGAAGCTATTCGAGTCCAGCTATGCATCACTGCTCGTTGACGGGCCGCTCTAACGGAGCAGCGAGATCGCCGCGGAAGGCTTTGGCGAGGACGGCTTGGGCGCCCCGCACAATCGTGGTGTTGGCGGCATCGATCCTGTCCCGGAGCGAGTCTGCGTGTGCAATGAGATCCGCCACCTGGCGCACGATCTCAACCTGTTCTTCGGCCGGGGCCACTGGGATAGGGATTTCCCGCAGCGCGCCGAGGTACAGATGGGGCTGAGACGTAGACCCCGACGCGTCGCGGATATGCATCTGAACGATTGGGCTGTCGAGAACGAGCCGAAGGTAATCGGGATGCACACCACGCTTTGGTCGTATTACCGCGAGGTTTCTGTCGGCGCTGAAAGTGAACCCTGCAGGCACGACCGCCGTTGACCCTAGCGTTCCAACGCATGTGATGATGACGTCCCCCTCGTGCGGGTCATAGCGGCGCCGGACGCGGTCGAAGTCGTTCGGTGCGAGAAACGTGCAGTTCTCGAGTGTGAGTTTTCCACCGCGAACGTTGCGGGCAGTGAGATGGGGAATCCCTGAGGAGGTTCTTCGAGGAGGATTGTGATCGCCATCCGTCACAAGTTCAGAGATCTCGCTAACTCGCGCAAGCACCCAGTCGCCCGGTAGCTCTGGCCACGGCAAACTAACTTCGACGCTCGCTCGGCGACGTCGAACCGAAGTGTTTCTCGCCAAAGGCCGAGCCTTCGGGCCGCTGAAGCGTTTTCGCCAGTCGCCAGTGAGGCGCCCTGAGCATGCAGCGGTGAGGACGGCTTGATGAAACCGCTCGATCGCGCGGGCTGCCGTTGCAAGGTGTGATGTTGCACTGAGCGCCGATGACGCACTGAATTCGAGGCACTGAACGAGTCGCTCCTGCTCGTCAAGCGAGGGAAGCGGTACTGCTAGGGCCTTCAAGACCGTCTGGCTGATGTTCGACTGATTCCCTCCTTTGCCTTCGCCGACCAAGGTTGGGCGAAGATGGAGCAGAAGTTGAAAAAGGAACTTTGAGGTCGTCACTGTTGGATCCGGAGTGCAGAACGCAATCGCCTGGTTCGTCGCGCATGTCATTGCCGGTATCCCGAGCTTGCCGATCGAGCCGTACATCGCGACCAGTAGCGTCCCAGGATCAACGAGCTTAGCCGAGCTGTTTTCGAGCCCTTCCTGTGTAATCGTTTCTTCAGACTCCGTGACGATTCCATCCGTGAGATCTCCGATCTTCAGCCACGGAATCGAGCCACCGAAGTAGGCGCCCACGCCGCGTCGCGGGGTCCCGCCACTGCCCCACTTTCCGACGGATCCCAGAGTGGTGGTTTGCCAGCCGGGAGGCACCTCGCCGTCGAGTTCGGTCACGCCACTACTCCATTGCCTTCCAGTAAGCGCTGTATGTCGGAGAGGTTGTCGATGGCTAGATGGAGTTCTTCCATGGCCTCCGTAATGAGCTCTTCGGGCTCGGGCAGGTTGTCAGGGTCATCGGTCTCTTCATCGCGGATCCATTTGAAGGCGTCTAGCTTGTAGTGGCGTGACTTGACCTCGTCGAGGGTGAAGGTACGCCAGCGGCCATCGCTCGAGTCAGCATCGGAGCGCTTGCTACGGCCGTTGGGGTCACTGCCGTAGCAGGCCTCGAACTCGGTGAAGTACTTAGCGGTCAGCGGTCGGCTCTTCTTTGTGATCGAGGGGACGTTGGCTCGTGCGTCGTAGATCCAGGTCTGTTCGGTTGGACGACCTTTGGTAAAGAACAGAACATTTGTCTTGGTACCTGGCGAATAAGGATGAAATGTCCCGCGCGGCAGACGCAGCACGGTGTGGACATCGCAGTCCTCCATCAGCACATGAAAGACCTCGCCGGCCTGATCGGCGAAGAGCACGTTGTCAGGAACCACGACTGCCGCTCGGCCTCCCGGTTTCAATGTCGTCATCACATGCTGAATGAAGTTGAGCTGCTTGTTGCTGGTGGAGACGACGAAGTCGTCGCGCTCCGGCGCTTGGTTGGCGCCCCTCGTTCCGAACGGTGGATTCGTGAGGATTACGTCAAAGCGCTCCGAAGTGGGCACCTCGTAGATTGAGTCGGCGAGCCCGATGTTGGGCTCGACTTGATGGAGGTAGAGGTTCATCAGTGCGAGGCGTCGAGGGCGTGGGACGAGCTCCTGTCCGTAGTAGGTGTTGGCGCGAATGCGTTTGGCAATGTCGCGGTCGAGCGCGCCCTTGCTCTCGTGCATCAGCCACTCATACGAAGCGACGAGGAAGCCTCCGGTCCCGCACGCGGGGTCTCCAATTTTGAAATCGCGGCTAGCCCGCGGGTCTGGCTTGATGCAGCGCACGATCGACTGGATGAGCAAACGCGGAGTGAAGTACTGTCCGGCGCCCTTCTTCCCTTCGGCGGCAGCCTTTTCAAGCAACCCCTCGAAGGCGGCAGCCTTGACATCGACGTCGAGTGAGATCCACTCGGTTTCGTCGATTAGGCTGATCAGCTTTTTGAGGTTGACGGGGTTGCTGAAGCGCGATTGCGCGCCGCTGAAGATGTCGCCGAGCATCCCCGACTGTCGACCGAGTTGGCGGAGCGCCTCGATGTACGAGTCTGTGAGGTCCGTGCCGCTTTGCTTACGTAGGTATGCCCAATCACAGCTCCCGGGTAGCTCGATCGCGCGTTCGTCGGCCATCTTGAGAAAGAGCAGATAGGTGATCTGCTCTATGTAGTCGCCGTAGTCGATGCCGTCATGGCGAAGTGTGTGGCAGAAACCCCAGAGCTTGGCGACGATGTCACTCATGCGGCTACGAGCTCCCGGTTGAGTTCTTCGAGCAGGTCAGCGAGTTCGCCGTCGAAGACACGGTTCGCTCGTCCCCAGCCGCCGCGATTGAGGAGTACGGGCATGTTTTCGAAGTCCTCGCGGTCGATCGAGAGGTTGGCGACAAGGTGTTGGCGGATGTAGTCCAACCATTTTGCTTGGTCAACTGTGATCCGGCGGCCGGCGGTCACGTGCGCGATGGCTTGGTTGACTCGTTCGTCGGCGGTGTAGAGCGGAGAGGTATCAAGCGCCGCTCGTTTGACCATCGAGATGATGTCGACGAGGGCCTTGTGGTGCGCCACTTCGAACGCTCGTTGTAGGTTGGCTTCCGTGAAGTGCTCCGGCGCCGTGAGCAACGCGTGCCGTAGTTCCCGGAGCGCGCCGGTTCCCCAACCCTGCGGGCGAGACAGGAGGATCGCGATGGCTTCAACCTGTTCCTCGTTCGTTCGAACATACTCGCCGAACGCTTGCAGGTAGTCCGCTGGTTTGTACTCCTTGCCCGTGGCGCCCTTGATGAGCCACTCCGATGAAACCTCGTCCCGCACTTCGAGACCGATGAGGAAAGTCCGTTGTGGGCGCGGATAGGTGAGGAGTAGGTCCTGGAATTGTTTGTCGCGCAGAAGTTGCATCGTTTCCATGAATGCTTCGCGCAACCGGTCAGGAAGCTGTGTTGCGAACGCACCGACGTCGCCAGCTGCGATGTAACGCGCAAACAACTCGCGCGCATCTCCCGACATCTGCTTGTCGATGCGCTGAAGACGCCTGACGAGTCGTCGCACGTTGTAATCGCGATCGCGGTTCTGCCAGATCTCTTCGATGATCTGCGCGATCGTCTTGCCGTCTGCCTCGGGAGGGTCTGCGGTGACTGCCGTTGTGCCGCGGAAGTACTCCAAGAGACTCCCGCCGAAGCAATCGAACACGACGAAGTGCGACTTGTCTGGAAACTTGTCGCCCTTGCGCGTTCCACGACCAATCATCTGCTCGAAGAGGATGCGGGACTTCACCGGCCGCAAGAACACGAGGTACTCCAGGTCTGGGATGTCGATGCCGGTGGTCAGCAAGTCAACGGTGACGGCGACCGCCGGGTTCGGGCGGTTGCGAAACTCTCGAATGCGCTGCAGCGGACGGTCAACATGGCCTGTGATCTTGGCGACGAACGCGTCGCCTTGGCCGAAGATGTCGCGCGCCAGGTTCACGAGCTGATCCGCGTGTGACGTGTGCTCCAAGTCATTGACCGCGAAGATCAGCGTCTTTGGAAACCGGCCGAACTCCTGCCTGTGCTGGTCGGCGTACTTCTTGATCTCTTCGAGAATCCGGCGGTTCGAGTCTGGGGCGGTGATCTCCCGTTCGACCTTGGTGCTGTCGTATTCACGCTCGTCTTCCAAAAGGTCGAGTTGCTTGTTCCCGGTCAGTGGGTCTACGGCTTGGACGTGCTCGCCCTCTTTCAAGAACACCCCGTGCATCCGTACGTCGGAGTTGATGTTCACGACGTCGTAGTCGACGAGGTATCTCTCTTCGACTGCTCGCTCGTACTCGTACCGGTAAGCGACATGCTCGAAGTAGCTCGTTGTGTGAAACGCGGGTGTTGCGGTGAGTCCGACCTTGATTGCATCGAAGTGATCGAGGGTCGCGCGCCACACTGATTCTTCCTTGGCCGAGTATCCGCGGTGACACTCGTCAGCGATGATGAGGTCGAAAGCGTTGATCGGGATGTCCAACTTGTCTGCGTCGTCGTCGATCGACTCGTCGCCAACACCAAACACATAGCCGGCCTCCCGGCCGAGCAGATTCATAGTCATGCGTTGGATCGTTGAGACGTAGACGAAAGCCTGACCAAGTTGGGGATTCGTTAGGTAGCTGGTTGGCAGTTGCTTCGGGTCGAACGATTTGTCGTCCTCGAAATCTTCGCGCGAGAACCGCTGGCTGTAGACCTCATAGATCTTGTCGAACTTCAATCCGGGCTCTGCCTCGAATGAGGCGAAGGCCCGGACGGCTTGCGCGGCCAACGCTTTACGGTCCACCAGAAATAGCACGCGACGCGCGACACCAGACTTCATCAGGCGGTACGTCTCGTTGACCATGGTCAGCGTTTTCCCCGTTCCAGTGGCCATCGCGAGCAGCATCTTTCGTTTGCGCTCCCGGATTGCTTGCTCGACCGCTTCGTTAGCCTCGACTTGGTACGGCCGGAGCTGCGAGTTCATCGGCACCGCCGCCAGCGCGGCCAACTCGGCATCGAGATCACGGCTGAGCAACTCGCGCAACGCTGTCGGTGTGTGGAAGCCCGACACTTCGCGCGACCTGCTCAGCGGATGGCGGACGTCGTGGAACCAGATGATTTCGCCGTTCGAGGAATACAGAAACGGCACGCGGAAGCCGTCGCCGTAGGTCTCTTTGCTCTGCATCAGGCCCCGCGAGTAGCGTTCGGCCTGAGTCAGAACGCCCTGTGGTCCGCGACTGACTTTCTTGGCCTCGACGACGCCGAGTACCTGCCCGCTGTCGCATAGCGCGTAATCGGCTGGCCCGGCGGTCGTCGGGAATTCCTCGACCGCGAGGTGCGCTCCGGTGGCATTAGCAAGCGGATTCGGAGCCACGATCGTCCAACCTGCGGCCTTCAGGCGAGGATCGACTCGTTGCTTCCGTGTTCGGCGCTCTGATTCAGGCGATGTCATCTGCTCCCCGTCTGGGCCCGTGATCTGGCGGACTCAGAATAGGGCGTTCCGCGGCATCCGAGCGGGTGCCCGGGCATGCCGGCAGCCTTACGCTGCGATGTCTTCGGCAGGATTGATCTCAACAGCCGCAAGGATCTGATCGGCCGTTCGCTGGATCCGCGACGCCGACTCCTTGATCCCAGCGATGGCCGCATCGCCGCCGCCGGCCCAGCCGGTCACGTAGCCGAAGCTGTAATCGTCGCTACTAACACCAAGCGCAGTGCAGACAACGAACGCGACGGACTCCGCTTCGAGTTCGGCCAGCGGGCGGTCCTGCGCGTTTTCATGAAGCATCGCATGCGCGAGTTCGTGCGCCAGGGTCTTCACCTGCTGCGCCGGTGCGTTGGTCACCTCGACGCGGATGTGGCGCTCAGCGAAGTTGCAGTCGCCGTTGCGCCCACCTGGGAGGTAATCCTCCTCGACGCTGTAGCCGATCGAGTGTGCGACCTCGACGAGCTGGTCGTACACGCCGCCGGGTGCTGCACCGTCGAGTCGGGAGCACACCTCGGGAAGCGGCTCGCCATCTGTCTGCAAGATGTCGAAGACGCAGGCTGGCTTGAACGCCACGAGGATGCGCGCATTGCCGTCGTCGTCGACGTCGTCGTCGCCACGCTTGCGCGTAACGGGAGCCAGGATCCAGATGGCCTTCTCGCCCTTGCGGACCTGGCGATCGAGCTGTTGCCAAGCGCGAAAGCCTGCGACTCGCGTGGCTTCGGGACACTGGAGCTGGATGAGCAGCGTGTTGCGGAAGCTGTAGTGGTGGAATCGACTCTGGACCGCGAGCCACTGCTGCCAGCGCTCCGATGTCGTGAGCTCCTCGATGCCGGCGGTGAGCCTGCTGATGATCTCGTCTTTGCGGTCGCTATTTGCCATGGGACTGCCCTCCTTGTGAGCGCGTATGTGACGCGCCCCGAAGAGCAGAGAGCCGAGAACGCGGAACAGCCCCGAGCCATCGGCGAGTTCATTTCAGGGCTTGCAGCGGGTGAGGGCTTTGCTATGGGTGCAGCGTCAAGACAGACGCGCTACGGAGGGCAGGCGCAGGTGCGACCGCAGGATCATCAACGCTCGCTCGGTAATCGAGGGGATGCACGGGGTGCAGCGGTTCTCAGCGGTTGCAGCCAAAGCGGTGAGAGTTGTTACGGCCGGGAGTCTGCGTTCCGACGCACAGGGGGTCACGGCGCCGCCGTTTACGGAGATGGCTAGATGGATTCGGTCTCAAACAATGCGAAGTCGTCGGCGGGTTGGAGATCGGCTTCGACGTCCGCGGCGACATCGTCGTCGGCGTCTTCGGCGACCTCTTCCTGCGCGCTGGATGGAATCGCGTGGACGCCACAGACACGACGGATCTCTTCGACGATCGCGGCTTCGCGTGCCTGTGCGAAGCGGTCGTAAAGCGCTGCTGACTCCTCATTGGAGAGTTGGTCCGTAGCGGACTGCATCAGTGTGAGACCTTTCGCGTCGATGAAATGTGCGCCAAGAAAGCTCCATCGTTCGCGGGTCGAAAAGATGTCGGTGTCGACAAGGTAGTCGGCCGGCGCTTTGTCGCTGATCTTCCGGTTGGTCTCATCGGAAATGAGCGTGCGATTCGCAATGCTGTTGACCGTCGCGCGCTTGGTGATGTCGCGGCGCCTGAGATAAGCCTGCGGAAAGATGTGGTGGTCCTGCAGCGCCTGGAGCTGGATGTCTTCGCCGCGGCGCCAGTCTCGCGCGTTGCGCAGGGCCAACAGACAGAAGACGCCGCTGTAGACCGCGCTGGCATAACTTGCCGAGCCGCGGACGCGAAAGTTCGGTGCGCCGATCAGGTCTTGGGCCTCGCGGAACAGTTCTGGTTCGGGATCACCTTTGAACCAGTGGCGGGTCATCTCCAGGTAGTCCTTGCGTGATTTGCTTTCCACCGCGCTGGAGTAGCGTTCGATGAAAACGTTGCACCAGTACCAGCGGCGCAGGTCAGCGCGCTCCTCGTCGCCGAGCCTGCGCTCGTCGATCTCGGCACGCAGTGCCGCGAGGATCGGGACGAGTCCGAATCCCGGTAGCCACTTCTCGTCGAAGACGCCGAAACCATCAGGGCCGACATTGGTGATGAGTTCAAGCGCCCGCTCCATCCCGACTGCAGCGCGGCGCCAGTCGGTCTCGAAGTCAGTCGGTGCCAGGTCGATGAGGATGCGTGGCTTCGGATCGAGGTCGCGCAAGAGCGCCAGAGTGCGCAGCACAAGCACGCCGAACTTGTGCTCGTCAGCCTTGCCCTTCGACCATGCCTTGAGGCGTGGGTGGGTCTGGCATGCCTCGGCCCAGAGGTCGTGCAAGCGAATGCCGGAGCGGTAGAGGCGTGCAGTCAGGAGGTCGTATACAGAGAGGTCAACTCCGGTGGAGTTGAGCTTCTCGAAGATGGCACAGACGCGCCCGATCGCCTCGCTGTCGGAGTCCTCGACGCGAGGCAGCTCGATGAGCGCAACGTCGAATGTCTGAAACGCAGTGGCCGCGCTGGTCCAACCGTCGCGCCATTCGTTGCGGTACTGATCGATCGTCTCGGGCGCGTTGTGCTGCTGCCAATCTTCAAAGCCGTCGCGCCATCTATAGAAACGTTGCTGACTCAAGAGTTCTGGGCACGGGAGCATGCGTTGCTCAAACTGCGTTTGCGGCGAGTCCAACCCGCGCAATTCCCGCCGTGCGCGATCGAAGACGATCGCGTCGCTGTCCGGCTCTGCCAGCAAAACGTCGAGATCGACGAAGAACCAGCGCCGCTGGCGTGAGTCCTTGAGCGAGAGATCCGGCGCCGTGAGCGCGTAGAGCAGTGACGACAACCGCTGCTGACCGTCGAGGATCAGCAATTCGGGACGTGGCTCGACGTGCGGCGAATTCGCACCACGAAGGAAGATCGGCGCAAACGGTGGATTGGCCGGATCACACCGCAGCAGCAGCAATGAGCCGATGAAGTAGCCGCGGACAATGGAGCGGACGAGGTCGGCCACCTCTTCGCGGGTCCAAACGAAATCACGTTGGAAGTTGGGAAGGCAGATCTTGCCCTCATGGGCCTGCTCTACCAGGCCAACGGCCTTGCGCTTGTCGGGGATGATCTCCATCCGCGACATGCTAAGTGGTGCGGCGCCACCCATTTGGCATTGCGTCGCAGGCGGTTACAGGCGCATACTTGACGGCTGCGCAAGTAGTGGAGGAAGTTGCCATGGGAGCAGAAGAGGCCCCCGTTGCCACCAAAAACGGCGAACTGGGCGACGAACTCGGCCTTGGTGGGCTCTCATGAACGATTTCAGTCGCAGTGTTGCCGCTCCGTCCCGGATGGTTCGCCTATTACGCCGCCTGCGCGTGATTGCCTCGGTGGATGACATCGGCGGCCAGGAGGTGATCGGCCTGACGTCAGGGGAAGGCGCCATTCCTGACTACGGGTACCTCAAGCCAGTGAAGAAGCTCCTCGATGATCTCGGCTTTGAAAAGGTCCGGGACGACGACTGGGGATTCCGCTTCTAGGGCGGTCCGCTTTTACGAAAGTCTTGGCTATCAGCAGCAGGCCGTCATGCTCCGAAAGCCGCTGAAGCTATAGGACACGCGAGTGCCCCCGGCGATTCGGCCAGGGGCTCTCGGAAGGTGACCCTTCAGGCGGCGTTTACCGTCGATGCGACGATCTCCGTCGCGCGACGCGTGGAACCATCCGCTGCGTCCCAACTACGGGTCTGCAGCCGGCCTTCGACCGTGACGGTTGCACCCTTGCGCAGCGCCTCAGCGGAGCTGTCCGCAAGAGCTTCCCAGGCAACGACGTCGTGGAACTGCGCCTCGCGCGTGTCGTTGGTTGCGACGCGCATCCGGCAGACTGACTTTCCGGAGGACGTTGTGCGCAAGTCGGGATCAGCGACGAGCCGCCCTGCCAGCTGAACGCGGTTGTAAGAACGGAACGACTGCTCGTTACCCGCGCTCTTCTGCGTTGCGGTCTTGGTGGTTTTACTCTTTGCCATGGCGCACCTCCTTGTGCGTATGTGTGGTTCCAACACGCAGGCAGGAAGCGAAAAGGCTGCGCTGTCAACCCGCGACCGAAGGTCGGCGCGAACCCTCATGAGCGTGCAGCGCGACCGGGTTGACAGCGCATAGCGACGCATTCGCTAAAAAGCCGGAGAGGGAATCCCACAAAACACACGAGGTAGCCATGCAAAAAAACGAGTAGGCAGCACGACCACGCAGAATGCGGACGGGCACAACATCCGTGGTTCGCGCAGTCAGTCCGGCGCGGATCGTTCGCCTAGACACGCGCAAAACGGAGTGTCACGTAACGGATTTCGTAACCTATCCATCGCACATTTTGTGACAGCGCAGTACCACGATCTGTGATAGAGCCGCGCGCGAGCGCGAGCAAGGGACACTGCAATGGCTGGCTGCGGAGCGGTCAGGGGGCTCGTGGCGTCGCAGTGTCGCGCGTCTTTTGTCGAAGCGGTTACGTCTGCGGTCGCAGCGTTGCATTCGGCATGGTCTGGACGTGCTGAGCGATTGTGGGTTGGTCTAGTCGCGATTCCGCTTGCGGAGCTGGCGACTGGTTTGGCCGGTGAGTGGTGGACATGGCCGGTGCTGGCGGTGTGTGCGTGGGCGTGCACGCCGAGCTGGAGTTGGTTGTGGTTGTTGTCGGTTGAGCTCGGTTTTGTTGGAGTGATGTGGGCTGCAGTTGGTACCACTGCGTTCGCGCATTTGCCGAACGATCGGCTGCTCGTCGGTGCGATCTGGGCAGCATTTCCATTGGCACTGGTCGGTGCGGGATGGATGAAGCGTCGTCGCTCGGCGAATCCGGAGGCGTATTTCTCACTGCGCTAGGGCCTGCGCGTCGCGACGGATCAGGTCACTTGACCGCCTCCTACCGACCGCGATCGGAAAAAGGTTAGTAGCCGTTTCCATTCCGCACCCGTCGGGCCGCGCAGGTCGTCCTCTTGGTACTGCTCGTCGCCTGGTTGCCGCGGCTTCAATTTCTCGATGCGAAGCTCGGTGGGTGGGTGGGTTGCAGCCATCGCACGCTCCCATCCCGTCCTGCCACCCTCGAATGCGACCAGCTTGCTCAACGCAGACGAAAGATCAGCGGCGTAACCAATGGTGGCCGCGGCGGCATCGGCGTCGTACTCGTACTGGCGCTGTTCGCTCGCCACGACGGGCGTGATGATCAGCTTGATGATGACCCACATCGGCCACGCGAGTAACCATCCGAGAATTACGCGAACCCCGCTCGGGGGCCAACGCAGCTGTGTGCTCTCACGCGATCGGTTGCCGGCTAGCAGCATGCCGAGGTTGTATGTCAGTGCAACCGGCCATGCAGCAGCCCATACGAAACGCAGGCCAACGGCGTCACCCATGCGCCAATGCTCTAGCTCGTGCGCAATCACGGCGCGCAACTCGTTGACACTGAGCGTCTGGACCAGACCGGTGGTGAGCACCACCGTGCGCATGTGCGTCCACGCATTGGGAACAAGGGTGTCTGCCATGGCGAAGCGCGGTAGCGCGGGAAGGTCCATACGCTCGGCTACGTCTTTGACCAGCGGAGCGATGTGTTGCACCTCCATGCGGCTGAGCCTGCGGTAGCCGCGCAGATGCAGGCCAAGACGCTCGTATGCGGCAATCACGATGACGATGACAAGCGCGATAACTGCACCTGAGACGACCGAGAGGAACGTCTGCAGTAGGTGGTGTTGGAAGAGATACTTCAGCACTGCGATCGCGCCGTACAACATTCCGAGCAATCCACCGAGGATCGCACCGACGACGCCGGCTGCTTGTCCGACGCCGAACTGATACGCGAAGCCAGTGCCGACCCCGCCAGCAATGAGCGCTCCAAGCACCAGTCCGATCGCGGCGGCCCAGATTGCGATCCAGACACCTGTCCACGCGAGTATGAGTGCAACGAATGCGTTGTCGGAATGGCGTTTGAATCCATTGCGTAACCACTGAGTGCCGTCGTTGTAGCTGTCAGGAACGCCGTCGATGCCGGAGTTGCCGATGGCGATAAGCACGCTATGGCCAGGTTCCACCGGTTCGACGCCGGTGGCTGGCGGCGGGCCGTAATCCGGCGCCGCGCTTTGCATCTGTCTCAGATAGGCAGTCGCCGCAGCCTCGACAGGATCTGGCTCCGGCGTCGTCGGTGCGACTGGTGGCGCTGTCGCTGACCTGCTTACCGCTTTACTCGGCGCTTTGGTTTTTGGCGTTTTTTTGGTCGGACTGCGCCGCCTCTTACCGTTCCCCGGCTCCGATGGTGGCTGTGATTCCACGCTAACTCCCCTCTGCCCTTAGATCAGATCGTGCGGGACACCCGCACGATCTGCCGCCGATCGGTGCCGCGCGCATACACGGCGGCCACACCAACCGGCAGCGATTTCAGCTCGTTGGGATGGACGTTGAACTCCTCGACCCAGCGCACCGAGCCCTTCTCGCTCTCACCGCTCTCATAGTTGAGCTGGGAGGTCAATGCAGTCGTAGTGCGCGTGCCAAATTGCGCCGCCATGAGGTCGGCGTCCTCGGCTTCGACGCGATGAACGATTAGCACGCCCGCGGAGAGAACGGGTTTGCGGATCGCCACTTCCTCGGGGAGGTACTGCGTCGCGACGACCAGCGGCGCGCGTGCCTGCCGGGCTTGCAGGAGGAGGTCGATGACCTGTCGCGCCTCGCGCAGAGCTGCGAACTCGTCATAGATGATGAGCACCGGGATCGGCTGCTCGCCGCGCTCGATGGCGCGCATACGTTGATCGCAGACCTGCTTCAAGTCCTGCGTGATAACGCGGCCGAACAGCTCGACGTCCTCACTTGCGGCCGTTGAGCTGAGCGATAGGTAGGTGACGCGGGGCTCGCGCATCTCCTGCTGCCAGTCGAGAGCAGGGCGTTTGCGAAACAACTCTCCGAACGTTCCCTCCATGAGGGCGCCGAGTCGTTTCTGGAGTCCGATGTATCCGGCCGTGCCGACACCGCCGGAGTGCTCCATCTCCTCCAAGCGATCGCGGTACGCCTCAGCGCCCTTGCTGCGACCGAGCCGTGCCAGGCCGCCGCGCCCGAGCGCGTCGTAGGTTGCGTCGAGGGTGATGTCGACACCCGATGCGGCCATCGCCCGGCAGATGACGGGAATGACCTCCATCGCGACCTGCTTGTAGATCTCCGCCTCACCGGAGAACGAGAAGGCGCCGATGAGCTTGTTGGCGATCGTCGGTGCGTCGCCCGAGCAGGGGTTGTAGCCGATGCTGTTTGTGTCCTGCGGGTCGACGATGGTGAATGGCACGCCGTGGCGCGTCGCAAGTGTGCGCGCCTCGCGGCCGAGGCCGACGCCTTTGCAGTCGATAATGACGACGCCATAACCAGCGGCGAGCGCTCCGTCCGCGAGCCTCACAAGCGTTGTCGTCTTCCCGGTACCGGAGGCACCGGGGATGAAGACGTGCTGCGCAATGTCTTCAGCGGCGAGGTCGAACGGAAGCCCGTTGTCCGTCGCTACACCGAGTCGAATTTTCCCGACCGGATGAGCCTGGCCATCGCCAGCACTTGCCGCGTCAGGGCCGGGCCAGCCGCGCTCCAGCGCACGCTTGCGGTTCGCCACCTGGTTATACCTCGCCCATTCCTCGCCGTGGATGGTGGCCCGGCGGTACGCAACGCCAAGTTGAATGCCGACGAGCACGAGTGGTCCGAGCAGCATTTCTGCCGGCAACGATGCGAGGATCGCGCCGCTCGAAAACTGGCTGGAGTTGCTTGGCGTCACCAACTGGGCAATCAGATTCCACGACCAGATGAGCGCGACCGCGGGCTGAAGGGCCGCCGCCGTGGCCGCTGCTAGGCCGGCGACAAGCCACCGGGTCACGATGTCGGGCATCGTTATCCGCCATACGGCGAACGCGACGCCCGCGCCTATCAGCGTCCCCGGGAATGTCACCACGAGTACGGCGCAGACTGTGAAGAGCGCGTAGGCCTTGCTGTCGCGGGTGTTGTGACCTAATGCTGGGGGCACGACCGTCCGTGTCGGCATCACACCTTTCCCGTGGTGCTCGGGCCTTGCCAGGCACGAACGTCGACGACGTCGTCCGCACGTTGTTTGCGGACGATTTCCTTCAGGCGTTCTTGTTGGCGCGGCAGCACGTACCAGACGATTCGCTCGTACCGCTCTTGGAGATACGCGATGAGGATCCGTTCGAGATCTCTAGTGCGTTTCGGCGTCATGTCGAGCTCGATCGCAACCTTCGCGCCTTTCGGATGAATGAACAGCGCATCCGGGACTCGGCCGCGGCCGGGCGTCCGTGTCCCGTGTGTCAGCTCGCGCCGTCGCTCGATGCGCAGCTCTCGCTCCGTGCGCACCTCGGTGCCCTTCGGACTCTGCGCGAGGAGCGCTTCGACAAGGTCGACGACGGCGAGAGTGTGCCGTACCTCGGCGAGCACGAGTCGTGCGGGACCGACGTCTACGTCGGCGAGACGCGAGCCCGCACCGGTGAGTCGCAACACATTCGCTTCGCGCCAGAAGGTGCGGTCTTGGCGAATGAGTGCCAGCTCTTCGAGCTTGCGCAGGCGACGGTACGCGGCCCACAAGCCGACGTCGCCGTGATCGCGCGTGAAGAAATGCCGCGCCACCTGAGCCGGCGTGACGACGCCATGCCGGCCAATCCAGCCCAGGATCTCGACGTCGCGGTCGGTGACCTGCGGACCCCGTCGACTGGGCAAGCGGCGACGACGCCCCGCCACTGCCCCTCTCTTCGCCGGTCGCGGTGACCGGCCGGCCGGAGTGCTCATCAACTCACCAGGTCAAGTGAAGCACCATTTGAAGCGACGTGCTCGTGGCGTTACAGAGTGGTCACACTCACTTCGGCGTCGAGGTACAGATGATAATCGTCATGAATTAGCCGACTCGGAGGTTCTCTTGCTGGTATGCAGCTCGTTTTTTCTCGGCGGCGGTGGGTGGCGATAGCGGGTGTTACGACAGGGCTATTGACCGTTGGGGCCGTTATCGCGCTCAGCGCGCTGCAAACACCTATTTCCCCGAAATTTCCCCTCGTGACAACCACGATCCATTCCAACCGGACCGAGCTTGACCTTGTCACTGGAGACTGTCCCTCCCCGCCTTGCTCGGTCAGAGCGAACGGACAATTGCTGAGGAGTTATTCGACACCGACGCGACTCACCTTATCGATGACGCCAGGCGACTACGCCCTGGACATCCGTGGCTGCACTGGATACCACACCTCGCTGGAGGTAATAGTAAGACCAGGCTATCTCACAGTGGTGGACATTTCTCATATTCGGATGTGGGAACTTATCGGGTACTTGGATGACGCATGTCCCTCACCCTAGGTCTTGGTTAAAACCGAGGTAGAGCTTCTACGGCACAGGCTGGGACTCCATAGCGCGGAATGTTCCTTGCGCCTCGGACCCTAGAAAGGCCGCGCATAATGTGCTCTGACAGATATCCGAGTTAACTCCTCCAACACCGTTCGTCTGCCCGTTCTGGCTGTTGATCCACGGTCCTCCGCTCGCACCCCCAGGAAACTGACATTGGATCGACATTGCGCGCGGTCCCACGTGATCTACGTGCCCATTCTGCTCCAGCAGGGACGAGGGAGTCTCAGTACCCGAGCAGACGAGGAGAAAGCCTTGATCGGCGGGTTGCCCGAATGCTGTCCAACTCTGTCCCCGTGTCGCATTAAATGTTGGCGGCAGCCCCCCAACCACGTCTTGTATTGGCTTGCCGTTCGTGGAGTTCATGTCGAGAAACCCATAATCCAACTGATGATTCCCGCAACACAGCCACTGATCGTTTGTGGCCACCTTGAACGCGGTCCAGACTCCAGAAGGGAAGGGCGCCGGACTGTCGCGAGTACCGCACCTGAAGAAGTCAGCTGAACTGGTTGCACCTCCAGTACAAAGGGATCCAAAGTACCCGGGAGCAAAAGCGAAATCCGACAAGAAATAGCGCTGTCTGTTAGCAGTTCTTGGAACGGAGACGCAGTGGCCGGCTGTCACAACGACGGCGCGATTACGGCTCTGCAGCACAGTCGCTGTGCATGTGTAGTACCCGCTAGTAGCGCTCTGTGTAGGATCGTGAGCAACGAGCACCCCGACTTGGGGAATGAAATAGACATACGGGACGGTGGACGTATAGTCCTGAACGCTCGTTCCCGATGGTCCCGAGCAGCACCGTTCAATGCCTAAGTACAGTTGGCCGACATCCCCTAGCGAGGGTAGGGCAGGGGCGGTCGCCGTGATCTGCGTCGGACTTACAACCGTTGTCGCCGGAGTACACGCGATCGGCGGAGAGGAGTTAGGGGGCGCACTTGCGTAGAAGCACAGCGTATCCCCTCGTTCGAAGTTTGACCCATTGACGGTAACGTTTGTTCCACCCGTCCACGGGCCGCCGCCGGGGTCGACCGTGCTGATTGTGGGGCCGGAGGGTGGGATCGGTGTGATGCCTGCCGGCGCGAACGTCGTGCCCTCCCAGGTGGAGGCATCCGAAGTGAGCAGGTCGTAGGACTGAAAGCTGGTCCCATTCCAGGTGATATCAAGGAGTTTGCCGGAGTTTTCCGTCGCCAGCACGATGTCGCCGACGACGCCCGTGAACTGCGCAGCCACCGCTCCCTGAAGCGTCGCGGACCCGAAGTCGACGCCGAAGAAGTTCTCGTTGGCGGGTACGACATGGACACCTTCTGCCGATCCCCACACACCACCACCGTCCCATCGGCCGACGGCTCCCAACGTCGGATCGATGCTCCAGATGACGCCGTTGCCCTCGTCGGAGACCAGAATCTGGCCCGCCCACGGCCCGTACCTGGCCGAATCGTTCGGCACGGTTGTGGGGCCTTCCAGCGTACTCCCGCCGAAGTTCGACGCGAGTTCTGTGGCTGCGCCGTTGGACGAGACCCGCCAGACATCGCCCACCGTGGTTGTCACAATCAGGTCGCCGCCCGCAACGCAATAGACGTCCTGGAACAGGCCACCGCGGAGCAGGCCGCCCTCGTTGGGCAGCGTGACCCACGGGTCGGTCAGCGTGCTCCCGCCGCCGGACAGCTTGGCGATGACGCCCGGTTGGCCGGTCCCGAAGTACATGTCGCCAGGCGTGAAACCTCCCGCGCAGCTGCTGCTGCGGATCGCCGCGATGTAGACCTCGTCGGTCAAGCCGCTCACGGAGCTGAACGGGCTGAATTTGCCGTTGGAGTCGACGAGGTCGAAGTTGTTCGGCTGCCCGCCGAGGAAGTTGACCGACATCACCATCTCGTTGGTCGGCTGGTAGTAGTCGATCCCGATCGGTGTGGGAAACCCCGTCGCGAGCGGCGTCAGGGTCACCGACGTGGCAGCTCCAGCCGCACCCGCAGCGACCAGCACGCCGAGCAAGCACACCACCAGCGCCACGGCCCCCACCAGCCCCCCAAACCGGCGCCGGTGGCGTGTCGTGCTCCTCGCTCCGGCCGCGGAAGCCATCGCACTCGGTAGGAGCGCGACTAGTGCAACAGGCACGACGACGATGCAGGCCAGGTGGCGTGAAGCCGCCCCGCGCCAGCCGCCGACAAACCACGTGCGGCCGATGGGCCGAAGAACGGCCCGAACACTTCGCCTGCCACTCGTCCCATCCATCGGTCCTCCCCGACTCGGTGACGCAGTGGTCAGTCACAGCGAGGAAGTCGAGCGGACGGGGAAAGCCGCAAACCGTAGCCGCCAGAACGGCAGGCTCGTCGTAACCCCGGGGACCCTACTCCTCGTGGCAAAGAAGTCAAAGTCGGGGTGCCGACAAGTGCACGCCGAAGCAGCCGTTGGAATTGTCGGCACCGCCGGGGCAATGACCTGGACAGTGCGGTACGGGTATCGCGCCGTGAGTGACTCGCCGCCTGTCAAGCTTGCGGAATTCGACTCTTTTTACTCGGCGGCGCTGCTGTCACTCCCGCTGTCGCTCATCTCACACGCATGACACTTCTACGACGTTTTCCTCTCCGCGTCGTGTCTTCCCCTTTCCCTTTTATCGTGCGTGGATTTCGCGTTACGTCCTGTCGCTTTTTCTTGTTCGTTATCTCCCTATCCTCCGGTTGCCTCAAATCATTTCTCGGCGCCCTTTGTCCCTTCCGATCCCGAACCCCAACCACACCTACTTAAAGCACGATGTGTGGGTGGGGTGCGGGAGGCGCAACTGTCCAACGGACAGGCGCCAGGAAGGGACGGAAAAGGGCGCCGTGCAGCGAAAAACGAGGCACCCGGAACTGTGCAAGATGAACGCGCCGAATGTTCATGCCAGCAGTACAGGCGATTGAACACCTGCATCGCCCAGTAGTTGAAACCTTGCGCTTTACTTGAAGCCTTGGCTGCTGCCGGACCTAGCTCCGCTCGCGCTGGCGCACTTGAACTTTTTGTCACGAGGAGTAGGGTCCTAGCGTCACTGCGGCCAGCCGTCCTGACGGCGGCGATAGGGGTGTCCCCGTCCGCTCGACTTCCTCGCTCTGACGGCCACGAGATCACCGTCCTCAGGGAGGAACGCTGGGCAAACAACGGAAGCGCGGGAAAGTCAGCGTCCTGCTTGGCATCCTCCTCGGCGCCCTCATCGCTATGGCGTTGCTCTCGGGGATCGCGTTTGCGGTTGGTGGCTCGTCGCCGATCGAGGCTTCGCTTCCGATCAAGAAGGTGAGTGGCGGCGACGCGGCCGTCACGGCGAACCCACGCGGGACGAGCGACCTCTTCGTAGCTCAAGCTTGCTGTGCCGGTGGCAACGGGTGGGCCCCCGGTGAACCCTCCATCGCCGTCGGCAAAGCCGACATTGTCGAGACGGTCAACTCCTCGCTCACCGTCTACGCGAAAGGCGCCACGCCGCCGGCCGAGGTTTTCCACCAAGATCTGACCAGCTTCTTTGGTGGTGGCCCGATCGCCTGTATCGACCCGCGCGTCATCTACTGGAGCTGGAGTGACCGTTACGCGCTTGTCTGCAGCGACATAGGTTCCGTCCCCAACGTTGTTCGCTTTGCCGTCACGACAAGCAATGACCCGACCGGGAGTTGGAACAAGTACGTCATCGACTCGGGTTTTCTCGACCAGCCAAAGATCGAGGCGACAGCGGACAAACTAATCGTTGCCGGAAACGGAAACGGCGAGCAGTTCTACGTTTACCAACTGGCGGACATCCTCGCGGGGGCGTCCGACCCGGCCGTGGTGCACCTCACCAGCTCGATCACGAACCTCTACCAAGCGGCGGTCGAGTACACGCCGACAAGTGCCGGCTACTTCGTTGGGGCGTACGGGTGCGCTGGTTGCACCGTGTCTCTGGCAACAATTTCGGGCACACCTGCGACGTCTGTGTCCTTGACCGAAACCAACCTTGGCGATTCACAGCTTCGCTCCACCACCGAGCCACCGGTGCCCGGGGGCACTTTGGGAGCAGGCGAGATGGATACGCGCGTGCTGACGGCCGCGTACGAGGTCGAGTCGTTTAACAACCAACCTGTGATCCAGTATTCGGCCAACACGGAGTGCACGCGCGGGGGAGCGGACACGGTCTGCCCAGCGACAGGAAGAATCACCTGGTCTGGCGCAACGCCCGTCTTGAGCTACGTGAAGACCGAGGGAAGACCAAATACCGCCTACACCTACGGCGCCGTGACCCTCGACGGATTCGGGAACGTTTTCCTCTCTTACTCCCGTTCCAGTGCAACGTCCACACCTTCCGCCGCGGTTTTCGGGGGTCGGCCAAGCCTCGATGGTCAGCCACTCGACACGATCATCCAGCCTTCCGTCACAGGCACAAGCGCGTGTTCTCCCTTGCATGTGCCACCCTGCGACCTGCGTTGGGGCGACTACATGAGTGCCACCCAAGACCCCGTTGATCCCAGCCACGTCTGGGTAGCTGGTCTCTACCAAGCGGCCAGCGGCCCCTTTGGCTGGGGCACCGTCATTGCAAGAGCTCACATCAACGGTCTCGGCTAACCGTAGGCATCGCTTTGACCGCTCGACGACGGCGAGCTGCGCCGCTTCGCGCGCGCTGGCGCCCTTGAACTTTTTGTCACGAGGAGTAGGGTCCCGCGGGTTACGACGAGCCAGCCGCCCTGACGGCCACGCTTCGGGGTCCGTCCCCGTCCGCTCGACTTCCTCGCTGTGACCGGAACTACCACTGCGACTGCGGAGGAACGATGCGTGAGACCAGTGGCAGGCGAAATGCTCGGGCCGTTCTTCGGCCCATCGGGCGCACGTGGTTTACAGGCGGTCGGCGCGGGTCGGATGCGCGCCGCCTGGTCTGCGTCGTCGTCTTGCCTGTTGCACTCGTGGCGCTCGGGCTCGTGGTCACTTATCCGGGCTCGGCCGCGGCTACCGCGAGTCCCCAGACGATCTTCCCCTACCAAGCCACCGGGTATAAGTATCTGCAGGTTCCGTCTGGCCAAGAGCCGTCCGGTTGGCAGGGCTCATCCTTCGACGACTCCAGCTGGGCGACCGGCGACGCAGCGTTCGGATCAGGCGGCAGCTGCCCTCTCCAGCCCACCGTCAAGACGCACTGGGACCCCAGTACCGACATGCTCATCCGCAAGCCAATCGTTCTCCCAGCGGGCACGAGTGGCGTCATGGTGAGCGTAGCCGTCGACAACGACGTCAACGTTTACTGGAACGGGACCCTTGTGCGTTCAGCGACCCACGAGGGTTGTCCCGCCTACAACGACTTTGTTTTCACCGTTCCGGACAATCTGCTTGTCGCGGGGAGCAACCTGCTTGCCGTCGAGGGCCTAGACAGAGGATTCGAGAGCTTTCTCGATGTCTCGGTCAGCGGCCTGGCCGGCCAACCACCGCCAAACCCTCCCCAGGACGTCGTGAATACCGCCAACGCCACTGGGGAGGTCGCTGCGTCCTGGCAACCCCCAGTACCAAACGGAGTCGCCGTTGACCACTACAACGTGGTCCAGATCGTTTCCCCACCCAATACACCGGGAGCCGTCGTCGCGACCGTGCCGGCCTCGCAGCTGTCCGCCGTTATCTCTGGGCTCCATCTCTGCCAGTACTACGACTTTGGAGTACAGGCGGTGAGCACCGATGGCCAAATTTCTGACACGGGTTACCCGCCCAACGGGGGCGTTCAGACCTTCGGACCACCAACCAGTCCGCCCAAGGTCGTCGTAATTTTGGCGAATGGGCTCAATACGTCGATCGGTAGCGGCGTCTACGATCCGATCCTTCCCGCGTATAGCTACTGCTCGTCCGACGGCGGCGATCCAGCCTCAGTTCAGACCATGATCAACAACTGGAAGGAGAGCTCTCCGCCTAATGTTGGGACACGTCTGACCGACACGTTGGCGGGCAGTGGTGCGGTGCTCCTCCCATTTAGTGTGAACGGAGCGAGCCTATCCGGTGCTGCAACCGCGCCCGTATTTACATTCAACGGGTACACCGCAAACGACATCGGGAACACGTCCCCTGTCGTTGCGGCTGGAACCTTGAATCAGGAAATTACCTCAGTCCACCAAGTGTGGGGATCCGCCGGCATATTGGTGGTCGGACATTCTGAGGGCGGGCTGATCTCTGAAGACTGGTGGATCAAGCTCGGTTCCAAGAACCCGAGAGGAGTCACGCAGGTCTTCTCGCTGGATTCACCCATAAACGGTGTGGCAGGGGCCCCGATCGGCTCGCCGTTCCTGTCTTTGGTTGGCGTCGGAACAAATCTAGCCCGTGACTATGGACTGCTATTCAAGCATCAACAGCTTGTCGAGCCTATTGAGGTTGCGCTGGACAACAAGACGCATCTCTTCACGCCGATCGGGACTTGGGGTGATCCCATCTACGACGCGGGAGACTGGCTGGCATCGCCGCCTGGTCAGGACAACATTGGACTTCTTTCTCAGGTGTACGTCTCCGAGCCAAGCTGTGCGTTCTCAACGCCTCCCTTCGACCTGACGTCTGGAGCATGCGCAGTCGTCGGTCAGAGCTTCATCGATCCATGCGGGCCTTTACCCGATGGTGGGCCACCGCTATTCGGCATCCCAGGTGACCTTTACCTTCATGGCGTGGTGAAGAACTGCCCTGGCGTGATCACGAAGATCATGAGCTACGTCTCCTCGGGTTAGCAGCGGCGCGAGCTCTTGTGTTGTGACTCAAACTGATGAACCGAGTTCATCCCGAAATCAAGTCCGCCGACCCATACCGGCGTCGTCTGATTGACGACCAGCAAGCGGCTCTAGAGCGGGCCACACTGTCAGGATTGCGAACACACTCAAGACGACGGTGGTGCCCATCAACAACCCGGCGGTCACTCCCATAAGAAGAACGCCAATTGGCGCGGTCGCTATCGCCAAACCCGCGGCCCCAGCGAGACACCCCAACGGACCACCGGCGAGGTGTCCCAACCAAAAGCGCGTTCCGATGAGGCACAGCAGGAGCCCGAGCAGAGCCCACGCAGCCGCATACGGGAGAATGAGAGGTAAGACGAATCCTACACCCCAACAACCTGAGGACGGAAGCGCCGTCAATACGCATTGCCTAAGCCAGTCGTCCCATAAGACCCACGTTGCCGTCAGCAGCGAGAGCAAGCCCGCAGTAACGAACAGCACGGCTGCTGCGCTAGTGCGGGTCTGGGACACACCCCGACATTTTGGCCGTTCATCCCCGTTCTGCCGTTCCTATCTTGTAACAGGTTGAGCGTCGGGTGGCTGTGTGCGGCGAGCCGTTAGCACGCGGATCATCGCCTCGTAGGCATCGTCTTTCGTGAGGTGCGTGTAGTGCTCGGTGATCACCTGGATTGATGCTCCGGCGATGATCGATAACTGAATCGGACTCATCCCGCCGCGCAACATCTCGGTCATCCAGGAATGACGAAGCAGGTGTGGGTAGACGCGCTTGGTGATGCTTGCCCGATAGACGGCGTCTTTGACCACCTGGTAGACACCGCTCCGGGTTAGGGCGTCGAAGCGGCCCAGAGGTCCGCGGCGTAACCCGAGGAAGATCCGGTCGGCGGAGCGATCGACGGGCCGTCCGTCGATGTGTCGCTCCAAACGCCGTAGCAGCTGCGGCGGAATTGGCACACCGCGAACGCGGCTGCCTTTGCCGAGGACACGGAGATGGGCTTGGCGGCCAGAGCGAACGATGTCAGTCGGGCTGAGCTGCGTCAGTTCGTCCAGACGGAGTCCGCAGTCGCAGAAGATGCGGATGATGAGCTTGTCACGCTCGCTGTCGAGAACCTTCTCCATGAGGTCGACCTCATCTCGCGTAAGCGTTTCCCGTAGCGGCATCGAGAGTTTGGGAAGCTGCGGCTTCGCACGGACGTCCTCCCCCATCCGGGTCGCCCATGTCAGCATTTGTCTGACCGGCCGTACGTAGCTGTGCACCGTGTGCGGGGAAATCGGCTGCCCTTCTTTACGGCGTTGCAGAAGTGATGATGTAAACCGGTCGACAGCACGACCGTCGAGCTCGCGGATATCGTTGATGCCCTCTTCCGCGCACCATGAGAGGAAGACAACGCGGAGCGAGTAGCCGTATGAGTTTTCGAGCGTGCGCGGCGACAGGCCCCGAGCCTGACAGTGGCTCAGGTAATCGTCGACAAGACGCTCCAGAGGAGACGGCGTGACGCCGTCGAGGACTCGAATCGCCATGTAATGGCCCTCATGAACAGATTGATGCGTTTAGCTTAGAGCGAGTTTTGAGGGAAAGTCACTGCACAGCAGCGACAGCGTGGGTGATTGGTTCTCACCTTTTGCACAAGTCGAAGACTCGTGAAGAAAGTCAAATCCAATACGAAACAAAGGATTTCTTCGGTTGGCGCCCCCTGCTGGAATCGAACCAGCGACCAACCGCTTAGAAGGCAGTGGTTCTATCTGAGCCCTCCGATTACGAGCGATCTGATCTCAACAACAGCAACCGCTCTTGCAAAGCCGGTCCTGTGCAGCAACTGCCTGGGTGGGTCCTGCGGTGCGACGAAAGAACTCGAAGACAGGGGTCAGATTGTACGGAGACGCGCGAAGGACGTGCTCACGCCGGTAAGTGCGCGCGCTGTTGCAAACATCATCCTGTCCATCGACCGCGCTGCGGGTCCCACGTGCCGGCGGCGGTCCCGTCGAGAAGCGGGTCAAGAAATGGCGCGACAGTTGTGAGAGCTTCGTCGAGTGTGTGTGCGACCGGGAGGAGTGACCGGCCTGCCTCGGCTGCATAGCCGGGCTCCCATAGATCGCGGTCGGGAACGGCGAAGCGCGCAGGCAGATTGAGACTACGGCGATCGGCCTCCGACCTAAGCGCGGTCATCTGAGGCTCGGCGTTGACGGAGACGGCGATGACGATGGCGACGAGGTCGACGAGGTCTTTGTAGCGGGTCGACGGCACGTCCATCGCACCGTGAAGCTCGAACATCGCTGCCACCTTGTCGGCGATGTGATCGACGAGCGGATATGCGCGGTAACCGTGCTGGTCGACATCCGGCATAACGACGCGCGCGAGTGGCGGCACGTCATCGGGTTGACCCGTCATGGTGATGTCCGAGCCAACGAGGTCGACATGAAACGAAGCCCAGACCGTCGCGCCGATGTACGCCTTCACCGGAAGGCGCATTCCGGCGGCAGCATCAGCAACCGCTTGAGCTGAGCCGATCTCGAAGGTGAACCAGTCACCGATGTCTGTAGTGGCGGCTTGCCGGAGGTCTGCCTCGGCGACGTCGAGCGCTGCCTTGCGGTAAACGTCGATGTCGATGGTCGCTCGAACGCCAATATCGCGGGCGAGCAGTGCCGTCGCGCCCTTCACCACCCACCCGTCGTCGACGAGATAGAGGCGTTCGAGCAGTCGGTCGTACGCCATCTGACGCTGGAGCTGTGGCAGCGTCCACTGGCTGGACTCCGCCTTCAGCTTCAGCTTGTCCGTGAGTGCAGTGCGAAAGGCCGCCGGGCTGCCGTACGAGCGGGTGGTGCTCATGACATATGCCTCTCGCGGGTAGCAACCGTTGTTTGTGACTCGTGCTCGCGCGGCATCGCAGCGCGACCCGCATGAGCCCGAGCCTCCTCCATCCACCTGGAAGTTTCGGGGTCGCCGACAAGATCGAGCAGCCAACGAAGAAGCGCGCGGCCGTCACCGCGCCGAAGCCCGAACCGAGCGGCGTGCGGAGCGAGGGCATCGGCGAATGTGCCCGGGTAGTCGTAGACGGCGCGGATGGCATCCGCCACCACGTGAGCTACGGCCTCGGGATCCTCGCGGTCATAGAGGAGATCGGACACGATGCGGGAGGGCAGAGTGACGGGCAGGCCCCGAAGGGAGATCCACTCGTCGTCAGTGATCTGTCGGTGGTGAAGACGCAGATCAGCTCGACGAGACTGCCGCCGGCCCGGCAGGGTGAACTCGTGTCGATCAGCGGGAAGATGGCCGAGTCCGTACAGCGCCGCTGCCGACCGGTGCGAGACCACCCCGTCGGCGGGAGTCCGTTCCCACGCGACGATGTCGGGAGCAAGCTGCAGCCACGCAGCGCGAAGCTCGATCTGGTCCGGTGTGGGCGCACCTGTCAGGTGGTACACACCCTGACTCATTCGCTTCAGGACGCCTTCGGAGGCCAGGCGTTGGAGGGTGGCTGGGGAAACGCCCGCATTTTCGGCCTGACGACGGGTAACTAGTCCCCACTGATCTTCAGCTATCTGAGCAATACGACTTAGTGTTGAATAACGTGCCACTACTGCATTATAGCTCATTTATGAGCTAGTTAGGAGTACGTAAAAATGTATTATGCTGCAAACTATGTCATTTATGAGCTAGTTAGGAGTATATTGAGTTCAGTCATGCTGCAAACTATGTCATTTATAAGCTAGTTCCCAGTATTGAAAGGTTCTGCTTCCCCACACGAGGAGCTGCGTTTGTGGAAAAGCGTCAGTCGAGCCCGACGTCGACGCGCTCGCCCATGATGAGCAAGTCGACGACGTCGAGGACAGGCGCTTGGGAAAGCGCCTTTGCAATGAGACTTAAGGACTTCGCTGCGACCGGCCTACCGGCGAGCGCGCCGCTGATAGTCGCCTGGCTCAGCCGCGACTCACGAGCCAGGTCAGAGGCAGCCCAGCCCCGACGGGCCATCTCTTGTCGGAGTCGCCCCGGGTGAACGACGACGCTCATCGCAGCCTCGCGGAGCACAAGCCGGCCCTACCGCCAGGGGGGCGTCCCGCCTCTAGGACCGAGACCATACGAGTTGCCTGCTCCTAACGCGGAGCTTGCGGCGTGCCGAACCGTGAACGCAGCTTCAGCGTACGCCGCATCGGAAGCTCAGTAGCGAAGCGTCTCTGACCCGTTACGTCCGAAAACTGTTGTCCTGTAACGGGTTTCGCGGTGCGCTGCTTTGCCGCGCCTACCCGCCTGACGTGCCGGACTCGCCGAGCATTCGCGCCAAAGCGACCCGAGGAACGAGGATGCGGCGACCGATCCGAATGGACGGGATCTCGCCACGGTTGACGGCTTCATAGGCGAAGGCGCGGCTGATTCCGAGCAGTGTCGCCGCTTCGTCGACAGTCAGCGTGAGCCGTTCGTTGAGCGGAGCGATGGCGCCGGCGGCGAGACCGGGACCTTTCCCGCCGGCCGCGGCAACGCCCGCAAGCACCTCGTGCAGCTCTCGGGGATAGGCAGCCCAGTCCGTGGGTGAGACAACGACTGCAATTTTTTCCGGGTCCACAGGTCGCCCTGACGGATCAGGTATCGCCTTCGGCCCTCCCTCGGGTGTGCACGTCGCGAGAAGCTGTGCAAGCTCGATCGACCGCGTCGCCCAGTAGTCGATGTTGACGACCGTGACCTCCGGGAGCGGGTCGGTCACGGTGCTCCTCGCCACGGGTGGCGACCGTACGGTGGCACGGGACCATTCTTGCGCTTGAACGAGTCAGGCGCGTTTGCTCATGCACACGACCCGAAGCGCCGCTACCGCTTGCTCAGACGTCCTGATCGATTCGACGTAGAAGGTTCGCGAGTTGGATCACAGCATCGGCGGCGATGCCAGCCTCGCGGCGGGTCGGTGTCGTGCTGTGCTTGACGTGTTGCGCGAACTCGATCGCTGAGCGCGCGAGCTTTCGCAGAGCGGCGTTTTCGGATCCCGGCAAGGCGTCTTCTACGAATCGGTCGAGGCGCTGCTTGGTGTTTGCGACCGGCGGCTCCGCTTCGCCTTCCCGGAGGTGCGTGGCAGGGTCGTAGACCTGCCGACTGACTGCCTCGGTAACCGACACGCAGTCGAGACCGATGTTGCGGTAGTCCTGAGACGTCCGAGCGCTGAGGAAGTGCCGTCGCAGTTCGCTGATTTCGGTATCGACCCCGGACCAGCCGGTGCGGGGGTGCGGGCTGATTGGTTCGACGAGCGAGGACGTCAGGGCCCGTTGTTCCATCTGGGCGAGCTGGTCGTGGAGCACGTCGAAAACGCCGGACAACAGGTCCCGACGCGCCTGCCAGCTTCCCCGCGCGTCGTTGCGAAGCCACCAACCTCGGAAGGTGCTGAAGTCACGGAAGGGCACGTCGAAGCCGGCGATGCCGAGCCGATCGAGGACCGCGCGGAGCGCAAGCAGCGCCTCCCGCATCTGCTGCTCGGTCATCTCCTGGCCGCCGTCGGTGCCGTACCGCTCCAAGTCGTCGTGTATGAGGCGGGCCAATGGGACGGCAACCTCGACGTCCTCGCGATCCGCAACTGGGCCTCGTCTTAGTTGGTCGAGTAGAGCCAGGTTGAGGTGGCGGCTCGACAGCCCGAACACGTTGGGGCCAGCGTCGTCCAAGTAGAAATCATCCGGACGCACGAAAGAATCTTGTCAGCCGGATGCGGGTGCTCGCCGAGTTGTCCGGCTCGAGTATGAGTATTCGGTTCGCCCGGGCTCGGCTCGTGGGCCGGACGGGCGCGCCGTCTCCTTTGGGAATCCCACGGGAATCTACTCGGCAGTATTCGGGTCGACGCTGGTTAACTGCGTGGATAAAAAAGCCTGCTCAGAGACACTGCGGCGCACCGAGTTCGACGGCACGGATAGGCGCATGCTGATTCCTAAACCGCGTGCACTGGTTCGATTCCGGTCGGGGGCATTAAAGAATCCCCTGCTAATCCGAGCGACGTGTTGCCAGCGGCACCACGGTGCACGCGAGGGGGGCCACCAAAGGGGCCACCAGCCGCACAACATGCTGGCGGGCGCTCCCGGTCTACTTTCAGCCCTGCAGCCTTCGACGCCGCTTGCGCGACGTTGCGGCTCGGTCCGCGTCCCTTACCGGCTGACGGCCAGCGCGGCAAGCGTAGCCGCAGGTGATGTGGGGAGGCTGGTACCGCTTTGCACCGGAGGTGCGCGACCAAGTCGGCGTCCCTTGCGCAGCAAGTCCAACTGCACCGACCTGCGCAACCGAGACTTCTACTGCCCGCAGTAACTCTTTGTTTTCTCGGCAGTAAACGTTCTTTGTTCCTCGTTGCGCTTGTCCTGTTACGGTCGAGCGTGTTTAAGACTTACGCAAAAGGGGGCCGGATGGAAGCGGTTACGACATGTTCTTGCTGTGGTGAAGTGATCAATCGGGACTCGCCCGAGTTGTATCAGCGCATGCGTGGATACGAGAACGGAGACAGGAGCGTGCTGGTCGTGGCGGAGTGGTTAGACGACTACGCACGCGCGCGATGCATAGCGGAGGGCGAACCTGCGGAGGCGCCGGGCCTGCCACCCGATCGGCCTTCGACAGCGAGTTAGCCGGTGCAGGAGCGTCACACGACGATCTAGCGGTTTGGTACGCAAAAGGTTGGACTGCGCGCAGAGGCCGTGTATGGGTACGGGAAATGCGTATTTCCCGTATTGAAACGACCGTAGGGTCAAAACTGCCTAGTCACGACGAGAAGTCGTTGAGGCATTGATTGCGGTCCACACGGTTCGCGAGCACACTGCGTAGGTGACGAGTCTTGAGCCGTCGGAGTCCTTCACCTGCGGGGTTAACAAGCGCTACGCAAGCATTCCTTTCCTGAGCAGGGGCGGTGGCTCGTCGTGGCCGTTGATGCGTCTCGAACTCGAGCCCGAGATATTCGTCCTGCGCCTGGTGCGGCCCTTGCATTGGATCGCGCCCACACGGCTTAGATACGAGGAAGTCGCGGAGGCGGAGCTGCTTATGGGGGCCCTCCGCATTCGTCTGCGGCTCACGGATCCCAGTCGCGGGCAAATTTTCGTCTCGACCCTAAATGACGGCGTGGTGAAACTCGCTGAGCGCTTGGAGAAGCACGGCGTCCGCGTGACCCCCCAGTAAGCACGCTTCGGTGGGCCAGCGTTCAGGAATGACCCCTGAGTGGTCGACGTTGCTGCCTCCAAAGGTCGCAGGCCTGGGCGATTATCGTGAGCGGTAGCGGACTGGCGGAGGTCAGTGTGAACGTGCTCAGCCGTGTATGGCCAAGGGTTGTCGTGACCTCCGTGTGGCACGTGCGGAGGCCGATCTGCGTGGGTGTCGTGGTCGTCGCCTTAACTGCCTGCGGGGCGGCTGGAAGCAAGGCGCCCCACGCACGTCCGGGGGCGTCGACTTTGCCGCAGCGACCCAAGGTCGCAACAGTTCGGCTCGTGTCGTCATCGGCCGTCGTACGGGGCAGCTGCCTGCGAGCGGCTCGCCGTTTCAAGGTCACCATCTTCTGCCCGATGCGCGTTCCCGCCCACTGGGTGACCTACGGGGGGGTCTGCGTCGGCTGCAACGGCACGTTCAGCATCACGGGTGGGTTTACCGCGCCGCGCAGCTACCTCGGGATGGTGAGGGGCTATGGCCACTTCACGGTCTGGGCCGCGCGGCCGAAGTTCGTTCGACAGGGCTACGTTGGTTGCACCGACGGTAGGCCGTCCGGGCAAACACGGATTGGCGTTCTACAGATGAGGTGGATGGACTGCCCGCAGGGATCAGGACTCGATGGAGGACATATCCTCCTGCAGTGGTCGCACGGCGGTTGGCTCTACGCACTGTCGATGCACTCCGATACCTCGACCAACCGACAGCTTCTGAGGATAATGGCGAGACACCTCGCCCAGTTTCGATAGACCTTCGGCTGCCCAAGACTGGACTGTGAGGAGAAGGACGGCCGCCTGGGCCAGTGTTACGGAATGTCCCTCGAGGCTGAGTAGCCTTCGGCAATGGACTTCCCAGACTTCGATGGGCTGGACAGCGCGTCCGTGCGCGAGCTAGTGAATGCCTTGCTGGCGCGATGTATGGAGCCTCGATACCGAAACATGTGGTGGTCGGCGGAGGTCTTCGAAGGGCAGACGCCGACACAAATGCTGGAAGGTGGCCGATACCGGCAGCTGTGGCTTCTTGCTGACGCGACGTGTGACCCACAGGAACGCGACGTCACGGACATCGAGAACATGCGGGACTGATTCCGAGGGCTAGCGGTCTCGGCTGCGCCAGTGATGCTTCTATGTTTGTCAAGTGGCCGAGGGCGCTCCGTGTTCGAGTAGGCGGTAGAGGCTGCGGGCGAGGTAGCGCTTGAGGCA
>Ga0193729_1000040_pt1 | contig 59015 bp, 65 predicted proteins | sample U1c2metaG_FD_143036 | JGI IMG/M metagenome (GOLD analysis project Ga0193729, IMG submission 143036) | Soil microbial communities from a riparian zone of the East river system, Colorado, United States - U1c2 | ecosystem: Environmental > Terrestrial > Soil > Riparian zone | place: USA: East River...
GTGCAGCTCCTTGCACGCGGCCTCGTCGAGGTGGTTGATCGAGGCCATCGATATGAGGACGTCGAAGCGCTGGTCTCCCGGATCGAACTCCTGAAGCGTCTCCGGCCGCAGGATGACCTGGTCCGCTCCCAGTCGTTGCAATCGGCGCTCGAACGTGCTCCGAACGCCGCGAGACGATCCGGCTGCCTCCGGCTCGAGAGCGACAACTAGGGCCGCCCCGGCGACCGCGGCGTAAAAGCTCATCCCTCCGGTGCCCGCGCCGATATCGAGCACGGTACGGCCGGAGAAGTCGATGCCCTCGAAGCGCTTCTGGATGGAGAAGCGCAGGTTCCCGGCGCGCACCCCCTCTTCCGCCATGGCCGCGAAGTACCGGTCAGGCGCCGCCTCCGCCATCGGTCGATCATAGCCCGGGCCGGAACGGCACCTCCGCGTGGGTTCGCCCGGCGGGCGTTCCGGATCCGAGGGGAAGTCCTTGCGGGACCTCCCCTCGCTCTGTTTCCGTTCGGTCGATTCGCTCGCTACGGTCCCGTCTGCTTGCAGATGCCGGGAGGACTCTCGGTCTGGCCGAAGTCCTTGATCCAGAAGTTGGCGGTGCCTGCCGTGCCTCCGCCGGTTGAGTCGTCTTCGCAATCGAACATGGTGTTGCCGGACGTCTTGTTGGTAGGAGATCGTGTTCGACGACGTCGTGCTGTCGGCGGTGATCCCCGTGACTTCGTTCTGGGTCGAGCCGTTGTTCGTTATCTGGGTGGCGACGACGTTGTCAAAGAGAGAGATTCCGTCGTCGTTTAGGGACGCGCTGTTGTGGCCGACGGTCGTCGCGCCGTTACTCTCCATGTAGAGCAGGATCCCGACCGAGTCGGTGCCAGGCACGGCGTAGTTGTTGTCACTGTGTTCTGGGAAGCCGCCGCTAGCGGCGGCTTCCCCAGGTGGCCCCGGGAGGAGTCGAACCTCCGCGCACGGATTCGAAGTCCGTCGCTCTATCCGCTGAGCTACGGGGCCGTGCGTCGCAGCGTAGCGGCGTCTAAGGCCAGATCGAGTCGGCGCGCCCGAGGTCGAGCTTGCCGCCCTGGCGGCACTCGGCTGACCGGTAGGTGGGCAGTTCTGCCGCGTAGTGACGCCAATAGGTACGCACGAGTGCGGCGGCGTAGGCGGTGCTCGCGCCGAGCTTGATCGCCGTTCCGTTTGCGAGCTGAATCGCATTGCACTCGGCAACGAACTCCTCTGCGATTCCCTTGCTGTGCTGCGGCTCGTGGCTGAGCGTGACCACCGCGCTCGCCAGGAAGAGCTGCCCTGCCTCATCGGTCGGCCGCATGCGCTTGTACGCGAGCTCGGTGAGCCCATCGCACACGGCCGGACCGAGATTGATGCGCGTCCTGCCGATGCCGGCGAACGCGAGCGTGTCGGAGCCGAGCTGGCCGTGCGTGAAGGTGCTCTCCTCGCGCATGAGCTGCGACCAGTCCGCGCGCGACCAGCAGCGGACTTCGACCGGCTTGCCCGCGAGCGCACTCGCGATGCGACCGAAGCGAGGCTCGACCCGGCTCTGCTCCGCTTCGCCGGCGATGACCGGAAGCGCGCGCACCTCGCCGGGCGTGAGCATCTGGTCTGCCCTCAGCAAGAAACCGGCTGCCAGCTTCTCTTCTGCTCGCGCCGTGCCGATCTCGGAGTTTTGACGCAGGCCGATCGCAAGCGTGATCGCTGCGTGGAAGCGCTGGAAGTGCGTGCAAGCCCGGCGAAGCGTGTCGAAGGCAGGCTCGAGGCGCGCAGTCGGAGGAGATCCGACCTGGGTGGCCAGGTCCGAGTCACACGAACCGGCGGGCTCGAGTGCGCGCGAGTGCATCACCGCGGTCGTGTCGACGCGCGCAGCCGATTGGAGCCCACGCAGTAGTCGCGTGTCCCAGGAGCCGAGCTTCTCGAGCCAGGCCAGTTCGGCGGGCGTGGCCCACGAACCGCTGCGAACACCTGCGGCCAGTACCTGACCCTGGGCGTCGCGACTCGGCACACCGTAGCCAACGGCGAACGAGATCGCGGCCAGACTTCCAAGCAGGCCGAGCAAAAAGCGAATCAGAAAGCCCTCGGAGCTCACCCCTAACCAACGGGACGAGCCAGGGCCTAGTTACGCCACGAAACGTGCAAGCGGGCGGAAGGGTGGCTGATGGGACTCGAACCCACGACCCTGCCGCGCGAAGTCGCGCCTTCGGCGCTCAACTTCGCGCGGCGCGATTTTGGGTCACTCCTTGCAACTCGAGGCGGATGTGGGCGAGGCCGGGCAAAGCCCGACCTCGCGGCCACGGTCGGAGGTGGCTGATGGGACTCGAACCCACGACCACCTGGACCACAACCAGGGGCTCTACCAACTGAGCTACAGCCACCGTGCTCGGGAAGGATAGCGCCCTTCTCACCGGTCCCTTCCCGCCGAAATGTGCACTGGCACTTTCGGCGCTGCTAAGAGGCGCGGCGAACTCACATGTAAATCGACCGCCGCGAATGCCGGCTTCGCCGGCGTTCGCCGCCACGGCTCTCCGATAGGACAAGAGGCCGCGGGAAGTCATCATGTCGCGGCGAAGCCGCGGCGGACTTCCCGCGGCGATGCGCCTGGGAGGATTCGAACCTCCGACCCGCGGCTTAGAAGGCCGCCGCTCTGTCCACTGAGCTACAGGCGCCGGAGGGACAGGGTATCGCGGAGGTGTTCTAGCGCCTGACGCCGAAATCGGCGGTCACGATCGTGACTTCGCGTCCGCCGTACGTGCCAGGTGCCGACTGCGTGTGCACCGCGGCGAGACCGATCTCCCGCCAGCGTGCGGTCAGGAGGATCTTTCTGTGCTCCGGGCTGTTCAGCCACATGTCGAGTGCGCTCGAGGCGCTGACGTCAGGAGATGACCAGAGCAGGTTCTCTCCGACCGACCAGTAACGCTTGCCGCCCACCGAGTAGAAGCGGGCGATCCGCTTGTCGAACGACGTGCCATCGGCGGAGTTGTGGCTGAAGTAACCACGCTGCGCCATCTCGTTCGAATGCACGCGAGCCGCGGCCGCGAGCTTCGCGGACAGTCGCAGCGCGCCGAGCCCGTGCTGGCGTCGCAGGAGGTTCACGTTCGAGAGAACGTCCTTCTCGAGCGCACCCATGGCGCTGGTCGGGCCCTGGGAAGTCGCACCGGCCGGTACTGCACCGGACCAGAATCCGACGATCGAGAGTCCCAGCGCAAGGAGGAGAAGAGCACGGCGGGCCATGCCCTTGAGATCGGCTTAAGCCTCGAAAACTTTAGGCCGCCCCTTGAAATAGGGCTAAATCACGTCGCGGCGGCAGGCTCCTCGCCGCGGCGATGGCGCAGCCAGTCGACGAGGATGACCTGGAGCGAGCCGGCGACGGGAATTGCGGCGAGCGCACCGAGGACGCCGGCGAGCTCAGCGCCGATCAGCACCGAGATCAACACCACGAGGGGCGAGAGCTGGACGGTGCGGCCGTAGACGATCGGCTGGAGAATGTGGTTCTCGATCTGCTGATACACGACGAAGAAGACGATCACGATGATCCCAGCCGGGATCGAGTGCAGAAACGCCACCGCGCCCACGATGATGGCCGCGATCGTCGCGCCGGCCAATGGGATCAGGTCGAGGATCGCGACGATGAGCCCGAGCGCGACCGCGTACGGCACGCCGACGATGAGGAGCACGATCGTGGTCAGCCCGCCGGCGATGAGGCTGATCAGAAGATTGCCCGTCACGTAACCGCCGACCGTGCGGTAGATGTCGTGTCCGACCGCGCGCCACCGTCGCTGTGGCGCTGGCGCCAGCAGTGAGAAGAACGACTCGACCCACTTCCGGCCCTCGAGCAGCATGAAGAGAGTCATGAAGGCGATCGTGACCGTCGCGAGCACTGCGTTGACAACACCCTTTGCCAGCGAGAGCGCGGCACCCGAGACGCCGAACAGCTTCGAGGCGCCGCCCTCTCGCAGCGCCTTTCGGGCTTTGTCGACCAGATGGTACTTCTCCTGGAGGAAGCCGAGCCGGCCGCGTCCCTTCGTCAGGTCGTGGAGATAGTCCGGCACTTTCCCGGCGAAGTCGTTGACCTGGCTCACGAGTGTCGGGATGAAGAGAAACCCGATCCCGACCACGACGGCGATTGCCGCAATGAAGACGATCCCTGTCGCCGCGGCTCGTCGCTTCACCCGCTTTTCGAGACGGTCGACGGCCGGATTGAGTGCCAGCGTGAGGAACAGGGCGATGAAGACCCAGGTGAGCACGTGGCGCGCAATCCACAGCACCTCGAGCACGATCGCCGTCGCGAGCAGGATGCCGACGACGCGGAATACCGTCCGCGGAAGGAACTCGACGACGCGCACAGGGGCGTCCGGCACGACTGCAGCATCGTCGGAGCGCCGGACGGTAGATTCCGGTCCGATGCAGGCGATCATCCAGACCAACCACGGGCCGATCCACGCCGAGCTCTTCCCGGACAGCGCGCCGAAGACCGTCAACAACTTCGTGAAGCTTGCGAACGACGGCTTCTACGACCGGGTCATCTTTCACCGGGTGATCCCCGACTTCATGATCCAGGGCGGCGATCCGACCGGGACCGGCTCCGGCGGCCCGGGCTACAGTTTCGAAGACGAGTTCAACGACCACAAGGTCGAGCGCGGAGCGCTGGCGATGGCGAACGCCGGGCCGAACACGAACGGCAGCCAGTTCTTCATCGTCACCACCGAAGCTGCGCCGTGGCTCGACGGGAAGCACACGGTCTTCGGACGCGTGACCGAGGGCATGGAGGTCGTCGACAAGATCTCCGAGCTCCCACGCGATGAGCGCGACAAGCCGCACGACGACGTCCTCATCGAGGGCGTGTCGGTCTCCGGCGATCCTGAATAGCCGCAACCAGCGGCAGCCTGTACCAGAGCAGTAGGAAGCACGCCGCGATGAATGCAAAGAACGTCGCCGCCCACGTGCGTTGAAAGAGGAAGTCCGTGATCACGAACACGACGCTCGTAATCGCGATCGCGAGGCAGGCGAGCCCGGCGACGGTGAGTACGTTGGAGTTGACGAGCAGTTTCTCCTTGTCGTGCTGCCGCCAGCGGAGGCGGTGATACGAGCTCGGAGCGATCAGCAGCACCGTCGAGACCGCAGTGGCGATGAAGGCGACGAAGAAGATGTCCCGGTCGACCTTGCCGAGCTTGGGAAAGCCGTTTGCAAACGGCACGGCGAGAAGGAAGGCGAACAGCACTTGCACGCCGGGGAGCGCCACGCGCAGCTCGTTGAGAAGCTCGATCAGCTCTCGGTTGTGGCGGTCTTCCTTGCTCTCGTCGGGCATGGAGTTCTATTCCAGCCAAGCCTCCCGGTCGAAACCGGCGTACTCCTGGATCGAGCCGAAGATGCTCTGCACGACTCGAGTTCGGCACACAGTGACCCGTACGGTCCCGTAAGGAAGCCTGTTCGTCCGCTTCCTCTTGCTGTGCTTTGAGTACACGTTCACGTAGGACTTGCCCAGCGAGCGCTCCGACAGTTGCGCAACATCGAGCCAAAACTGCTCAATCTCATGCTGCCGCTGAATGTGGTCGGTGAACAGGTTGCACGTGATCCCGATCTCCTCGTCCCGTAGATCGAAATACTTCTTCAGGAAGAACACGAAAAACCGCACCATCTCCGGGTCCGAGTTGTAGAACCGGAGCGCATTCCGATCCTTCTCACCCTCCGCCCAATAGAGCATGCAGCCGGCGACGTGGCAGCTGTCGCCTCGAAGCGCGAGGCTCCGGCCTTCTTCTTGGTAAGCAATTCGTTCGGCCCGACGATTTGCAGCCTGAACGGCGGTGCCGCTCAGTTGCCGGTTGTAAGCCGGGTTGCGGCGGAGCAGCTCTTGCTCCTGTGCTGGAGTTAGCTGGATGTCCCGGACCCAACGACTCACTGACGAAGGCGCGACGCCGACGCGACGCGCAATCTCCTTGATCGGCACGCCCTCTTCACGCCGGATGATTCGAGCCAGCTCTCGTTCCTCTGTTTTCATTTTAGAAAACATAGCGCCAGCCTCGGACGTGCTCAAGCGCCCGACCGGGCTCGAACCGGTGCCATGACCTTGGAAGGGTCAGGTGCTACCACTACACCACGGGCGCGTCGCCACTAGCGTAGCGCCGTGGATCCGCATTCGTGGTCGCTGCACTGGGACGTGTTGCTTGCGATCGGCGTCCTCGCGGCCGGCTATTTCTGGAGCCAGCGCTGCTGGCCCGTGGATGCGACGCGCAGGGCCGCCTTCGACCTCGCGATCATCCTCCTGCTCGCGGTCTACGTCACCCCGCTGCACACGATCGCGCTCCACTACCTGCTCTCCGTTCATCTTTTGCAGAACGTCGTGACGGCCGAATGGGCTCCGGGGCTCGTGGTGTTCGCCGTTGCGCCGGCGTTTGCGCGCGAGCTCGAGCGATTCATCGCGGTCCGCGTCCTGACGCACCCCGTCGTCGCTCTACCGCTTTGGCTCGCGACGTACTTCGTCTGGCACGTCCCCCCGATCTACGACGCGGCGCTCCGTCAGTCCGGCTGGCTCCTTCACTCCGAGCACCTGACGTACTTCGCGGCCGGCGTGCTGATGTGGTGGCCCGTCGTGCACGGGCGCTACACCGACGGCATCAAGGCGCTGTACCTCTTCGGTGCGTTCGTGCTCGCCGCGCCGCTCGGGCTGCTGCTCGCGCTCCTGCCGCGCCCGATCTACCGCTTCTACGAGGACGCCCCACAGCTCTGGGGGATTTCCCACACCACCGACCAGCAGATCGCGGGCGTGACCATGGTGGTCGAGCAGGCTGTCGTGTTCTTCGCCGTGTTCGCCTACTTCTTCCTCCGCTTCCTGCGGACCGAGCACATCGCCGGGGTCTTCAGCGAAAGCTCGAGATGAGCGCGCCGCCGCCGACCACGAGCGCGGCTGCGAGCAGCAGCCGGGGGCCGATCCGTTCAGAGCGACGGAGCACCACGATCGAAATCAGGACCGCGAAGAGCGACTCCGTCGCGACCAATGGCGCCACGATCGTGACCCGCCCACGGTCGAAGGCCGAGTAGAGACACGCGTAGCTGATGCCGTAGACGAGCCCCGAGGGCACGAATGGGCGTGCTGCGAGGCGGATGCGCTCCCGCGCGTCCGGTCGCGAAAGAACGACGATCACGATCACGAGCGTCGCGGACACGAGCGATGCCGTGGCGGCGACGAGCCCGGGCACGTTGCTGCTGCGCGAAGCCCAGCGGACCAGGTTGTCTCGAATGGAGAACAGCAAGGCCGCGCTGAGGCTGAGCCCGATTCCCAGCGAGAGCATCGCCGCGGGCCCCCCGCGCTCGCTGACGAGCAGCGTCCCGCCCCCAACCACGAACAGCGTCCCCACGACCAGCGCGACGTGCAGCGGTTCGCCGAGAACGGTGACCGCGATCGCGGCCGAAAGCACCGGCGAGAACCCCACTGCGATCGCCGTCCGCGACGGCCCGATGACGCCGACCGAACGAGTGAACAGGATCTGGCTGATTCCCGGAGCGAACAGCCCGGTGAGAAAGAACGGCCACGTATCCCGCCAGGCCACTCCGGAGAAGTCACCGAACACGAGTGCGAGCAGCGCACAAACGACGCCCGCGATCACGGTGGTGACGAGCGATCCGGTTTCCGCATCGATTCCGCGGGCGAGCGCGAAACGGATCGTAACGGCGAGGGCGCCGAAGAAGAGCGCCGAGCCCGCAGCAAGGAGGACGACCAAAATCGGGGCGGCGAGATTCGAACTCGCGACTTCTGCCTCCCAAAGGCAGCACTCTAACCAGGCTGAGCTACGCCCCGCCGTGCGCAGAGTACATGTGTAGGTTCGCGCGATGGTCCAGCCACGCCCAGGGCTCGGCTACGTGATGGTCGCCGTCGCCGCGACCCTTTTCGCCGTCAACGGCACGGTCTCGAAGGTGATCCTCGGCTCGGGTATCAGCTCGGGCCAGCTCACGGAAGTGCGTTGCGCCGGCGCGCTCATCGGGCTCACGTTCATCGCCGTCGCGACGCGCCCGGGGACGTTACGCGTTCGCGCCGACGAGCTCCCGCTTTTGATCGCGCTCGGCATCGGGTTGGCCCTCGTCCAGTGGTCCTACTTCTTCGCGATCCACCGGCTGGACATCGGTATCGCGCTCCTGATCCAGTACGTCGCGCCGATCCTCGTCGCCCTCTGGGCACGGTTCGTCTTTCACGAGCCGGTCCGTCGCCGGATCTGGGCTGCGCTCGTCGTCTCGCTCGCAGGGCTCACACTCATCGTCGAGGTCTGGCACGGCGGGCGCCTCAGCGGTCCCGGCGTCGCCGCCTCCGTGCTCGCAGCGATCAGCTACGCGACGTACGTCCTGATCGCCGAGCGCGGCGTGCGCCGTCGCGATCCCATCTCGCTGTCGGCCTGGGGCTTTCTCTTCGCGACGATCTTCTGGTCCCTGCTCGCACCGTGGTGGAACTTCCCTGGGCGGCGTGTCGACGACCATGTCTCCCTGCTCGGGAACCTCGCGTCGACGCACGTTTCCCTGTGGCTGCTCATGCTGTGGATGGTCGTCCTCGGCGGGATCCTCCCGTTCGCTCTGGTTGTGAGCGCCCTTCGTCACATCTCCGCCACCAGGGAGGGAATCACGGCGATGCTGGAGCCCGTCGTGGCCATCGTCGTGGCCTGGGCCTGGCTGGGAGAGTCCCTCCAGCCGGTCCAGCTGTCCGGGGCGGCGCTTACCCTGCTCGGAATCGGGATCGCGCAGACGGCCCGCTGAAAAGGGCGCTCTGAGCGAAATCGGTCTACCCCTTTTGGGGGAGGCAACCCCGAAACGGCATCCCCAGACTGCCCCGAATGCCAATGAAAAAGAAGATTCTCGTAGCTTTTCTGGCAAGTTCCGCCCTCCTGGGGCCGGCAGCCGGGGCTCAAGCCCGGACGCTGAGCAGCTCGGAGGCCTCGCTCCTCCAGACGATGAACGCCGTTCGGCTGAGCAACCACCTCGCACCCCTGCGACTGGACGTTCGTCTTCTACGCGCCGCGCGCTCTCACTCCGCGGACATGATGAGTCGGCAGTACTTCGCCCATGGAGCCGTCGTCGGCCGCGTGGTGGCCCAGGGTGCACGCGGGCCCGTTTTCGGCGAGGACCTCGCGTGGGCCACGGGACTGACGGCGCAGTGGGTCGTCGACCATTGGCTCGCCAGCCCTTCGCATCGGGCTGTCCTGCTTCGGCCGGGTTTCCGCCGGGTCGGAATGGGAATCTCCTTCGGCACGTTCGCCGGGTACGGTGGTGCCGGCGTGGTCACTGCCGATTTCGCAGGGCGCTAAAAAGTCGTCGGGACAGAGAGGGCAAGGGACGCCGTCTGCTGAGACGGCCTCCCTTGCCCTCTTACTCGGACTCCATCAGCGTGCGTAGCTCCGAGAGCTTCGCGGCTCGCAGCTCATCCCGTTCGCCGCGGTCGAGGCGGTCGAGGAGGCCCTGGACGAGCGGGGCCAACTCGAGCGGGTTGAACGGTTTCGTCACGTAGTCGACGCCGCCGATGTCGAGCCCGCGGGCCCGGTCGCGGAACTCTGCGCGCGCGGTGAGGAAGATGATCGGGATGCCGACCGTGCGCTCGTCTTCGATCAGCTGCTCTGCAACCCGCCAACCGTCGAGCCCGGGCATCATCACGTCGAGGAGGATCACGTCCGGTCGCTCGTCACGGGCCTTGTCGACACCGGAGGGGCCGTCAGGAGCTTCGATCACGGCCATGCCTTCTGCTTCCAGGTTCACCCGGCAGAGCAGGCGAATCGGAGCCTCGTCGTCGATTACGAGAACTTTGGTCATGAGAAGGCGGACCCAGCGGTCGCCGCCGCTATACCCGAACCGGCTGTCATCTATTCCCGCGCAGCTGGCAGCTCGAACGAGAAGCTCGAGCCTTCCCCTTCCGTGGAGTCGACCCAGATGCGGCCGCCCATCGCGGTCACCAGCTCTCTCGCGATGAACAGGCCGAGCCCCGTGCCGGCTGCGCCGTCCCGCGCGGCTGACTCGGCGCGGTAGAACTTCCTGAAGATTCGCTCTCGTTCGGCCGCCGGAATCCCGATTCCCTCGTCGGCGATGCTCACCTCGACCCGGTCCTGCCGTCGGCGCGCACCGACGGTGACAGTTCCGCCTCCGGGCGAGTAGCGGAGCGCATTCTCGACGAGGATGTTGAAGACCTGACGGACCTTGTCGGGATCGGCTTCCGCAGCGAGGGGCTCGTCGGGCAGGTCGATCTCGAAGCGATGACCGTTCATCGCGCCACTCTCCTCGACGGTCTCCACCAGCTCCGAGACGACGGAGCCGACGTCGATGCGGCCGAGCTCGACCTGCAGGTCGCCTGCATCGAGCTGCGCGACGTTCAGGAGCTGATCGACGATCTCGGTCAGCCGCTCGGACTCCGATGCGATGTAGCCGAGGAAGATGCGCCGCTCCTCCTCACCGAACGGGACGTCCTGTCGAAGGAGCGTCTCGGCAAAACCGTAGATCGACGTCAACGGGGTCCGCAGCTCATGCGAAACGGCGGCGACGAAGTCGGACTTGACCTGCTCGACCATGCGATCGGCGGAGATGTCGCGGAACGCGAAGATGCGTCCTGCGACGGCACCGAGCGGGTCGCGCATCACCGCTTCGCTCAGTGACAGCCAGACCTCCTCGCCTCCGCGCGTGATCGAGACGAGCCGCTGCCGCAACGGCGTCTCGCCCTCCGCGGACTCGAGCTGTCGTTGCAGGACCTGTACCGTCGTCCGGCCGATTGCCTCCTCCTGAGGCACGCCGGTGATTTCCTCTGCAGCGGAGTTCCACAGGACGACTTCGCCGTCACGATCGACTGCGACGATGCCGTCGGCGATGTTCGCGAGGATCGCGACGCTCCGTTCCTTCTCCAGGGAGACGCGCGAATAGAGCTCGGCGTTTGCGAGCGCGGCCGATGTGTTTCCCGCCAGCGCGAGCAGCGCCTCGACCTCCTCGGACCGCCACCGGCGGGGCTTGGTCGCGTAGACCGAGAGAACGCCTGCGAGAGAGCCTTCGGGACCGGAGAGCGGCACGCCGAGGAACGCTGCGTACCCGGCCAACAGGATCGCATCGGCCCCGACCAGCCGCTCGTCCGCAGTGACGTCTTCAACCGCGACAGGAGAGCGCGACTGGAAGACATCCCCGGACAGGCGTCCCGTCGCAGATGTTCGACTGCCGACCGCCTCTTCGGCACCCTCGCCCGACGCTGCGCTCACCACGAGCTCGTCGTCCTCGAGCGTGCGGACTGCACAAGCGTCGGCTTCGAGCAGGGCCGGCGCCTGCTGCACGACCTCCTCTAGCACCGCCGCCGGGTCGAGCTCGGTCGCCAGCACGCCGCCGGTGCGCGCAAGCTGCTGCGACAGCGCCCGCGCGGTGCGCTCGGCTTCGAACAGCTCGCTCCGCTCGAGGGCGCCCCGCGCGGCGTCGCCGAGATGGCGCGCGAGCTCGAGATCGTCGTCGCTGAAATCGCGTTCGGCCGAGAAGAAGACGATCACGAGGCCAGAGTGCTCCGCTCTCGGGCTTGCGGCGGGCACCGCGAGCAGAGCGTGATATCCCGCGGCCTTGGCCTGCTCCGCCCAGGGCAGTTCGAAGCGGTCATCGCGCGTCACGTCGGGCGAGGCGAGCGCGCGGCCCTCCTCCGCTGCAGCCTGGAGACAGTTCGCCGACTCCGGCAGCGTGTCCTCGAGCACTTCCGCGAGCACGTCCGGCAGACCGGCTCTCGCAGCGAGCTCGAGCTTCCCGCCCCGGAGCATCAGAACTGCGGCGAAGGAGCCGCCGAGAGCTTCGTTCGCCGCTTGGGCGAGCGCTTCGAGCGTGCCGGCAAGAGACAGTGACTGGCCGAGGAGCGCCGCGATCTTGAAGAACGATTCCTGGCGGCTCATCCGCTGTTCGTTCTCGCGCAGCAGTTGCGCGACTCGCACCGCCAGCCCGATCTCCCGGCCCACCGCCTCGGTCAACGCGATTTCCTCGTCGCTCCAGGGCCCAGCGGTGTTGCGGTGCAGAGCGAGGACGCCGATCAACTCGTCGAAGATCACGACCGGAACGGCAAGGACCGCGCGCGAGCCGAGACCGAGCACCGCGTCACGGCCCCCGAGCGATGCATCGTCGAGCTCCGGCGCCGTCTCGACATCCTCGAGGGCGACGGTCTGCCGGCGGGCCACCGCGAGGTTCGAGACGGCAAGGCGTCTCCCCGTCTTGACCGGAGCCAAGCCGGTGGCCTGCCATTGCGCGGTCGGAATCTCGCCCTGGGCGCCGAGCCGGATCAGGCACCGGTCGGCGCCCAGCGCCTGGCCGGTCTCTTCGACCGCAACGCGCAGCAGCTCGTCGATGTCGAGCTCCGAGCGAACGCGGGCCGAGATTCGCGCGACGAAGCGTTCGCGCTCGAGCGCCTCGGCCAGGTCAGCTGTCGATCGTGCACGATCGAGCGCGAGCGCCGAGTCGCGCGAGATGCTCTGCAGCAGGCCGAGCTCATCGGATGTGAAGCCCCGGTGCCTGGAAACCGAGCCGGCAACGAGGACGGCGTTGACGCGCTCGTCGAGCAGAAGGGGGATGAACGCGACGCTCTTCGCGCCCGTTGCCTCGACCAGCCTGCTGCTGACGATCTTCGAGGCTGCTGCGTCGTAGACGGCGAACGGCGCTGCTTCGAACGCAGCCGTCGCAACGCCGGACGGCTCGTTCTCGAGATCGAGGCGCACGTCGGAGAACCACTCGAGGTCGCGCCCGTTCACGCGCCCGACGACACCCTTCCCGACTCTGGTCTCGTCCTCGATGACGAACAGGCAGGCGAGCTCGATGCCGGCGACCTCTTCCGCGCGTTCCAGCAGTGCTCCGGCAACCGTCTCGACATCGTCGCTCCCCGCTGGAGCACGGGCCGCTGCTGCGTCTGCCTCCCGCTTGTGTTCGTCAGCGAGGCCGGTAAGCCGGCCCCCGGCCCTGAGGGCGAGAGCGGCGGGTAAAGCCAGGACGGCGGCGAGCACGAGGGTGAGCCAGATCCCGCCCGGCGGAGGTTTCCGCTCGATTGCCAGGACGACTCCGTACAGGGCGGTCGCAAGCCCAACCGAGGGAAAGACCGCGGCCAGTGCGGACTCGAGTTGAGAGCGCGCTCGTTTTCCCCAGAGCGCAGGGCTGAGGCGCGCAGCGGCCCCGAGGAATGCCGCAGCCACGACGAGCAGCGGGACAGCGTTGAACCACAGAGCTTGTTCGGTTTGTGACACTGGGCGTCCTGATTGTAGGGAGCGGCCGTGGGGCAGTCGAGCCGCCCCGAGGCGCCTGCCAGCACGCTTTTCCGCCAGACGAGCCGCTTTCCTCTCGCTTCCAAAGATGGGCCGTTCGGCCTATTGGAAAGGGCCGTAGGACCCGTTAGCGTCAATCCCACTGGGCGATGCGAACCGCGGTGCGTTCCTGGCCTTGCAGTCCGCGGTGAGCACTAGGAGGAGGCCCGTCGCCACCGACCCCCCCGAGCGACGGGCCTTTTCCTGTTCGAACGGCTTTCCACCGGGCGCTGCTACCGTGGCCGGAGGTTTGGTTCAGCGGGTCTTGCTTGCGTCGCCCCGGGGATATTGCGCCGGAGTAGAGCGTGCCGTGGAAACGGTCGAGCGTGCGCTATCGCTCTACGGCGCGCCCGTCTACGTCCGCAAGCAGATCGTCCACAACGCCCACGTCGTCCGTGATCTGGAGGAGCGCGGAGCGGTCTTCGTCGACGACGAAGTCGCGGCCCCGCCCGGAGCGATACTCGTGCTCTCGGCACACGGCGTCGCCCCGTCGGTCTACGAGCGCGCAGCCGTCCGCGGACAGACCACGATCGATGCCACCTGTCCGCTCGTGACGAAGGTGCACGTGCAGGCGCGACGCTACGCGGCGGAAGGACGACGGATCGTCCTGATCGGACACGCAGGACACGAAGAGGTCGTGGGCACGTTGGGCGAGGCCCCGGAAGCGACGGTGCTCGTCGAGACCATCGATGACGCGGAAGCGCTCGAGCTTCCACCCGGCACTCCGATGGCTTACATCACCCAGACGACTCTCTCGGTCGACGAGACGACGGAGATCATCGATGTTCTCAAGCGCCGCTTCCCGCAGATCCACGGCCCGCAGCGCGAGGACATCTGTTACGCCACCTCGAACCGCCAGTGGGCGGTCAAGGAGATGCTGGCCGAGATCGACCTCCTTCTCGTCATCGGTTCGCGCAACTCGTCCAACTCGAACCGCCTCGTCGAAGTGGCGCGTCTCGCTGTCGTCGAGGCACACCTGATCGACGACGAGACGGAGATCGACGAGCGCTGGCTCGAGGACGTGGAGACGGTCGGCCTCACGTCGGGCGCGTCGGCGCCGGAGCGGCTCGTTGCCCGGGTCTGCGACTGGTTCCGCGCTCAGGGCGTGGGCGAGATCAGGTCGTTCTCGTCCGCTTACGAGGACGTCGTGTTCCGGCTACCCGTCGAACTGCGTCGAGCAGAGACGTCGGCTGCCTGATCGGAGCAAGGAAGCGCGCAAGCCTCGCCGCTTCCGATTCGCATAGCGAAACCGCGCTCTCGGCGACACCCGTTTCGCTCCACACGCTGAAGCGCACGTGCGGGTCTCGGGTCAGGTAGCGCGACACGCGTAACGCCTTCCCGGCGTCGCGCGGGTGCGGCGCGAAGAACTCGACGATCTTCGTGCGCTGGGCCGACGCGCACCAGGGACAGAAGCGGAAGCGCTCCTCGATGTCCCCTCCACAGCGCGGGCAGCGCGCCATCCCTCGTAGCCTGCCATAGGCGTCGACTCGGCGACGCCGCCGAGAGGCGAGGTGGGCCTCGCCCATGCGGCCGTCCAACGCCCGCCCTTGGTCACTGGTGCTCCACGCAGCGCCACGACAAGCGGCTTAGCATCGTCCGATGCGCGAGGTCCCGGATCGGGTTCGGCGGTTGCCGGAGCAGTACTTCACGGCCCTGCTTGCACGAGTCACGGCTGCGGCCCTGGCGGGCGGGGAGCCGCTCGTCGACCTTGGACGCGGTAATCCGGAGGTCGGGCCTCCCGACCACGTCGTCCGCGCGCTCGCGGAGTGCGCCGAGCGCCACGACGTCCACGGCTACGCGCCGTTCTCCGGATTGACGGTCCTGAAGGAGGCGATCGCCACCCGATACGGCGAGGTCTACGGCGTGCACCTCGATCCCAGCCGCGAGGTCGCGGTCCTGCCGGGGACGAAGACCGGCCTGATGGAGTTCGCACTGTGCGCGGTCGAGAGCGGCGGCACGATCGTGCTTCCCGATCCCGGGTATCCCGACTATTTCTCTGCAGTGGCGCTCGCGGGGGCACAGCATATCCCTTTCTCCGGGTTCGACGCCGAGGCGGACGCGATGTACCTCAATTTCCCCTCCAATCCAACAGCAGCGACAGCGCCAGACGGTCTCTTCGCAGAAGCAGTCCAGTGGGCCGAGCGCAGCGAGGCATGGGTTCTGCACGACTTCGCGTACGGCGACCTGGTCTTCGACGATCGTCGGCCGCAGAGCTTCCTCGCCGTCGATGGCGCGCGTCACGTCGGCATCGAGCTCTTCAGCATGTCGAAGACCTACGGGATGGCCGGGTGGCGACTCGGCTTCGCGCTGGGAAGCGCCGAGCTCGTGCGCCGCATCGAGCTCCTTCAGGACCACGCTTTCGCCGGGATCTTCCGGCCGATCCAGGAAGCGGGGATCGCAGCGCTCACCGGACCGCAGGACTCCGTCGAGGAGCGTCGCGCAACCTACGAGGGCCGACGGGACCGCACGCTCGCGTCACTCGAGGGGATCGAGGCACAGTCGGAAGGCACGTTCTTCGTCTGGCTCCGGCTGCCGGACGGAATCACGGTCGACGATCTACTCGTCGAGCACCGCCTCGCGCTCGCGCCCGGCGAGGGGTTCGGCGCGCGCGGTGTGGGCTGGGCTCGACTGTCGCTCGCGGTCAGCGACGAGATTCTCGACCGCGGCCTCGAGCGACTGCGCTCAGCGTTCGATTAGACCTTGTGGATCTGCGGACCCGGCGCGTCTCCGACGACGATCTCCGTCGCCAGGACTTCGTCCTTGATGCGGTTCTCGTACTCGAGCAGCTCTGCGTCGGTCTCCGGCAGTAGCACCCGGATCCGGTCCGTCAGCGCGAGCCCCGCCTCCTTACGCAAGGTGTTCAACTGATGAGTGAGGTCGTAGACACGACCCTCCTTCCGCAGCTCGTCGTCGAGCTCCGTCGTCACGGCAACGGTGAGCGAGCCGTCTTCGGCCAGCGCCCAGCCTTCGCGCGCGCCACGCTCGACGAGCACCTCGTCTGGCGTGAACTCGTGCCCGTTCACCCGCACTCCACCGCCGTCCAGTTGCTCGAACTCGCCCGCCTGCAGAGCCGCTCGCACCGCACCGAGCTCCTGACCGAGCTTCGGCCCGAGGAGCGGAAGATTCGGCTTTACGCGTAGCTCGGTTGCCTCGACCGGGCCGAAGACGACTTCCTTCACACGAAGCTCTTCCGCGATCTCGTCGGCATGGCCCTGCGCCGGCCCTGCGCCCTGCACGACGAGTCGACGCAGCGGCTGGCGCAGCTTCAGGCCTGCGTCACCGCGAGCCTGTCTCCCGAGCTCGACGACCGCACGCACCTCCGCGACCTCGGCGAGCAGCCCGTCGTCCCTTTGACGAACCTCGGGCCAGGTCTCCAGGAAAACAGATTCCGGCGCTGCCTCGGCACGCAACAGGCGCCAGAGGAAGTCGGCCAGAAACGGCATGACGGGCGCGATCGTCTGCACGGACCGTAGGAGCGCGTGCCAGAGCGTCCACAAAGCAACCTCATCGCCCGCCCAGAAGCGCCGGCGCGAGCGGCGGATGTACCAATTCGAGAGATCGTCGACGAAGGAGTCGAACGACCGGATGAGCGCCGGCGTCCAGTAACGCTCGTACGCCTCTGTCATCTCCGCGACGAGTTGCTCGGTGCGTTCGAGCAGCCAGTGGTCGAGGGGCTGAAGCCCAGGCGGCTGCTCGCCGCCTGGCTCGAACCCTTCGATGTTCGCGTAGTCGACGAAGAACTTGACGGAATTCCACAAGGTGAGGAGCCGTCGCTTGATCTCCCCCGCAGGGCCGTAACCGAACTTGAGGTTTTGACTCGGGACCTGCTCACAGAACATGAAGCGAATCACGTCCGCGCCGATGTGCTGCAGCGCCTCGGCCGCGTCGATCGAGTTGCCCCAGGACCTGTGCATCTCGCGGCCGTGCTCGTCGAGCAGCTTCTCGTAGGTCAGTACCGACCTGTACGGCGACCTCCCGGTGAGAGTCACCGACATGAACGACTGCGAGTAGAACCAGAGCCGAATCTGTTCGCGCATTTCGGACACCCAGTCCGCCGGGTACCACTTCTCCCAGTACTCGTGATCTGGAAGATCGGCTCCGGTGACCCCTGCGGCGGCCCCTGTTGCGTACCCGTGTTCCTTCCACTCGGGGTTCTGCCATCCGAGTGTCGAGAAGGGGACGATGCCGGCGTCCAGCCACGCATCACCGACCTCTTGGATGCGGCGCACTTCCGCGCCACATTCACAGGCGATCGGCACCTCGTCGATCCAGGGTCGATGAAGCTCTTTGAGCTGATCGAGGCCACCGGTCGCGCGTTCTCGTAGCTCCTCGAGCGAGCCGATGACCGTAAGCCGTCTGCACGCGTCGCACGGGTAAAAGGGCAGCGGCAAGCCGAAGTAGCGGCGGCGAGAGATATTCCAGTCGTCCATGTTGCGCAGCCAGTCGTCCATGCGCTTGGAGTAGAAGTCGGGCGTCCACTTGACGGTTGCGTTCGCGTCGAGCATCGGCTGGCGGATCTCGTCAGCGCGGATGAGCCAATCGTCCGCGATGCGAAACACGAGCGGCGTCGCACACCGCCAACAGACGGGGTAGCGATGGATGATCGAGCCGGCTTCGACAAGCAGGCCGCGGCGCTCGAGCTCGATCACCACCGGCTTCTCGGCGTCTTCGGTCGAGCGGCCCTCGAATTCGCCGTAAGGCTCGTAGAAGATCCCGGCCTCGTTGATCGGCATGAGCACCGGCAGGTCATGCACGCGCGAGAGCTCGAAGTCCTCGGCGCCGCACCCGGGCGCGATGTGGACGATCCCCGTGCCTTCGGTCAACGTGACGTCGTCCCACGGGATCACGCGGTGGACGACACCCTCTTGGGCCGGCAGCGAGTCGAACGGCCCCTCGTACTCGAGCCCGACGAGCTCGTCACCGCGCACGCGCCGCACGAATGCCGCGTCGGGGTTCCGTTCGACGGCCCACCAGTCCCCTTCCGCGGTCAACCCGTACTCCGCGTCCGGCTTGACGGCGGCTGCGACGTTGGCGGGCAGCGTCCAAGGCGTCGTCGTCCACACGACCAGCGACTCGCCCTCGCGTCCCTTGATGGGGAACCGGACGTACAGCGACGGATGTGTGAGCTCCGCGTACGAGTTGATCAACTCGTGCTGCGAGAGTGACGTTCCGCAGCGGGGGCACCACTCGACGGAGCGGTGTCCCTTGTACAGCCAGCCGCGTTCATGGCACTCCTTCAGAAAGCGCCAGATGTACTCGATGTTCGTGTCGGAGAACGTGTAGTAGTCGTTGTCCCAATCCATCCACATTCCGAGGCGGCGTGACTGCTCGGTGATGACCTCGGCGAACTCCGCGACTCGCTCCTTGCAGCGCTCGTTGAATTCCGCGAGTCCGTATTCCTCGATCTCCCGCTTGGAGTTGAGCCCCAAAGAGCGCTCCACCCCGACCTCCACCCAAAGACCCTGGCAGTCGAACCCGTTTTGGTAGCGCTGGTCGAACCCGCGAATGGCCTTGTACCGCTGGAAGACGTCCTTGAGCGTGCGGCCCCAGCAGTGATGCGCACCCATCGGGTTGTTCGCAGTGATCGGGCCGTCCATGAAGCTGAACCTCGGTCCCCCGGTGTTGCGTTCGCGGAGCCGGTCGAACACGGCCTCGTCGTCCCACCAGGTGAGGATCTGCTCCTCGAGGGCCAGGTGATCCGGATACTGGGTGAGCGGCTCGAACGGCATGGCGTCGATTCTAGGGGTGGAACATTCCGGGGTTCGGAAGCGTTCTGCTTAGGGTACGACCGATAGATTCGCTAGAAAGGAACCAATGACAACTGCAGTGACCGAACAGAGCTTCGAAGAGGAAGTGCTCCAGAGCGAGAAGCCGGTGATCGTCGACTTCTGGGCCGAGTGGTGCGGGCCCTGCCATGCCGTCGCTCCCGTGCTCGACCGGATCGTCGACGAGCGGAACGGCGACCTCAAGCTCGTGAAGGTGAACATCGACGAGCAGCCGGCGCTGTCGCAGCGCTACGGGGTCCAGTCGATCCCCACGATGATCCTCTTCAAGAACGGCGAGCCCTCAGCGGCGGCGATCGGCGCTCAGCCGAAGCCGGCCCTGGAGCGCGCTCTTGGCCTCGCGGCCGATTCCGAGTAGCTAGGAGCCCTCGGCCTTTTCCTTTTCGGCGTGCGGGATGGGTGAGACAGCCCGTCCCCACGGGTCACGCACGAGATTCACCACGCGCATCCCGTACACGAAGACGATCGTGCCTCCAAGCCAGCCGCCGAGCGTCATCGAAAGGAACCCGATCACCGTCAGCACGTAGGCGCCGCTGCTGACGTTGCCGCGTGTGTAGGCGGCATGGCCGAAGATCGCGGCGAGGGCGAAGAAGACGGTCGCGGTGAGCATCGCGATCATGTGTGCGGTCGCCGTCTTCCAGAGCTCCGTGCCCCAGGTGATCGAGAGCCAGTCGAGGAGCCCCGTCAACGCGGTGGGGACGGTCACGATCAGCCCGAAGATCAAGGCGATCCACCAGCCGTAGGCCCCGGCGCTCTGCGTGATCCCGGTCACCTCGGCGAGGCCGGCCACGGTCGCGAACGTGTAGGTCCCGATCGTTGCATCCGTCAGCGGCGGATGGATCGGATGACCAGGAAACCCCCGCCAGAGATAGCTGAGCTTCATCGCCCGGGAATCTAAGCGATCCCGGACGGAATTTCAGGTCGAGCCTCTACGCCTCTTGCGACTCGAGGAAGCTGAGAAAAGCCGCATGCTTGGCGAGGAGCGCTTCGATCTCGAGGACGCCAGCACCGGCCCAGTCCTCGAGCCAGGTTTCGCTGAGATCGTCCTCGATGTGGTGAAGGCCGCGTTCACTCATGGACATAAATATCGGCAGAGTGGCCGGACGACGCCATGGGCCGAATGGCTCATTCGGGGGCTCGTGAGTCCCACTAGTCTGGCCATCCTTGTCCGCCTTCCTCCTCATCAATCCGAGCTCGGGCTCGGGCTCGCCGACTGCCGACGAGCTCGCCGCCGCGTCGCGGGCCGCCGGCGTCCAGACGCACGTCCTGCGGCCGGGGGAGGACGCGACAGAGCTCGCGCGGGCCTCGACGGCCGAGGTCCTCGGCATGGCCGGAGGCGACGGCTCGCTGGCGCCCATCGCCGACGTTGCGCTCCAGCGCCGCGCCGCTTTCGTCTGCATTCCGTTCGGGACCCGCAACCATTTCGCCCGCGACCTGGGGCTCGACCGCGACGATCCGATCGGGGCGCTACGGGCGTTCGACGCGGGCAGTGAACGGCGCATCGACGTCGGCCGCGCAGACGCGCGCCTCTTCCTGAACAACGTGTCGCTCGGCGTCTATGCGCGGCTCGTGCATCGACGCGAAGCGCATCGACGACGGCGCCAGGCATTCGCGCGGATCCGTGCGTGGTCGATCCTGTTGACGCACCGGCACCCACTCGGCATCACGATCGACGACGAAGCGGTGGAGACGCGTCTCGTTCTCGTCGCGAACAACGCGTACGCCCTCGATCTCCCTTCGCTCGGCGAGCGGGAGCGCCTCGACGAGGGGAAGCTCCACCTCTACTCCGCGGGCGCCGATCCGCCGGAGCGCGTTGGGGACCGTTTTGTCGTCGACGCGACCGAGCACAGGCTCGAGGCGGCCGTCGACGGTGAGCCCGACGTGCTCGAGACGCCGGTGGAGTTTCGAATCGAGCCGCGTGCGTTACGCGTCCTCGTGCCGGCGGCTTAGGCACCGCTTGGCGGTGCCGCGATCAGGACGGGCGGGCTTCGCCCGTCCGTCCGTCGGAAACGACCAGCCGAACCAACTGGGATATCACGGAACCCCACCGAGAGCAGCGGACAGGACTGACGGGTAATGCGTGAACGCGAGCTCTGAGGGCGACGGGAGGTCGTCCGGCTCGAACCAGCGCAGCTCGACGAGATCGTCACCGGCCCTGGGTTCGCCCGTCGCCACTGCCGACCACGCCAGGCAGAGCACGATCCGCCCGTCGTAGGGCTCGAGCCAGAAGCCGAGGAAGTCGAGCGGCTCGATCTCGAGCGCGGTCTCCTCGCGGACCTCCCGCCGCAGCCCGTCGAGCGGATGCTCGTTCTCGTGGAGAAACCCTCCGGGCAGATCCCAGAGGCCCTTGCCGGGATCGAAGGCCCTACGCCCGAGGAGGATGCGGCCCTGCTCGTCGAAGCAGACGGCCTCCGCGCCCGGAACCGGATTGGCGTACGCGATGGACCCGCACGCCCGGCACTCGACGCGATCGTCGACCTTCTCGATAGCCTCGCCGCAGACCGGACAGAAGCGCCAGGAGTCGAGGGCACCCATGGAAGGGACCATGCACGATCAGCCGAAGCCGACCGAGGAAGAGCAGGAGGAACCCGAGGAGTGAGCCCACGGGCTGCCGGGGCGACGCAGCACGAGCTCTCGCGCATCGGATTGCTCGCCACGCTTCCCGGCGAGACGCTTGCGCGGCTGGCGCAGAACATGACGCGCGAGGACATTCCCGCAGGCGCGGGCGTCGTCGTGGAGGGTGAGGAGGGCGATCGCTTCTACGTCGTCCTCAGCGGGATGCTCGCGGTCAGCCAGAGGAGCCGCGGCGCCCAGAGCGTGTTGCGACCGGGCGACTACTTCGGCGAGGTCGCACTGGCGATGGGCATCCCGCGCACCGCGACCGTTCGTGCGCTCACGCCCGTGACGGTGGCGAGCTGCGATCGAGAGACGTTCGACGAATACATCCGCCCTCTCTTCGCGGACGGACCGTGAGCGCCTGGCACGATCTCCGCGGTGCGGGCCCGCCTGTAGTGCTCCTCCATGCGGGCGTGGCGGATTCACGTCTCTGGGAGCCTCAGCTGCGCTCCTTTCCGCGGTCGCATTCGGTCCTGCGCGTCGATCTGCCCGGATTCGGCAAATCGCCGTTCGAGACGAACCCGGTGTCGTTCAGGGGAGCGGTCCGCGATGCAATGGACGCGGAAGGCATCGATCGAGCTGCGCTGGTCGGAGTCTCCCTCGGCGGCAACACCTCGCTGGCACTCACGCTCGAGTCGCCCGAACGTGTCTCCGCTCTCGTGCTCGTGGGCGCCGGGCTCCCGGACCACGAATGGTCGAAGGAGGTCGAGTCGTCCTGGGCCGCGGAGGAGGAGGCACTGGAACGTGGCGACCTGGATGCGGCGGTGGCTGCGAACTTACGGATGTGGCTTGCCGGCCCGCGTCGTGATCTCGACGACATCGATCCGGCTCTGCGCGAGGTGGTCGCCGAGATGCAGACGCAGGCCTTCAGGCAGCAGCAGGGCCACGACGACGTCCGGATGTTGCGCCTCGAGCCGCCCGAATCGGACCGACTCGGCGAAGTCGGCGTCCCGACTCTCGTTCTGACCGGCGACGAGGACGTCACCGACATCCACAGCATCGCCGATCGTCTTGCGGACGGAATCCCCGGCGCGGAGCGCGCGACGATCGCCGACGCGGCCCATCTCCCGAATCTGGAGCGCCCGGACGAATTCGACCGGATCGTCTTAGATTTCCTCGCCCGCTACGGCGTCTAATCAGGCGAGGCGCTTTCGGGCAAGTACCGGTGCCAGGCACGGGTACGAAACGGATACGAGTTTGTCACGCGATCAGCACGTCGTCTGACAAGCGCGGCCAGGCTTCTTTCGCCCAGTCGCCGAAGTCCAGGTTCGTGAGGACTCCGAGCGCCACGCCGGCCTCGGGATCGACCCAGAGGAACGTGCCACTGCCGCCGAAGTGACCGAACGTGCGCGGCGAGTTGCGCGAGCCGGTCCAGTGCGGCGACTTGTCGTCGCGGAGCTCGAACCCGAGGCCCCAGTCCATCGGGTCGAAGCGGCCGAAGTCCGGCAGAACTCCAGCGAGGCCCGCGAACTGCACGGCCGTCGCCTCCGCCAGCGTCTCCGGAGCGACGAGGGTCGGGCGCTGCAGCTCGCGCGCGAGGAGGGCGAGATCATCGAGCGAACCGTGCAGATCGGCCGCCGGCGAGCCGCGGAGCTCCGCTTGCATCCCGAGGGGCTGCAGGACACCCGCAGCGAGGTAGTCGGCGAAAGGCATGTCGGCCCGCTCGGCAATGTGATCGGCGAGCGTTTCGAAGCCGACGTTCGAATAGATGCGCCGCCGGCCGGGTTGCCCCGTTGGCGCTCCCGGCTCGAATGGGAGACCCGATGCATGCGCGAGCAGGTGCCGCACGGTCGAGCCTTCCGGGCCGGCCGGCTCGTCGAGGTCGATCACGCCTTCCTCCGCCGCGACGAGCGCAGCGAGAGCCGTGACGAGCTTCGTCACGGAGGCCCAGCGCAGCACCTCGTCCCGCGCTCCGTGCGTCGCGCCGACCTCGCCACCCCGCAGGACGGCCGCAGCTGCAAACGCTGCAGGCCAGTCGTCGATCTGCCGGAGTGCATCTGCCACGGGCGGGCGATACTAGTTAGGTGGATCGACGTCTCGTCTCTTCCGGCTCGCCCTACGAGACGAAGATCGGGTTCTCACGGGCGGTGCGCGACGGCCGCCACGTCTTCGTTGCAGGCACCTGCGCCGTGATGCCCGACGGTGCGGCACCGCCGCCAGACGCGTATGGCCAGGCGAAGCGCTGCCTGGAAATCATCGCCGACGCCCTCCGCGAGGCAGAGGCCCAACCGGAGCACGTGGTCCGCACTCGCACCTACCTCATCGACGCGAACGATTCGGACGAGGTCGGCAGAGCACATGGCGAGATGTTCGGCGAGGTGCGGCCTGCGAGCACGATGCTCGTGGTGTCCGGCTTCCTCGATCCGCAGTGGTTGGTCGAGATCGAGGCTGACGCGCTGCTCCCCGAGTAGTAAGACTCCCGTATGGAGCACGACGGCCAGCAGATCTACCCGGCGTCGATCACGGGGAAGGGATCGAGATTCGCGCCCGGCGGCAGCGTGCTCGACCACGCCTTCGGCAAGGGCGACCCGTACACGCTCGGAGTCGAAGAGGAGTACATGCTGCTCGATGCCGAGACGTTCGATCTCGTGCAGCACATCGACACCGTGCTCGCCGCGGTCGCCGGGCACGAGCTCGAGCCGGTGATCAATGCGGAGCTGATGCAGTCCGTGCTCGAGATCGCGACGCCGGTCTGCCACACGACCGGCGAGGTGGCGGAACAACTGCGCAAGATCCGCAACTACGTGGGCGGCATCGCCCGCGAGCAGGGACTGCGCGTTGGTTCCGCCGGCACGCATCCCTTCAGCCTCTTCGAGCGACAGCGGATCACCGCGCGCGATCGTTACCGGGCGCTCGTCGACCAGATGCAATACGTCGCGCGGCGCGAGCTCATCTTCGGGATGCACATCCACGTCGCTGTCGACGATCCCGACAAGGCGATCCAGGTCGTCAACGGACTGCTTCCCCACATCGGCCCGCTGCTCGCACTGTCCGCGAGCTCGCCTTTCTGGCGCGGCGAGCCGACCGGGCTCCGCTCCAGCAGGCAGATGATCTTCGCGGCATTCCCGCGCTCGGGACCGCCACCGCGCTTCGAGAGCTACGCCGACTACGCGGAGGTCGTCGGCCAACTGGAGAAGACCGGGTGCATCGCCGACTACACCCACATCTGGTGGGACATCCGCCTCCACCCACGGCTCGGAACGATCGAGGTGCGCATCTGCGACGCCGTCACCCGCCTCGAGCACGTCGTCGCCATCGTCGCGTACTGCCAGGCAGTCGTGAAGCTCCTGTCGGAGCGTCATGACCGCGGCGAGAAGATCCCCTCCTATCACCGCATCCTCACGACCGAGAACAAGTGGCTCGCGGGACGGTACGGGCTCGAGGCGCCGCTGATGGACCTCGCGACGGGCCGGCGGAACCGGGTCGCGGTCGCGCAGCTGATCCGGCGGACACTGAAGGAGATCGAGCCGCACGCACGCGAGCTCGGCTCCGACCGTGAGCTCGAGGGCATCGAGGAGATCCTGCGCAACGGCAACGGCGCCGACCGGCAGCTGAGGGTGTTCAACGCGAACCGCGACATCGTCGAAGTCGTGAGTGAGATCGCGGACAAGACGGAGGTGGCGGCTGTGCCGACCTCGGTTTCGTGATCGCGACCTCCGTCGTGGGGAAGGGGCTACGGGGAAACATGGTTTCCCCTGAGGGAGCGAGCGAAGCGAGCGACGCCACCGAGGTCGCGGTCGAGCCGCAGTTCGCGAAGTAGGGTCGACGGTTCGATGCTGGCAATCGGAGACCGCGCCGCCACGGACGCGACTGTCTGGACTGCGCCCAACCAACCGCGATCCCTCGAGGAGCTGCTCGCGGACGGGCCGACGCTCTTCGTCTTCTACCTCTTCGACTGGTCGTCGACCTGAACGCACGAGATGGAGCTCCTGCGTGACAGGAGCCCGGAGTTCCTGGCGGCGGGCGTTCACCCATTCGGCATCTCCGGCGATTCCGAGTGGACTCACATCGCCTGGGCTCAGGCGCTCGACCTGAACTTTCCGCTGCTCTCAGACTGGAACAAAGAGGCGATGCAGGCGTTCGGCGTCGAGAGCGAGTTCCGCCACCACCGTGGCGTAGCGGATCGAAGCGCGTTCCTCGTCGCGGAGGACGGTACGGTCCGCGGCGCATGGCGCTACGACACGGCCGAGGTGCCGGACTTCGACGAGCTGCTTCGCGCCGCGCAGGCTATGTAGCGCTCGGCGCTGCCCTCTACCTCGCGGCCGGAGTGGCCGCGACCTGGCCGGCCGTCCAGCACGCCAGGGTGGACTTCCTCTCAGGCGGCGCTCCGGCGCACGGGGAGGCGTCGCCGGGCGATCACCTGCAGACCCTGTACCACTTCTGGCTCGTCGGCCACCAGCTCGAGCATGTCCGTGCGCCGTGGCAGGACCCGTACTCCTTCCGGCCGGAGGCGAAGCCGCAGCCGAACTTCCCGGGCTGGCCTTACGGATTCCTCTTCTGGCCGCTAAGCGCGGTCTTCGGTCTCGTGGGCGGGTGGAACGTCTTGCAACTCCTCTTCTACGTGCTGGCGGGTCTCGCCGCGTGCGCGTGGCTACGCGAGCTCGGCCTGCCGCGCGGGCCCGCGCTCGCCGGCGGGCTCGCATTTGCGATCGCGCCCTATCGGGTCGAGCAGAGCGTCGGCCATCTGCTCGGGCCGATCTCGATTCTCATCCCGGTCTCGCTGTGGGCCTTCGAACGGGCGCGGCAGGGGAATCGCTGGTGGCTCGCGCTCGCAGCTTCCGCGTTGGCATCGATCCCGCTTTCGGGGCAGGTGCACCTGGCGCTCGGCGCGATTCCCTTCTTCTTCGCCTACGCGCTCTGCCGAACGCGCGACCGGCGGCTCTGGCTGGGCGCCGGAGCCGGCTCGATCGCGGCGATCGCCGGCGGCCTCGTCGTCCGACAGACCGTGATCCAGAAGTCGACCCAGTCGGGAGGACGCTCGCTAAACGAAATCTCCTTCTTTTCCGCGCGCTTAGGTGACTTCGTCTCGCGGCATGTCGACCACGCGCGCAGCGAGCAATTCGTCTTCCTCGGCTGGACGGCTCCGCTCGTCGCGCTCGCAGGCTTGTTGCTGCTCATCCGTGCACGCCGGTATGCACTCGCCGCGATTCTCGGACTGGGGACGCTCGTGCCGATCGTGCTTGCACTCGGGACGCGGACGCCGATCTACGCAGCGCTCTGGCACGCGCTACCCCCGTTCCGGTTCCCACGCGTGCCTGAGCGACTCCTGCCGATCGCCTCACTGTGCATCGCGGCGCTGTTCGCGTACGCCGTAGCGCAGAGCAGGCGCACGATCGTCGTCGCGCTCGCGATCGCCTTGCTGTTCGTCGACCTGCACGCCCGCGTCTACGGCAAGTCCGCACCAGGAGATCCGGCCGGAGCGGCGCCATCGGCTTCTGCCCGCCTACTCGAACTGCCGGTCTTCGACCCCGGCGTCCATTACGGGAGCGTCTATCTCTGGTACGAGACCGCAGCACAGCGACAGCGCCCCGGCGGCTATTCGACGACCGCTCCCAAACCGGCGAAGCAACTGGCGGACCGGCTCCAACGTCTCAACTGCGGCGACTGGAGCGGCGACATGGCCGGGGAACTGCAACAACTCGGCGTCGGCTCGATCGCACTCCATCGAGGGCTCTACGTGCACAGCCCAGCCGTGCCGGGGACTGCCTGGTTCGCCACACGCGGACTGCTGGGGCACGGCTGGAAGGTGCAGCGCACCGCCGGTCCCGTGTGGCTCTTCGGGCGCGGCGGGACCGGCATCGCGCCCGCGCGTCGAGAGCCCGCACGCACGCAACCTGTCTTCTGCCAGGGCTGGTTCGGGGAGATCGCCGGGTCGGGCCGCTACATGAGCGAGACACACGCGCCGTTCTGGATCTACGGCAGCGGCAGGCTGAAGCTCGACTTCGCGCCGTCTCCGCTCAAGCAGCACGTGACGATCGACGGCCACCCCGGTGACAAGCTGAAGGCAGAGGGATGGCACCTCGTCACCGTTGACGTCGACAGGTTGCTCGAGGTCGCAGGCCAGACGCACGAGGTCGGGCTGAGACTGACCCGAGTCGCTACTACATCCCCATAGCGTGGTAGCCGGAATCCACATACAGCGTCGTGCCCGTGACGTTCTTCGCGTCCTCGGAAAGCAGGTAGGCCGCGGCCGCGCCGACGTCGTCGGCGTCGACGTGCCGGTGGAGCGGCGAACGTTCCTCCACGATCGCCTCCATCGTCGGGAAGCCCGCGATCGAGCGAGCAGCCAGCGTGCGCACCGGGCCGGCGGAGATCGCATTGACACGGATGTTCTTCTGGCCGAGATCCCACGCGAGATAACGCACTGAAGCGTCGAGCGTTGCCTTCGCCACGCCCATCACGTTGTAGTGCGGAACGGCGCGCTCGCCGCCGAGATAGGTCATCGTGAGGATCGAGCCGCCGCCGCGTGCCTCCAGCAAGGGCTCCGCCGCACGCGCACACGCGACGAGCGAGTACGCGCTCACGTCGAGGGCCATCCAGAAGCGGTCGCGCGGCGTGTCGGTGAAACGGCCTTCGAGATCCTCCGCCGCGGCGAACGCAACCGAGTGCACGAGCAGGTCGAGCCCACCTTCGAATGCTTCACCGACTTCGCGGAAGACTCGGGCGACGTCCTCGTCGGACCGAACGTCGCATTCGGTCACGAGCGGGGCCGAGATCGTCTCTGCGAGCTCGCGAACGCTCTTCTCGATGCGCTCTCCCTGATACGTGAACGCGAGCTCGGCCCCCGCGTCCGCGAGCCGCTTCGCGATCGCCCAGGCGATCGACCTCTTGTTCGCCACCCCGAGAACCAAACCGCGCTTGCCTTCGTAGTTTTCAGTCATTGCGCGAGCATAAATTGCTCCTTCGACCGAAGCGGCGGTTCGTGCTGCAGCCAAGACTGTCGCCTGGACTTCGGCTAGATTGCGAAGCCTTGCGCCGTTTCGTGGGTCTCCTTGCGGTTGCAGCGGCGCTCGCCTCGGCAGGCCCGGCGGGCGCGTCTTTCGTCCACATCAATCGCACCTTCGGCGACCTGACTCTCTCGCGCGTCCGCGCCGGGAGGCTGAGGATCCCACCGAACCAAGCCTCCGGCCGGATTCGGGTGATCGTGGGCCTGCAGCTCGCCCCGCTCGCGGCCGCATACGGCCGCAACCTCGCGGGAATCGAATCGACGCGCAAGCTCGATGTCTCGAGCGCCGGCTCGCGCCTCTATCTCGCGCGAGTCGTCGCCGCCCAGCGCGTTGCCGCCGCTCGGCTCCTCCGAGCAATCCCCACGGCGCAGATCGGCCGGCGCTATCAGGTCGTGCTCGACGGATTCGTCGTCTCGCTCCCGGTGACAAAGCTCCCTCGGCTCGCACGACTGGGCTTCGTGCGGAAGATCTATCCCAGCATTCGCTATCAGCTCGCCACCGACACGAGCCCGTCCGTGATCGGAGCGACCGAGCTGCAGACACTCACCGGTGCAAAGGGGGACGGGATCAAGATCGGCATCGTCGACGACGGCGTCGACAGCACGAATCCGTTCCTGAATCCAGCCGGGTACTCGTATCCGCCGGGCTTCCCAAAGGGCGGACGGAAGTGGACCACGCCGAAGGTCATCGTCGCGCGAGCATTTCCCGGGCCGAATTCGGGCCGCCGGGGCCGGCTACCGATCGACCGCGACGTGTCGTTCCACGCGACCCACGTCGCCGGCATCGCGGCGGGCGACGCCGGAACCTGCTCACCCGGAGGCCGCGACCATCCCCCGACGTGCGGGCTGTCCGGCGTCGCGCCGCGCGCGTGGATCGGCAACTACCGGGTCTTCAACGTGCCGACGCCGATCGGAGACACCGCCAACACGCCGGAGATCGCCGCAGCATTCGAGTTCGCCGTGCGCGACGGCATGGACGTGATCAACTTTTCCGGCGGCGGCGCCGAGACCGAGCCCGCGAACGACGCGATGATCGAGGTCATTCGGAACGTTGCGGCCGCCGGCGTCGTCCCGGTCATCTCGGCCGGCAACGATCGCGACCAGTTCGGCATGGGCTCGATCGGCTCGCCGGGAACGGCTCCCGACGCCATCACCGTCGCCGCGGTCTCAAACACGCACGTCTTCGCTCCCACGCTGTCGGTGCGCACGGCCGGAGCGCCCGGCGACCTGGGGAGCATCGCGATCGTCGGCGCCGGCGGAGGCCGCTTCGCCGACACCTTCGGCCTCACCAGCCACCGGCTCGTCGACGTCGGCGCGCTCACGGGAAGCAACGGCGCACCGGTCGATCGCAGTCTCTGTGGCCCTGAGGACGATACGAACAATCCCGGCAAGTCCCAGCTGCGACCCGGATCGCTGGACGGGGACATCGCCCTCGCGTCCCGCGGACACTGCACGTTCGTCTCCAAAGCCCTGCGTGCAGCGCGCGCGGGGGCGATCGCAGTCGTGCTGATCGACAACCGGGCGGGCGGCCCGGATGGGATTCCGATCGACCTGCCCCTGCCGGCAGGCATGATCTCCGACCTCGACGGCGCGCGGCTCCGCACGTATCTCGCCGCGACCGGTGGCGCGACCTCCGTGATGATCGGGAACGCCGTTCAGCGAGTCGAGACCGGCCGTAGCGGCGTCATCACGAGTTTCTCCTCGGGGGGTCCGACCGCCTTCGAGCATCTGCTCAAACCGGATGTGTCCGCACCGGGAGGTCAGATCCTCTCCTCCACCCTCCCGGAATTCACGGGCGGCTCGCCGTTCGCGGTCTTCGACGGCACCAGCATGTCGGCGCCGCACGTCTCGGGAGCGGCGGCGCTGCTTCTCGAGCTCCATCCGGGCTGGTCGCCGCAGCAGGTCAAGTCTGCCCTCGTGTCGACGGCGGCTCCGGCCTGGGACGATACGGCGCGCACCAGGGAGGCCGCAGTGACGCTCGAAGGTGGAGGGCTGGTCGATCTGCCGCGTGCAGCGCGTCCGCTCGTGTTCACCGAGCCGGCATCGCTCTCGTTCCAGGATCTCGACGTCAACCACGGCAGCGACAGCAGAGCGCTCCTCGTTCGCGTCACTGACGCAGGCAGCGGTGCGGGAATCTGGAACGTGCAACTCGAGCCGCAGGCGACATCGGCGGGTGGATCACTCGACGTGCCTCCCGCCCTCGTCATCCCACCGGGAGGCGAGGCGGACCTCGTGGCGGTGGCGCGAGGCAGCGCAGCCGCAACGGCCGGCGAGGATTACGGATTCATCCTGCTGCGCCGCGGCGACGTCACACGCAAGATTCCCTACGAATTCTTCGTGGGCAGGCCGAAGCTCGGGCTGCTGCAGCCCAAGCGGCTCGAGCGCTTGCAGCTCGGAGACACCGTGCATGGACCAAACCGCGTCTCCGCGTACTGCTGTCCCTCCGAGCCTTTCGGGCCTCCGCCGGACTACGTCGGCGCACCGATGAACGAGACCGGCACGGAGACGCTCTACGTCACGAGCATCAACCAGCCCGTCGCCAACATCGGCGTTGCGATCGAGGGGTCGAGCGCAGGGTCGAGCATCGATCCCTGGTTCCTCGGCTCTCCCAACGAGCGCGACGTGCAGGGATACGCGGGAACCCCGGTCAACGTCAACGAATTGATGTACGACTTCAGCACCGACATCGGGGCAGCCGGCGCCTCGTTCCCGAAGGTTCAGCGTTTCTACGTCTCGGTCGACTCGGGCTCGGACGCCTTCACGCATCGCGCTCTTCCCGGCAGGTACGTGCTCCGCTCGTGGGTCAACGACGTGCGCCCGCCACAGATCCGGCTGCTGACGAAACGCGTCACCGCAGGACGTCCGACGATCGTCGCCCGCGTGACCGACAAGGGCGCCGGCGTCGATCCGCTCTCGCTCGTGATCGCGTACCGAGGCGTCCTCGTCGGCGCAGTGGTCTACGACCCGACCACCGGGACTGCGGTCTTCCCGTTGCCTCGACAGGCGTCCAAGATCCCGAAAGGCCACACACGCGCAGTGATCAGCGCCGCGGACTACCAGGAGTCGAAGAACGTCGATTCGGTCGGCGCCGACATCCTCCCGAACACCGCCTTCAGACCGGTCGGAATCACCGGCATCTCCAGGCCGGCGCTCACGTGGGTCACTCCCGCCGAGAACGAATGCGTCGCCAGGACTGCCGCGCTGGTGGTCGTCGCCAGCTCGACGAAGCGGGTGAGATCAGTGCGCTTCCTCGTCGACGGGAAGCAGATCCAGATCGATCGCAAGGGCATTACCGATGTCTTCTCGGGGTCGTGGGCGACGCAGGCCGTTCCGGCCGGGAGGCATGCGCTCCGAGCCGTCGCGACGGATGCCTCCGGCCGAGCCTTCGGCGCGACGCGTCACGTGAAGGTCTGCCGGTAGCACACGACCGCGTAGCCGTCGTCACCGGCGCGTCGAGTGGGATCGGCGAAGCGATTGCCCGCGCGCTCGCAGGTGAAGGCTGGCGGCTCGTACTGCTCGCCCGCCGCGAGGACCGCCTGCGCGCACTCGCCGAAGAGCTTGGGGGCGAGTACGACCTGTGCGACGTCGGTCACCGGGAAGAGGTCGAGCATGTGGCGGCAGCGGTGCTGGCACGCCATCCGCAGATTCACCTGCTCGTGAACAACGCGGGCATTCCGGGGCGCGCCGGGTTCGCCGCGATCGACCTGGACCGGCTCGAGGAAGTCCTCCGCGTGAACTACCTAGGTGCGGTCTGGACGTTGCGCGCCTTCCTACCCGGGCTCGAATCCGCAGGACGCTCGGACGTCGTCAACATCGTCTCGGTCGCAGGCACCGTCGCGTTCGCGCCGTCGGGCCCGTACTCGGCGTCGAAGCACGCCGAGCTCGCGTTCTCCCGTTCCACGGCTGCAGAGCTGCGCGGCCGAGGCATCCATGTCCACACCGTCAACCCGGGGTTCGTGGAAACGGAAGGATTCCCGCAGGCGTCGGCCCTGCGGAGCGCGCTTCTGCGGCGACTCGTCGTTGGCCCCGAGCGTGTCGCGCGACACGTCCTCGAGGTCCTGGAGCACGACAAGCGGGAGACGTTCGTGCCCCGGTGGTACCGGGCGGCCGCAGTCGCGCAGGCCCTCGCCCCGGGGCTCGTTGCGCGTCTCTCCTCGCGTGGCGGCTACCGCGGCGGCTCCTGAGGTTTCCGGAGGAGGTACCAGCCGCTCTCGGCCACGTAGGCCTGCGGCCCGCCCGGAGAGAGTCGGCGCGCACGCTCGCGTGCGTCGCCTTCGCAGCCGGCCAGATCGAGGTAGTAGTCGAGCTCGCGGCGATGCGTCTGGAAATGGGCGCGGATCAGCACGAGGCCGTTGGCCTCGAAGAGCTGGCGAAAGTCGACGTCGGGCAGCGTCCGCGTGTGGGAGGGATCACGCGCCTGTTCGAAGCGGTCGAGCTCCAGTGCGTCCAGGGGATCGACGGGCGCGATCTGGTCGTCGACGAACACATGCCCACCCGGCGCGGTGACACGGGCGAGCTCGGCGATGGCCGGCTCAGGGTGCGCAATGTGGTGCAGCGTCCGCCGCGTGCAGGAGAGATCGAACGAGCCCGTCTCGAGCGGAAGCTTCGTCGCGTCTCCCTCGATGAACGTGACGTTTTCCGGTGCGCCTTTGCGGGCCCGCTCGAGCAACTCGGGGACGATGTCGACGCCGACGACCTCGCGGACGAGGGGCGCCAGCGCAAGGGCAAGCGTGCCTGCGCCGGTACCGCTGTCGATCGCGCGCTCGTCTCCCCTCGGTGCGACGAATGTACGAAGCTGTTCCCGCACCGTCTCGATCTGTTCACGAGCATGATCGGCGACGCGTTCCGCCGTTGCGCCGAAGCGGGCGCGCACTTCGTCGACGTTCGTGCTCGGCTCAGGCATCGATCACCGTGCGCCGCGTGCGCAGAGGCCCGCTCTCGATCCCGCAGACGAGCTCGTAGTTGATCGTGTCCGCAACACGTGCGTGTGTCTCCGCGAGAACGCCGTGCCCGAGGAGGACGACCGGCGCGCCGACCGGCAGCTCCCGATCGAGCTCCACGGCAAAGGAATCCATCGACACCGTTCCCACGACGCGCCGGACCTCGCCTGCGACGCGTACCTCGGTGCCGGTCAGGTCGCGGCGGAAGCCGTCGGCGTAGCCGACGGGCACGATGCCGATCCACGTGGGGGTCTTCGCGACGAAGCGCCGGCCGTACCCGGTGCTCTGGCCCGGCTCGAGCCGCTTGACCTGGGCGAGCGTCGTCTGCCACGACAGGACCGGCTCGAGCCCGTCCTCCTGTGGATCCGTGTTGAACGGCGAGAGCCCGTAGATCGCGACCCCGCAGCGGGCCGCGTCGAAGCGTGACTCCGGTAGCCGTAGCGCGGCCGCGCTGTTCGCAGCGTGTCGCGTGAGCTGGCTGTACTGCTCCGTCGCCGAGCGGAACCGTTCGAGCTGGGCGCGCGCAAAGTCGGCATCGCTGTCCGCCGTCGCCAGATGAGTCATCAGCCCAACCACCTCGGCGGGCGGCGACGGGAGCTCGGAAAGGCCGTAGCGGCCCATTCCGGTATCCAGCTTCAGATGCACGCGCACGCCTTCGGGTATCTCACCGTCGGCGATCGCGAGCTCGAGGCCCGCGTCCCGGGCCTGCGCGACCTCCCGGTTCGAGCCGGCGGGGCCCATGACGAGGATCCGCTCGGTGCGGTATTCGTGGCGCAAGGCCAGGCCTTCGGGGATGGTCGCGACGCAGAGCGCCGTCGCGCCGGCGCCGAGTGCCGCGCCTGCAACATCGGTCGCGCCGTGCCCGTAGCCGTCGGCCTTGACCACCGCCCACAGCCGTGAGCCGTCGAGTGCGCGCAAGAGCGTGCGGACGTTGCGTCGAAGCGCGCCGAGGTCGACGGTGAGCTCGGAGCGGTGCATTAGCCGAGTGCGAGAGCGAGCGAGTCGATCACGTCGGACGCCACGAGGCCGACCTGGTGCGGTGCGAGCTCGGCGGCTCGGCCGTGCGCGACGGCACCCGCGGCAGCGGCGAGACGCGCGTCCATTCCCTTCGACAGGAACGCAGCGATCACGCCGGTGAGCACGTCACCGGTTCCGGCCGTCGCCAGTGCCGCCGTCCCGGCGTCGCACACCAGCACGCCCTCCCCGGGTGCGGCCACGAGCGTGCCCGCTCCCTTCAGCAAGACGACGCAGCTGTAGCTCTCGACCGCGCGCCGCACAGCTCCGAGCCGATGCGCGTCGACCCAGCTCGATTTCTCACCGAGCAAGCGGCCGAGCTCGCCTGCATGAGGAGTGAGCACCCGTGGTGCCGGCCATTCGGCCGCCTCGAGCTCGAAGAGGGCGTCCGCGTCGACGACTGCCGGCAGTTCCAGATCCGTCAGCAGCCGGCGCGCGAGCGCGCGGTCCTTGTCGCCGCGACCGAGCCCGGGCCCGACCGCAAATGCGGATGCGCGCTTCGCGAGCTCGTCCACACGTTCGCGCGGCGCCTTCACCGCTTCGATGAGCAATGTCTCGACGACCGGCAACGACTCTTCGGGCACCGCGACCGCCACGTAGCCCGCATCGGCTCGGAACGCCGCTTCGGCAGCCAGGCAGGCGGCGCCCGTCATCCCCGGCGACCCGCCGACGACGAGGACGGATCCGGCGGTGTACTTGGTGTCGCCCTCGCTCCTGCGCGGCACCAGCCGGAGGATCGCGTCGGTCACGAGGCGGTGCTCCGTGTCCGCGTGCTCGAGCCCGATGTCGGCGACCTCGACCTCGCCGGCGTGGAAGCGACCCGGCGCAACAACGAGCCCGACCTTGCGGCCGTGCATGGTCACGGTCACGTCGGCGCGCACGGCGACGCCGGGAACCTCTCCGGTCGACGCGTCGACGCCCGAAGGGATGTCGACTGCGACCACCGGAACGCCGGCGCCGTTGATCCGCTCGATCAGCAGGGACGCATCCGGACGGGGCTCCCCGCGAAAGCCGGTCCCGAAGAGGGCGTCGATGACGACGTCGGGGTCGCCCTCGAGCTCTTCGCTCGTCTCACGCCCCGAATCGGCAAGCAGCCGTAGGGCAATTCGCCCGTCGCCGCCGTTCGCTCCCTGGCCGCACACCGCCACGATCCGGCGGGCGTCCGGATAGCGGCGCAGGACGTTGTCCGCGACCGCGCGGCCCGCCCGTTGCATCAATGCGTCGACATCGTGGCCCTGCTCGGCGGCGCGCATCTCGTCCGCCGTGTAGAGCGGCTCGAACATCAGTGAGTCTCGACGACCGCCACGGCGTTCGCCAGCTCGCGAGAGTGCGTCATCGACAGGTCGATCGAACCGGCTCCCATCCGTTCGGCCCAGGCCGCAATCCGGCCGCTGAGCTGCACGGACGGCTTCGGCCGCCCGGCGATCTCGATGTCACGCCACGCGAACGCGCGCGCAACCCCGAACCCGAGTGCTTTCCCGACCGCCTCCTTGCCGGCGAACCTGCCCGCGTAGCTCTGGGCGGGATTCGGCCGTGAGTCGCAGTACGCGCGCTCGGCCTCGGTGAAGCAGCGCTCGCGGAAGCGGGGATAGCGCTCGAGCGCGCGGCGCACGCGCTCGATCTCGATCAGGTCGACACCGACGGTCACAGGCAGCTCACAGATGTTCCTCGAGCCAATCGGGTAGCTGCGCGATCGACGAGATGATCCCGTCCGGTCTCGTTCGGCTCGCCTCCACCTCATCGGGCCTGAACTTTCCCGTTCGGACGAGGATGGTCTTCATTCCGTGCGCCGCCGCGCCGCCGATGTCGGCCTCGAGGTCGTCGCCGACCATCCACGTGAGGCTCGGCTCCGCGTCCAGTGCCTTCAAGGCGGCTTCGAAGTAGGGAGTCGAGGGCTTGCCGAGCACGATCGCCTCCGTGTCGGCGGCGTACTCGAGCCCGGCGACGAAGACTCCGGCGTCGAGCAGTGGCCCGTTCTTCGTCTGCCACCACCGGTTCTTGTGCAGTGAGTAGAGCTGCGCCCCGGCCTCCAGCTCGTGGAATGCACGCGCCAGGTTCATGTAGCTGAAGACGAGATTCGTTTCGGGCGTCTCGTCGGCTCCGCCCATGAGGACAGCCTCGGCGTCCTCACCGACGAGCTCGATCCCTTCGAGCTCGCCCACGATCGCGTGCATGGTCAGGGCGAGAACCCGGCGGCCTGCGAGGATCTGCGCAGCCGCCCGAGGCGTGGTCTGCAGCTCTTCGTCGTCGAGCTCGATCCCCATGGCGCGCAGCTCCTCGGCCAGGGTCGCACGAGCACGAGTCGTGTTGTTCGTGACGAAGCGAATCCTGTGGCCGTCGGCACGAAGTCGCCGGACCGCATCGGCCCCGCCCGCGATGGGTTCGCCCGAGACGTGGAAGACCCCGTCGACGTCCAGCAGAATTGCGGCCATGGACGGCGAGTCTATTCGCGTGACCCGTTCCGTCGTTCTGCCGCTCGGGGAGATTCAGCTCCGCTTCTCACGGTCGAGCGGACCCGGCGGCCAGCATGCGCAGAAGTCCGAAACGCGCGTCGAAGCGATCTTCGACGTCGAGGCGTCGAACGCGCTCACGGATGCCCAGAAGCGCCGCGTCGTCTCCAGAGCAGGGCCGGTGCTCCGCGCGCTGGCGCAGGACGAGCGGAGCCAGCTCCGGAACCGCGAGCTCGCCGTCGAGCGACTCGTCGAGCAGCTCCGCCTGGCGCTCAGGGTGGAGCGCCGCCGGGTGCCCACGAAGCCGACCGAGGCCTCCCGCCGGCGCCGGCTCGAGGACAAGCAACGGCGGTCCCGGACGAAGCAGCTGAGGCGAAAGAAGGCGGACGACTGACGGCCACCCGTATCCATCCCAGCCAGACGGGCGTTTACCGGTTGAAAAGAATGGCGCCGATCTCCGTCACCCTAGCTAGGCGGGACCCGCCGGCAGCCGTCGTGGCCCTCGTCGGGGAGCACGACGCCTACTCCGCTGAGCGGCTCGAGAACGAGCTCGCCGTCCTGCTCGAGGAGGGCCGGCGGATCGTGATCGACCTACGCGATACCGAGTTCATCGACTCGACGACGCTCAGCGTCCTCCTCCGCGCTCGCCACCTTGCCGAGCAATCATCCCTCGGCTTTGCGCTCGTGCTGCCCGCGGAGCAGTACTCCCAGGTCAATCAGATCCTGGATCTGACCGGCCTCGGCCCGACCTTCGCGGTCTTCGGCAAGCTCGACGAGGCGCTTGCGGCCGTTCGGGCGGGCCGCGCCGCCGGCCGCCCGGTCCGAGCCGCGTAACACGCACCGTCCGACCCTCCCCGTAGCTTCCACCCGCGATGGATCACGACCCGCTCCGGCGTGGCTTCGCCGAGTTCGTCGGCACCTTCGCGCTCATCTTCGTCGGCGCGGGGTCGATCCTCACGATCGCCAAAGCGCTCGCGCCGGCACTGACGAGTGCGCCGGCTGTCGACGTGTACGGCGGGCTCACCCTCGTCGGGATCGCGCTGGCCCACGGGCTCGCGATCGCCGTGATGGCCTCGGCGGTGGGGCACATCTCGGGCGCGCACTTCAACCCCGCGGTCACGCTCGGGTTTCTCATCACCCGCCGGATCGCGCCGTCGCTCGCGGCCATGTACTGGGCTATGCAGTTCGCGGGCGCGACAGCGGCTGCTGCGCTTTTGCGCTGGTTCTATCCCGCCACGGCGCGCCGATTGACGCATCTCGGTGCTCCCGGGCTCTCGAGCGGAGTCACGGTGTGGCAGGGGCTCGTGATCGAGATGGTGCTGACGTTCTTCCTCGTCTGGGTGATCTTCGCGACGGCCGCCGATCCCGGCGGGTCGTTCAAGTCGATCGCCGGACTGGCGATCGGACTGACGGTGGCAATGGGCGTCCTGATGGGCGGGCCGATGACGGGGGCCGCGCTGAATCCGGCTCGAGCGTTCGGCCCGGAGTTGCTGTCACGCCATTGGACGGACGCGTGGGTCTGGTACGTCGGTCCCTTCCTCGGCGGCGCGCTGGCCGCGCTCGCATACGACTACCTCTATCTCCGGCCACCGCGCCCGGTTCCGGTCGGCCCACCCGAGACCGGCGTGCTCGAGCCGCGTCCCGGCGACGCCGCGGTCTCCTAGCTCGAAATAGAGGCGGCGCTACTCGACGGTGACGGTCTTCGCGAGGTTGCGAGGCTGATCGACGTTCAAGCCACGCAAGCGCGCGATGCGGTACGCGAGCAACTGGAGGGGTAGCACCGCGAGCACCGCCTGCAGGAAGGCCGGCGTGCGCGGGATGTAGATGACGTCGTCCGCGTGATGCTGGATGTCTTCGTTTCCGTCGGTCGCGATCGCAATCACCTGCGCACCGCGCGCCCTCACCTCCTGGATGTTCGAGACGACCTTGTCGTAGACGACCTTCTGATCGATGGCGATGCAAACGACCGGCGTCTCGGAGTCGAGGAGGGCGATCGGGCCGTGCTTCATCTCGCCGGCCGAATACGCCTCGGTCGGGATGTACGAGATCTCCTTCAGCTTCAGCGCGCCCTCGAGAGCGACCGGGAGTCCGATGTGCCGTCCGAGGTAAAGGAAGAACGGCTTGTTGTAGTGCCGCTGCGCGATCTCCTCGATGGGATGGTCCGCGTCCAGGAACTGCTCCATCTTCTCGGGCAGGTCGAAGAGCTCTTCGAGGATGTACTCGATCTCTTCGGCAGGCAGCGTGCGGCGTATCTGCGCAAGCTTGAGCGCGATCAGAGACAACAGCGCGACCTGTGCCGTGAACGTCTTGGTCGCGGCGACGCTGATCTCGAGCCCTGCGCGCGTGTAGAGGACCGCGTCGACCTCGCGCGTGATCTGCGTTCCGAGCTGATTGGTGATTGCGAGTGTCCGCGCGCCTTGCTCGCGTGCAAGACGCATCGCCGCGATCGTGTCGGCGGTCTCACCTGACTGCGTGATTCCGATCACCAGCGTGTCCTTGGAGAGCACGGGATTGCGGTAGCGCCACTCGCTCGCGATGTCCGGCTCGACCGGAACGCGCGCCCACTCTTCGATGATGTAGCGGCCGGTGACGGCAGCGTGGTACGCGGTGCCGCAGGCGACGATCACGATCCGTCGCAGGTTCTGGATCTCGAGCTCGCTGAGGCCGATCCCCTCGAGCACGAGCTTGCCGCGACGGGCGCGGTCGCCGATCGTCTCGCGCACCGCCTCCGGCTGCTCGTAGATCTCCTTGAGCATGAACGTCTCGTAGCCGCCCTTGACGGCGCTCTCGTCGTCCCAGTCGATCGGCTCGACGTCCTTATGCTCGACCTCACCCTCATCGGTGAAGAAGCGCGCGCCCGCCGGCGTGATCGCGACGACCTCGTCGTCCTCGATCAGCTGCACCTTCCGCGTCTCGCGGAGGAAGGCAGCGATCGACGACGCGAGGAACATCTCCCCGTCCCCGACGCCCACTACGAGTGGGCATTGACGACGTGCGCCGACGAGGAGGTCGCGCTGGTCGTGATGGATCACGACGAAAGCGAAGTGACCTTCGAGCTTGCGATACGCAGCTCGAACAGCCTCGATGAGATCGCCGTCGTAATTGTGCTCGACGAGATGCACGACGACTTCCGCATCTGTCTCGGAGCTGAAGCGATGGCCTTCGGCCTCGAGCGATTCCTTGAGCTCGCGATAGTTCTCGACGATTCCGTTCAGCACGATCGCGAGCCGACCGTCCTCACAACCTGTGAGCGGGTGCGCGTTCTGCTCGTTGACGGCGCCGTGCGTGGCCCAGCGCGTGTGGCCGAGACCGTGATTCGAGCTGGAGCCGTTCGGGCCCGCGGCCTCCTTCAGAAACTGGAGATTGCCGACTGCGCGCACGTACTCGAGGCCGCCGTTCTCGCGCAAGGCGATGCCGGCCGAGTCGTAGCCGCGGTACTCGAGGCGCTCGAGACCGTGGAGCAGAAGCTCCTTCGCAGGTCGGCTACCGACGTACCCGATGATCCCGCACACCCGAAGCTCCTCTCAGTTGCCGCCCCGTTGCCTTCAGAGGTGGATCGAAATGCTGCAGATTGCGGTTGTCCGAAAACGGGCTCTCGAAAACGGGAAAAGCCCGGCTGAGCATCCGCACCCTTCGCCGAGGCGGTCAGCCGAGCTCTCGTCGCACGAGAGCCGCGATCTTACCACAGAGGGCCTCGGCCTCCTTGGCCGTTTCAGCCTCCGCCAGCACCCGAATGACCGGCTCCGTGCCCGACGGTCTGACCAGCACGCGGCCCCGGTCTCCGAGCTCGGCGTTGAGCCGCGCAACCTCGTCTGCGATGGTCGGATTCAGCTGTCCATGCAGCTCGAAGGAGACATTCTCCTTCGCCTGCGGGAAGCGCGGCATGACGGCGGCGGCCTCCGCAAGCGGACGGCCGTGCAAGGCGCTGCAGAGCAGAAGCGCTGCAACCAGCCCGTCTCCCGTGACATGCCCGTCCAGCCAGATCAGGTGCCCGGATTGCTCACCGCCGAGAATGCCGCCTTCGCGGCGCAATGCCTCGAGCACGTAGCGGTCGCCGACGTCGGTGGTGACGATACGGATCCCGTTCTCGGCCAGCAGGCGATGCAGGCCCAGGTTCGCCATCACGGTCACGGCAACCATCTCGACCTCGCGGTCGAGCGCCAGCACGGCGAGGATCTGATCGCCGTCGACGACCTCGCCGTTCCCGTCGACGGCCAGCATGCGGTCGCCGTCACCGTCGAAGGCGACGCCGAGATCGAGCCCGAGATCGGTGACGGTGCGCTGCAGCGCGCGCAGGTCGGTCGCGCCGCAGCCGACGTTGATGTTGGTGCCGTTCGGCTCGTCGCCGATTGCAGTGACCTCCGCACCGAGCTCCGTAAATGCCTTCGGGGCGAGCCCGGAGTAGGCGCCGTTCGCGCAGTCGACGCCGATCTTCAAGCCGCTGAGATCGGAGCCGAATCGTTCGACCACGTGTTCCAGGTAGCTGTCGGTGGCGACGCCGACCTCGTCGATGTCGCCGCCCCCTGTGGCCGGCTCGTCGAGCAGCGCCTCGATCTCTTCTTCTTCCCTGTCGGACAGTTTCTGGCCGTCACGGTCGAAGAACTTGACGCCGTTGTACTCGGGCGGGTTGTGGGAAGCGGTGATCACGCACCCCAGGTCGAGCGTCAAGAGCGCGACCGCAGGAGTCGGCAGCACACCTGCGACGACCGCGTTGCCGCCCACCGACGCGATCCCCCGCGCGAGCGCTTCCTCAAGCTCGAGCCCGGACGCCCGGGTGTCCCGTCCGACGAAGATTCGTCCCCGGCCGGACCACAATGTCGCGGCACGGCCAAGACGCTCCACGAGCTCCGGGGTGAGGTCTTTGCCTACTACGCCACGGACCCCGTCCGTGCCGAAGTACTTCCGCGCCACCTACCGCTTACTGAACTGCGGCGCCTTGCGCGCCTTGTGCAGGCCCGCCTTCTTGCGCTCGACGATTCGAGCGTCGCGCGTCAGGAAGCCGGCGCGCTTGAGCGGGAGCCGCAACTCGGGATCGGCTTCGACGAGTGCACGCGCGATGCCGTGGCGGACGGCGCCTGCCTGGCCGCTCGGGCCGCCGCCGTGGACGCGGACGCGGATGTCGAACGTCCCCTCGACCCCTGCGATCTGGAGTGGCGCCAGTGCGGACGTGCGATGGGCGGCGCGCGGGAAGTAGTCCTCGATCGTGCGGCCGTTGAACCACGTGTTCCCGTCGCCGGGTCGCAGGATCACGCGGGCGACGGAGGTCTTCCGCTTGCCCGTCCCACGGTATTGCGCGATCTGGCTCATCTGTCCTCCCACTTCAGCGGCTGCGGCGCCTGCGGCCCGTGCGGATGCTCGGGCCCTGCGTAGATCTTGAGCTTCGTGATCTGCTGCCGAGCCAGCCGGTTTTTCGGGAGCATGCCCTTCACGGCGGAGCGCAGTACCTCTTCGGGCCGGCGCGCAAGCTGCTCGCGCAGCGTCCGGCTGCGGATTCCACCGGGGTAACCGGAGTGACGGTAGTAGCGCTTCTGGTCGAGCTTGTTGCCCGTCACCTGGATCTTCTCTGCATTGACGACGATCACGAAGTCGCCGGTGTCCACATGCGGCGTGTACTCGGGCTTCCCTTTGCCGCGCAGCTGGTCCGCGATGCGGGTGGCCAGCCGGCCGAGCGTCTGCCCGTCGGCGTCGACCACGTACCAGTGGCGCGCGATCTCTCCTGGTTTGGCGTTGTAAGTCTTCATTTGAAATCCCGTGCCTGGGTTCAGCCTGGCTCGGCCGTACATTCTAAAAAGGCGGACTTTGGCGTCCGCCGGCGCAAAACTGTAGCAGCCCGGTCCGGAATTCCGCCGCTCCGCCATGGGACGGATGGCGGATGTACGGAGCCTCCGTGACCCTTGCGGCGAGCCTCCCGACGGCGATCAGCCGCCGATTCTCCGCCAGCTCGTCGAGGAACGGCCGCGAAGCCACGATCTCCTCTCGGGTCGGCCGCCGGTTCGAGGCCTCGGTGCCCGGATGGGTGGGGACGACGTTCCTCTGTCGTCGGAGCCGCGCGCCGGCTCCGTCCCGATAGAAGTTGAAGGTCGCACCGATGCGAGCGGACGCAAGTCGGGATACGAACGTTTCCGTGTCCATGTCGTCACTATGCTCATGCGGGTGAGAGGACGCACCGCCGCGCTGGTTGCGGCCTGCGCGGGAGTTTGCGTACCTGCGGCGGCCGCGGCACCGCCTCAAGGCATCGAGACGGATGCCGCCTTCGCGGCGAGCTACGCGCAACGCGGCGTCGCCGGCGTGGCCGCGACCACTCAACGCGTCAGCTGTTACACGCCGGAGGTCTACTACCAGGGCAGTCTCGAGCCCGGGCAGGGATATCCCGACGGCGGCTCCACGTTGTGCAACGGCGCTGCCACGACGGGCGAGGACATCGGCCCGTATCCGCTGCAGGACGTGGTCAACCCGCCGCTTCGCGCGAAGGACTTCTCCGAATCGGACCTGCATGTCGATCCGACCAATCCCCGCCACCTGATCGGCATCAGCAAGTGGATCGTGAACAGCGAGGGCTACAACCACCTCACCGGTTTCTTCGAGTCGTTCGACGGGGGCGCAACGTGGCCCCAGCAGGGTCACATTCCGGGTTACGAGGCCTGGACCGACAATTCGGATCCTGTCGGGGCGTTCGACCCGTGGGGGAATTTCTACGCGGTGGTGTTCCCCTACGAGTTCTCGTACATCGCGAGTGGCCAGCACGTCTTCCTGTCGCCGGACGTCAATCCCTCGCTGCCTCGCTCTGGGATCGGGATCGCCGTTCGCCCCCACGGCGCGACAACGGCAACGGCGTGGAACACGGCACGGGGCGGGCAACTGGATCTGATCGCGCGAACGCCGTTCCTGGGGAACGAGACCTTCGACAAGCAATGGCTGGCGATCGACACGAATCGCCGCAGCCCTCACTTCGGCCGTGTGTACGTCACCTGGGCCGTGGGCAGCCAGGACAGCGATCTGCGGATCTACGGCTCCTACGCGGACGCGCACAAGGACGGGACGCACACGAACTGGTCGCGCCCGCGGCTCGTCCTCCCGCAGGCCCGGCGGATCGGAGACAACGGGTCTCTCCCGCGCGTCGCGCCGGATGGAACCGTCTGGCTGGCGACGTCGAGCTTCGGCAGCTCGAACGAGCCGTACACGATGTCGTTCACCTCATCGCGGAACGGGGGACGATCGTGGGCACGACGCCGCGTGATCGTCCGCCACTTCGTCAACGGCTACGGCAACACGACCTTCCGCGCCGCATTCGGAGAGGCGTTCGACGTCGGCCCGCGAAAGGTCGGGCGCTTCTACCCGCTGTACGCCGCGTACGAGCAGTCCAGTAGTGTGGCTACGACTCTGTTCCTTCGCGGCTCGTTCGACGGGGGGAAGCACTGGTCTCGTGCGATCCAGGTGAGTGACGCGTCCGGCGTCGGCGACGCGTTGCAACCGAATCTCGCGGTCGCACCCAACGGCACCGTCGCAGTCGCCTTTTACGACCGGCGACTGGCCTGTCCGCAGTCGGACACGTCCGAGGCGACCGTCGCTGGACTGCTCTTCGATCCGCGGGCGCCGCAGGGGCGGGCGAACTACTGCATCAACACTGCGATCCAGTTCTATCGCCCGAAGCTCCGACCGATCGGCCACAACATCCGTCTGTCCGCCCACACCTGGGATCCGCAGCTATCGTCGCCGCGCTTCGACTGCATCTGCAATCCGGCGAGCTTCATCGGCGACTACTTCGGCGTCGACTCGCGTGGCGGTTACACCTACACCGCGTCGGTCGAGACGTTCAACGCCGCGGGAGAGAACCCCGGCTACCACCAGCAGCAGCTCGTCTCGAAGATCCGGACGCCCTAGGACCAGCGCTCCCAATGGACGAGATCGTCCACGTTTTTCCTGGCCTGCGTCAACCTGCTCGAGATCGCAGTCCACTGCGAGTCGTCGGCCGCTTTGCCGATCGTGATGCAACACGCGACGGTGACGTCGTCGGGGATGCGCAACAATTCCTTGAAGGGCTCGGTTGCCTCGGTGAACACCCCGAAGAGCCCGGCGGCGTAACCCTCGTCGATGGCTGCGAGCAGAATCAGCATGGCCGCGGCGCCCGCATCGAAGTGCCAGTACGGGATGGGCCATTGGATCTCGACGCCGTCGATGAGCTTGTCCGCCTTCCGGTACCGGTCGTGGTAGTCGTCCTCGCGAACTCCGACAACGATCAGCACGGGCGCTTTCAGCCACGGCTCGAGCGTCGCCCCTGAGCGCGGCGCGGGGCTGGTCTCTTCGAGGAGGTCGGCGACGCGCTGCCTGGTGCCGGCGTCGGTTACGACGACGAGCCGCTGTCCTTGGCTGAAGCCGGCACTCGGCGCACGCCGAACCGTTCCGATGATTCGTTCGATCGTCTCTCGCGAGATCGGCTCCGATTCGTAAGCGCGCACCATGCGTCGCCGCCTCAGGATCTCGGTCAAATCCATCTCAGCGAGAATACGACACGTGATCCGACGCCGTGTCGTCGTCCACGGCCACGTGCAGGGCGTGTTCTTCCGGGACTCGACCCGTCGAATGGCGCAGCGCCACCGGGTTGCGGGCTGGGTGGCGAACCGCCGTGACGGAGCAGTCGAGGCGGTCTTCGAAGGCGAGGCGGATTCGGTCGAGCGGCTCGTCGCCTTCAGCCGCGAAGGCCCGCGAGGCGCTCAGGTCGAGTCGGTCGAGGTCAGCGAGGAAGAGCCGGCAGATCTCCGCGGTTTCGTCGTGCGTTAGCCGGCTCGTAGGCGTCACAGTTTCGTACCCGTGCCTGGTGCCGGTACGTGTCCGGAGGAGCTACTCCCACTCGATCGTGGCGGGCGGTTTGGAGCTGAGGTCGAGGGCGACGCGGTTGACGCCTGGGATCTCGTTGATGATCCGGCTCGAGATCGTCTCCAGGAGGTCGTACGGCAGCCGCGCCCAGTCTGCTGTCATCGCATCGTCCGACGTGACCGCGCGGATGACGATCGGATAGGCGTATGTGCGCTCGTCGCCCTGCACACCTACCGAGCGGATCGCCGGCAGCACGGCGAACGACTGCCACAGCTCGCGATACAACCCGGCGCGCCGGATCTCCTCCTGCAGGATCGCATCGGCCGAGCGCAGGATCGCGAGCCGCTCCTCGGTGACGTCCCCGATGATGCGGATCGCAAGACCAGGGCCGGGGAACGGCTGGCGCCAGACCATCTGCTCCGGCATGCCCAGCTCCTCGCCGACCCGGCGCACCTCGTCCTTGAACAGCAGTCGCAACGGCTCGACGAGATCCATGCGCATGTCCGCGGGCAGCCCGCCCACGTTGTGGTGCGACTTGATCATCGCCGCTACCCCGTCCTCGCCCCCGCCGGATTCGATCACGTCGGAGTAGAGCGTCCCCTGGACGAGGAAGCGGATGTCAGAAGGCGCCGACTCGGCGGCGCCGCGTAGAGGCCGTGCGGGCTCTGCCCGTGCGGCCGTCGAAATCTTCCCCGCCTCCTCCTCGAAGACGCGGATGAACTCCTCGCCGACGATCTTGCGCTTCTCCTCCGGATCGTCGACACCTTCGAGGCGCGAGAGGAACCGCTCCTGCGCCTGCACGTGGACCAGCGGGACGCGGAAGTGGCCGCCGAACGTCTCCACGACCTGCTCGGCTTCGTTCTCGCGAAGCAGGCCGTGGTCGACGAAGACGCACGTGAGCTGGTCGCCGATCGCCTTGTGCACGAGCAGCGCGGCAACGGCAGAGTCGACGCCGCCTGACAACGCGCAGAGAACGCGCTCGCGCCCGACGGCCGCGCGGATCCGTTCCACCTGCTCCTCGATCACGGCCGCCGGCGTCCAGGCCGGCGGCGCACCCGCGACGTTGTAGAGGAAGTTCTTCAGCAGTTCCGTGCCGTGCGGCGTGTGCACGACCTCCGGATGGAACTGCACGCCGTAGAGCAGCCGCTTCGGATCCTCGAACGCCGCGACCGGAGTCGACCGCGACGTTGCGACGACGCGCGCTCCGGACGGCGGCGCCGTAACCGTGTCGCGATGAGACATCCAGACGGTCTCCTCATCGGGCAAGCCCACGAACAGCTCCGACTCGACTGCGGTCAGGTCGGTCTTGCCGAACTCGGACGCACCTGTCCGCTCGACGGTTCCCCCGAGCTCGAGCGCCAGCAGCTGCGCGCCGTAGCAGATGCCGAGGGTCGGGATGCCGAGCTCGAAGACTTCCGGGTCGACGTGCGGGGCGCCCTCGGCGTACACCGACGCGGGGCCACCGCTGAGGATGAGCGCGTGCGGGTTGCGCGCGCGCACCTGCGCGGCCGTCACGCCGTGACCAACCAGCTCCGAGTACACGCGGCATTCGCGCACGCGCCGCGCGATCAGCTGCGCGTACTGGCCGCCGAGATCCACCACCAACACGGGCCGCTCTTCCGCGGGCCGTTCAGGCAGCGGCAGAACTTCAGCGCCGATAGTTCGGTGCCTCCTTCGTAATCGTCACGTCGTGCGGATGGCTCTCGCGGAAGCCGGCAGCCGTAATGCGGACGAACTGCGCGCCCTTCATCTCCTCGATCGTCGCGGCGCCGCAATAACCCATCGCCTGACGCACTCCGCCGACGAGCTGGTGCAGGATCGCCGTGACCGGGCCCTTGTAGGGAACGCGCCCCTCGATTCCTTCCGGGACGAGCTTCTCGACGTCTTCGACGTCGCCCTGGAAGTAGCGGTCGCGCGACGACCCGCGCGCGCGCATCGCCCCGAGTGAGCCCATGCCGCGGTATTCCTTGAACCGTTCGCCCTGATGAAGAACCACGTCACCGGGGCTCTCGTCGGTGCCGGCGAGCAGAGACCCGGCCATCACGCAGTCCGCGCCGGCGGCAATCGCCTTCGCTATGTCGCCCGACGAGGTCATGCCGCCGTCTGCGACCAAAGGAACGCCGTGACGCGCCGCGGCGGCAGCGCAGTCGTAGATCGCCGTGATCTGCGGCACGCCGACGCCTGCGACCACGCGCGTCGTGCAAATCGAACCAGGTCCGACGCCGGCCTTCACCGCGTCGGCACCCGCCTCGATCAGCGCTTCCACCGCCTCCGCCGTCGCCACGTTGCCCGCAACGACCTCGACGTCGAGCTCCGACTTGATGCGTCGCACCATCTCGGGCACGGAGGCCGAATGGCCGTGAGCCGTGTCGACGACCAGCACGTCGACGCCTGCATCGACAAGCGCCTCGGCGCGCTCCCACGAATCCGGACCGACACCGACCGCGGCACCGACCCGCAAGCGCCCCTGCTCGTCCTTCGTCGCCTTGGGGAACTCGATCCGCTTCTGGATGTCCTTGACGGTGATGAGCCCCTTCAGCCGTCCGTCCGAGTCGACGACCGGGAGCTTCTCGATCTTGTGCCGGTGCAGGATGGCCTCCGCCTCCGCAAGAGTCGTCCCGACGGACGCCGTCACCAGGTCGCGTGACGTCATCAAGGCGGACACCGGCTGCGATGCGTCGGGTGCGAAGCGGAGATCGCGATTCGTCAGGATTCCCACGAGCAGGCCCGTGTCGTCGGTGATCGGCACGCCGGAGATGTGGTACGTCGCCATCAGCTCGAGCGCATCGGAAACGACAGCGTCCCGTGGGAGGGTGACCGGTTCGACGATCATCCCCGACTCCGAGCGCTTGACCTTGTCGACCTCTGCCATTTGCGCGTCGATCGACAGGTTGCGATGGACGATGCCCATGCCGCCCTCCCGCGCCAGCGCGATCGCGAGCCGCGCCTCGGTGACCGTGTCCATCGCAGCGGAGACGATCGGAATCTCGATCGTGATTCGGCGCGTCAGCTGGGTCGCGGTGGAGACTTCGTTCGGGAGGACGCGGGACTCGGCCGGGACCAGCAGGACGTCGTCGAAGGTCAGTCCTTCTTTTCCGAATTTCCGGTCGAGCTCGAGGAGCCGCTCGACCTGACCGGGCGCTAGCTCGACTCCCATCGGGTCACGCTAGCACCCCGCCAAGACATCAGCCCGCGACGGGTTCGAGCACCCGCACGTGGACCGAGCTCTGCAGGCGCGAGGCCTCTCGGGGCGCGAAACGGCCGGCACCGACCTCGAGCGTCGAGGCCGCTCCGGCGGCCACCGCGATCTTCAGCGAGTCCTCGAGCGGCTTCTCCGCCACGCGCGCGGAAAGGAAGGCCGCGAGGAGGACGTCCCCCGAGCCGACTGCGGAGACGGGCTCGACGAGCGGTGCGTCGGCGCGGAACAGCGTTCGCTTCCGCTCGGCGCGGAAGAGGCCGAAGCTTCGAGTCTCCGCGGTGATGAGCACGTTTCGCGCGCCCATGTCGGCGATCCGGTCGAGCGCCATCATGTAGTCCTCGTCGTCCCCGAGCTCCTGCCCGACGAGTCCCTCGGCTTCGCGCTGGTTCGGCGTCACGAGGAACGCCTCGGCCTCGACGCCCAGACGGAGCGGCGGTCCTTCCGAGTCGAGGACTGCCGGAACGTGGCGCCGGTTGAGATCGCGGATCGCTTCGGCGTAGAAGCCGTCGTCGACGCCTCTGGGCAGCGTGCCGGCGAACACGACCATGTCGGCGCCGCGTGCCAGATAGCTGATCTTGTCGAGCAGCATCGCGAGCTCCTCCGGCTCCACGTGCGGCCCCCATTCGTTGATCTCCGTGTAGGTCCCCGCCGTCGGGTCGACGACCGCGGTCGAGGTGCGCGACTCGTCCGCGATCCGGACGAAGTCGTTGAGGATCGCCTCGGAGGTCAACTCCTCCACGATGCGCGTTCCGGTGCGGCCGCCCGCGAGGCCTGTCGCGACGACGGGAACGTCGAGCCGCTTCAGAGCCCGCGCGACGTTGATGCCCTTGCCGCCTGCGAGCGTGAGGCCCTGGCTCGCGCGGTGCCGCTGGCCCAGCTGAAAGTTCGGAACGGTCAGGGTCCGATCGATCGCCGCGTTCAAGGTCACGGTGACGATCACGAGAACCAGTCCTTCACGTGGGTCAGGGTTCGCCCCGCGTAGAAGCCGATGCGTCCGCCGAAGCCCGGCTTCGCCACTGAGCGGGCCGCGAGCAGCGGTTGCCGGGCCACGAGCCGGCGTCCCGAGTAGATGCGGATTTCGCCGACGCGCTCGCCTCGTTGCACCGGCAGTTCGAGGACGGTCGGCGCGGCGACACGTGCGACGAGCGGCTTGTCGACGCGAACCGGCCGCGCAACCGGTCGTGCGGCGACGATCGGGACCGAGCCTTTCCCGTACCCGACACTCGCCTCGAGATAGACCTGACCGCGAGGCAAGAGCCAGACGGGACGGTAACGCGAGATGCTCCACCGGAGCAGCGCGGCCAGGTCTGTGTTCCGCTGAGAACGTGTGGGACTTCCGAGCACGGTCGTGTACAGCGTGACACCGTTGCGGCGGACCGCCGCGACCTCGCACCAGCCCGCTGTGCTCGTATGCCCGGTCTTGACGCCGTAGAGACCCTTGAACACGCCGAGCAGGTCGTTCCAGGTGTGCAGGTGCCGGCCTCCTGCGATGGTGTCGTCTCGCATGCGCACGGTTGCCCGGATCCGCGGATCGCGCATCGCGTACTCCGCAAGGGTCGTCACGTCCTCCGCGGTGGAGTAGTGACCCGCCACGTCCAGCCCGTCCGGCCGGACGAAGTGTGTTCGCTTCAGCCCCAGCTCGTGCGCTTTTGCGTTCATCATCGAGACGAATGCCGCGCGGTCTCCGTGGCCAACGTAATCGGCCAGCGCGACGGCGGCGTCGTTCGCGCTCTGGATCAACGCGGCCTTGACGAGATCGCCCACGCGTATGCGCTCGCCGGCGCGGAGATTGATGGTCGACTCACCGACGGCGGCCGCATCGGCGCGCACGCGCACGATCGCGTTCCAGCGCACGTGCTCGAGTGCGACGACCACCGTCATCAGCTTGGTGATGCTCGCGATCGGCACGCGTGTCCAGGCTCCGTGCTGTGCAAGCACCTCGCCGGTCGCGGGGTTCTCGACGATGAACGCTCGCGCCAGCACGGGCGGCGGTGGCGTCGTCGCCGCCGGTGCTGCGGTGACGAAGGCGAGCGCCGCAAGGAAGGCGGCGACCCAGATCCGGAGGATCACGAGCGGGAAGGCTAGCGCCGATGCCGGTGATGCCGCCGAGGCCGGCATGCATTGCCGGGTGTGGGCGCTCTTTGACGCCTACTTGACTCTGATCTTCTGGCCGATGTGGAGCGCGGTCGGATCGATGCCCGGATTGAGGGTCATCAGGTCGGCGACCGCGGAGTTGTACTTCTGGGCGATCGAGCCGAGCGTGTCGCCGCTCTGCACCACGTAATACTGCGCCCCCGGAGTCGTCGTTGCCGTCGTTGCCGTCGTTGCCGTCGTGATGGTCGCGGTGCTCGTCAGCGGAGCCGTCAGAACGAGCTTGTTGGTCGTCGTCGCCGTTGCGGTGCGGGTCGTGGTCGGGGACAGGCCGACGGTCGTCGTCGAACCGGAGCCGCCGTTCAAGCCCGACTTGATCAGGATCACGACGATCGTCACGGCCGCGAGGAACGCAGCCGGAGCCCCGTACCGCGTCAGTTCCTGACGCCTGCGCGGATCCATCGTTCGTTCCTTACCAGCCGGAGACTGCCCACACTTCGCGCGCGTACTTCGACGCCTCCGCAGCAGCGGCGCTGCGCCAGTCCATGCCGCTGACGCGGAAGGCGTAGATCACGTCGCGCGAGACGTTCACAAGTGCGCTGGCCGGCCCGCTCGTGAAGGCCCGCGCCACATCTGCGGGCGTCGCACCCTGGGCGCCGACACCCGGGAGCAGCAGGATCGCGCGAGGGAGCAACCTCCGAGCCTGGCCGACAGCTCGGGGATGCGTCGCGCCGATGACCGCTCCGACCGACGAGAGACCATGTTCGCCCACCAGATCTGCTCCCCACTCGGCAACGAGCTCGGCCACTTGGTGCCACACATGCCGACCGTCGGAGAGGACGAGATCCTGCACCTCCGCCCCACCGGCGTTGGAGGTCTTGACGACACAGAAGATGCCTGCCCCGTCGCGTCGGCACGCCGCGAGGAAGGGGTCGAGCGAGTCACGGCCGAGATAGGGGTTCACGGTCACGGCATCGGCCAGCGGCGGCTTGTTGTCGGACGATTCCAGATAGGCAGCCGCGTACGCACGCGCGGTCGAGCCGATGTCGCCGCGCTTCGCGTCGGCGATCACGTGCAATCCCGCGGCGCGCGTGTACGCGCAGACGTCCTCGAGCGCGCGGATTCCGTCGGCCCCGAGTGCCTCGAAGAACGCGACCTGCGGCTTGACCGCCACGACATAGGGTGCCACCGCGTCGACGAGGCCCCGGCAGAAGCGCGCGCACGCGTCCGCCGCCTGTGGGCGGCCGAGATGGGCCTCGCCCTTCAGCTCGACAGGCAGGAGATCCGGCCGCGGGTCGAGCCCGACGACCAGCTGCGAGCGCTTCCGCTCGACCGCCTCGGCGAGGCGGTCGGCGAAGTTCGTCGTCGCGACGGCGGCCACGCTCTGAGACTACTTCGCGCCAAAGACAGCGAAGGCCGCGACTACTGCGCGGCCTTCGCGAGTTCTCGAGGGGAGGCCCGGGACTAGGCGCCGGCCCCGCCGCTCTTGACCGCCGCCTTGAGCTGACTGCCCGCGGTGAACTTCGGCACGGTGGCCGCCGGGATCGTCACTTTCTGCGTCGGATTGCGCGGATTCACGCCCTGGCGCTCTGCGCGCCGCTGGGTGACGAATTTTCCGAAGCCCGTGAAGGCCACTTCTCCGCCGCCCTGCAGCGTGTCGGTGATTGCGTCGAGGAAGGCGTCTACGGCCTTCGCCGCATCGCGACTCGAGAGATCGGCGCGCCTGGCGATCTCGTTAACGAACTCCTGTTTCGTCAAGTCCCACTCCTCCTGTCGACAGTTCGGACCTCGGTCAAAGACCCTAACAGCAGCGTAGGACTGGCTCAACCATGCGGTTTTGCGGGTCTTTTGAGCCGAACCTGACGGCCCCCGGCCCTGTTTTGGCACAAAAAAGGGTCGTCAGACCGCTTGCAGGATCTCGCCGGCACGAAAAATCGGGCGCAATCGAACCGCCTGACGAGCGAGCGCATCGGCTCCGCCTTCCTCGCGATCGACGATGCAGATCGCCGTTCGCACTGTAAGCCCGACGTTGCGCAGAGCCTCGACCGCCTCCAGCAGCGCTCCCCCGGAGGTGACGACGTCCTCGACGAGGCAGACGGTCTCACCCTTGGTGTACACGCCTTCGAGTCGGTTCGACGTGCCGTATTCCTTCGCGGCTTTGCGAACGATCAGAAACGGGAGCCCGGAAGCGAGCGACCCCGCGGCCGCGAGCGCAACCGCGCCGAGCTCGGGCCCGGCCAGACGCGTCGCCTCAGGATCGAAGTCGTGCACAGCGATCGCGATCCGTTCGCCGAGCTGTCCGAGGATGTCGGGCCGCGTCTCGAAGCGGTACTTGTCCAGGTAATAGCGCGAGCGCTTTCCGGAGCGCAGGACGAAGTCGCCCTCGAGATAGGCGTGCTCCCGGAGGGCGAGCTTCAGCTCGTCGTCGGTCAAGGACCGCGGGTCTTGCGGATGACGTCACGTGCAAGCGGCAGGAGCCGGTCTGCTCCCGGCGAGCCGTTCGTGAGCGACAGCATCGAGCCGTCCTCGAAATAGAGGTCTGCTCGCTCACGATGCGCCCCCTGACGACGGATGAACGCCGCGCCGGCGAGCATGCCCCCGGCCACCCCCAGGAGTGCGGCGACGCTACGACGCATCGGGCTTCTTCCTGGTCGCCGGCTTGCGTGTCGCCGTCTTCTTCTTTGCAGCGGTCGCGGTCTTTTTCTTGGCCGCGGCGGGCTTCTTCGCCGGGGTCGGTTTCGTTGCGGCAGCGGGCTTCGCCTTCACGTTGCGCAAGGCCGACTTGAGGTCGTAGAAGACGAGCCCGGCCGTCGGGTTGCTACCCGTTGTGGCCGCGATGACCGTTTTGCCGTCCCGGACCACGAAGACGCTGCCCTCGCCGGTCGCCACCTCGAGCTGCGTCAGGGCGCTCTCTGCCTTGTTGACCGCTTCCGCGGCGGCGAGCAGCCCACCGGCAGCCTGGGCGAGGTCGTCGGTACGCCGCGCATCTGCGAGCGTCGATCCGGCGACCTTCCCCTTGTCGTCGAACACGACTGCGGCCTGGATCTGAGAGGAGATCTCGGTCAGGTCGGCGAGTGCCTGCTGCGCGTTCATCTCGGCTGAAGCATAGGGATACTTCACCGCCCCCATGCGAGTTCGCCGACGTGACCTGGTGCAGAAGTTCTTCCGCGACCGCGGCCCGCATCTGGCCGCGATGATCGCCTACTTCGCGCTGCTCTCCTTCGTCCCACTGACCTTTCTCTCGCTCGCACTCCTGGGCCTGACCGGGCGCGCGGACGAGTCCTCCTTCCTCGTCCGAGAGATCAAGAAGACGCTGCCAGGGACGCCGATCGACCAGATCGTCAACCTCGTCCATGCCGTCCAGGACAACGCCGCGGCCCTCGGCATCATCGGCGGCCTCGCCCTGTTGTGGACCTCGCTTTCGCTCTTCAGCGTCCTCGAATCGGCGCTCAACATCGTGTACGGACGCCCGAACCGGTCGTTCCTCCAGGGCAAGGGGCTCGCCTTCCTGCTGATGGTCGGCTCCCTCGTGACCCTATTCGTCGCGCTGCTCGCCGGCTCGCTCGGCGTGACGGCATTGCAGGACTACCTACCGGGCTTCGTCTCGAACGCGGCGACGGCCTACGCGCTCTCGATCGGCGTCTCGCTCCTCGGAGTGTTTCTGTTCCTCCTCTCCTGTTACTACTTTCTGCCGAACGAGGACGACCTGACGCTGCGCGAAGTCCTTCCCGGGGCGATCCTGGCCGCCGTCCTCCTGGAGTCGACGTTCCAGGTGCTCCCGCTCTACCAGCGTTACGCGGACCTCAACCCAGCGCTGCGTGCGTTCGGCGCACCCGCCATCCTGCTCGTCTGGCTCTACGTGATGGCGAACGTGATCGTGCTCGGCGCAGAGTTGAACTGGTGGCTGGCGCGACGCGCGCAGCAACGCGGCGACGATGAGCTAGCGGGTCTCGCGTAGTTCCGCGAGCAGCGCGCGTGCCGCTTTGGCACGGTGAGAATGCTGTCGCTTCCACTCGTTGCCCAACTCGGCAACGGTCTTCTCTTCACCCGCAGGGATGAAGATCGGGTCGAAGCCGAAACCTTCGCTGCCGCGTGGCTCGTGGCCGATGCTTCCTTCGAGCATGCCCGTGCCGCGGAGCTCCTCGCCCGCGGGCGAGATGATGACGAGCTCGCTCACGTACCGCGCGTTGCGGCCTTCGACACCGGCCAGCTCACCGATCAGCCAGCCCACCGGATCGTCCTCGCCGGAACGCGCCGACTGGACTCCCGGCCTGCCTCCGAGCGCCGCCACCTCGATGCCGGAATCCTCCCCCAGCGCCCACTCATCGCGCTCCGCCCGCGTCCGACCGAAGAGCGCCTTGCCCCGCGCGTTCTCGTAGTACGTCGTGCCGTCCTCGGCCGGGTAGTCGTCCGCTGCGAGCGGCTCGATTCTCCAGTCGGGCAATAGGTGCTCGAGCTCGCGCGCCTTGTTCGCGTTGCGCGAGGCGAGCCGCGCGGTCAGTCCGTCCACCGCACCTCGGCGACATGCTCGAGGTCGGCGATTCGCGCAACGATGCGCGCCGCTGGAGTGTCTCGCGGCAACACGACGTCGAAGGCGAGGCGCCTGCGGTCACCCTCCTGGCTGACCTCGAGCGACGCGATTCGTGCTCCTGTTTTCTCGACCTCGTCGATCACCTCGCCCGGCGGCTGGCCGGCCGGCAGCGCAACCAGCAGCCTCCCGTCCTCCGGACGGAAGCGAGTGAGGATCCGGTAAGCAACGATTCGCAGCGGCCACAGCGCGAGCAGCACGAGCGCGGTCGTGATCACCGCGACGCTGTAGTACCCGGCACCCGAAGCAAGACCGACTGCTGCGACGACCCAGAGCGTCGCCGCCGTGGTCAGGCCCCGCACGGACAGTCCCTGGCGGATGATCGCGCCCGCTCCGAGGAAGCCGATGCCGGTGACGATCTGAGCTGCGATGCGCGTCGGGTCCGCGCGCACGACGCTCGCGCCGGAATCGAGGAAGGCCTGGAACCCGTATGCGCCGACGATCGTGAAAAGGGCGGAGCCCAGCGAGACGAGAAGGTGCGTGCGCAGACCGGCCTCCCGCTCGCGCAGCTCGCGCTCGACTCCGATCAGCCCGCCGAGCAGCGCGGCGAGCGCAAGCCGGAGCAGCGACTCGTCCCAGTTGAGAGTCGGAAGCTGGCTAGACGCGAGCAGCAGCAACGGCTTCCTCCTTTCCGGTCGCGAGCTCACGCTCGCTCCCGTGGGGGAAACCATGTTTCCCCCACGAGCCCCCTTCTTTAGGGATCGCCTCAACCCCCGCGCCGCTGAGATCGCCGCGTGCGCTGAGGAGAGAAACCGGGGAAACCTCCCGGTTTCCCCCGCGCCCCTTCCCCACGCCCAGACAGACGCACCTCGTATGCAAGCTCATGCTCGAACCTCTACAGCGTCTGCCTGCGCGAGCGCCAGCTCTTCGATCCCTCCCGCTGCGAGCTCGAGGAGATCGTCGAGCCGGGCGCGCGTGAAGGGCGTCTTCTCCGCCGTGGCCTGGACCTCGACGAGCGTGCCGTCGCCCGTCATGACGACGTTCATGTCGACCTCGGCCTGCGAGTCCTCGGAGTAGTCGAGGTCGAGCAACGCGTCGCCGTCGACGATCCCGACCGACACGGCAGCGACCGAGCCGGACAGCGCTTTCGAGAGGCCGAACTTGTCGAGCGCCCGATGCGCCGCGACGTACGCGCCGGTGATCGCAGCGCACCGGGTTCCACCGTCGGCCTGCAGCACGTCACAGTCGATCCAGAGCGTGCGCTCCCCGAGCGCCTCGAAGTCCGTGACCGAACGAATCGACCGGCCGATCAATCGCTGGATCTCGATCGTGCGGCCGCCTTGCTTCCCGCGCGAGGCCTCGCGGTCGGTGCGGTCTCCGGTTGACGCGGGCAGCAGCGAGTACTCGGCGGTGAGCCAGCCACGTCCCTTGCCGTACAGCCAGCGCGGCACGCCTTCCTGGATCGACGCCGTGCAGAGGACTTTCGTCTTCCCCTGCGCGTAGAGAACCGACCCGTGCGGCTGCTCGAGAAAGTCCGGGATCAGCTCGAGCGGACGGAGCTCATCGGCCCTACGAGCGTCGCTCCTAGCCGTCATGCCGCGGCACCGAGCGCGGCCAGCTCGACGTGCTCGACCTCGGCGACCGGGAACTGCAGGAACCGCGCGCCCATCTCGCGGAACGCTTCGGGGTCGCCCGTGGTCAGGAAGCGGTACGAGCCTTCGCGCCGGGGATCGTTCTCGTAGCCCTTCCGCGCCAGGGTCTGCGCGACCTCGCGCGCAGTCTCCTCGGCGGAGAACACGAGAGTCACGTCGCGGCCGAACACGCGCTGGAAGATCGGCCTGATCAACGGATAGTGCGTACAGCCGAGGATGACCGTGTCGACGTCGGCGTCCTTGAGCGGCGCGGCGTACTCCCGCACCGCTTCCGTCGTCGCCGCGCCGAACGGGTCCTCGCTCTCGATCAGCGGCACGAGGCGCGGGCACGCGACTGGCACGAGCTCCACCCCGGCGTCGAGAGCGTGTACCAGCTCCGCGTACCTACCGGCCGCGACCGTGCCTTCCGTCGCGAGCAAGCCGATGCGGCGGTTACGCGTCGCCTGAACGGCAGCGTGAGCCTCCGGAGTGATCACACCGACGACAGGAACGTCGAGATCCTCCTGTAACTGCGGGAGCGCCGCGGACGTTGCGGTGTTGCAAGCGTTGACGACGAGCTTGACACCCCGGTTCTGCAGATAGGCCCCGATCTCGCGCGCGAACTGCCGGACCTCCTCGAGAGGTCGTGGCCCATAAGGCAGACGCGCATGGTCGCCGAGGTAGACGAAGTCCTCGTGCGGCATGGTCACCAGACATTCGTGCAGGACGGTCAGGCCGCCCACGCCCGAGTCGAACACGCCAACCGGCCGCGAATCCACACCGCGATCGTATCGCCGGGATACGCTGTCCACCTCGTGCGCCGCTTTTTCGTCCTGCTCGCGGTCGCGCTCACCGCCATGGTTCCGACAGGTCGAGCCGCCGCAGGCGACTTCACTCAGACCGAGACGAAGGTGACGATGAGCGACGGCGTCCAGATCGCGGTCAGCTACTTCGAGCCGAAGGGGACGCCGCCGGCTGCGGGCTGGCCGGCGGTCGTTCTGCTTCACGGCCTCGGACAGACTCGAAACACGTCCGACTTCGTCAACTGGTCGCCGAATCTGATCGCACAGAGGTTCCTCGCGCCTGAGGGGTACGCCGTGCTCACATACGACGCGCGCGCACACGGCGAATCCGGAGGTCAGTTCACCCTCGACGGCCCGCGGGAGCTCCAGGACCTGCGTGAGTTGCTGACGTGGCTCACGACGAAGCACCCGGTGGACGCCCAGCACGTCGGGGCGTACGGAGCGTCTTACGGCGGTGGGCTGGTCTGGCGCGCCGCGGTAGAAGGTCTGCCGCTTGCCGCCATCGTTCCCGCAGCGACGTGGACCGACCTGCTCGAAGCGATCGCGCCTCAGGGCCATGTCCGTGCCGGAATCGTGCTCGGGTTCTCCCAGGACATACCGCGCGACCGCTATGGACCCGAGGAGTTGCAGCTCGTGACAAACGCCATGTCCGAGACCAACATGCCGGCGGTCCGCGCTTACCTGGCCACGCGTTCGACGCGCTCGCAGCTCGGCGCAGTGCGCATTCCGACGTTCATGCTCCAGGGCCGTCGCGACTTCGCGTTCGATGCCGACCAGGCGATCGCAGCCTTTCGTCTGCTCAAGGGCCCGAAGAGGTTGTATCTCGGTGATTTCGGCCATGCGCCCTCGACGAATCCTCCGGACGAGTTCGACTACGCCGCGCTTGAAATCCGAGCCTGGTTCGATCGCTTTCTCAAGGGCATCCCGAACGGGATCGACAAGCGCCC